>Ga0315906_10000758_pt1 | contig 50154 bp, 46 predicted proteins | sample LakEriMetagenome_4_FD_203526 | JGI IMG/M metagenome (GOLD analysis project Ga0315906, IMG submission 203526) | Freshwater fungal communities from buoy surface, Lake Erie, Ohio, United States - Buoy 2 MA122 | ecosystem: Environmental > Aquatic > Freshwater > Lake > Lake biofilm | place: USA...
CGACGCTGTGGATGTCACGGCTGCGCTCGGACATCCCCATCTACGCCTTCACGCGCCACGAAGGCACGCGGCGGCGCGTGACGCTCTATCGCGGCGTGCAGCCGATCACCTTCGATGTCACGCCCGGTGACCCGTCGCCGCTGCACGATCGGGTGTTCGCCATGCTCCTCGACCAGAAGCTCGTCGATGAGGGGGATCTCGTGATCCTCACCAAGGGCGAGTTGACCGGTGTCCAGGGCGGAACGAATTCTTTGCAGATCGTGCAGGTGAGGCGGCCATGAAGCGTCTGTTGGGTGGCTTGCTGGTCACCATCGCCGCGGTCGCGTTGCTGGCGTTCCTGTTCGGCGGCTGGCTGTTGCGGGGCTCGTTGCCGCAACTCGACGGCGAGGTCACGGCGGCGGTGGGGGCCCCTGATGCCGCAGTCGTGATCGAGCGCGACGCGGGCGGTGCGACCACGGTGCGTGGTGCAGACATGGCAGCGGTCGCTTACGGGCTCGGGTTCGCCCATGCCCAAGACCGTTTCTTCCAGATGGATCTCTCCCGGCGCCTCTCCTCGGGTGAGCTGTCGGCACTGCTGGGCGAGCGGATGCTGGAGCAGGACCGCAAGGCACGTCCCTTCCGTTTCCGTCGCGTCGCCAAGAGCGTCGTCGCCGACGCGACACCGGCGCAGCGCGCCGTTCTCGAGGCCTACACGCGCGGCGTGAACCGCGGGCTCGAGAGCCTCCGTGTCAGGCCTTGGGAGTACATCCTGTTGCGTGCCACGCCGCAGCCGTGGCGGCCGGAAGACTCCATCCTCGTCGTGCATGCCATGTGGTGGCAGCTGCAGTACGCCGATGTCGACAGCGACATGTCGCGACGCGCGGTGGTCGCTCGTCTCGAGCAACGTGCCACCGCCGCCTCGCGCGCCGAAGCGGATGCCAGCCTGGCCGCGAGCGTCACACGCTTCCTGTATCCGCGCGGCGATGATTGGGATGCGCCGAACCTCCCGGGATCCGTCGGCGGAGTGTTGGTGCCGGCGTCGTCCGAGGCGCCACCGGTACCCTCGCCGGAGCAGTTCGACCTGCGTGCCGAGCGCTCAGGTGGGGCGGCGCCGCCCTCGCCGAGCAAGCCGGGCAGCAATGCCTGGGCGGTCGGCGGCGCCCACACCCAGAGCGGCGCCGCGTTGGTCGCGGGCGATATGCATCTCGGCTTGCGGGTACCGACCGTGTGGTATCGCGCACGCCTGCAGGCCACGGGCGGCGATCTGCCCGAACTCAACGGCGTAACGCTCCCCGGCGTGCCGGCAGTGGTGGCAGGTTCGAACGGTCATGTCGCGTGGTCGTTCACCAACAGCTACGGTGACTGGGTCGATGTGCGCGGATACAGCTGCGACGCGCAGACGGACCTCTACTACACCAGCACCGGGGAACAGCGTTTCAAGGTCAGCCGCGAACGCATCGAGGTGTTGCGTGGCGATCCGGTGATCGAGGTGGTGCGCGAATCGCCGCTCGGCGTGTTGGTGAAGCGAGAGCCGGGGCCGGCCGGCACCGGCGAGATCTGTTGGCTGGCGCGCTGGCTTGCGACCGAGCGAGGCGCCACGACGCTCGGCAGCCTGGATCTGCAACGGGTGCGTTCTGTGCCCGAGGCGCTGGCCATCGTGCCTGCGGTCGGCATCCCGCACCAGAATCTGCTGATCGGCGATCGTGAGGGCCGGATCGCCTGGACGATCGCGGGCCGTATCCCGCAGGGCGACCGAGGGCCCGAGACGCCGCAGCCGATCGCTTGGCGCGAGGCCGCTGAGTATCCGCGCATACTCGACCCCGAGGCCGGCCGGCTGTGGAGCGGCAACGCGCGGCAGATCGAGGGTGAGATGGAGCGCGTGCTCGGCAACGACGAGACCGAGAGCGGTATGGGCTACGAGCACGGTGCGCGCGTGCGCCAGATCCGTGATGGATTGTTGGCGATCAGCGGCAAGGCGACGCCTGCCGACATGCTCGCCATCCAGCTCGATGACCGCGCGCTGTTCCTCGAGCGTTGGCAACGGCTGTTGCTCGCCACGCTCGATGAGGATGCGGTGCGCAACCAGCCCAAGCGCGCCGAGCTGCGACGGCTGGTCGCAGCTTGGACCCCGCGCGCGGCACCGGAGTCGGTCGGTTATCGATTGGTGAGGGAGTTCCGCAACGACACCCGGGATGTCGTGTGGGGGATGCTCACCGGTGCTCTCGGCATCGAAGCGGGCACGCGGCCGGTGGCGCTGTTCGAGGGCTCGCTCTGGCGGCTGGTGACCGAACAGCCTGCGCACATGCTGACCGCCGAGCATGCGGATTGGCGCTCGTTCCTGCTGGCGCGTGCCGATGCGGTGATCGCAGGTGTGGAGGAGGAGTGCGGGCGTTTCGAGCGTTGCACCTGGGGCGCACGCAACACGGCCCGCATCCGTCATCCGCTCTCGGCCTCGCTCGGTCGGTTCGGCACCTGGCTCGACATGCCTTCGGTGCCGCTGGCGGGCGATGACGATCTGCCGCGGGTGGCCGGGCCTTCCTTCGGGGCGTCCGAGCGCTTCGCTGTCTCGCCGGGGCGCGAGTCCGAGGGTTATCTGCACCTGCCGGGCGGGCAGGCCGGACACCCGCTCTCGCCGTTCTACCGCGCGGGGTTCGACGACTGGGCGCTGGGGAGACCGCGACCGCTGTTGCCGGGGCCGGTGGCCCATACTTTGACGCTGCAAGCCGCCCGGGAGGGCACGCCATGACCGGAAAATTCGTCGGCACCCAACGCTACATCGCCACGCCGGACCTCGAGATGGCGGTCAATGCCGCCGTCACGCTCGGTCGGCCGCTCCTCATCAAGGGGGAGCCGGGCACCGGCAAGACGCAGCTCGCGCTCGAGGTCGCCGCCTCGCTCGGTCGACCGATCTTCGAGTGGCATGTGAAGTCCACCAGCAAGGCGCAGCAGGGGCTCTATGAGTACGATGCCGTGTCGCGCCTGCGCGATTCTCAGCTCGGCGAGACCCGCGTGGCCGACATCCGCAACTACATCGTACGCGGCAAGCTCTGGGAGGCCTTCGATTCACCCGAACCGCCGGTGCTCCTGATCGACGAGATCGACAAGGCCGACATCGAGTTCCCGAACGATCTCCTGCGAGAGCTCGACCGCATGGAGTTCTACGTCTACGAGACCCGCGAGCTTGTCAAGGCGCGCCACCGGCCGGTGATCATCATCACCAGCAACAACGAGAAAGAGCTGCCGGACGCGTTCCTGCGTCGTTGCTTCTTCCACTACATCCGGTTCCCGGACGCAGAGACGATGGAAAGGATCGTCGAGGTCCACCATCCGGGCCTGAAGCGTGAACTGCTCGCCGAGGCGCTCGGTGCCTTCTACCGCGTGCGTGAGACGCCCGGCCTCAAGAAGAAGCCATCGACCTCGGAGCTGCTCGACTGGATCAAGCTGCTGCTCGCGGAGGATCTTCCCCCCGAAGCGCTGCGCGGCGACGATCCGAAGAAATCGATCCCGCCGCTCTATGGTGCGCTGCTCAAGAACGAACAGGATGTGCACCTGTTCGAGCAGCTGGTGTTCCTCAACCGCCGGACGCGTTGATCGTGTTGGTGCGCTTCTTCCTCGGCTTGCGCGAGGCGGGCGTGCCGGCGTCTGTGACCGAGCTGCTGTCCTTGCTGAGCGCGCTCGAGGCGCGTGTCGCCTCGCTCTCGGCGCAGGAGTTCTACTGGTTGGGGCGGATGGCGCTCGTGAAGGACGAGCGGCACTTCGACCGCTACGACCGGGTCTTCGCCGAGCACTTCGCGGGTGCGGAGCGGGCGTTCGCGGCGCTGCTCGCCGATGTGCCGCCTGATTGGCTGAAGTCGCTCGCGGAGCGGCTCTTCACCGAAGAGGAGCGGAGGAAGGTCGAGTCGCTCGGCGGTTGGGACAAGCTCCTCGAGACCTTGCGCGAGCGCTTGGCTGAGCAGAAAGAGCGGCATGAAGGCGGCAACAAGTGGATCGGTACCAACGGCACCTCGCCTTTCGGCTCCGGGGGTTTCAATCCCGAGGGTGTGCGCATCGGTTCGCAGGGCGCACGCCAACGCCGTGCGGTGAAGGTCTGGGAAGCCCGCGAGTATCGCAACCTCGACGACCGTCGCGAGCTCGGCACACGCAACCTCAAGATGGCGCTGCGCCGTCTGCGGCGCTTCGCGCGTGAAGGCGCTGCCGACCAGCTTGATCTCGATGGCACGATCGAGGCGACCGCGCGCAATGCCGGGTGGCTGGACCTCAAGCTGATCCCTGAGCGCCGCAATGCGGTGAAGGTGTTGCTGCTGCTCGATATCGGCGGTTCGATGGACGACCATGTCCGGGTCTGCGAGGAGTTGTTCTCGGCGGCGCGCAGCGAGTTCAAGCACCTGAAGTCCTGGTACTTCCACAATTTCCTCTATGAGCATCTCTGGCAGGACAACCGTCGTCGGCACACGGCGCGTACCACCACCTTGGAACTGCTTCGTACCTTCAACGCCGACTACCGCGTGGTCATCGTGGGCGATGCGACCATGAGTCCGCACGAGATCGTCCAGCCCGGTGGCAGCGTCGAACACTGGAACGACGAATCGGGGGCGGCGTGGATGCAACGGCTGACCTCGCATTTTCCGCGTCTCGTCTGGCTCAATCCCGAGCCGGAGGAGCGTTGGGAATGGACGCCGTCGGTGGGCATGGTGCGCACGCTGGTCGGTGGGCGGATGTTCCCGCTGACCATCGAGGGTCTCGACCGGGCGATGCGGGCGCTGCGGCAGCCCGGACCATCCTCGGCCTGAGCAAAGCCGCGCTAGAGTCGCAGGAACGCCTGCAGCGGCCGTGATTGGGCCATCGTCTCCGCATGACCTTGCGCGATCATCACGCGGGTGTAGGCGGATTCGAACAACAGGTAGCTGGCGAGCAGGCCGCCCGCCTCGCCGCGTGCGCCGATGACCCCGAGCAGAGTGCGCAGCGTTCTTGGCAACGCGTCGATGTGTTGCGCGGCGGCGATCTGCGGGTCGCGTGCCGGCGTCAGCCGCAAGGCCTCGATGCGTCGCAGCCCCGGGATCGGTTGTGCCGCGGCTGACAGGAACAGGTTGGTGCGGCCCAGCGTCTCGAAATCAGCATCGACATGATCGCCGAACAGCGTATCGAGCATGAAGCCGAAGATCTCTCCTGGTGAGGGCGCACGCCTGCGCCCCATCAGTTGTTCGGTGCCGCCGCTGCCGACCGCGCGCACGCCGAGCACCAGTACCCGGTCGGCGCCGAGCTTGATGGCGGGGGAGATCGGCGCCAATTGGCGCATCGCACCGTCCCCGAAGTAGACATCGCCGAGCTTCACGGCCGGGAACAAGAACGGGATCGCCGAGCTGGCCATGAGGTGGTCGAGCTCGAGACGGGTGCGGACGCCGTTACGGCGTACGCCTTGCCATGCCTGCACACCCGGTGCGGCCTCGAAGAACACGCGGTGGTGACCGCCGGCATAGCTGGTGGCGGCCAAAGCGAGGGCGTGCAGATGGCCCGCGCCGATATGTCCACGGATACCCTCCCAATCGATGCGCTCGGCGAGCAATCGACGCAGCGGCCCGTTGTCGAGCAAGGCGGGCGGCGCTTGCGTCAGCCGTCCCCCGGACAACGCGGAGGCCACCCAGCGCACACCGGCGCCCAGCATCGCGCCGATGCTGGTATCGAAGACCTGGGAGACCGTGAAGTTGCTCCAGACCTCTTCCAGACGCCTCACGCCCTCGCGCCAATCGTCGGCGTGATGGGCGAGCACGGCTGCGCAAACGGCTCCCGCCGAGGTCCCGACGATGATGTCCCACGGCGGGCGTTCCTCAGGCCAGGTTTCGGCCAAGGCTTTCAGGACCCCGACCTGATAGGCCGCGCGCGCGCCGCCACCGGCGAGCACCAACGCCGTCCTGCGCGGTGCCGACCGGGGGTCGTACGCGATCAACGGCTCGTCAGTCGGATCCTGGCGCATCGGGCTATTGTGCCGCAGCCCGGGCGTGGTGATGATAGGCCGTGACTGCGCGGCCCCGCCCCGCCACCTGAACTCCGGAGAATTTCCATGCGTACGGTCCGAGCCCTGTCGTCCCCCCTTGTCCTCGCGTTGTCAGCGGCCCTGTCGGTCGCAGTCGCGTTGCTGGCATGGCCCGCACTGGCGGCCTCACCCAAAGTCGGGGCCATGGCGCCGGATTTCCGTTTGCAGGACCAGAACGGCGATTGGGTCACGCTGCAGTCCCAGCGCGGTAAGTGGGTGGTGTTGTATTTCTACCCGAAGGACGGGACCCCGGGCTGCACGAGTCAGGCTTGTGGGCTGCGCGACAACATCTTCGCTTTCCGCCGTGAGAGCGCGGTGATCCTGGGCGTCAGCGTTGATGATGCCGCGTCGAAGAAAGCGTTCGCGAAGGAGCACAGCTTGCCGTTCCCGGTTTTGGCGGATCCCACCAAGGCGGTCTCCAAATCCTACGGCGTGCTCACCAGCCTGCTCGGCATGGTGGAGTACTCGCGCCGCGATACCTTCATCATCGACCCGCAGGGACGGGTGGCCCGTCATTTCGAGAAGGTCGATGCCGACGGCCATGCCGAGCTCGTATTGGCCGAGATCAAGCGCCTGAAGGCGGCGCCTCCCGCCAAGGTCGGCTGAACGGCGCACGGCTGCATGTCCGATCACCCGACCCGGCCCGAGCGCCGCGATTTTCTCACCACCGCAAGCGGCTTGGGTGGTGCGCTGGCCGTCGGTGGCGCGGGGCTCGCCGGTCTGAGTTTCGGGCCGATCGCCGGTGCCGCCTCGATGCTGTCCTCGAGGTACGGTATGGGTCCGGGCCTCAAGGGGCCTTACCTCGACCTCACGACCGGCCAGGGCAATCAGCTCGCCTACGCGCGCATCCAGGGCGACCTCGATTTCGGCAAGCCGAAGTTTTTCTGGTTCAAGGGCTATGTCTACGCGGTCGAGCCCATGAAACGGGTCGTGGACCTGGTGGGCGCTTCGGGCTTCGGCGTGATCCGTTTGGCGCCAGGTCCCGACGGCTCGATCCGGCGCATGTGCCGCGAGGTCCTCTTGTACACCGACCTGCGCACCGGCGAAGTGCTTGATGAGTGGAAGAACCCGTTGACCTCCGAGACGGTCAAGGTGATGCATGTCGACAACGACCCGTTCAACTACCTCATCGAGGAATGGTTCCCGGCGCCGCCGAAGTTCGGTGGCCTGAACCAGGGCCCGCCGTCGCCACGCATCCCGTTCATCCTGCCCTGGCACCAGCATGGCGACATGGCAGCGATGGAGATCCACATCCACCTCGCCTACCCGAGCGCGCTGCAGCCTGACAGGTGGCCGCGCGAGTCGGCAGGTCCCATCGCCCAGGTGTCGGAGTTCTTCGCGCATCATGTGAAGGTCGCCGACCTTCAGGATCCGACGTTGACGACGCTCGATTACACCGGCACCTGGAACCGCATCACGCCCTGGCTGCCCTGGATGTTGATGGGCCAGCAGCCGGGCCAGTGCCAGTACGCCTGCTTCATGGGCACGACGAAAGATCTGGAGTCGGTGTTGTCGCGGCCGGTGCTCGACCACGCGCAGAAGCACTACGCCAAGTACTTCGATGCGCCGACCGAGTGGACAGCGGGCCCGAGTCTTTCGAGCCTCGAGCACTACGCGCAGCGCGCCAAGCCCGCTCCGGTGAAGTGAAGGTCGACGGCGTGCTCAGCGCACGCGTACCGGGATCCGCGCCGCGATCTTCGCGCCCCATTCGGCGGGGCCGCTCTGGTGCACCGATTCGCCGCGCGCGTCCACCGCCACGGTCACCGGCATGTCCTGCACGGTGAACTCATAGATCGCTTCCATGCCGAGGTCTTCGAACGCGACCACGCGTGAGGCGCGGATCGCCTTCGAGACGAGATACGCGGCGCCGCCGACCGCCATCAGGTAGGCGGCCTTGTGCTTGCGGATGGCCTCGATGCCGATGGGACCGCGTTCGGCCTTGCCGATCATGGCGATGAGGCCGGTCTTCTCGAGCATCATCTCGGTGAACTTGTCCATGCGCGTCGCGGTGGTAGGGCCTGCGGGGCCCACCACCTCGTCGCGCACCGGGTCGACCGGGCCGACGTAATAGATGACGCGGTTGCGAAGATCGACGCCGGGCGGCAGCCCCTCACCGCGGGCGAACAGGTCGGCGATGCGCTTGTGGGCGGCGTCTCGGCCGGTGAGCATGCGGCCGTTCAGCAGCAGCCGTTCCCCCGGCTTCCAGCTCGCCACCTGTTCCGGCGTCAAAGAATCGAGGTCGACGCGGCGCGCTTCCGGCGAAGGTTTCCAGTCGACCTTGGGCCAGCGGGTGAGGTCGGGCGGATCGAGCCGCGCCGGCCCGCTGCCGTCGAGCGTGAAATGTACATGCCGCGTGGCTGCGCAGTTGGGGATCATGGCGATGGGCTTGGAGGCGGCATGCGTCGGGTAGTCGAGGATCTTCACGTCGAGTACGGTGGCGAGTCCGCCGAGCCCCTGGGCGCCGATGCCGAGCGCGTTCACCTTGTCGTGCAGCTCGATGCGCAGCTCCTCGAGGGGCGTCTTCGGACCACGTGCCTTGAGCTCCGTCATATCGATCGGATCCATCAATGATTCCTTCGCGAGAACCATCGCCTTCTCGGCCGAACCGCCGATACCGATGCCGAGCATGCCGGGTGGACACCAGCCTGCGCCCATGGTGGGGACGGTCTTCACCACCCAGTCGACGATGGAATCGGACGGATTGAGCATCGCGAACTTCGCCTTGTTCTCGGAGCCGCCGCCCTTGGCCGAGACGGTGACCTCGACCGAGTCACCCTCGACCAGCTCCACATGCACCACCGCCGGCGTGTTGTCGCGGGTGTTGCGGCGCGTGAACGCGGGATCGGCGACGATGCTGGCGCGCAGCGTGTTGTCCGGGTCCAGGTAGGCCCTGCGCACGCCCTCATCGACCATCTGTTGAAGGTTCAGCGTGGCGTCCCAACGCACGCCCATGCCCACCTTCACGAACGCCACCACGATGCCGGTGTCCTGGCAGATCGGGCGATGGCCTTCGGCGCACATGCGCGAGTTGGTGAGGATCTGCGCGATCGCGTCCTTGGCCGCCGGGGATTCCTCGAGTTCGTACGCACGACCCAAGGATTCGATGTAGTCCATCGGGTGGTAGTACGAGATGTACTGCAGGGCGTCGGCGACGCTCTCGATGAAGTGCTGCTGCGAGATGACGGTCATGGGGTTGCTCGTGCCGGCGGGACACCGGCTGCAGGGTGGGTGGGTCGAGAAGACAGGATTCTAGCCGGGCAGGCGATGCGACGCGCAGGGGACCTGCCAACGGCATGAGGGGTCGTCGAGGGAGACGGCCGTCAGAGCGCCACCCCACCCACAACCGGTGTCTAGGGCGATCAGGTCGTCCCGCAGCACGAGTCCGAGCGTCGACCAGTGACCGATCACCACCCTGGCCTCGGCGCTGCGTCGGCTGGGTGCATCGAACCACGGGAACCAACCGCGAGGGGTGTCGGCCACGCTGCCTTTGCGCTTCAGGTCGAGACGCCCCTCGCCATCGACGACGCGCATGCGGGTGAGCGCGTTGATGATGAAGCGTCGTCGGGCCGCGCCGGTGAGTGCGGGATCCCACCGGTCCGGCTCGTTGCCATACAGGGTGTCGAACAACGCTACCGGATCGTCGCGTAGTGCGGTCTCGACCTCCGCGGCATGCTGCAGGGTCTCGGCGACGCTCCATTGAGGCGCGACGCCGGCATGCACCATGAGGTCTTCGCGGGCATCACGGACAGCCGGCGCGTGCACGGCGAGCGGCCGCGTCATCAACCAGTCGAGCAATGACGTTCGGTCCGGTGCTTCGAGCACGGCATCGAGCGTGTCATCCTTGCGCAATCGTCGGCCGCCGCTGCCGCAGGCCACGGCGAGCAGGTGCAGGTCGTGGTTACCGAGAACCACGCGGGCGTTGTCGCCGAGTGCGCGCACGAAACGCAGCACGCCGAGCGAATCGGGCCCACGGTTGACGAGGTCGCCGACGAACCAGAGCTGGTCGCGGTCGGCAGAGAAGCGTACCGCCTGCAACAGGTCGCGCAATTCATCGAGGCAGCCCTGTAGGTCGCCGATCGCGATCCGCGCCATGACTTCACTCCCCGCGGACGGATGAGGTGGGCGGCAGGCATAGCGCCAGTGCGGCGAACGCCGCAGGCGCCAGCACCTCGGGACGCGCGCCGGGGTCGATGCCGCAGGCGGCGATCGCTGCGGCATCGAGCAGCGTCCGCAGGCCGTTACGCAGCGTCTTGCGGCGCTGTGAGAACGCCGCTGCGACCACCCGGCCGTAGCGATCATCGACCGCGAACGCCGGGGCCTCACGCACCGTGAGGCGGGCGACCGCTGACCAGACCCTCGGTGCAGGACGGAAGGCGTCAGGTCCGACATCGAAGAGGTGTTCCGCCTGCACCCAAGGGGCAAGCATCACCGTCAGGCGACCGTAGTCGTCGCTGCCGGGTGCGGCGCAGATCCGGTCGATGACCTCTTTCTGCAGCATGATGTGCAGGTCGTGTATCGCCCCGGGTGTCTCGAGCAGATGGAACATCAGCGGCGTCGAGATGTTGTAGGGCAGGTTGCCCACGATGCGCAGCCGTTGGCCACGCAGCGCCGCCAGCGCGGCGAAATCGAAGCGCAGGGCATCGCCCTCGTGCAGCACCAAGCCGCGCGGCACGAGCCGAGTGCGCAGTGAGGCGGCGAGGTCGCGATCGATCTCGATCGCGTCCATCGTGCCTGCTGCGGCGAGCAAGTCCTCGGTGATCGCGCCATGTCCGGGACCGATCTCGACCATCGGCGCGCCCGGTCGCGCGCCGATCGCGGCGACGATGCGGTCTATGACCTGCGCATCGTGCAGGAAATGCTGACCGAAACGCTTGCGTGCGAACACCATGCCGGGTCAGCCGCCGTAGCCATGAGGCGTTGTCGTGCGGCCCGCGATGCGCTGCGCAGCGAGCGATGCGGCAAGATCCACCGCAGCGCGCAGGCTGCCGGGGTCGGCTCGACCGGTCCCTGCGAGGCTGAGCGCGGTACCGTGGTCGACCGAGGTGCGCAGCACCGGGAGACCCAGTGTGATGTTGACCGCATGGCCGAAGCCGGCATGCTTCAACACCGGCAGGCCTTGGTCGTGGTACATGGCGAGGACCGCATCGGCTCGCGCGAGTTCGCGCGGTACGAAGGCGGTGTCCGCCGGTACCGGTCCGTGCACGAGCAGTCCGGCGTCGCGCGCCGCTGCGATGGCAGGCGCAATCACCGCCTGATCCTCGTCGCCAAGCAGTCCGTCCTCGCCGGCGTGGGGGTTCAGGCCGCAGACCGCGATGCGCGGCGCGGCGATGCCGAACTTGTCGCGCAGGTCGGTGTGCATGATGTGCAGCACCTCAAGCAGCAGCGCGGTGTCGATCGCATCGGGCACGGCGCGCAGCGGCAGATGGGTGGTGGCGAGCGCCACCCGAAGGCTGCCGGCGACCAGCATCATCACCGGGCGCGGTGTCCCGCAGCGCTCGGCGAGATACTCGGTGTGTCCCGAGAACGGCACACCGGATGCAGCGATGGTGCTTTTCTGGACGGGCGCCGTGACCATCGCATCCCATCGACCCTCCCGCAGCCCTTGCAGCGCGGCATCGAGCAAAGCGAGTACATGGGCGGCATTGCGCGGGTCGGGATGCCCCGCGATGCAGGGGACGGCAAGCGGGTGATGTTCGATGTGGAGCCGTGCCGGATCCACACCCGCTGCCTGCGCGCGTTGCGTGATCAGCGTCCGATCGCCGAGCAGGGTGATCTCGCAGTCGAGGGTTCCGCTGGCGTCTCCGGCAGCCAGTTGGGCGCAGATCTCGGGACCGATCCCAGCGGGCTCGCCCGCGGTCAGTACGAGGCGCGGCCGGTCAGGTCTTGACGTCGACATACGCCTCGTCGCGCAGTCGCCGCAGCCAGAGCTCGATCTCTTCCTCGGCCTTGCTTTCGCGCAGCTGCATGAATGCGCGCTGGCGCCGCATCTCCTCGGTGTTGTCGAACTGCCGCCGGCCGAGCAACTGCACGATGTGCCACCCGAACTGGCTGCGGAACGGCTGGCTGATCTCGTCCTGTTGGAGGGCCGCCAGCGCCTTGTCGAACTCCGGCACGAATGTGCCGGGCGTGGTCCAGCCGAGGTCGCCGCCCTCGGTCGCCGAACCGGGGTCTTCAGACAATGTCTTGGCGAGTCCGGCGAAGTCCTCGCCCTTCAGGATGCGCTCGCGCACGGCGCGCAATCGCTGCTCGACCGTGGCGTCGTCCTGGATCTCGGTGGGCTTGAGCAGGATGTGGCGTGCGTGGGTCTGTTCCACGAGACCTTGCGCCGCTTCGCCGCGCAGTTCGTTGAGCCTCACGATGTGATAACCGGAGGGTGTGCGCAGGGGCTCACTGGTCTCGCCTGCCTTGAGCTGCACCACGAGGTCCGCCAGCACCGTGGGGATCTCCGGGCCGCGCCGCCAACCGAGCGAACCGCCCTCGAGGGCCGTCTGGCTGTTGGAGTTGGCGATGGCGAGCTGGGCGAAATCCTCACCGGCGCGTGCCCGGCGACTGACATCCTCGGCGCGTCGCGCGGCTTCCTCGAGCTGCTGCGTCGAGGGGTCCTGCGGCACCGCGATGAGGATGTGCGAGAGGTTGTACTCGTTGGCTTCGGAGGGACGGTTCTTGTCCTTCGCGATGAACTGTTCGATCTCACGCGGGGAGACGTTGATGCGTTGCAGTACATCGCGCTGCCGCAGCACCTGGGTCGTCATCTCGCGGCGCACGCTCTCCCGGTATGCGCCGTAGTCGACGCCTTGCGAGGCGAGCGCCTTGGGCAGGTCGGCGAGGGGGATGCCGTTGCGCTGCGCGACATCGGCGAGCGCGGAATTGAGCGCCTCGTCGTTGATACGGATGCCGGCGCGTTGCGCACGCTGCATCTGGATCTCCTGCAGCACCAGACGGTCGAGCACCTGTTGGCGCAGCACGGCGGCGGGCGGCATCTCCATGCCCTGGCTGCTGATGCGCTGCGTGATCTCGGCGACCTGTTCATCGAGTTCGCTGCGGAGCACCACGCCGTCGTTGACCACGGCAGCGACCCGATCGAGCATCTCGCCCCGGTCCGAGAGCGTGCGCGCTTGGGCATGGGCGCGTCCGCTCGCGAGCGACAGCGCCAAAGCCAAGGCTAACGCGCAGGCCAGCGAGAACGCGAAGTGGTGGGGCAGACGGAAGATCGGTGAGGTCAGCATGGGCGTCGGTTCCGAAAAACGGTTGGAAGTCAGCGGGTTACGCTTGCGCGTGAGTATCCACGAAATGCCTCGTCGAGGAAAGCGTCAGCCCCACTTCCGACACTCGAGAGGCCGTTCAGTTCAAGTTGCAGGTAGAACTGGGTGTCGCGCTCGCCCGTGCGGCTCGAGATGTAGCGTCGACCGACCGCTCGCAGCCGCCAACAGCAGGAGCGGAACTCCAAGCCCGCGAAATGCTCGAGGCCGGAGTTCGATTGCAGGTCGTGCACCAGCTTGCCGAAGGCGCTCCAGCGCTGGGTGAGCGGCCAGGCGCCGGAGATCTCGGCCTGTTCGAGGCCACCCTGCTGGAAGTTGTAGGAGAGGTTCAGGGCGCGCACCGGGTCCGGGTTGTAGCGCAGCCGGAAATTGTTGCGCTCACGACGCTCGTCACGGGTGTTCCATTGCAGGCCAAAATCGGCTGTCCAATGGCTCCAGGCCGACACGCTCATCTCGGCCACCAGATCGGATTCGCGGCGACGCGGGCTGGGTTCATCGGGGAGCCGTACGCGAGGCGCCTCGAAATACCGTATCTGGCCGAGCGTCGCCGACAGCAGTTGTCTCCCGCGATCGTCGTAGACGCGGGTGGTTGCGCCCAGGCTCAGTTGGTTCGCATCGGCGACCCGGTCCGCACCGACATAGCGCTCGGTGCTGAAGAGTTGACCGAAATCGAGATCGGGCAGGGCGGTGTCGAAGATCGGCAGCGAATCCTGGTCGCGGAACGGCGTCCAAAGATAAAGCATACGCGGCTCAAGCGTGATCCGTCGCGCAGCCGCATCGACGGCCGGTCGCTCGAGACGCAATCCGACATCGACCCAGGCTGACGGCAGGTCGCGACGCAGCGAGTCCGGTCCGTCGGTCACGCCGGAGAGATCGTAGCGGGTATGGCGCCAAGCGACGCCGGGTCTGGCGAACCAACCTGGTCGATCGAAGGAAAGCCCCAATTCGGGCCGGGCGTCGAGGCGCCAACCGGTGATCCCCACATCGCGGTCGAAGCGGACAAGCTCGGCGTCCAAGCTTGCGAGGAGTCGGCGCTCGGATCCGAAGGCCAGATCGCCCTGTGCCAGCAGTCTCGGCAGGGTGGCGTAAGGGCGGTCGAGCGGCGCCAACGCGCGGTCGATGGTCTGGAAATCCCTGATCTCGCCGAGCAACGCCCATCGTTCGTCCTCGTACGAGATGCTCATCACCTGGTCGAGGAAAGTGGTGCTCGAGTCGGATCCGCCGTGGGAAAAATCCTCGAAATACTCGGCATCGCTGACCTGTTGCGCATCGACATCGATGTGCCAGCCGGACCCGAGGTCGCCGTCGTGTCGCCATTGCAACCAGTGGCGCTCGCTGTCTTTGAGCCTGTCCGAAGGCAGCAATCGGGCCTGGAGCCGTCCAGCATGGCGTTCGGTGAGGTAGCGATAGCGCCCGCCGAGATCGACGCCGCGCCGTCCGTAGAACATCGGATCGAAGGTGAGATCGTGGTTGGGGGCGAGGTTGAAGTAGTAGGGCACGCCGAGTTCGACACCGCTGCGCGAACTGAACCCGACGCTCGGGAAGAGGAATCCGCTCTTGCGCTGGTCGCCGACCGGGAACGAGATCCAAGGCAGGTAGAGGATCGGCACGCCCATGAACTCGACCGCGGCATCGCGGCCTGTGCCATTGCGTCCGGCCATGTCGAGATCGATGCTGCGGGCGCGTATCCGCCAGTCCGGGTGCGCGGCGGGGCAGGTGCTGAACCAGACCTGCTGCAACCGGATGTCGCCGTCTGCATCGACCTCGAGGCGTTCCGCCGCCCCGCGGGCCGGTCGCTCGGGCAACTCGAAGGTCGCGTCCTCGAAGGCGGCGCCCCCGGTGGGGTCGTAGCGGCCGCTGCGGCCGGCGACCTCGAGGGAGGGGTCGGTGTATCGGACGGTGCCATCGACCTTGAAGAGGTTCTTCGCCGCATCGTAGGTGACGTCCTCTGCGGACAGCACGCGTTCGCCTTGGGTGACGCGCACATCGCCGGTAAGCACCGCGTCGCCGTCGGACCTGAGCGCGGCGGAATCGCTGCTGATCTCGATGCGCGGCTCGGTGTCTGTCGTCGGTGTCGTCCGGGTCGCCCCGCCTGGCGCTCGCTGGGCGTCTGGGGGGGTGCTTGCGAGCAGCGCTTCGCGCACCGACGAGGGTGCCGGACAGCGCAGCGGACGGCTCTCGCGCGGCTGCGGGGTGACCTCCTCGGCGTGCGGCGACGGTGACATCAACGCACACGACACGATGACCAGCAGCGCACGGGGCAGGGCCGGAAGAAGGGTCGCGTGGCGGAGCGGCGGCGACATGGGTGCAACCATTATAATGTCAGCCCCTCTCGTACCCTGCGGATTTCATGACCTCTCCCGACCCGCGCTTGGCGACCCTCACCCGCTGGGTGGGCGAGGAACTCGGACATCGTCTCGAGCGGATCTCCGTGGCTTCGGCAGACGCGAGCTTCCGCCGCTATTTCCGCGCCCATCTTGCCGACGGGCGCAGCCTCATCGTCATGGATGCCCCCCCCGAGCGCGAGGACATCGGGCCTTACTTGCGCGTCACGGGCCTGCTCGCCGAGATCGGCTTGCATGTGCCGACGGTGCACGCGGTCGACCAAGCGCGCGGTCTCGTGCTGTTGGAGGACCTCGGCACTGAACAGTATCTTGCTGCGTTGCAGGATCGTTCCCGCGCCGATGCGCTCTATGGGGAAGCCCTCGGTGCGCTGTGCACCCTGCAGCTGCGCGGCGGTGCCGCGGCCGCCCAGCTCTCGCCGTACGATGATGCGGTGTTGCAGCGTGAGCTCGAGCTCATGCCCGAGTGGTTCGCGGTGCAGCACCTCGGCATCGTGCTCACCGACGAGGACCGCGGCGTGCTGGCGGCCTCATTCAAGGTGCTGCGAGAGGAGGCGCTCGCGCAGCCTGTGACGTTCGTGCACCGGGATTACCATTCGCGCAACCTCATGGTGCTGCCGGCGGCAGGCCCCGGCATCATCGACTTCCAGGACGCGCTCGCCGGTCCGGTGGGCTACGACCTCGTGTCGTTGCTCAAGGACTGCTATGTCCGGTGGCCCCGCGCGCAGGTCGAGGGGTGGCTGCGCGGACATCGTGCTGCGCTGCGTGCCGGCGGCGGTGGTGCGCTCACCGGTTCGAGCGACCGCGAGTTCCTGCGGTGGTTCGACTTCATCGGCGTCCAGCGCCACATCAAGGTGCTCGGCATCTTCGCGCGGCTCTGCTGGCGCGACGGCAAGCTCGGCTACCTCGATGACCTGCCGCTGACGCTCGGATACACGCTCGATGCCTGCGCGCGCCATCCCGAGCTGTCGGACCTCGGCGCTTGGTTGCGACGGCTGGCCTTGCCCGGGCTCGAGGCCGCCAACGATCGGGCACGGATCGCAGCCACCGTTCGGGTGGCTCCGTGAGGGCGATGATCCTCGCGGCAGGGCGTGGTGAGCGCATGCGCCCGCTCACCGACGATCGCCCGAAGCCGTTGCTCGAAGTGGGCGGCCGGTCTTTGCTCGAGTGGCATCTCGTCGCGTTGGCGCGGGCCGGTATCGTCGATGTGGTCATCAACCTCGCTTGGCAGGGCGAGCGCATCCGGGAGGCGCTGGGCGACGGTGCGGACCACGGCGTGCGCATCCGCTACAGCGACGAGGGTGACTCGGCGCTCGAGACCGGCGGAGGCATCTTCCGCGCCCTGCCTCTGCTCGGTGCGGCGCCGTTCCTCGTGGTCAACGGCGACATCTGGACCGACCACGACTTCGCCCAATCGCCACCGCTCGACGCCGGTGCACTCGCGAGCCTCGTCCTCGTGCCGAACCCGTCACATCATCCGCAAGGCGATTTCGGTCTCGTAGCGCGGGCTGAAAGCGGCTTTGACGTGCTCACCACACCGGGTGATGCACCGCGTCACACCTACTCCGGTATCGGCGTGTATCGGCCGGAGTTCTTCGAGGGTTGTACCGATGGACGGTTCCCGTTGCTGCCGCTTCTGCGCCGGGCGGGTGCGGCGGGTCGGCTGCGGGGACGGCTTTATCAAGGGCTTTGGTGTGATGTCGGCACCCCGCAGCGACTGCGGGAGCTCGACGAGCGCCTCGCGGGTGGTGCCGTCGGCTGACGGACGAGCGACGAGGCGCGTCAGCGGCGCGTACACTATCCCTCATGGACGAAGAATCCCGCGACCCGGCCCCGCGCCCTGCGAGCGGCCTGAAATATCGCACCCCACAGGGCTTCAATGCGATCCGAGACGGCATCAAGGCGACCGCCGCCGCACCGGTCCGGGTGCCGGGTGGCAAGCCGCGTTGGCTCAAGGCGCCGTTCGCCGGCGGCGCCCGCTACGAGATCGTGCGTCAGACGGTGCGCGAGCACCGCCTCGCCACGGTCTGTGAAGAGGCGAAATGCCCGAACATCGGCGAGTGTTGGAACGCCGGCACCGCGACCCTGATGCTGATGGGCGAGGTCTGCACGCGGGCCTGTCGCTTCTGCGCCGTCGACACCGGCAACCCGCGCGGCTGGCTCGATCCTGAAGAGCCGCGCAATGCGGCGCGCACCGTACATCTCATGGGCCTGCGCTATGTGGTGCTCACCTCGGTCAACCGCGACGATCTGCCCGATGGGGGCGCTGCGCATTTCGCGGCCACAGTCCGCGAGATCAAGACGCTGATGCCCGAGACCGCTGTCGAGGCCCTGGTGCCCGATTTCCAGGGCGTGGCGGCGGATATCGATACCGTGGTCGACTCGGGTCTCGAAGTGTTCGCACAGAACGTCGAGACCGTGCGACGACTGACCCATCCGGTGCGCGATCCGCGCGCGGGTTACGAGCAGACGCTGCGGGTGCTGGCCCACGCCAAGCGGCGCCGCCCGGAAGTGCTCACCAAATCGAGCATCATGCTCGGCCTTGGCGAAACCGAAGATGAACTGCGCGAGTCGATGGACGATCTGCGGACGCATGAGGTCGACCTGCTGACGCTCGGCCAGTATCTGCAGCCGACCGTGAACCACCTGCCTGTGGCGCGCTTCGTGGCGCCGGAGGAGTTCGATCGCTACCGGGAGTGGGCGCTGGCGCGAGGTTTCCGCGAATGTGTCTCGGGGCCGTTGGTACGATCGAGCTATCGCGCTGAGCAGGCGCTCGCGGGCAACAACGCCGGTGTGGTGAATGCGGGATCTCCCCCTGCTCGTCCGTGAGCTCGGCCGCGCCCGGTATCTCGATACCTGGCGCGCGATGCAGGCCTTCACCGATCAGCGCGGAGCCGATACCCCGGATGAGCTCTGGGTGCTCGAGCACGAGCCTGTTTTCACGCTCGGCATGAATGCGGATCCGGCGCACCTGCTCGCGCCGGGTGACATCCCGGTGGTGCAGGTCGATCGCGGCGGGCAGGTGACCTACCACGGCCCTGGGCAGCTCGTGGTCTATCCGCTGATCGATCTGCGTCGTGCGGGTCTTGGTGTGCGCGATCTGGTCACGGCCCTCGAGCAGGCGGTGATCGCCACCGCCGCCGGTTTCGGCATCGTGGCGGCCACTCGGTCGGGTGCCCCGGGGGTCTATGTCGAGGGCGCCAAATTGGCGAGCATCGGTATACGGGTCCGGCGCGGGGCGAGTTATCATGGTCTCGCGGTCAATGTCGACATGGATCTCGGCCCGTTCGGCAGGATCAACCCCTGCGGCTTCGAAGGGTTGGCGATGACCCAGTTTGCGGCGCTCGGCGGACCGCGTGGAATCGCAGCTGTGGCAGGAGTGCTTGTCCCGGAACTGCGCCGATCTTTGGAGAGCCATTGCCATGGATAGACCGACCCACACGCCTGAAGACCTGGCCGCCGTCCGCCGGTTGCTCGGCTATATCGGCGAGGATCCCGATCGCGAAGGTCTGCTCGAGACCCCGGCCCGCTTCCTCAAGGCTTGGGAGGAGTACACCCGCGGCTACCGCATGAACCCGGAGGACATCCTCAAATCCTTCGAGGACGGCGCACAGAGCGTCGATGAGATGGTGATCGTCCGCGATATCCCCGTCTATTCTTTGTGTGAGCACCACCTCGCGCCGTTCTTCGGCAAGGCCCATGTCGGTTATGTGCCCGACAAGCGCATCCTCGGTCTCTCGAAGATCTCGCGGTTGGTCGAGATCTTCGGTCGACGGCTGCAGGTCCAGGAACGGCTAACCAACCAGATCGCCGATGCGCTCGATCACAACCTCAAGGCGCTGGGCGTGGCGGTGGTGATCGAATGTCGCCACATGTGCATGGAATCGCGAGGCGTCCGCCACACCGGCACTGCGACGGTCACCTCCGCCTTGCGGGGCAGCATCAAGACCAATGCCGACACGCGCCGCGAGTTCCTGTCGCTGATCGGCCGCTGAGCGGCCGGTCAGATCACCATCAAGACGCCTTCGGTGGCGGCGAGCTCGGCCACCAGTGCGGTGACCTGCGTGCGGCTCTGCGCGACGATGGTGTAGGTGATCGCGGTGAAGTTGCCGGCGCCGCTGGCGCGTTCGCTGATGCGAGCGGGATCGAGGTCCGACACATGCGCCTCGAATACGAGGTCGATGCGCGTGCGCAGGCTGCGCTCGGAGCGTCCGACCACCTTGATGGGGTAGTCGGTCGGGAACTGCAGAGGGCTCGTCGTCTCGTCGATCAAGTCGTTCACCACGGTTTTCCCGCGAGGTCGGCGACCATTTCCGAGAACGCGGCGTCGATGCGTTGCCATGCCGGGCCCGGGCGGCCGGCGCCGACCGGCGCGCCATCGAGACGCGTCACGGGCGAGGCGCGTCGTGTCGCCGAGGCCAGCCAGATCTCGTCTGCGCCCCGCAGCTCGGCTTCGGACACCTCGCGGGTCTCGCGTGCCAGACCGATATGGTCGGCGAGCTCTTCGACCACACTGCGGGTCGTCCCCGGGAGGATGCGCTGCGACTCGGGTGGCGTGACCAAGCGGCCGCCGCTGATGATGTGCACCGTCGAGGCGCTGGCCTCCATCAGTACACCGTCGCGCAGCAGGATGGTCTCGTGGGCGCCCACATCGACCGACAGCTGTCGCAGCAGCACGTTGGCGAGGAGGGCCGTGGACTTGATGTCGCAGCGTGCCCAGCGTGTGTCCTCGGCGGTGATGCAGGCGAGGCCGTCGGCACGCGCTTCGGGCGACAGCTGCGGCAGCGGCGCGCAGAAAGCGAACACGGTGGGTGGGACGACCGGCAACGGCGCATGGTTGCGTCCGTACTCCGCGCCACGGGAGACCTGGACATAGGTGTAGAGGTCTCCGCTACCATTGCGGGTCATGAGTTCACGCACCAACGCCCGCCAGCCCTCGCGGCTGTGCGGGTCGCGCAGTCGGATGGCGTCGGCGCTGCGCGTCAAGCGGTCGAAATGTTCGGTGAACCGGAACGGACGCCCCGCGAACACCGGGACGACTTCGTACACGCCGTCGCCGAAGAGGAAGCTGCGGTCGAGCGGCGAGATCCGCGCTTCGCGCAGCGGGAGCCACTCGCCGTCGAGGTGGCAGATGGGCATCGGTTCAGCCATGAGGACCTCCCACCAGCGATCGGGGATGCGGCATCACTGCCACCACAACAACACAGTGTCGCGCAGCTTCGGCCAAAGGCCACCCTCGGCCACCGCCGACTGCGCCACCAACGGGATCCGCGCGATGACCTTCCCGTCCTCCTGGACCTGCAGTTCGCCGACACGCTGCCGTGCAGCGATCGGCGCGATCAACCGCGGTTCGAGCACCGGCACGGTGCGCAGCGCGCCCGCCCGGCCGCGCTGCGTGGTGATCGCCACCTCAGTGGCGGGCACCACCGCCAACTGTTCGCTGGCGCCCTTGTAGAGGCGTGGCCGCAGGATGACCTCGTCGGCCCGTCGTAGGCGCACGGTCTGGAAGTGCCGGAAGCCGTGCTCCAACAGCGTCAGGCTCGCCTCCTCGCGCACCTTCGGCGAGACGACGCCGAGCACCACCGCGATCATTCGTGTCCCGCTGCGTTCGGCGGAGCTTGCCAAGCAGTAGCCGGCGCTCGAGGTGTGACCGGTCTTGAGCCCGTCCACCCCCGCATCGCGCGCCAGCAGGCCGTTGCGGTTCGGTTGACGGATGCCGCCCCACTCGAATTCGCGCAGCGAGTACCAGCGATAGTGGTCCGGGAACTCGCGGATCAGTGCCCGCGAGAGCAGGGCGATGTCCCGTGCGCTCGAATACAGGGCCGGATCCGGCAGGCCGGTGGCGTTGGCGAAGTTCGAGTCCTTCATGCCGAGCCGCTTGGCCTCGGCATTCATCAGCGTCGCAAAAGCCGCTTCCGAGCCTGCGACCTTCTCCGCCAGAGCGATCGCGGCATCGTTACCGGACTGCACGATCATGCCCTTGAGCAGCACCTCGACCGGCACCTGCTTGCCGACCTCGACGAAAGTGCGCGAGCCTTCAGCGCGCCACGCCCGCTCGCTGATCGTCACCGGCTCATCTAGGCGCAGCCGGCCCGCTGCGATCTGTCGGAACACCACCATCGCGGTCATCAATTTGGTGATGCTGGCCGGTTCCGCGCGAACCTCGGCGTCCTGTGCGGCGAGCGTCCGGCCATTGGCTTGGTCGATGAGGATGAACTGGCGCGCCGGAACCGGGCCAGGCAGTGCGGGCAAGGCCGTCGCGGCGCCGTGGGCCGTCGGCACATCGAGCAGCAACAGCACGCTCGCCAGCGCCGTGAGGATGTGGCGGGCCATGGGCGTGGCGGGATTCAATGAAATCGTCAAGCGGATCTCCGGTGGGGTGAGGTCAAGACGGCGTATTGTAGCGGCTGCCGGAGGGTCAGCTCACTCCGGTGCGAGACGGGCGTCCGGGACACCGGCATCGCGAAGCTGCTCCGTGAGCCGGGCTGCCTGCCCGGCGTCGACGACCGGTCCGACCCGAACACGATAGAGCAGCCGATCTCCGACCCGCGCTTCGCGGACGCTCGCACCGGAGATGCCCGCGGCGGTGAGGCGCCCCACCAAGGCCGAGGCGTTGGCGATCGATCCGAAGGAGCCGACCTGCAGGAACCGGCCGCCGGTGGCTGTTCCGGTGGGCGTGCCAGTGGGACGCTGTGTCGGTGGCGTCAGGGCGATGGATTGAGACGGCGTGTTCGATCGAGCGTCGAGCACGCGTATCTCGACCCTGGCCGTTCCTGCGCGCAGCATGTCGAGCTTCGAGGCGGCGGTGTAAGAGAGATCGATGATCCGCTCGCCCACGAACGGGCCCCGATCGTTCACGCGTACCACGACCGATCGGCCGTTCTCGAGGTTGGTGACCCGCACATAGGCCGGTATCGGCAAGGTCTTGTGCGCGGCGGTCATCGCGTACATGTCGTACGGTTCACCGCTCGAGGTGCGTTCGGAATGGAATCCCGGGCCATACCACGAGGCCAGGCCCCGCTCCACGTGGCCTTTGCCGGACTTCATGACCTTGTATCGCTTGCCGAAGACCTCATAGGTCTCCGGGTTGCCGTAACGGCTGCGGGGTTCGTCGCGCGGTACAGCGTCCGGGATCGCATCGAGGTCGCGCGGCGGCGCGGGCACTGCGGTGTCGGCAGACGGGGGAGCGGGTGTGCGTTGCAGCAGGCCACATCCCGGGAGCACTGCGAGCACCGGCAGTGCCCAGAGCCAGCACCGATGTGCCCTGTGTTCGGTGTGCATCAGGGTGCGGCGGCTGCCGTCCGAGCTCTCAGCGCGTCGGCGAGGTCATGCACGGCCATGGCGTAGAGGATGCTGCGGTTGTAGCGTGTGATGACGCGGAAGTTCGCGAACCCTACCCGCACACCCGGTCCGTCGCGCTGCTCCGCCGGGATGAGGATCAGCGGCGTGTCGGCGGCGACGGCCGGATCGAAGCGGACACCGCGTGCACGCAGGCTCTCAGCGGTGTCTTTGAGGTCGAGGTTACGGCGGTCGAGCGCCGCGAAGACCTCCTCCGGGGCGGTGGCTTCGGTGATCACCTGCGCACCGCGTTGCCAGCCGCTCGCGACGAAATAGTTGGCGACGCTGGAGAACACATCGTCCCAGTCCGTGAACAGGTCCCGCCTGCCGTCGCCCGAGCCGTCGACCGCCAAGCGGCGATAGCTCGATGGCATGAATTGCGGCGAACCCATCGCACCTGCGTAGGAGCCGAGTGCGGTCGCGGGATCAAGACGCTCCTCGCGCACCAGCAGCAAGAACTGCTCGAGCTCCGCGAGGAAGAATTTGCTGCGTCGCGGGTAGTCGAAGCCGAGGGTCATCAGCGCGTCGAGCACACGCCAAGTGCCGGCACGGCGTCCGTAGGAGGACTCGACGCCGATGATCGCGACCAGATAAGCGGAATCGACGCCGGTGCGCGCGCTGATGGCGTCGAGACTCTGGCGATGGGTCTTCCAGAACGCCGTGCCTTCGGCGATGCGCTGTTCGGTGACGAGCCTCTCGCGGTATTCCCACCAGGTCATCACGTTCTCGGCTGGGCGGCTGATGGCAGCGAGGATCGCCGGCTGTCGCCGACCGGTCGAAAGCAGATCGCGCAAGTCTTCGGCGGGTACCGAATGCCGTGCGGCGATCTCGTCGATCCAGCCGGCGATGTCGGTGCGGCCGAGATCGAAGGGCGTCGACGGCTCGGGTGCGACCTCAGCGGGGGGAGTCGCAGCCGGGGGTGCCTGCGCGATGCTGCTCGGCATGCTGCATGCAGTGAGCAGCAACAACGGCAGGACGGTGACCCAGTCTCTCATGCGGAGCATCATCAGGCGGCAAGCTTCCGGTTGGCGTGCAGTGACATGAGCATACCGAACCCCGCCAACAGGGTCACCAAGGAAGTCCCGCCGTAGCTGACGAGCGGCAGCGGCACGCCGACGACGGGCAGCAGTCCGCTCACCATCCCCGCGTTGATGAATACATAGACGAAGAAGATGGTCGCGAAGCTGCCGGACAGAAGTCGCGCAAAAGTATCCCGCATCTGCGTGGCGAGATAGAGCGCCCGCAGCACGACGGCAGCGTAGAGCGCAAGCAGCAGCAGTGCACCGAGCAGCCCGAGCTCTTCGCCGATCACCGCGAACACGAAATCGGTGGAGCGTTCCGGCAGGAACTCCAACTGTCCCTGCGTGCCTTGCAGGTAGCCCTTGCCGGTGACGCCGCCCGAACCGATCGCGATCGTGGACTGGATGATGTGGTAGCCCGCGCCGAGCGGATCGGACTGCGGATCGAGGAAGGTGAGCACGCGTTGTCGTTGATAGTCGTGCAGCAGATACCAGCCGCCCCAAGCTGCCGCGACGCTGGCGCCGCCGAGCAGCGCGATGATCCAGGTTTGCAGCCCGGCGAACAGCACGACGAGTGCGCCCGACATGAGGATCAACAGGCCGGTACCGAGGTCCGGTTGTATGATCGTCAGCAGGGTCGGTACCAGGATGATCACGGCGAGGACAAGCAAGGTCTTGCCGTCCGGGGGCAGGGCGCGTTCACGCAGATACCAAGCGCAGGCCATGGGAACCGCGAGCTTCATGATCTCGGAGGGTTGGAAGCGGAACAGACCGAGATCCAGCCATCGTTGCGCGCCTTTGCCGATATAGCCTATGGCATCGACGATGATGAGCAGCACGAGTCCGACCAGATACAGCCAGGGTGACAGACGGCGCATCTGACCGGGCTTGATCTGCGCGCAGACCAACATCGCCAGTGCACCGATGCAGAGCCTGATCGAGCCGCGCATGATCGCGTTCCAGTCACCGCCCGAGGCGCTGTAGAGGACGAACTGACCATAGGCGGCGATCAGTGCGAGGCCGAGCACCAAGGGTCCGTCGAGCTGCAGCGCGCCGAGGATGCGCGTGCTGCGCGTGAGCGTGCGGCGGGCCGTGCTGTCCACATCTTCACGCAGCCTCGTCACTCCCCGTCCCCCGTTTCCTCGATGATGGCGGCATCCACGTCCTCGCCAGGGGGCGATGGGAACTTGCGCAGCAGGTAGGCATCCATCACCGAGCGGGCGATCGGCGCCGCCGTGCCGCTGCCGCTGCGGCCGTTCTCGACCAACACCACGACGGCGATCCGGGGGTCCTCCACCGGTGCGAAGGCGATGAACCACGCGTGGTCGCGCAGCCGCTCAGAGATGGCCGATTCGTCGTACCGTGCGTTCTGGGCGATGCTGAACACTTGCGCTGTGCCGGTCTTGCCGGCGATCGAGTACTCCGCGCCCGCCGCCGCACGGCTCGCGGTACCGCCCTGCATGACGGCCACCATGCCCTGCACAGCGACATCCCAATCGGCTGGGTCGCGCAACCGTACCGTGGGCAATGGGGCGGGTGGTACCGGTGTCTCGACGCGGGTGACCGGGTCGCGCAAGGCCCGTACCAGTCGTGGCCGGTGGCTTGCGCCGCGCATCGCGAGCACGGAGGTCATCTGGGCGAGCTGCATGGGGGTGCTGGTCATGTAGCCCTGGCCGATGCCGAAGATCACCGTCTCGCCGGGGAACCAGACCTGTTGCGCGGCGCGCTTGAAGGCGCTGCGCTTCCACGCCGGTGAGGGCAGGAGGCCGGATTTTTCGCCGCCGACATCGAGGCCGGTCGGTCCGCCGAGGCCGAAACGCCCGAGGAACTCGTGCAGGCGTTCGACGCCGAGTTGGGCGGCGAGCGCGTAGAAGTAGATGTCACAGGATTGCGCCACCGCTTCGATCAGCGCGACGCTGCCGTGGCCGCTGCGCTTCCAATCTCGGAAACGATGGCTGCTGCCCGGCAGCGAATACCAACCCGGGCAGGCACGGGTGGTGGTCGGTGTCACGAGACCGTGCTCGAGACCTGCGAGCGCGACCACAGGCTTGATCGTCGAGCCCGGCGGATAGGTGCCGCGCAGCGCGCGGTTGAACAGCGGACGGTCCGGATCCTCGTTGAGCGCCGCGAACTCGGCACGGGTCAGGCCGCGCGCGAAGCTGTTGGGATCGAATCCGGGACGGCTCACGAGCGCGATCACCTCGCCGTTGCGCGGGTCGAGCGCGATGATGGCGGCACGCTGTCCCTGCACCGCTTGTTCGGCGACCCGCTGCACTTCGAGATCTAGCGTCAGGTAAAGGTCGGCCCCGGGCTTCGCCGCGATCGTGCGAAGCGGCTCATCCAGCACCGTCTCGCGGTCCACGGAGCGTCCCTGCGCGTTGACCATGATCTGCCGCGATCCATTGCGACCGCGCAGGGCGTCCTCGAACGTCCCCTCGACCCCGATCTTGCCGATGGTGGAGACACCGGCGTATTCCTCGCGATCGACCCGCTGGAGATCGGATTCTGAGAGGGTGCCGACATAGCCCACCGCGTGCACTGCCGTCTCGCCTTGCGGGTAGTGCCGCGCCAATCGCGTGCGGATGTCGACGCCCGGGAACCGGTGCCGGTGCAGTGCGAAGCGCGCCATGTCCTCTTCGCTGAGCCGCAACCTGATCGGTACGCTATCGAACGCCCGGCGCGAGCGGATGGCGCGACGCACGAAGTCGAGGTCGTCAGGCCCCAGCACGCCGATGCCGACGAGACCCTCGAGCGTGGCTTCGAGGTCCTTGACCTGTTCCCGGACGAGTTCGAGTTGGTAGGCGGGACGGTTCTCGGCGAGCACGGCCCCGGTGCGGTCGTAGATCATGCCGCGCGGCGCCGGCAGCGGTTCGACGCGCACGCGATTGCCCTGTGCGAGGTCGGTGAAGTGGTCGTAGCGCTTGACCTGCAGCCAGAGCAGCCGTGACACCAACACCGTCGCAAGCAGGCCGATCAGCACGATAGCTGCGATGGCGCGTTGCTCGAACAGGCGCTGTTCGCGCCACAGGTCCTTGATGCGCCCCCGTGCCGCCATCGCTCAACGCGTCCCGGTGGTACGCGATGCGCCCCAGATCATCAACAACGGCCAGATCACGGCGCCGGTGAGCGCTGTCACCCAGCGTGTCCAGTCGCCTGTCGAGCTTCCGGTGAAAGCTTCGATGAGCCAGCAGGCCGCGACCCATGCCAACAGCAGCGCCAACACGAACAAAGACTGCTCGAGGAGCGGCTTGGTGCGGACCAGCAGGTGCTGTCGTATGGCGATGTAGGCCACCAATGCGGTGGCGAGCGCATGCTGTCCGAGCACCACACCTTGGTAGACGTCGATGGCGAGTCCGGTGAGGAAGCCGAGCGCGATCCCGCCGACGCGCGGCGCCGTCAGCGACCAGAAGATGACCAAGAGCACCGCGAACGGCGGCCGCAGTATCTCGAGGGCCGAGGGCAGTGGGACCGCCTGCAGCACGAACGCGGCGAACGTCGACAGCAGGACCGAGGTGCGTGATTCGTTCATGGCGGCATCTCGGCAGTCGGCTGCACCGGGTCGAGCCACAAGAACCCCACCACGCGATCCCGGTCGAGCGCCGCGAGGGTGCTTGCTCGCACCACGGCGAGCGGCGAGCCGCTGTCACGACGGACCTCGACCACCTTGGCGACCGGGTAGTCGGCGGGGAACACGCCCCCGAGGCCTGAACTGACCAGAAGGTCGCCGGCGATGATGTCGGTCTGCAGCGGCAGATAGGGCAGCGACAGCTCGCCCGGCTTGCCCGAGCCGATGGCGAGCGTGCGCGCGCCGGTGCGCACGATCTGCACCGGTACACCACTGCTCGGATCGGAGAGCAGGATGATCTCCGTGCTCGAGGGGCCTACGCGCAGGCTCTGGCCGAGGATCCCGCCTGTCGCGACCGCGATCTGTCCGGTCGTCACGCCGTTACGCCCGCCGCGATCGACCGTCAGCCGATGGCGTTGGGCGTCGAGTTGCTGATCGATCACGCGGGCCGGCAGCCATCGTGATGCTTTGCCACGCACCGATTCGCGTAGCCCGAGGAGTTCCGCATTCTCGCGCTCGAGCGCCGCGTTGCGCATGCCCCGGATCTCGCTGGCCCGCAGCGCATCGCGCAACGCACGGTTCTCCGCCTGCAGCAACGCGCGTTGCGCGAAGATGTCGCGCGTCCAGTTCAGGGCGGCAGCGGGGGAGTTGAGCGCGATCTGAAGTGGATAGACGACCGCCTGCAGGCCATAGCGCACGCGATCGAGGATGCCACCGCGCTGGTCGAGCCACATCAACGCTAGCGCGAGCGCCGCATAGCCGAAGAAGCGCAGCCCGACGGGTGCGCCGCGCTGCGGCCGATCGCGGCTGGCGGCGAGGCTACTCAAGCCCGAAGTTGCCGGGCCCGAGTTCGTCCATCAGTTCGAGGATACGACCGCCACCGCGAGCGACGCAGGTCAGCGGATCTTCGGCGATCACCGCGGGCACGCCGGTCTCCTCGGTGATGAGCTTGTCGATGTCGCGCAGCAACGCGCCGCCGCCGGTGATGACGATGCCGCGGTCTGCGACGTCGGAACCGAGTTCGGGCGGAGTCTGCTCGAGGGCCTGCTTGACGGCGCCGACGATGCCCTGCAGCGGGTCCTGCAGCGCTTCGAGGATCTCGTTGCTGTTGAGCGTGAACGCGCGCGGCACGCCTTCTGAGAGGTTGCGGCCCTTCACCGAGATCTCGCGGACGGTCTGGCCGGGGTAGGCCGAGCCGATCTCGATCTTGATGCGCTCGGCCGTGGTCTCGCCGATCAGGATGCCGTAGTTACGGCGCACGTAGTTGGTGATCGCCTCGTCGAAGCGATCGCCGCCGATGCGCGCCGATTGTGCGTAGACGATGCCGTTCAGGGAGATGACCGCGACCTCGGAGGTGCCGCCGCCGATGTCGAGCACCATCGAACCGCGCGCTTCCTGGACGGGCAGCCCAGCGCCGACGGCGGCGGCCATCGGCTCGCTGACGATGGCGACGGTGCGTGCGCCGGCGCCTTCGGCGGATTCGCGGATGGCGCGACGTTCGACCTGCGTGGAGCCTACCGGCACACAGACCAGCACCCGCGGCGACGGCTTCAGCAGGCGTGTGTCATGAACCTTGCCGATGAAGTATTGGAGCATCTTCTCGGTGTAGGTGAAGTCGGCGATCACGCCGTCTTTCATCGGTCGCACCGCGGTGATGTGCCCGGGCGTCCGCCCAAGCATGTTCTTGGCCTCGACGCCTACTGCGACGATGACCTTGCCTCCTCGGCTGTAGTCCTCTTGCACAGCGACCACGGATGGCTCGTTGAGCACGATGCCGCGATCGCGGACATAGATCAGGGTGTTCGCCGTCCCCAAGTCGATGGAGAGGTCGCTCGAAAAATAGCCGCGCAGGCGTTTGAACATCTGGGGTGCCGAGGTTCCGGAGGGGGAGGGAGAAACGGCTGTGAAATTTACCAATCCGCGCGCGCTTCCACAAGGCGACGGTGTATCATTCTGGGTCCGGCTGATGCCGGTTTTCCCATGTTTTCCCCGCCAGGGTTGCGGGCCGTGTTTGCCGGGGTCCCCGCATGAGCCTGACGCGCACCGACATCGAGAACATCGCCCGGCTTGCCCGGCTGGAACTCACCGAGGCCGAGATCCCGGTCTACGTCGATTCCTTGTCGCGCATCTTCGCCTTCGTGGGCGAACTCGACCGGGCGCCGACCGAGGGCATCAGCCCGATGGCGCATCCGCTGCCCGGTCTCGCCCAGCGACTGCGTGCCGACGAGGTCACCGAAACCGACCGTCGCGACCTCTACCAGCGCAACGCGCCTGCGGCCGAAGCCGGTCTGTATCTCGTACCGAAGGTGATCGAATGAGCGCCTTACCGCCACTGCCTGCGCCGACCGTTGCCGGGCTCGCCCGCGGGCTGCACCGCGGAGAGTATTCGAGCGTCGAGCTCACCCGGGCCTGCCTCGAGCGCATCGCCGCCGGCCAGCCCGAGCTCAACGCTTTTGTCACGGTCACGGCCGAGGGCGCGCTGTCCGCCGCGCAGGCCGCCGATGACGCCCGGGCCGCCGGCCGGGCCGGCCCGCTGACCGGCGTGCCGATCGCCCACAAGGACATCTTCTGCACGGAGGGCGTGCGCACCACCTGCGGCTCGAAGATGCTCGCGGAATTCGTGTCCCCGTATGACGCCACGGTCGTCGCCGGCCTCAAGGCGGCGGGTACGGTGATGCTTGGCAAGCTGAACATGGACGAGTTCGCGATGGGCTCGTCGAACGAGACGAGCTTCTTCGGGCCCGTGCGCAACCCTTGGGACCCGGCGCTGGTGCCTGGCGGCTCCTCCGGCGGCTCCGCGGCCGCGGTGGCAGCCCGTCTCGTGCCGGCTGCCACGGCCACCGATACCGGTGGCTCCATCCGTCAGCCTGCCGCGCTCTGCGGTGTGACCGGTATCAAGCCGACCTACGGTCGCGCCAGCCGCTACGGCATGATCGCCTTCGCTTCGAGCCTCGACCAGGCGGGTCTCATCACCGTCAGCGCCGAGGACGCGGCGCTGTTGCTCGGTCCGATGTCGGGCTTCGATCCCCGCGACTCGACCAGCGTCGATTCGCCCGTGCCCGACTACATGGCGACCCTCGGCGACTCCCTCGAGGGTCTCACCATCGGCGTGGTGCGCGAGTTCTTCGACAAGGGCCTCGACGGCGGCTGCGAGCAGCGCATCCGCGAGGCGATCGCGGTCTACGAGCGTCTCGGCGCCAAGGTCCGTGAGGTCAGCTGCCCGAACCTGCCGCTGTCCGTGCCCACCTACTACGTGGTCGCACCCGCCGAGTGCTCCTCGAACCTCGCCCGCTTCGACGGCGTGCGCTTCGGTCACCGCTGCGACTCGCCGCGGAATCTCACCGACCTCTACTCGCGCTCGCGCGGCGAGGGCTTCGGCGCCGAGGTCAAGCGCCGCATCATGACCGGCACCTATGTACTGTCGGCCGGCTACTTCGACGCCTATTACCTCAAGGCCCAGCGCGTGCGACAGCTCATCAGCGCCGATTTCGCCCGGGCTTTCGCGGACTGCGACCTGCTGCTCGGGCCGACTTCGCCCACGACCGCGTTCGCCATCGGCGCCAAGTGCGACGATCCGATCACCATGTACCTCAACGACATCTACACCATCGGCGCGAACCTCGCGGGGCTGCCGGCGATGTCGTTGCCCTGTGGTTTCGCGGGTGGACTGCCCGTCGGCCTGCAGCTGATCGGCCCGCATTTCTCCGAAGGACGCATGTTGAACGTCGCGCACCGCTACCAACAGGAGACCGACTGGCACCTTCGCGCGCCGTCGGCATGGGCCTGAACATGGCGGGCACGGATATGGCGGGTACGGATATGGGATGGGAAACCGTCATCGGCCTCGAGATCCACGCGCAGCTCGCCACGCGCTCCAAGATCTTCTCCGGCTCCGCCACCGCATACGGCGCCCTGCCGAACACCCAAGCGAACCTCGTCGATCTTGGCTACCCGGGCGTGCTGCCGGTGCTGAACGGCGAGGCGGTGCGCATGGCGGTGTGCTTCGGTCTCGCCATCGGTGCGCGCATCTCGCCGCGCTCGGTGTTCGCCCGCAAGAACTATTTCTACCCTGATCTGCCCAAGGGCTATCAGATCAGCCAATACGAGCTGCCGATCGTGGCTGAAGGTGCGCTCGAGGTCGTGCTCGACGATGGCGAGCGCAAGCGCATCGGCATCACGCGTGCCCACCTCGAGGAGGACGCCGGAAAGTCGCTGCACGAGGGCCTGCCGGGCCTCACCGGCATCGATCTCAACCGCGCCGGCACGCCGCTCATCGAGATCGTCAGCGAGCCGGACATGCGTTCCGCGCGCGAAGCCATCGCCTACATGAAGAAGGTGCACACCTTGGTGCGCTACCTCGGCATCTGCGACGGCAACATGCAGGAAGGTTCTTTCCGTTGCGATGCCAACGTCTCGGTACGGCGACGGGGCGCAGCGCAGTTCGGCACCCGTGCCGAGATCAAGAACCTCAACTCGTTCCGTTTCGTCGAGAAAGCCATCAACTTCGAGGTCGAGCGCCAGATCGAGCTGCTCGAATCCGGCGGAAAGGTGGTGCAGGAGACGCGGCTCTACGACCCTGACAAGGGCGAGACCCGCTCGATGCGCTCCAAAGAGGCCGCCAACGATTACCGTTACTTCCCCGATCCCGATCTGTTGCCGGTGCTGCTCGAGCCCGCCTTCGTCGAGGCGGTGCGCGCCACGCTGCCCGAACTGCCGGACGCCAAGGCGGCCCGGTTCGTGCGCGATCACGGCCTCTCCGATTATGACGCGGGTGTCCTCACCGCGAGCCGTGAGATCGCGGCCTTCTATGAGGATGTCCTGCAGCGTGTCGGCAGCGACCCCAAACTCTGCGCGAACTGGGTGATGGGCGACTTCTCAGCCTTCCTCAACCGCGACAACCTCGAGGTGGGCGCGGCGAAAGTGGATGCTGCTCACCTCGCCGGTCTGGTCTCGCGCATCGTCGATGCGACCATCTCCGGCAAGATCGCCAAAGAGATCTTCGAGGCGATGTGGGAGAGCGGCGCCTCAGCGGACGCGGTCATCGAGCAGAAGGGCTTGCGCCAGATCACCGATACGGGCGCCATCGAGGCGGCCATCGATGAAGTGATGGCGAAGAACCCCGGCCAGCTCGCGGACTACCGCTCCGGCAAGGACAAACTGTTCGGGTTCTTCGTCGGCCAAGTGATGAAGGCCACCGGCGGCAAGGCGAACCCTGCGCAGCTCAACGAACTTCTCAAGGCGAAGCTCGCCGGATGAACGATGTACCAGAGGGCGCGCCGGGAGCGCCCGCTGAGACGGACCGCGCCGAGGGCGGCTCCGAGACAGCCCTCGATGTCGCCATGCGCTTCACCGTCGAACATCAGTCCGTCCGCGGGCAGTTCGTGCGGCTCGGGCCGGCATGGCTCGAACTGCGCGAGCACGCCGATCATCCTGCGTCCGTACGCCGGCTGCTCGGCGAAGCCTCAGCAGCGGCGGTGCTGCTCGCCTCGACCCTGAAGTTCGAGGGCGAACTCACCTTGCAGCTGCAGGGGGACGGCGCGGTGCGTCTGTTGGTCGCGCAGTGCACCCACGACCTGCGCGTGCGCGCGGTGGTGCGGTTCGACGCGGCGTCCTTCGGTGGTGAGCGCGCCGGCACCGGCGCAGAGCTGGATTTCCCGTCCTTGGTGGGCCAGGGGCAGCTCGCCGTAACCGTCGAATCGACGCAGGGTGGTGCGCGTTACCAAGGCATCGTGCCGCTCGGCGGTGACTCGCTCGCCGCCGCGCTCGAGCAGTACTTCGATCAATCCGAGCAGCTCCCGACGACGGTGCGACTCGGTGCCGACGATGCCCGCGCGGCGGGGCTGCTGGTGCAGCGGCTGCCGCAGTCCGGTGGGATGTCCGTCGCCGGTGACGACACCGCAGACACCGGCTCGGCGCGCAGCGCGCGCGAAGCCGAAGCGACGCGCACGCTCGACGCCGCCCGCACGGCGCTCGCGGGGCTTGCGACCGACGAACTGCTCGCCCGTCCGGTCGAGGACCTGCTGCGCCGCGCCTGTGCCGGTGAGGACCTGAGGCTTCATCCCGCCCGTGCCGTGGGTTTCCGCTGCCGCTGCAGTCGCGAGCGGGTGGCCGGGATGTTGCGTGCACTCGGTGCCGACGAACTCGATTCGATCCTCGCTGAGCAGGGTGCCGTGACGGTCACCTGCGAGTTCTGCCAGCGACCGTGGCGCTTCGACGCCGTGGATGTCTCGGCTCTGACGGGGGAGGCCGACCGCCGGCCACCCGGGTCGCCCATCGTCCACTGATCGCGGTCCGCTCGGCGTCAGCCGCGGTGGCCGCTCGCCAAGTACTCCTCGCTCTGCATCTCCACCAGTCGGCTCGCGGTGCGCTCGAACTCGAAGGCCAGCTTGCTGCCACGGTAGAGCTGTGACGGCGCGACCGCCGCCGACACCACGAGGTTCACACGCCGGTCGTAGAACTCATCGACCAGCGCGATGAAGCGACGGGCGGCGTTGTCGCTGTTGCCGCGACCGTCGAACACCGGCACGCCGGACAACAGCACCGATTGGAACTCGCGGGCCAGGCTCACGTAGTCGTTCTGGCTGCGCGGACCCTCGCAAAGCGCCGCGAAATCGAACCACACGACATTGTCACAGCTGCGTAGCACCGGGATCTCGCGGCCCTCGACCGCGATCGTGCCGCCGATCGCACCTGCGCCATCGGCAAGGTCCTCGAAGATCTCGGCCATCTGCGTATCCGCCATGGCCGAGCCGCCCTGCAGCCAGATCGGCGCCCGGGTGAGCTGCCGCAGCCGGTAGTCGCTTCCGCCATCCACGCAGACGATCTCGCAGTGCCGCTCCAGCAACTCGATCGCGGGCAGGAACCGCTGGCGTTGCAGGCCGTCGCGGTAGAGGCCGGCGGGTGGCACGTTCGAGGTGAACACGAGCGTCACCCCACGATCCACGAGTTCCGTGAACAGACCGCCGAGCAGCATCGCATCGGCGATGTCCGAGACGAAGAGTTCGTCGAGGCACAAGAGCCGTACCTCGGCCGCGAGGTCCGCTGCGACGGCGGAGAGGGGTGCCGATCGGTCGTGATGGCGACGCAGCCCCGCGTGTACGCTTTGCATGAAACGATGGAAGTGGATGCGCTGCTGCGGGACGCTCGGCATGCTGTCGACCAGCAGGTCCATCAGCCAGGTCTTGCCCCGTCCCACGCCACCCCAAAGATAGACGCCGCGCGGTGCCGCGCCATGGTTGGCCGGCCCCGAGAATCGGCGCAGCAGCCGTGCGGTGAATGAGACGCGCTCCGCGCGCAGCAGTTCACCGCGCAGCCGCTCGAGCGGCATCAGGGCGGCGCGTTGCGCGGGATCCTCGCTGAAGCCGCCCGCCGCTGCGGCTTCTGCGTAGCGCTGTTCGAGACCACGCGCCGCGCCGGCGGTGTTCACGTGCGCAAGCCCGGCAAGTCGCGGAACAGCTCGAGCGAGGCGGGGTTGGCGAGCGCCGCGGTGTTGCTGACGGGACGACCATGGACGACCTCACGCACCGCAAGCTCCACCGTCTTGCCGCTCAAGGTGCGCGGGATGTCGTCCACGGCGATGATCCGTGCAGGTACATGCCGCGGTGAGGTGCTGCTGCGGATCGTGTCGCTGATGCGCTTGCGCAGCGCCTCATCGAGGGTCGTGCCGTCGCGCAAGCGCACGAACAGCACCACCCGTTCCTCTCCCTGCCAAGCTTGTCCGATGCAGACCGATTCGAGGACCTCCGGGACTTTTTCGACCTGGCGGTAGATCTCGGCGGTGCCGATGCGGACGCCGCCCGGATTGAGCACGGCGTCCGATCGGCCGTGGATCGCGAAGGCGCCGCGTGCGTTGCGCGACGCGAAATCGCCATGGTGCCAGACACCGGGCCAGCGCTCGAAGTACGCGGCCCGGTAGCGTTTGCCCTCGGGATCGTCCCAGAAGCCGATCGGCATCGAGGGGAAAGGTCGACGGCAGACAAGTTCACCCAGTTCGCCGGGCGGCAGCGCAAGGCCGTCGGGGCCCGCGACATCGGTCGCCATGCCCAACCCGGCGCATTGGATCTCGCCGCGGTACACCGGCGCGGTGGGATCGCCGAGGCAGAAGCAGGAGATGATGTCGGTGCCACCGGAGATCGAGGCGAGGTGAACCTCGTGCTTGACCGATGCGTAGACGAAATCGAAGCCCTCGGGCGCGAGCGGGGCACCCGTGCTGAGCACGGTGCGCAGTGCGGCCAGGCCGCCGAGCGCCGGATCGCGTGCAGGCGCGTAGCCCTGCTTCGCGAGCGCTGTCAGGTAGCGTGGGCTGGTGCCGAAGGCGGTCGCCTGCTCCTCGGCCGCAAGACGCCAGAGGATGTCGGGAGCCGGATGCAGCGGCGAACCGTCGTACAGCAGCAAGGTCGCGCCCGTGGCCAAGCCGCTCACCAGCCAGTTCCACATCATCCAGCCGCAGGTGGTGAAGAAGAACAGGCGGTCGCCTCGCTTGAGGTCGGTGTGCAGTTGGTGTTCCTTGAGGTGCTGCAGCAGCGTGCCGCCAGCACCGTGCACGATGCACTTGGGCAGGCCAGTGGTGCCCGAGGAATACAGGATGAACAGCGGATGGTCGAAGGGCAGTCGGACGAACTCGGGGCGGGCGCCCGGCGTACCGAACCTGTTCCATCCGATCGCGCCCGGAAGTGCAGGGGCGCGCGGATCGGGCGCCGCATCGGTTCCCGCGAGGAAAGGCACCACTACGACGGTGCTGATCGAGGGCAGCGCCGCGAGCGCGGTCGCGATCGGCGTCAACGAGTCGATGCGCTTGCCGGCATAGACATAGCCGTCGGCTGTGAAAAGCACCTTGGGAGCGATCTGTCCGAAACGGTCGAGGACGCCCGAGATCCCGAAATCGGGGGAGCAGGACGACCACACGGCGCCGATGCTGGCCGTGGCGAGCATCGCGACCACCGCCTCGGGGATGTTCGGCAGGAATCCGGCGACGCGGTCGCCGGGTTGGACGCCCGCTGCACGCAGTCCAGCGGCGACCCGCCCCACCTCTGCGCAAAGGGCTCGCCAACTGAGCACCCTGCGGCGAGCTGGTGAGGTCGGCGTGAGTTCGTCCCACGCGATGATCGCCGGCGAGTCATCGTGGTGACGCAGCAGGTTTTCGGCGTAGTTGAGGCGCGCGCCCGGGAACCACTCGGCGCCCGGCATCCGATCAGCCTGCCGAAGCACGGGCTGGTCGGCCCAATCCGCGACGACCCCCGCGTAGTGCGCGACCTCGAACCAGAACGCGTCCGGCCGCTCCAGCGACCAACGGTGCAGCGCTGCATAGTCCTCGAGGGCCACCCCATGACGCGCCCGCAAGCGTTCGGTGAAGCGGGTCAGGTGCGCATCGGCCACCCTCTTCGGTGACGGGACCCAGAGCGGAGCATCGTCCATCATGATCCTGGCGCTGAAGACCGGTTACAGAGCGACCGGATCAGAGCGACTGGTAGATCGGTCCTGAACCGCCCTCGGGCGTCGTCCAGTCGATGATCTGGTACGGGTCCTTGATGTCGCAGGCCTTGCAGTGCACGCAGTTCGAGGCATTGATCTGCAGACGCTTGCCGCCGGCGCCATCGTCCACCATCTCGTAGACATTGGCCGGGCAGAAGTTCTGACAGGGATTGCCGTACTCGGTGGCGCACTTCGTCGCGCAGATCGAGGTGTCGCGCACCTTCAGGTGCACCGGTTGGTTCTCGTCGTGGGAGTTGTTGGCGAAGAACACGGCGGCGACGCGGTCGCGCGGCGGCAGGGTGCGATCGCTCCAGCCGCGGTCGGGCGATTCGAAGGAATCGAGGCGTTGCGTCTCGGCATAGGCCGCCTTGTTGCGCAGCGTCCAGGGCGTGCGACCGCCGAGCAGCGTCTCGAGACCGGCATTGGCGAGTGCGAACCACAGACCGCGCTTGAAGCCCGGCTTGATGTTGCGCACCTTGCGCAGTTCCTGTCCGCCCTCGGAGGCGCGCCAACGGGCATCGAAGCCCGCGGGCGAACCATGCTCTGCGAGGTGCTCTGCAGCGAGCATGCCGCAGCGGATGGCTTGGTGGATGCCCTTGATCTTGGCCACGTTGAGCGTGCCGGCCGCATCGCCCACCAGCATCGCGCCCGGCATCTCCATCTTGGGCAGCGACTGCCAACCGCCCGCAGCGATGGTGCGGGCGCCCGAGGCGAGGATCTCACCGCCCTCGAGCAACGGTTTGATGCTCGGATGGTGCTTGAACTGCTGGAAGGCCTCGAAGGGCTTCAGGCGCGGATCGCGGTAGTCGAGACCGACCACGTAGCCGACATACACGCGGTCCTTGTCGAGGTGGTAGAGGAAGCTGCCACCATAGGTGCCGGAGTCGAGCGGCCAGCCGATGCTGTGCTGGATGAGGCCCGGTTCGACACGGCCAGGCGGCAGCTGCCACAATTCTTTGAACCCGAGACCGTAGGTCTGCGGGTCGCAGTCCGCGTCGAGCGCGTATCGCTTGATGAGCTGTTTGCTGATGCTGCCGCGACAGCCTTCTGCCAGCACCGTGATGCGGGCGCGTATCTCGGGGCCCGGCGCGAAGTTGGGGCCGGGTTCGCCCGATCGCTCGATGCCCACATCACCGATCTGCACGCCGGCGACCGAACCGTCGTCGTTGAAGAGCGGCTGCGCGGCCGCGAAACCCGGGAAGACATCCACGCCGAGCGCCTCGGCACGCGCCGCGAGCAGCGGCGTCAGGAGCCCCAACGAGACGATGAAGTTGCCGTCGTTGTGCTGCTGCGGCGGCACCGGCATGCGTATGCGTCCCGTCCGCGTGAGCAGCGCGAACTCGTCGCGCTTGGCAGGGATGCAGACGCCGGGCGGCGCATCGCGCCAACCGGGCAGCAGTGCGTCGAGCGGACCCGGTTCCAGCACCGCACCGGACAGCGCCTGCGCACCGATGGCCGACGCCTTCTCGAGCACACAGATGTTGAGCTCGGGTTTCATCTCTTTGAGCTTGATGGCGCAGGCCAAGCCGCCGGGGCCGCCCCCGACCACCAGCACGTCGTACTCCATCGTGTCGCGTTCGATGTCCATCAGTCGGCTCCGTCGTTCACTTCGGCTGCATGCGGATGGCGCCGTCCAAGCGGATGGTCTCACCGTTCAGCATGGCGATCGAGTAGATGGACTCGACCATCTGCGCATACTCCTCGGGACGTCCGAGGCGCGAGGGGAAGGGGACCTGAGCGCCGAGCGAGGCTTGGATGTCCGGCGGCAGTCCGCCGACCATCGGCGTGTGGAAGATGCCCGGTGCGATCGACATCACGCGTACGCCGAACGAGGCGAATTCCCGGGCGAGCGGCAGGGTCATGCCGGCGAGACCGGCCTTGGTGGCCGAGTAGGCGGCTTGGCCGATCTGACCCTCGAAGGCGGCGACCGAGGAGGTGTGGATGATGACGCCACGCTCGCCGTCGGCGTTGGGCGTGTTGCGCTGCATGATCGCTGCGGCGGCCTTGTCGCAGAGGAAAGTGCCGACGAGATTGATCTGCACCACGCGAGCGAAGAACTCGCCGGCCATGGGTCCGTTGCGGCCGAGCACGCGGGCGGCACCGATGACGCCTGCGCAGTTCACGAGCAGGTCGATGCCGCCCATCGCCGCAGCCGCCGCATCCATCGCCGCATTGACGTCAGCCTCGGAGCTGACATCGCAGCGCAGGAAACGCGCCTTCGCGCCGATCTCTGCCGCCGCGGCTTGTCCGGGACCTTCCTGGATGTCGAGCAGCGCGACCTGACCGCCGCGGGCGGCGATGTGCTTGGCCACGGCGTTGCCGAGACCCGATGCGCCACCGGTGACGACGGCGCGGGCTTGTGTGATGTCCATGTTCAGGGATTCTCCGAGGGTCTTGGGGAGTCGTGTCGAGGGGATCGTCGGGCGCGTTGGCTCAAACCCGCTCGATCGCGATCGCGGTGGCCTCGCCGCCGCCGATGCAGAGCGCCGCCACGCCACGACGCAGTCCATGCCGGAGGAGGGAGTGGGCGAGCGTCGCGACGATGCGGGCGCCGGTCGCGCCGACCGGATGGCCGAGGGCGCAGGCACCGCCGTTGATGTTGAGCTTGTCGGCGGGGATGCCGATGTCGCGTGCAGCGGCCATCGCGACCGCTGCGAAGGCCTCGTTGACCTCGAAAAGATCGACGCCATCCGCGGACCAACCGGCGCGCGCGAGGGTGCTGCGGATCGCGCCCACCGGGGCCGTGGTGAACCACTCCGGTTCCTGCGCGTGGCTGGTGTAGGCGACGATGCGGGCGAGCGGCGTCAGGCCGCGCGCGGCCGCTGCGGATTCGCTCATCAGCACGAGCGCGGCCGCGCCGTCGGAGATGGACGAGGAGCTTGCGGCGGTGACGGTGCCGTCCTTGCGGAACGCCGGCTTCAACTGCGGGATCTTGGCGAGGTCGCAGGTGAAGGGCGTCTCGTCGCGCTCGATGCGCGTCTCGCCCTTACGTCCCTTGACCGTCACCGGGGTGATCTCCGCGGCGAACGCGCCGTTCTCGACCGCTGCCAACGCGCGGCGGACGGACTCGGCAGCGAACGCGTCCTGGGCCTCGCGTGTGAACGCATAGCGGTCGGCGGTGTTCTCGGCGAAACAGCCCATCAGTTGGCCGTCCCACGGGCTCTGCAGTCCGTCGTAGAACATGTGATCGAGGATCTCGCCATGCCCCATCCGATAGCCGCCACGCGCCTTGAGCAGCAGGTAGGGCGCATTGGTCATGGACTCGAGGCCGCCAGCGACCACAATCCCGGCGTCACCGGTGCGGATCTGGTCTGCCGCCATCATGACGGCCTTCAATCCGGAGCCGCACATCTTGTTGACGGTGGTGGCGGGCGTACCGACCGGGATGCCCGCCCCGATCGCAGCCTGCCGAGCCGGCGCCTGTCCGACCCCTGCCGGCAATACGCAGCCCATGATCACTTCCTCGACCTCGGCGGGTGCGAGTCCGGCGGCTTCCAGGGCGCCACGGATGGCCGCTGCGCCGAGTTGGGGCGCGGTCGCTCCGGAGAGGACGCCTTGGAAAGCACCGATGGGAGTGCGGCGCGCAGCCACGATCACGACGGAAATCGACATCCGCTATACCTCGCCGGGGAAAGAAGGGCCGGGGGAGAGGGAGGAAGTGTAGCCAACGAGTCGCCGAGGCGCACCTGTCGCGATGCGCCTCGGCAGGACGGCCGCCCGTCAGTTCGATGCGTGGTGGACGCTGCGGGCGAGCGCGTCAGGTTCGTCGAGCTTGGAGAGGATCGCGGCACGGGCCGCGTCGCGCAGCGCAGCCGCTGCCCGTTCGGGTGGCAGATCCGGGTCGATTTGTATCGGTGCCAGGATCTCGAACTCGACCGGGCCGGGACGCGGAAAGAACCGCGGGCTCGGCAGGATGTGGCGGGTCCCGCGGATCACGCAGGGCACCACAGGACAGCGTGCTGCGACCGCGCTCGAGAACGCACCGAGGTGGAACTTCAGCAGGCCGGGCTCGCTGACGAAGGTGCCTTCGGGAAAAAAGAGCAGCGGCTGCCCGTTGGAGGCGCTGCGCAGCACGCGGCGCGCATCGAGCCCGCCCTTGTGGCGGTTGAAGCGCTCCACGAAGTGCGTGCCGATGCGCTCGAGCAAGAGACCGGCGAGCGGTACATCCGCCATCTCGCGCTTGACCACATACGCGAAACGCTCAGGCAACACCGCCTTCACCACGATCGCATCGATGTAACTGGCGTGGTTGGCGACGACCATGCATTGCCCGGCAGGCAAGCGGTCCGCGCCCGTGACGGTGAGCGGGATGCCGCAGAGTCGCATGATGAGCCTTGCGGCGACGCCGGTGACATGGCGCCGCCGGTCCATCCCCGGCAGGATCAACAGCAGCAACAACGTGCTGATCGCCACCGCGAGGAACACCGACCAGGCCACGGATCCGTAGAGCACGCGCAACATCCTTGCAGGGAAGGATTCGGCGTCGTCCGGGGCGACCGTATTGGGATCGGCGGAGGGACCCTCCATGTCTGCTTTCGGCTCCTGCGTGAGGCCCGTGTGATGACGGCGCGTTATGCTTGGTGGACGCGGCAGGAAAGTCAACGATAGCCTGCGATTGTGAAGGCCATCACGGCTTGGCATCGCCGCGGTGGGCATACTGTCCTCACGCCATGAACGAATCCGTAACAGCGAACCCGGTGGTGCAGCGCTTCCTCGACGTGGTGTGGATGGAGCGCGGCTTGTCGGCCAACACCTTGGCGGCCTATCGCGCCGACCTGCTTGCGCTCGGTCGCTGGTTGGAGTCGCGCGGCACTGCGTTGCCGGAGGCGACCCGGGTCGATCTGCTGGAGTTCGTCGCGGCTCGCGCCGAGCGCGGCGCCAGTCCGCGCTCGACGGCGCGCCAGCTGTCGTCCTTCCGTTGTTTTTTCCGGCAACAACTGCGCGACGGTGTGATCGACCTGGATCCGACCCTCGACATCTCGATGCCGCGCTCCGGGCGATCTTTGCCGAAATCCTTGACCGAAGCGGAGGTGGAGCGCTTGATCGGCGCTCCGCGTGCCGGAGAGCCGCTCGGGATCCGCGATCGGGCGATGCTGGAGGTGCTGTATGCGACCGGTCTGCGGGTCTCCGAGCTCGTCAGCCTCAAGCACCAGCAGGTGAACCTCAACCAAGGGGTGGTGCGCATCTCCGGCAAGGGAAACCGTGAGCGGCTCGTGCCGCTCGGCGGCGAGGCGATCGGGCGGATCAATGAATTCATGGCCGGGCCACGCGACGAGATCCTCGGTCGGCAGACGACCGATTACCTGTTCCCGACGCGCCGGGGCGATCGCATGACGCGGCAGTCCTTCTGGCACATCATCAAGCGTTACGCGCGGCTCGCAAAGATTGAAAAGCCGCTCTCGCCGCACACCCTGCGGCATGCTTTCGCGACCCACTTGTTGAACCACGGGGCTGACTTGAGGGTCGTGCAGATGCTGCTCGGTCACAGCGACCTCTCCACCACGCAGATATACACCCATGTCGCCCGCGAACGCATGAAGGAACTGCACGACCGCCACCATCCGCGCGGCTGATCGGGTCGTGTGATCGGGGTAGGCCGGCGTGCGCTGTCATCATGCTGCTAGAATCGCGTCATGAGGAACCTGTATCGGTCCATCGTGGTCACATCGGCGCTCATCTTTGCCGCATGGACGGCCATGCCGGCATCTTCGCAGGCCACTGCGCCGTCCCCGGACAAACGGCTCGCGACCAAACCGGATCCCCGCAGCGAACTGGCGCGACGCATGCCGGGCAGCAAGCCCGAAGATTTCCGCGCAACCCCGATCCCCGGTCTCTACGAGTATGCCCGCGGCGCGGACATCCTCTATCTCTCCGCCGATGGCCGGTTCGCCCTCGATGGCGATCTCTACGACCTCAGCAACGAGCAGAACATCAGCGACCGACGCCGTCGCGAGGCGAGGCTCTCGCTGCTCGGTAAAGTGCCCGAGGCGAACATGCTGGTGTTCGGGCCCCGCAACGCGCGCCACACCGTCACGGTCTTCACCGACATCGACTGCGGGTTCTGCCGCAAGCTGCATTCCGAGATGGCGCAGTACAACTCGCTCGGCATCCGGGTGCGTTATCTCTTCTATCCGCGCTCGGGTCCGGATACCGAGTCCTGGAGCAAGGCGGTTGCAGTCTGGTGTTCACCCAACCGCAACGACGCTTTGACGCGGGCCAAGAACGGCGAGCCGCTGAAGGCGCCCAAGTGCGATGCGTCGGCGGTGATGCGCGATTACGAACTCGGCGACGCGTTTGCCGTGCAAGGCACTCCGGCCATCATCATGCCGAACGGCGACATGCTGCCGGGTTACCTGCCGCCGGCGATGTTGCTCAAACGCTTGGAACCGGCTGCGCCCCCCAAGCCGGGTGCGCCAGCTGCGTCGGGGACGCCCAACCGTCCGACGGGACGCTGATCGGTACGCTGGCGCCGCGCGGCGTCAGCGCTCGAGCAGCTTGAGCTTGTCAGGCTTGCCTTCCCAGGCCTTGGCATCGGAGGGCGCGTCGCCCTTTTCCGTGATCACCGGCCATTTGCGGGAGAGCTCGGCGTTCAACGCCTTGAAGGATTCCTGGCCATCCGGCACTTCGTCCTCGGAATAGATCGCCTCGACCGGGCATTCCGGCTCACAGAGGGTGCAGTCGATGCACTCGTCCGGATCGATCACCAGGAAATTCGGCCCCTCGTGGAAGCAGTCCACGGGGCAGACCTCCACGCAGTCCATGTACTTGCACTTGATGCAGTTCTCGGTGACGACGAAAGTCATGATCCTGTCCCTTGCCGACGATGCCGCGAACTCTATAACGCCGCCGCCCTCCGCGCCAACCGTCAGCGATCAAGTCGCCGGTCAACCGCGGTTACGGTGGTCGAGCTCCTTGAAGTGGTGGCGGTCGAGCCCGGCGGCACGGTCTTCGAGATAGCGCCGCAGCGTGAAGGTGGTGCTGGTGAACGCGATGTCGTCCCAAGGGATCTCGTGCTCGGCGACCATGCGTACCTCGAGGCTCTCCTCGCCTGCGCCGATCTCGGGTGAGCGCAGCCTGCCGCGGAAGAACACATGTACCTGGTCGGCGTGCAGCACATGGACCACCGACAGCAACGAGCCGATCTCGACATCCGCCAAGGCTTCTTCCTTGGACTCGCGCGCCGCGGCCTGCTGCAGGGTCTCGCCGTTCTCCATGAAGCCCGCCGGGACCGTCCAGAAGCCGTGTCGGGGCTCGATGGCGCGCCGACAGATGAGGATGCGACCCGCGTCGTCCTCCGGCACGCAACCGACCACCAGTTTCGGATTCTGGTAGTGCACGGTCTCGCAGGACAGGCAGACGAAGCGAAGGACTTGGTCGCCCGCCGGGATGCGCCGTTCTACGGCGGCGCCGCATGTGCTGCAGTATTTCATGGGGTGTTCAAGTGGTGCCGGGAGAGGGAATCGAACCCACACTCTGTCGCCAGAACCGGATTTTGAGTCCGGCGCGTCTACCAGTTCCGCCATCCCGGCGCCGGGAGGACAATCCGGAAAGTATACTTCAACCCGTGCTCGCCGCCGACTTCGACTATCCACTGCCGCCCGAACTCATCGCCCAGGAACCCCTGGCCGAGCGCAGCGCCTCGCGCCTGCTGGCGGTCGGTGCGGCGGGCGACCCTTTGCGGGACCTGTCCTTCAGCGCGCTCCCCGGGCTGCTCGAACCGGGCGACCTGCTGGTGTTCAACGACACTCGGGTGGTGCCGGCGCGCCTGACGGGCCGCAAACCGAGCGGTGGCGCGGTTGACATGCTGCTCGAGCGGCCGCTCGAGCCCGGGCCAGGGGCGGTTCGAGGCCCCGCACGGGCGCTGTTGCACATGCGGGCGAGCAAGCCGTTGCGTCCCGGGCAGGTGGTGGTCACGGACGGTGGCGATCTGGTGGTCGAAGGGCGCGAGCAGGACCTCTACCTTGTGCGGTTGCCGGCACCGGCGCTGGAGTTTTTCGGCCGTCATGGCAGCGTGCCCTTGCCGCCCTATATCTCGCGGGCGCCCGAGGCTGCCGATACCGAGCGCTACCAAAGCGTGTTGGCACGGGTGCCGGGTGCGGTCGCGGCACCGACGGCGAGCCTGCATTTCGATACCGCATTGCTCGATCGGCTCGAGGCGGCGGGCATCCTTCGGGCGACCGTTACGCTGCATGTCGGCGCCGGCACTTTCCAACCCTTGCGCAGCGAACGCGTCGAGGAACACATCATGCACGCCGAATGGGCGGATATCCCTCCCGCGACCTGCGCCGCGATCGCCGCTGCGCGTGCCGCCGGCCGACGCGTGGTGGCGGTCGGCACGACCGTGGTGCGCGCCCTCGAGTCCGCGCCTGAACCGCTGGTGCCTTGGCAAGGCGACACCCAGATCTTCATCAAGCCCGGCCATCGATGGCGAGTGGTCGATGCGCTGGTCACCAACTTCCACCTTCCGCGCTCGACGCTTCTGATGCTCGTCAGCGCGTTCGTCGGTCGTGAGGCGCTGCTGGCGGCTTACGCCCACGCGGTCGCCCAGCGCTACCGCTTCTTCAGCTACGGTGATGCCATGTTCCTCGAGCGCTCGAACCAGGACGCCGGTCCGTGAACCTGCGGTACGAACTGCTCGCCACGGATGGCGCGGCACGCCGCGGTCGTGTGCATGCCGTCCACGGCAGCATCGAGACACCCGCCTTCATGCCCGTCGGCACCTACGGCACGGTCAAGGCGATGACCCCGGAGGAACTCGAGGGGCTGGGTGCCGAGATCATCCTCGGCAACACCTTCCACCTGATGCTTCGGCCGGGCGCGGCCTTGGTCGCCGAGTTCGGCGGTCTGCACCGCTTCATGCACTGGCGGCGTCCCATCCTCACCGATTCGGGCGGTTTCCAGGTCTTCAGCCTCGCCAAGATGCGCAAGATCAGTGAGCAGGGGGTGCGTTTCCGTTCTCCGGTCGATGGCAGCGAGGTGAACCTCACCCCAGAGGGCGCGATGGATGTACAGCGCGCGCTCGGCTCGGACATCGCGATGATGTTCGATGACTGCACCGCTTGGCCGGCGACCCACGAGAACGCGCGCGACTCCATGCAACGCTCGATGCGCTGGGCCGTGCGTTGCCGTGACCACTATTGCCGCGACCATGACGGTCCGCCGCCCGGCGCGCTCTTCGGCATCGTGCAGGGCGGCATGTACCCGGACCTGCGAGAGGCCTCACTCGAGGCGTTGATGGCCCTCGACCTGCCGGGGCTCGCCGTGGGAGGCCTCGCCGTGGGCGAACCCGAGGCCGAGCGCTTGGCCGTACTCGATCATCTGATGCCCCGCATGCCCACCGACCGTCCCCGCTATCTCATGGGCGTCGGTCGCCCCGAGGACATCGTCGCCGCCGTGCTGCGCGGCATCGATATGTTCGACTGCGTCATGCCGACCCGGCATGCGCGTAACGGTCATCTTTTCACCTCGACCGGGGTCGTCAACATCCGCAATGCCGCGCATCAGCGCGACCAGGGGCCGATCGACCCCGAATGCGGCTGCTACACCTGCCTGAACTATTCGAGGGCTTATCTCCGGCACCTCGATCGCTGCAACGAGATCCTCGGATCCCGGCTCAATACCCTTCACAACCTCCATTTCTATCTGGGGCTCATGCGGCAGCTCCGGGAGGCGATCGAGGGGGGGAGGGTGGAAGCCTTTGCCCGCGATTTCCTCGCCCGACGGCAGTCGCCTGCGCCTGTGGCATAATTCGCGGCCTTTTTTCGACCAGACCTCCGAGGACCCCGCCCATGAATGGACTGATCCCCGAAGCCTATGCCCAGGCCGGTGCTGCGTCGCCCGGCGGCCAGCTCGCGCCGCTCCTGATGATGGTGCTGTTCATCGTCATCTTCTATTTCCTCCTCATCCGTCCGCAGCAGAAGAAGGCCAAGGAACACCAGGCCATGCTCTCGTCGCTGTCGGTCGGTGACGAAGTGGTCACCGCGGGCGGCATCCTCGGCAAGGTGAGCGCGATCGGCGAGGGCGTGGTCACGCTCGAGGTCGCCAAGGATGTGCAGATCAAGGTCCAGAAATTCCAAGTCAGTTCGCTCGTGCCCAAGGGCACCCTGAAGGGCTGATCCATGCTCGAATTCCCTCGCTGGAAGTATTGGCTGGTCGCGGTGGTGCTGCTGTTGGCCACCGTGGTCGCGCTGCCGAACGTGTTCGGCGAGGATGCGGCGTTGCAGATGGTGCGCAAGGACCGCGCCGCCGTCGGAGCCGACGCCGGCCGCGAAGTGGTCCGGCTGCTCGCCGACCGCGGCGTCGCGGTGTCGCGCAACTACGAGGACCAAGGCCGCTTGATGCTGCACTTCGATTCGGTTGCGCAGCAGCTGAAGGCGCGTGATGCCGTCAACGAGGCCTATGGCAAGGACTACGCGACCGCCTTGTCGTTCGCTTCGCGCGCCCCCGATTGGCTGCGCTCGGTCGGCTTGCGGCCCATGTCGCTCGGCCTCGATCTGCGTGGCGGCCTGCACCTGCTCTACCAGGTGGATGTCGACGGGGCGGTCTCGCAGTTGCTCGAGGTCTACGAACAGGATGTACGCCGCGCACTCGGCGGCGCGGGTCTCGCCTTCACCGATGTGACGCCGGTCTCCGTTGGCGCGCCGAAGCCGAACGGCCTGCGGATATTGCTGCCGGCCGGGTCGGACATCGGCGCGGTACGCGAGGCGCTGCGCAGGATCCTGCCGGATCTCGCCTATTCCGAGGTGCCCTCCGCGGAAGGCCCGGCCTTGCAGATGGTGCTCACGCCCGTGCAGGTCCGCGAGCGGCAGGACTACGCCATCCAGCAGAACCTCACCACCCTGCGCAACCGCGTCAATGAACTCGGTGTCTCCGAGCCCGTGGTGCAGCGCCAAGGCATCGACCGCATCGTCGTGCAGCTGCCGGGCGTTCAGAACTCCGCCGAGGTGAAGGACATCCTCGGCAAGGTCGCGACCCTCGAGTGGCGCCTGCAGGATCAGCAGAACAGCGTCTCCGAGGCCGTTCAGCGCAACCGCGCGCCGATCGGCTCGAAGCTGTACGAGAACAACGGTCAGCCGGTGCTCCTCAAGCGCGACATCATCGTCACCGGCGACCAGCTCATCGATGCCGTCACGGCCGCCACCGACCAGGGTCCGGGCGTCTCTATCACGCTCGACAACGCGGGCGGCGAGGAGATGCTGCGCACCACCCGCGCCAACCTCGGCAAGCCGATGGGCGTCGTGTTCATCGAGCAGCGCCGCGAAGAGATCGATATCGACGGTCGCAAGGTGCAGCGCGACATCAAGGAAGAGAAGGTCATCAGCGTCGCCACCATCCAAGGCGTGTTCTCCAACAAATTCCAGATCACCGGCCTCGGTGTCAACGAAGCCCGCGAGCTCGCGCTGCTGATGCGTGCCGGTGCGCTGGCCGCGCCGCTGTTCGTGGTCGAAGAGCGCGTGGTCGGCCCCGCGCTCGGCAAGGAGAACATCCGCCAGGGCGTCACCGCGCTCCTGGTCGGCATGGCGATCCTGTTCGTCTTCATGCTGGTCTACTACCGGACCTTCGGCATGGTCGCCAACATCGTCCTGCTCGCCAACGTGGTGTTGCTCGCGGCGTTGCTCACCCTCTTCAAGGCGGCGCTCTCGTTGCCCGGTATCGCCGGCATCGTGCTCACCGTCGGCATGGCGGTCGATGCCAACGTCCTCATCTACGAGCGTATCCGCGAAGAGCTGCGCAACGGTGTGACCCCGCAGACCGCCATCTCGAAGGGCTTCGAGAAGGCGTTCTCCGCGATCGCCGACTCGAACATCACCACCCTGATCGCGGGCATCGTACTGTGGGCCTTCGGCACCGGGCCGATCCGTGGCTTCGCGGTGGTGCTGTCGCTCGGCATCCTCACCTCGATGTTCACTTCGCTGCTCGGTAGCCGCGCGCTGCTGACGCTCATGTACGGCGGCACGCGCCGTCCGCAGTCCCTGTCGATCTGATCCGCCGGAGTCCCCCCATGGAATTCTTCAAATCGGACAGTCGAGTCGGGTTCATGACGAGCCGCAAGCTCGCGTACGGCCTCTCGATCCTCCTGTTCGTGGCCTCGATCACCGCGCTGCTCACCCGCGGCCTGAACCTCGGTGTCGATTTCACCGGCGGTATCACGGTCGAGGCGCGTTTCGCCGCCGACGCCAATCCCGAACTGCTGCGTGCGCGGCTCGAGCAAGCCGGGTTCACCGATGCCCAAGTGCAGAATTTCGGCTCGGCACGCGATGTCGCGGTCCGGCTGCCGCCGCCCGAGGGGCAGACGGCGGATGTCGTGCGCGGACGCGTCGAGGCCGTGCTGCAGGCGGTCGACCCGGCCGTAGAGGTCAGCCGGCTCGAGGTGGTCGGTCCACAGGTCGGCGCCGAACTGCGCAACGCGGCGGTCGTGGCGCTGGTCACCACGCTCGTGCTGATCGCGATCTACCTCTTCGTCCGCTTCCATGCGTGGCAGCTGTCGCTCGGAGCGATCATCGCCGCCATCCACGACCCGATCATCGTGCTCGGTTTCTTCGCCGTCACGGGCATCGTCTTCGACCTCTCGGTGGTCGCCGCGCTGTTGGCCGTCATCGGCTACTCGCTCAACGACACCGTGGTGGTGTTCGACCGGATCCGTGAGCGTTTCGAGACCAGTAAGCGGCTCGAGCCGGCTGCGGTGCTCGATCAATCCGTCAACCAGACCCTCTCTCGCACCATCATGACCAGCTTGACCACCCTCATCGTGGTGGTGGTGTTGCTGCTGCTCGGCGGGCCGGTTTTGCACGGGTTCTCGGTCGCGCTGATCGTCGGCATCCTCGTCGGCACCTACTCGTCCATCTACGTCGCGAGCGCCGTGGCGCTCGACACCGGCCTGACCGCCGAGAGCCTGTTCCCGACCCGCAAAAAGCTCGCGATCGACGACCTGCCCTAAGCAGGTCGCCCGCCTGTCGTCAGAGCACCCTAGCGGTCGGGTGCGCTACCCCCCTACAATCGGGCACAACTTCCCTGGGGGGGATAGACCATGAACTGGCGTATCAAACCGCTCGACGAGATCTTGGCCACCGCCGAAAAGAAGAGCCTCAAGCGCTCGCTCGGCGCGTTCCAGCTCACCATGATGGGCATCGGCGCCATCATCGGCACCGGC
>Ga0315906_10000760_pt1 | contig 50124 bp, 60 predicted proteins | sample LakEriMetagenome_4_FD_203526 | JGI IMG/M metagenome (GOLD analysis project Ga0315906, IMG submission 203526) | Freshwater fungal communities from buoy surface, Lake Erie, Ohio, United States - Buoy 2 MA122 | ecosystem: Environmental > Aquatic > Freshwater > Lake > Lake biofilm | place: USA...
TCTTTCGTTTAGCGGCTCGGATCGCATCTTCTTTTTCTTTTACTTTTCTGGCTACCTTTTGTTCTTCAATAATTTGTCCACGCATTTCTTGGAATCGTGTCCACAAATCTTTCAGGTCTGCTGGTACGTGATAAATCATTTGTTCACGTAATTCAACTTCCATCTGCTCAAGTCTAGAACGAATAAGAACCCGTTGCAATGCTCTACGACTTAGAGACACATCGCCAGTGTAAACCTCTTTGGCTTTCTTTTCTTCTTCATAAAACAATTCTTCAATCTTGTCCATAGCATCAAAGAATGTTCCCAACTGGTCTCCGATGGTTGACATGATATCATTTGGATCCTTTGATAGGTTTTCCTTTATTTCTTTTTTCTTTTGCTCAAACTGTTGCTTCTGCTCTTTTGTTGGTGCCTTGCCTTCATGCTGTTTGGAAAACTGTTTGTCCAAATCATCCAAAACGCCCTTTACGTCACCAGCGGCGCTTTTGATATCTTTATAGAGTTGGCATCCTTTTTTTACCGCGGCTACGGCGCCATTAGCGAGGGCAAGGAGTGTTAGGGGATCCATTTTTTGTTATTGTTGTTTTTTTACTACATAACAAAAAAAGACTTGACATTATTACCTATTTATCGTATACTCTATCCATAGATTGAAAAAGGAACGAAAATGTCTTGGATTCTAGAAGGTCAAAAAGTTGCTGGTGAGTACCTTGGTACTCATTCCTTTACCGGTGTCGTTGTTGAGAGCCGTGTTAAATACGGTGGTAAAGTTAGTAATACTATTGTGTTAGATACGCCCATTGTGGTGTTTGGTGATATCCGTGAGCGAGTCCTCATGGACACCGAGGAATTAGTACTTTTGTGATACTTGACATTTCTACCATTCCTGTTATACTATACCTATAGATTGATTGAAAGAGCCAAAATGTCCAAGATGATTGAATACACCCTTGAAATTTATAAAGCCGACAAGCGTACCAAAGAAGGTCGCCGTTTGTGTGCCAAACAAGATTTTGCTCCAGTCACCAAAGATTATATCCAAGAGGTTGCTGAAGGTAAACGTAAACTGGGTTTCATTGTTGAAGTTTTTGAGACCTATGTCACCCACAAAAACCTGGTGACTGGCAAAGAATTCCAAGAGCGATACGATACACCGTATTTCTGCTTACCCTCCAGTGAATCTTACTGGACAATGTAAAAATTTTATTAAAGGAGTTTTCAAATGGCTTATATGAACCAAGAGCGTAAAGCAAAAATCAAAGCAAACCTTGATACGGCTTTGAAAGGCACTGGCGTTAAATTTTCGTTGCGTTGCGATAGTCTTTCCATTACTTGCACAATCAAGTCCGCTCCGATTGACTTTATCGCAAATTCCAACGAGACTTGCGGCAAAGATTTTTATCAAGTCCAACGCGGCTTCAAACCCAACGTGACTGGTTACGAACAGGTTAATCCTTATTGGTACCAGGATCATTACTCCGGCAAAGCCAAAGAGTTGATGACCAAAATCGTAAAGGCCATGTACTCTGCCGATTACTATGACCGTTCGGATGCCCAAACCGATTACTTTGATACCGCATATTATGCACATATTAACATCGGTAGCTGGAACAAGCCCTTCATTGTAAAATGAAAAAATACGCAGTAATTTACAACGGCAAGATTATTGGAATTTTCAACATTCTTGCCTGTGCAAAAATTTATGCATCCGGGTTAAAAAATGCTTGCATTCAGCCGATGGATCTGTTATAATTGTTTTTTTAGGAATTTATTATGTTTGAAAAAAATGAATCAATGACCGATAAAGAAGTTTTGCAATTGGCAGAATATTATGGTTATGATGTAGATATAGGAAGTGAGTTTGATTAAAATGCCACAAGGTACTTATATTCTAATAACAAGCGATGGTTACCGTGTTACTCCTTTGAATGACTATGATAGTATATTTGACGGCTATATGCATCCAGATATGTCTAGATATTTAAATGCGGAAAAAGTCTTTGAAGCCTTCGGTGAATGTCATGTGTTTAAAACACAATCCGAAGCCATAGAAGTTGCCCGAGCAATATCAAAAGCATACCAAGAAACCGAAGATGGTATTGTTGTTATGACCGATTATAGAAAATATTCTTTTCAGGAGTTAAAAGATGGCAAAGCCAGCAAGAGTTCGGATTGATGATGAACCTCGGTTCTCTGAACCAATGACTAAATTGGAATTGGTTCATACACTAAATTGGTATCATCAAAATAAAGAGTCCAAGGACGCATTAAATTATATAAATCTATACACTAAGAAAAATAAAATTCCTGGCAAGATTGATACATCCAATGGTATTTTGACCGTTGGATGGTTGTGTCGTTTGGTGCTGAACGGAAATGATATTGGCGATACAGGTCGTGCGTATATCAAAAAGAATTTATTTTTTGTTGATGATACACCAGCACCAGTTGTTATCGTTGATAGAGGTCCATCTATTCAGGACCGATTGAATGAAAAGATATCGGAAATTGCAGGTGACCTTGAGGGTGCAATTGATGAAGTTGTTACCAGCAAATTTAATACCATGCCATCGCCGTTTGCAATTATGCAAGACCGAGCAAAAGGAATGCATGCCAATAAATTGATTGATATATTCAAAAAACGCCGAAGTGAATTTGATGATGTTCTAAACACAAAAGATGCGGATGTGCGTGAGGGTTATTCCAACTTTACAAAACCGCAGTTGAAGAAGTTGGTTGCATACTGTGATACAATTATTACCGATGCGATGAAAATTGTTGGTGAGGCTAAAGTAAATCGTAAGCCTAAAAAGCGCAAAGTTAAAACGCCAGACCAACTTGTCACTAAAGTCCAGTACTGTGAAAAGTATGATGAATTGAAATTGGTATCAATAAAGCCAAAAGATATCATCGGCGCTATGCAGTTGTGGGTATTCAATACCAAGAATAAAAAACTTGGTGTTTATCATGCGGATGATGCTGGCGGTTTTAGCGTCAAAGGCACTACGATTACAAATTATACGGAATCAAAGTCTGTAAGTAAAACAATAAGGAAACCAGACCAAATGTTGCCAGATGTATTGAAGGCTGGTAAAATAGCTTTGCGAAATATCTTGTCTGGTGTTGCAACAAAAGAAACCTTGATGAATGGTAGAATTAATAAAGACATTGTTTTGTTGCGTGTTCTATGATTACCTACATTCTACAAAAAACTATGCTATAATGGACCTATGATTATATTTGACTATAACCAAGTTGTCATTGCCAACTTGATGGAACAAATTGGTTCCTCAAAAACACCTGTTGAAGAATCTTTGGTTCGGCACATGGTGCTCAATACTATCCGTGCTAACGTGAAGAAATTCCGTGAATACGGTGAAGTGATTATTGCTTGCGATAATCGCCACTATTGGCGCAGAGAAATCTTCCCGCCATACAAAGGTCACCGCAAGAAAAATCGTGAGGCTTCTGGGCATGACTGGACTGCAATTTTTGATTGTATGTCCAAGATTCGCCAAGAGTTGAAAGACCATTCGCCATACAAGGTGATTGATATCCATGGCGCTGAGGCTGATGACATTATTGGCGTATTGACGCAAGCATATTCCAAGAATGAGCGTGTATTGATTTTGTCTTCCGACAAAGATTTTGTGCAATTACAAATCTATCCGAATGTTAAACAGTACTCACCAACAATGAAGAAATTCATTAATACGGATGATCCAATCAAACAGTTGAATGAATTGATTGTTACTGGTGACAGCGGTGATGGCATTCCAAATATCTTGTCTCCAGATAATTCTATCATTGATGGTATTCGCCAAAAGCCTGTTACCAAAAAGTTCTTAGCCGAAGTTGCGGAAACTGGTACGAGTAAATTCAATGAAACGCAAATGCGAAACTGGTCACGCAACAAGCAGTTGATTGACCTGACAATGATTCCTGGAACAATCAGTAAAAATATTATAGATACATACATAGATACGAAGCCAGCAACACGGCAACAATTTATGAATTATATGATTGCCAATCGTTTAAAGAATTTGCTGGAAGCGATTGATGAATTTTAAGGAAAATAAATGAACGATTTGATGTACCATGAAATCTTTGAGTTGTTTGAGAAAACAGAAAAAAGAGCGGAAAAAATTAATGTGTTGCGGCAACATAGTGATAGGAACTTAAAAGAGTTTTTGGTTGCTGTATTTAATCCTAAGGTTGTTTTTGATGTTGAGATTCCAGAATACAAGCCATCAAAAGAACCAGCTGGTTTGAATATTCTTTATCTTCACAATGAAGTACCGCGACTGTATCGCTTTGTCGCTGGTCATCCTCGCAGGGCGCAAGGATTGACACCAGAAAAACAAAAAAGATTGTTGATTCCGTTATTGGAAGCACTTCACAAAGATGAGGCTGATTTGCTTGTTAGAGCCATGAAGAAGGATCTACGAATTCCTTTTCTCACACCAAAACTTGTCAAAGAGGCTTTTCCTGATATTGATTTGGGAGATTGAAATGTCTGATGGTGGTAAAGGCAGTAAGCCAAGACCATTTAGCGTTACCCAACAAGAATATGATACAAGATGGGATGCAATTTTTGGTCGTGACTTGAAAGAAGAATTGATATTGAATATGCCAGGCACTACAGGTAGTGCTAAATTGGTTTTTAAGGATGAAAATGAAAGTAGCGGTAATAACACCGACAATCGGAACCAAGTATCTCAGTAAATGTATTGAATCTGTTGATAAACAAAATTATCAAGATTTGACGCATTACATTTTCATGGATGGAATCCAATACTGGAAAGAAGTTGATGAAATTATTGAAGGTTCAGAAAAAATTCGTGTAATCAAGTTTGAAGAAAATGTCGGCAAAGGCTGGTATGGTCATCGTGTTTATGCCGCATGTTCATTCTTGGTGAATGCTGATGTAATAATTTACCTTGATGAAGATAATTGGATTGATCCGTGCCATGTTGAAAAACTTGTTGCTGTGATACAACAAGGAAATGATTGGGCATATAGCCTTAGAAAAATTTACGATAAAGATGAAAAATTACTCTGCGAAGACAATTGCGAAAGCCTTGGAAAGTGGCCTGTATTCTTTGACCCGAATGTGCACCACATTGATACTTCCAGTTTTGCTATTAGGCGTGATATTGCTGTTCGCATTGGTCATGCATGGTATGGGCAGTGGGGTGCTGATAGACAATTTTATCAAGCACTATCAACCCATTTTCCCAATTACGATTGCACCAATGCACACACTCTTTGCTATCGCTTAGATGGTAATCCAAATTCTGTGAAAGCAGATTTCTTTGAAAGCGGCAACGCTATCAATTCAACAAAATATAATGGTAACTTTCCATGGAAAAAGAACAAGCTATTGCAAATAGAACCGCGCTCATTACCGGTGGGTCAGGTTATCTCGGTTCACACCTAAGTAAAAAACTAAAGCAACAAGGATGGAAAGTAATCATCCTTGACAAAAAGATTGGTCCAACACATTCTTATGTGGATGCATTTTATTGTGGCGATGTTCGGAATAGATTTCTCTTAGAAAATATTCTCCAAAATCATTTTGTAGATGTTGTATTTCACCTAGCTGGTCGGATTGAAATTGGTGAATCGGTAAAGTATCCTACTGAATTTTGGGATGTGAATGTTGGCGGTACCGTTAATGTTCTAAATGTGATGAAGAATTATGGTGTAAATAAAATCATCTTTTCTTCAACCGCTGGTGTTTATTGGGCAGGAGCCATACAGATACCAGAAGATGAATGCACCACAAGTAACAATCCATACAGTAACAGTAAAATGTCCTGTGAATATGCAATTGAAGATTCCGGTTTGAATTATGTGATTTTCAGATATTTCAATCTTGCTGGCGCTGATCCGGATGGTGAAATGGGTGAATCCCATGAGCCAGAAACACATCTAATTCCTAGAATTCTACAAAATCTAAATACCGTTGAAGTGTATGGAAATGACTATGACACACCAGATGGAACATGTATCCGAGATTATGTCCATGTTTGTGATGTTGTTGATGCACACCTAGAAGCGGTAAAATATCTTGACAATTCTGGTGAATCTGGAGTTTTTAATCTAGGTTCAGGAGTTGGTTATAGTGTTCTTGATGTTATAAAAACAGTTGAAAAAGTAAGCAGTAAAAAAGTAAAATATAATATAGTGCCAAGGAGAAAAGGTGATCCAAGTCATTTGGTCGCTGATATCACCAAAGCAAAAACCATTTTGAATTTTAATCCAAAACATGATATATCATCCATCATCAAATCGGCCTATGAGTGGGAAGAGGCTAGGTCAACCACCTGAAGACATACCTTTCAATGTCCAAGATAAGTTTGACAATGTATTCCTTGACAATCATATCTTCTTTTTGAGCGGCGATATAAGTGAAGAAAATATTCTCAAAGCTACACAATGGTTAGTTTATGAGAATGCTTACCATGAACCAGAAAAACTTTTACAGTTGTATATCAATTCCACAGGTGGTGATTTGTATCAAGCACTTGGTCTAATTGATATGATGCGTATAAGCAAGAATAGAATTCGCACGATTGGTGTTGGTGCTGTTATGTCGGCTGCATTTCTAATCTTTGCTTCTGGTGAAAAAGGCGAAAGATTAATTTCCAAAAATTGTAGCATAATGTGTCACCAGTATTCTGACACCTACGAAGGAAAACACCACGACCTAAAGTCATTCACAAAAGAGGCTGAATTGACTAATCAAAGAATGTTAAGTATACTTCAAGAGGCTACGGGCATGACCGCACGTAATGTTAAAGCCAAACTTTTATCACCTAGCGATGTTTGGCTGACAGCCGATGAAGTTATTAAGCTAGGCGTAGCTGACCGCATTCTTTAACGGAGGTTAATCAAAAGAAAAAATGATTGGTGGCACTAAGGTAGAGAAAGTCTACAAAACTAAATTTCGGAAAAAAGAAGATTCAGTATCCGACTGGAAACAACCAAAACAAAAACACCACGATAAATCTTTTTATCGTTTGGTAAAGGAAGAAAACAATGAGTATGACGCAAGTTATCCAAAAGCAAATAAAAGAAATTGAAGCTAGAATCAAAACAGATTCTGGTGATGTTGCGGAACTTAAAAAAGTTTTATCTCGCTTGAAAATGCAGGAATTTGAAGAAGACCTAAAAGAGTCCGACAACAAACAACTCCTACAAGGTTGATGTTGTAGAAAAACAACAAGAGGGTTGACAGGTGCTTATATTCTGATATAATAGGCACTATGAATATCCCTTCCGTTGGTTCAAAAGTTTCCGTTACTGTTCGCCTTAGAACTAATTACTTATACGCACCAGAGCCGTATGAGGATGTAGAGTTTACTGGCACAGTTGTCAAAAGTCAAAAATGGGTTGATGCGGATAGTTTTTCTCTTGAAACTACCGATGCATTATATCCTGTCAAAATAATTCCTGGCAAATGGCTACGGAATGTCAAAGTAATTTCTGGCTCGGTTCAGAGTATCAGAAAATTCAAGGTCGCAGGTAGCAAAGGCGAATATATTGTAACGCAAAGCGGCAAGCAATATTCCTGCACCTGTATCGGTTTCAAGTACCATGGAAAATGCAAGCACATTACCGCTGTTGCAAAAATGTAACACTATGCTTGCAAAATATCCTGACTTGTGTTATACTGATTTATCTTTGTTAATTAGGAGAGTATATGAATGACTGGGACCGTGATAATCTAAATTTTTTGACGCATTGCTCTAGGGCAGAATTGTGCGATATGGCAAAAGAAATGGATCTTGAAGACTTAAATTATGCAATAAAATTACTTCGGATTGGTCGTTCCGAATTGATGGTTCAAGAAATGGAACAATGCTTGGATGATGTTGAAGACCTAACTGTGGCTAAAAATTTGTTGAATAAAATTAAGGGATAATATGGATCAGTTTGCACTAATGGTAGAAACACTTACCGACTACAATTTCAAGTATGTTCGGAATTATTCACTTGAGGATGAAGAATCTATCAACGAATCCTTAGCATTGGTTGAGAGTACCTTGCTTCATGGTTATACAATCACCAATGTTCAAGCATATAAAACCGTGATGAAACGAGTAACTGAAAAGGTGGCATGATGCGTGAATTTTCTTTTTTTCTTGAAGCCTGGAAATTCTGTATTGAGAATAAAATTCCCACAACAACAATCCAACGAAAAAGCTGGAAAGTTTGGACAGTTGCAGTAAACTCAGGATTTGAATTAGCATGATTATACATGGTCGCTTGGGTAAGAGTAAACCTAAAAAGAAAACAAAAAAAGAATTGGCCGAGTATGATGCTTGGCTCCAAAGTGTCAATAGCATGACCACAAATTTTTCCATTAAGAAGACAAAAGTGATTTTACAAAATAAATTTCCCAAGTTGACTATTCCTGCGGATCGTGATTCAAAAAAGTATCCGAGCATGGTCACGCCCGGCGGTTCTGCAACAAAGCCCATTCATGGCAAAGTGTACACTGGTACCGAAATGAAAGGTATCGGCACTTTACATAAGAGTAATGCGGTGCCAATTTTTTCTGTAGAAGAAGCCCGAGACCAAGCAAACATGAGGCGGTAAGATGGAAGTATTCATTTCCACAAGTAGTATATTTGTTTTAGGATTATTCTTCGGCGCACTATTGGGCCGACTTGTAACCTTTAGTATTCTAGCCGCTGGCTGTGTGGTAATGTTAATACTTAGGTACTAATGTTGTATTTTTGCAACGACACCAAAAAATGCTTGACAATTTTTACCATCCTGTTATACTATATTCATAGATTGATAGAAAGAGGTTGAAAATGAAGTTGCTCTCCACTGGTAATCCTAAAGTACTCAAAGGCATGTCACAAGGATATAACACTTATATCTTACATTTGGCACCTGCTAATTTGTCGGGTTATGAAACATGTGCCAAGCGCACCCTTGGTTGCACCGATGCTTGTCTCAACCTCGCTGGTCGTGGTGGCATGTTCAAGCGTGGCGAGAATACCAACGTTATTCAACAAGCCCGTATCCGCAAAACAAAATCCTTTTTTGAGAACCGTGTAGAATTTATGGCTACACTGGTTAAAGATATTGAGTTGGCTATCAAGCAAAGCAAAAAAATGGACTTGGTGCCTGTCTTTCGCTTGAACGGCACGTCCGATTTGGCTTGGGAAAAATACGAAGTTGTTCGCAACGGTCAATTGTTCCGCAACATCTTCACCGCTTTTCCAGAAGTCCAATTCTACGATTACACCAAAATTCTTGGTCGTAAAATTAAAGAGTATTCAAATTATCATTTGACATTTTCAGCCGCAGACGGTAACGATTCCGATGTGTTGAAGGCTATGAATGAAGGTTTGAATGTTGCGGTAGTCTTCGGTATCAAAAAAACATTGCCGATGCCTGTTGATTACCTCAGCCGCCCAGTCTTTAACGGCGATGAATCCGACTTGCGTTTCCTTGACCCCAAGGGTGTGATTGTCGGTCTCTATGCTAAAGGCAAAGCAAAAAAGGATACTACCGGTTTCGTTAAGTATCCTACCATCATGTTGCAAAAAGCCGCATGATTACCAGCCATATGGTTGACATGTGGCAATTTTTATCGTATAATGTAGTTTCTTAAATTAAATTGGAGTTTTATTATGGCAAAAGCAAAAATCGTTAAACCAGCTAAAGCAGTTCGTTTGAAAGCATGGGAGCCAATCTTCCAGTTGCTTATGACTGGCGAAGTGGTTAAAAAAGAAGTGTTTGAAAATTTGTTGGGTGAGCATTTGAAATACAAATTGTCGGCCCACATTCTGGAGATTAGACTCCGCAGTGGTGCAACCATTCGTGTTGTTAAAGATGGACGTAAAGTTGAATCGTATCAACTTATGAATCCAACATCCGACGGTGTTGTTAAGTATTGGCGTGACCGCGGTATCGTTCTTGATTCCGTGAAAACCCTAAAAGATTTGCAAGCTACGCCTGCAAAAGAAGCCGAAGTTCTTACTGTGACTGAGGTTACCGAGCCAAACGTTACGGCTTGAGTTAAAAACTATTAAAGTTTAGCCTGGGTGCAATGCCCAGGTTTTTTTCTATGGAGAATCGGAATGTGGAAATTATGGGCTAAAGCATTAGGTGAAAAAGCTGGAGAAGATGATAAAGAGGCCGATAAAGTTGCTTGCATTCGGACGTTGATTGTGTTATCATACATCATCACTAATATTTTTATTGTTGCTGGCGTAATTCGCCATTGGTAAATATATGACTACTTTTTTAACTACGAACACATACACCACTGTACCTATTATTCAGACTAATAATACAGCTGGTCCTACAATCACTTTGCCTGAGCCTATCAGTTATGAATTTCAGGTTGCTGAATGGATTGATGATAATGAAAAAATAATTAAAGTTGCTTTGCAAGTGAAGAAAAATGTCCATGACCAATATGGAAATATTAAAATTCATGGCTACTGGCAAGAAGTCCCACGAATAAAACTTAAACTATGAATATCTTTTACCTTGACCATGATGTGAGTAAGTGTGCTGAAATGCACAATGATAAACACACCGTTAAAATGATACTTGAATATGCTCAATTACTTTCTACTGCTCATCGTTTTCTTGATGGTACTCTCATTGATGGCTACAGTAAAACTGGTCGCAAACAAAAAAGATATGTACTTTCTAGTGACCTTGATTCTATTTTCTATGCTTCTACACATATCAATCATCCTTCAGCAATTTGGGTGAGACAATCACCTGAGAATTATCTTTGGTTGGCTAATATGTTGCTCGCATTATGTGAAGAATATACTTATCGTTACGGTAAAACGCATAAGGTAGAACGTGATGGTCTTTGCTTTGTGTTGTTGAAAACTGTTCCCGCAAATATCGGCAACAAAGGTTGGTCTGAGCCAACTCCTGCTATGCCTGATGAAGTGAAGATTCCCGGTGATTCTATTGCATCATATCGGAATTACTACATAAACAATAAAGTCCATCTAGCAAATTGGAAAAAACGCAGTATCCCTCAGTGGTACTCTACTATATAAGAGTGTAACATGCCTACATATAACTTCTTGAATATTGATACGGGTGAAGAATTTGAATCGTTTATGAAAATTTCTGAACGAGAAGAATATCTGAAATCTAATCCAAACATACAATCGGTGATGACTGCACCAGCGATTGTCACGGGCGTGTCTACATCAAAGCAGAACCGGGTGCCTGATGGCTTCAAAGAGGTTCTATCAAAAATCTCCGAAGCACATCCTGCTAGTGATTTGGCTGACAAGCACACCAAAAAATCCATTAAACAAGCCAGAACCGAACAAATTGTGAAAAAGCATATGGGAGGATGATGGCATTAAAACTTAGAGGGTCTTCATGGCAAGAAAAGCAAATACAAAGATTAGACTTGTTGATGAATCTGATGTGCAAGCGAAACCAACGAATGCATTAAAAATCAGAATAGATGATTTAAAAACTTTTGACCCACTAACAAACAATCAAAAATTATTTTTTGATGCATATAAGAGAGGCGATTATTTTGTAGCACTTCACGGCGTAGCAGGAACAGGTAAAACATTTTGTGCATTGTACAAAGCACTAGAAGAAGTTTTAGATAAGAGTAATCCATTTCATAAAATCATTATTGTCCGTTCAGCGGTACAATCAAGAGAAATGGGTCACTTGCCTGGCGATGTTGCGGAGAAGATGGAAATATATCAGCAACCATACCAACAAATTTGCCATACATTGTTCGGTCGCAAAGATGCGTACCAGAGACTTGATGAACAAGGATATGTTGAGTTCATTTCAACATCATTCATTCGTGGTATGTCATTTGATGATGCGATTATTATTGTTGATGAAATGCAAAATTTGACCTTTGAAGAAATTGATACTGTTATGACCCGGGTTGGTTATCGCTCAAAAATTATTTGGTGTGGTGACTATCGCCAAACAGACTTGAACAAAAAGAAAAATGATATGACTGGTATTTTGAAATTCTTTGATATCGCAATGCACATGAATGCGTTTACGAGAATTGAGTTTACCGCAGATGACATTGTTCGGTCATCACTTGTGAAAGATTACATCCTTGCTAAAATGCAACATGAGGATGCAGCCAATTAAATTATGTTTATCTATTGCCCACCCAAGAAACTTGAAGACTTAAAATCAGAAACACTAGAGAACGGAAGATTTTATGTAACACCAGATGGTAAAAGATTGCCATCGGTAACAACCGTATTGGGCGCAATGGGTAAGAAAGCCATCTATGAATGGCGACAGCGTGTTGGTGCAGAGGAAGCAAATCGCATTTCACGGATTGCTTCTGGTCGTGGTACCCGTATGCATACGCTATGTGAGAAGTATTTGAACAATCAAGACATAGGTAAACCAATGCCTGATGCTTTGGAGTTGTTTAGGAAAGTAAAGCCGTACCTAAATAAAATCAACAACATTCATTATCAAGAATGTGCATTGTGGTCAACCAAACTTGGCATGGCTGGACGTGTAGATTGTATCGCAGAATACGATGGCGTTCTATCCGTCATTGATTTTAAGACATCCAGCAGAGTGAAAACTGCGGAAGATATTCCTGCTTATTTCGCTCAATGTACCGCTTATGCATTGATGTATGAAGAATTGATTGGTGTGAGAATTGACCAAATAGTTGTTATCATGGCTGTTCAAGAAGATAGTCCAATCATCTTTGTGGAACCAATGAGAAAACATATAAATACACTATTAGAATACATTAGTTTTTACCGAAAAAAAACAATTATTACCTGACAACCTAGTTTTGTTGTGTTATAATTAGTGTTATTGCTGTATGAAGCAAAGAGAAAAGTGTCCTGGACGGGGGTGCGAATCCCCCCACCTCCACCATAAGGATTTAAGTGGATAATAAACTTAAAGAATTGCAGGAAAACTTAGCTAAAGATTTAGTTAAGTGTGAAGCCCGTGAGGGAATAACATTGACTGAAGAAAATTTAGAAAAGATTTCCGATGCTTATTCAAAGGTTTATGATATCATTACTGAGATAAAATCTTTATGATGGGGGTGACCTAGATTCGACAGGGCAAAGAGTAACAGAGTGGACAGCACGACAGCGATAGTCGTAAAAACTAAAAAAAAGTAAACGCAAACGACTCACAGTTCGCATTGGCAGCCTAAACGCTGACTAGGGTTTCGGTAGGTTTCCTCGTAACAGAATAACCTACCATCATTTTATTAAGGAGTTTTATTTTGAAGAAAATCGCAATCGCAAGTTTAATTGCAATCGCTGGTGCTGTACAAGCAGGTGGTTTCGTTTCGTATGGTGTTGACCAAGTTACCGACCGTGTAAGCAACCAACAAAGCATCGCACAATATGTTCGTGCTGGTACCTCATTAGGTGGTTTCAATCTTGGATTACAAAATCGTAATGCACGTACCAATGACAACCAATCCATGTTCAATAGTTTGGAACTTACTGCAGGTAAGACAGTTTTCGGTATCAACCCATTCGTTGGCGTTGGTTTTGATAATGGTGGTGCTGGTGCAAAGCCATATGAATATGGTCTAGTCGGCGCAAACGCTGGAGTTAAAGTTGGTCCTGGTTATGCCATGGCTGGTGCTAAGACCCGTGTAAATTGGGACAGCGCAAATCCAAAACAATCTGTAGTATTTGTTAGCTACGACATGCCAGTTATCAGCAAAGTATCTGTTGGTGTTGGTGTTAGCCAAAGCTATCAAGATATTCAAGACCGAGCAGTCGGACTTACAGTCTCTGTAGGATTCTAATATCGGAGTTTGTTAGTTCTCAATAAAAACTAACACACACTAACACACAGGAGAAAACAATGTCAAACATGACACCTTTTGAGATACGCCTTGACCTATTAAAAATGGCACAAGGAATGCTATCAGATGATTATTATGGTAAGCGTGAGCAAATCAGCAATGATTGGTCCATGCAATGTGAATCCGCAAAAATCAAAGGCGAAACACCGCCAGCACACCCAGGCTTCCCGCCTTATCCCTCAGAGACAGAAATTATAGCCAAAGCACAAGTGCTTAATGGTTTCGTTTCTAATGTTTCTATGGAAACTCCAAAAGTTACCAAGAAATCCAGTTGAGGGTATGCCAGACACACTGGCATTTTACACACAGAAAGGAAACAGATGCGAAGTAAACCTATACTTTTGAGTATACTTTTTTCATCTATAATTTTGTCATTATCACTTATAAATGTTGACACACAAAACATTCTACCAATGAAGTCAACATTCAATGCACTTACTACAGATGCAAAGAAACAGGTAACTTGTCTAGCCGAAAATATTTACTTTGAAGCGGCCCATGAGCCAAACGAAGGAAAGAAAGCGGTAGCATTCGTAACATTCAATAGAGTACAGTCTGGGTATGCCGATGATATATGCGGCGTGGTAAAGCAAAAGACTGGTAACACTTGCCAATTTTCCTGGTATTGTGACAGCACATTTACCAGCAGAGTATTGACAATCAAGCACACTCTATTGTATAATGAGATTTTAGAGTTATCAACAAACTTATTTTTGAATTTTGAAAGAATGACCGATGTAACAAACGGAGCAACTTATTATCATGCTGATTATGTAAATCCAGGTTGGACAAAACTAAAAAAGGAGAAACAAATTGGCAGGCATATTTTCTACAAAAGCAAAGGTGACAAAATTGACAGAAACAAAGGAATTATCTAAAATGAACAAAGACTTGATTACGATATTTGTGTCCATGACTATAGTTCTATGCACTCTTATAGTCTCAATGGGATTTTATAGTATAAACGATAGAAACAACATGGCAAAAAACATTGAAGCGGCTATCGCCAAAGGCGTTGATCCAGTTTCTGTTAAGTGTGCATATGAAACAAACATAAATGCAATTTGTATAACCTACGCAGCCACGACTAAAAAATAATGAGTGAAGTAGATAGAATTTTTAGAGAATTGAGGTCTTTCGCATCTACTATAGGTGAAGCACCTCCAGTGAGATATCGTAAATCAAAAGGAAAACGGAGAAAACGTAGTTTGAAAGCATGGACTTATGACGCAATGGATATGAATATGAATGAAATGAAAACTGGTATTAACGATAAATTTTTTGTTGGCGCATCAGATTACGCTGACTGGTTGCACTTGCAATTACTTGATTCGCGGACAGAAAAGAAAATGTCCACTTTCAATTCTGATTTGAAGATGCACGGCAATCGTAAAAAGTGGCAAGACTTTATTGATGAAGAATTTGATGGCGACTACATCATTCAATATACAGATTCTTCTGGACTTATTGTTACAGAAGGTTTGAATTTCATTCGTTATGATGTGAATTCCAATTCTGTCTCAACGCATACATATGGAGATAAAATTTTTATTGAAAATGTTGAAGATATTTTTCTAAAGCATTTTGATGAAGTTACCTCATACATTGAATGGGTGTATGGAGCAAATGGCGATAGCGTGAATGTTCCTCTGAATGCCGAGCGTTTGCCTGTTGATGAAATGTATCCGTTCCTCAAAGAACCATTGACCGACTACTATGACCGTTATCTGGAATCTAATGCAAACATTCTTTTGCTGATTGGACCACCAGGCACTGGGAAGACTACTTTCATTCGTGGTCTTCTTGCACACAGTAACTCGTCTGCTATTGTGACATATGATGCCGCAATTCTGGAGAAAGATTATCTGTTTGCACGTTTCATTGAAGATGAAACTGGTGTGATGGTGCTTGAAGATTCTGATAACTTCCTGAAAGCACGTAGCGATGGTAATACCATGATGCATCGTTTTCTGAACGTTGGTGATGGTCTTGTTACAACAAAAGGTAAGAAGTTGATTTTCTCAACTAACTTGCCAAGCATTCGTGACATTGATCCTGCGTTGATTCGCCCCGGTCGTTGTTTTGACATTGTTTCTTTTGATACATTGAAACAAAAAGAAGCCGAAGCACTGGCTAAGAAAATCGGTGTTAAGTTGGATGGTAAGCGTGATAGCTGGACTATCGCAGAAGTGTTCAACAAACAAATTGAACAAAGTACCAACAAAACAGTTGGTAGCAAAATGGGTTTCGTTTAAGGAGTATATTATGGCAGTAAAACAATTTAGTATTAATCAAATCTCTAGTGAGGCTGACCGCAAGAAATTGCTTGATGCTATGAAAGAGTGTTCCAATTCTATGATTCGCATGGAAGGCGAAAAAGACTTTATCAAGGAAGCAATCAAAGAAATTTGTGATGACTTGAAGTTGCCTAAGAATATTGTGAACCGTCTAGTTAAAGTTTACCACAAACAAAACTATGATGAAGAAGTTGCTGTGCATGAACAATTTGAACAGTTGTATGAAACGATTGTAAAATAATGCCAACAAAAGATGAAATGTACAAGTTCCAGGAAGAGATTGAAAAACTCGTAGCTGGAACAGACTACAACTACATGGAAGCAATCATTGAGTATTGTAATCAGACTGGTATGGAAATTGAATTAGCCTCCAGTCTGGTAAACAAAGACTTGAAGGCAAAGATTGAAATTGATGCACAAGAACTCAATATGTTACCAAAAACACGTAGACTTCCTATTTAATTTGTGATATAATTATAGCATGACTGGTTATGAAGCATTTACTCTCTATCACGTACTAAAACTGCATTTCACCTCGGGCTATGACTTTTTTAAGTACAACGGTAAAACAAATATCACCATAGAAACATTTGAGAGAAGAAAAGACAAGTACCATTTCTACAAGTTATCCCGCAAGTTTAACAACCGTAGAAATGATTACATGGATTTTGTTATCTCAAATTTTCTACACAATGATAATTGTTGGGCAGGCACTTTGCTTGAAGATGGTTCAGATGAAGTTAATATAAAAAGACTTGCAATCATTCAAGCATTGAGTTACAATTTTCAAAATGATTGTTCGGTGATTGGTGAGAGTGGAAACATAAACGATTTATTAAAAACTGATGGTGAGTATCCAGAGTTATTGACGATGACTTTACAAAAAGTTATTCAGACTGAAACTATATGCATACTTAATTCAATGATGAATTTTCTTCCCATGTGGCAAAGAAAAATCTCAGATGACATTCGCTGGCCATTACTGTATCAAAAGTGGACAAAATATTCTCCGTTTTTGAGTTTTGATAAAGCAAAGTTTCGTGAAATAGCATTGAAAGAATTGAAATGATTGAAAAGATTTATTTGGATATGGATGGTGTTCTCTGTAACTTTGAGCGCCGATACTTTGAGTTATACAAAGAACTACCAGGTTCAATGCGTGACCGAAAAGATTTTAATGTTCACTGGCACGACTTTATAGCGACAAAGCAATTTGAAACGCTAGACTGGTATCCTGGTGGTAAAGAATTGGTAATGTTTTGCTTTGAGGCAAACGTATCAATTGAGTTGTTGACTTCTTCTGGTGGTAACAAATACCATGATGAGGTTGCACGACAAAAACGTGTTTGGTTAGATAACAATGGTCTTGAAAAACTGAAGGCGAACGTTGTTCCCGGTCGTAAGCACAAGGCTGAGTATGCTACACCAAACACAATTCTTATTGATGATACACAAGATATTATTCAGTCCTTTAATGCGGCTGGTGGTATTGGTATTCTTCATAAAGAAATTGGTAATACTTTAATGATGCTTGAAAAGCTACTTGAAGTTGAACTAAATACATGATACAATGAATCATGTGGATAATTTTATACAACGCATACAATTTATACAAAGGAAAATACTATGTCTTTCGCTAATCTAAAACGCAACCGCGACAGCCTTGATAAACTCACTAAGGCTATTGAGACCACCACACAAACTGCTGAGGCTGGCTCAAAAGATGACACCCGATTCTGGCAACCAACTGTGGATAAATCTGGTAACGGCATGGCTGTTATTCGTTTTCTACCAGCACCGTCTATTGATGGTGATGATGGTCTTCCTTGGGTTCGCCGTTTTGACCACGGCTTCCAAGGACCAGGTGGTTGGTTCATTGATAACTGTTTGACTACAGTTGGTGATAAGTGTCCCGTTTGTGAACATAACTCTACATTGTGGAATTCTGGTGTTGAAGCAAACAAAGAAATTGTTCGTAAACAAAAGCGCCGCTTGAGTTACGTTGCAAACATCTATGTTATTTCTGACCCAAGCAATCCTGAAAATGAAGGTACTGTTCGCTTATATAAATTCGGAAAGAAAATCTTTGATAAGATTTCCGAAGTGATGAATCCTGAGTTTCCTGATGAAACACCTTTGAACCCATTTGACTTGTGGGAAGGTGCTAACTTCAAATTGAAGATTCGTAATGTTGAGGGATATCGCAACTATGACAAATCAGAATTTGCTGATAAGTCTGCATTGCTTGATGGTGATGATGATAAATTGGAAGCAATTTACACCAAAGAACATTCTTTGAAAGATTTTACGGACAAGAAACATTTCAAACCATATGAACAACTTAAGGCTCGCCTTGATAAGGTTCTTGGTTTTGAAGGTGACGCTGTTCCTAATATTCGTGCAGAAGATGTTGAATTGCCAACACCAGTCGCAAGGGCAAAAGCACCTGTTGCTGATACTGTAGATGATGACTTGGATTACTTCAAGTCTTTAGCTGAACAATAAACTAAAGCTCCTTCTCTCAGAACTTAGTTTGCCCCGCCTAGTGCGGGGTTTTTCATGCGTATGCGTTTGTAACAAACAATTCAGCGGCATCTTTATTCCAAGATGCCGCCACTACGGTACCACCAGATGATGTGTTTGTTGTATTGTTGTTATTAATTACTGTTGATCCACTTGAACCGTTGTTCATTGCTAAGGATCTAACACCATCATTCATTTGTGTAGACAGTGATGCAATTTCAATTCCCTTGGCTCTTTTAATTGCATTTTCTAAATTTGTACCATAATTTTCAAAGGCTTCAATAGAGTTTCCAGCCGAGCCTGGATCTACCCATTTTTTAAGACCTTCCAATAATGTTGCGTCTTTATAGTATTTACCATTTTCCCATAACCATCTCTGTGCGGCTTGTCCTTGCGCCATAGTTGGAAATTTTGCAAAAGTTCTGCCATTAACAGTATCACCAGCTTCTGCTCCAAATTGCTTTTGCCATTCAGGATTCCAAACCATTGCTCCAGGATTATTAAGTCTATTAGGAATAGTTCCAGTTTTATTAACGCCCTCAGCATTTGCTTGTGCCGTTAAAAATGCTTGTTTTTGTTCTTCGGATAAATTTGAAAATTTGTAACGACTTAAAGCACCAGCATCAATTTTTGTTGGTGTATTTTTATTTGCTGGTGACATAGGACTATAACCTCCGCCATACTGACCACCAGGAAGAGATGCTTTTCCTTCTTCAATATATTTGTTAAATTTATTTCCTATCTGAGGATTAATCAATTCTTCCCATTCTTTATTTTTTCTTTGTGAGATGCTTTTTAAATTTTGAAGATTATCATACATTTGCAAAATGGATTTTTGATTACTACTTAAATTTTGTTCAAATAAACCACCCTTTGCTCTTTGTTCTAAAGCTCCCTGCAATGAGACTGATCGTTCTTTTTCAAAATCTTTTATCTCTTTTTCTTTTTCTGATATTAATCCTGGAAGTTCATCCCTTGAAGGCTCTCCTGTAGCATATCCAAAAAGCCCTGCGAGTCCTGCGGCACCTAATGAAACTAAAGCCCCCGCCCCAGTTCTTCCTCCAATTCCAATCGCTAGTCCTCCAGCGATGGCGGCAAATATTTTTCCTTTGTTAGCTTGAAAAAGTTCGTTTATTAAAAAACCAAATATTTTTCCTGTATTTGATACGCTGTCCGCAAGAGTTTGATATGCCGCTTTAACATATACTGTGGTAACATCAGTTATTGTAGCGATAGATTTTCCCAAATTATCAAGAGTTGGACCAAATTTATTTGTTATCCATTTTAATGAATCACTAAATTTCGTTGTTTCAAATACCTCATCTAATTTTTTTGTTATTTGTTTAAGAAAAGAATCTTCCGAATTTGGATCATATCCTATGATAGAATAAAATTTATTTTTAATTTCATCTCCCAAAGTAGAAAAATCAACATTTTCGGAAACTTGTTTAATTAAATACGCAACACCCGCCAGAGCAATCGCGGCTAGAATAAAACCTCCTGGCACTCCACTCATTACAGTGCCAATAACTCCCAAAATTCCTCCGCCAACTTTTCCAACTACGCCCAATAAGCCACCAATAATACCTCCGACTAATCCAGCTCCACCAGATATTACACTACCAATACCGGAAAAAATTCCTCCAATACCTGCGCCAATACTTGAAAGTATTCCTCCGCCGCTACTTTCTTGTGTGGTTTTATTAGCATTTGTTGGAGACTTCTTTTTGTCTGATAATAATGAATTTCTTTTATCTGCACCCATCCACAAAGCATCTGCACCTCTTGATGATTTACCTGTCATTTTTTTGGTCATGGATGCTATGTTCTGTCTAGTGATGTTCATATCTCTAGCCATAGAATTCATATTCATGGTATTTTTAGCCACAACTTTTAATAGGCTCTCCTGTCTTTCCATTGATATACCCAGCGCATTTACGGCTGCACTTTGTTGTGGTGAATCTGAACTTAATTTTGGTGCACCACCTAACGCAGAAAAACCTTTGCCGAATATTTTTTGACCTGTAGCTGATACGATTCCACTTCCACCAAACAAAACATTCCTAATATCCATTCTCTCTTTTCTTTGCTTCAAAGCCGCTGAACCAAGAGAACTCAAAATTCCTTTTGATTTCAATTCTTGTTTGTATATTTGGGAGAATTTAGTTGCCATTTATTTTCTTCTTGCTAAATTTTGTTGTTTAATCTTCTCGTTTTCTTCCTCAATGTGACGGAGAAGCATAGTAACATATACATTTCTTTCCCACGGCAACATATCATTCAAATCTTGTAAGGAGTATTTGTGATGTTGCATTAGTGCGAAATTAGTTTGGTAATGGTTACTTAAAATATCATAACGAAAGGTTACCCGAAAAAACTTTGGATTCCTTCAAGCATTAATTCTTCTTCATAAGCACATTTCTGACAGGTAAACTTAATTTGTTTCTTTAATTTTGGAATGTTCTCAAAAAATTCTTGGATTTTTCCAAACTGTTCCCTTGTTAAACTATCAATAAAATCTACCAATTCTTCTTCTGGTGTATCTTTAGCATAGTACATTGATTCGTTATCATAAATGAAATCAATAGAACTGATAATTGTTTTTGAAATTAACTCAGTTGATGTTATGTCTTTTATTTTACTAATATCTTCAATATTCTTAAAGTTGGGATATTTTAATGCGACACCTAGATTTGATGTTAGTTGAATTTTATTGTTTATATCACCAATTACAGGTTCAACTTCTAATGCATTAAAACTCAACTTTACCAAAGCGTTACATTTCTTTTCTTCTTCTCCAGCACCACTAATTGTATTATTACATTTGTATTGTAAGTCAACAATTTCACCAACGGATCTGGCTCTCAGATGCATGAAGAAATATTCAAAGTCTAGAATAGGCAAGTCTTCAACATCAATATCTGAAACGCAACAATTATTAATAATTTGCTTGATAGCTAACAATATCGCATCTTGGTCTTCTGATTCCGCAGCCATCAAAAGAATCTTTTCTTCTTTAACTAAGAACGGTCTAAACTTTACTTTCTTTTTTAACAATGGTAAAGTAATTTCATATAAAGGCACATCAATTTTAGGTAACATATAATCTCCAAATAATTAAAATATTCTTCTCACAGCGTCAGCCGTTCCTCTAATTTGTGTTTGTAGGATTTGAGAAACTGGTACTCCAGCAACGGAAGAACCAAGAAGTGCGGCTGCGGCGGCACCAAGGTCATAATCTCCTTCATAAATTGTTTTGAATTTCTGATATGAAAATCTAACAGTCAATCTATGGAAGCCATCATCTGACCAAGAAAGAGTTTGTGCTCCTATTCCAATAGGAAAAGCATCAATCAATTCTACTGCGTAAATCTGTTTAATAAAATCATCATACTGAACAATCTTAATATTTGTCATGTATGATGTTTCACGACCTTTGGGAAATCTAGCATTGTTTGTGTCGTTAGGAACAATTGCTTCCAACCAGCGGTCAAATAATTTTCTTTCATAGAATTCATTTGTACAAACCCATGTCAATGCTATTTCATCATATTGTGTCGTATATGGCACCTTGAATCCTGGTCCATATATTGATACATCAGCAGTTTGTAAAGTTTTGCCTGGCAATTCAGCACCCTCACATTGAAGGGCTAGATATCTGGAAATAGATGAATTGTATGATTTTGTTTGCTCACCGCCAAGTACTCTTGCGGTAACATCGGAGAAAACAGAATTTGGTAAATTAAGAATTTGCTCAAGTAAACCATTCTCAACAAACTTGCTAATATATTGTGGTATCGGTAATATAACTTGGAAACGACTTGGACGAGCCAAACCTTCCTTAGCTTTTATGTTTGCTAAAAATAATTGGGGTAAAAATGACATTAGAATTTTTTCCTAGAATCGGCCCAGACTTTGTGTTTTGTTGCCTTTTCAAATTGTTCAACCGGTAATAGGGCGGCAATGTCCCATTCATCAGCTGGAATTTCAACAAATCTAGATTGCACATGAGAACCTAGATATCGCTTAATGCAAGGTGTTGCTTCATACGCCTTTGAGAATGCCGCCAGCATTTGATAATTCAATCTTAGCTTGGTTTGTGCATCAAAGCGATTATCGGTGGCATGTTCGCTCAATTTATCCAAAAGAATGATACGTTGCTTTGGGTGAATGTAATGTAAATTCAGCCCTAGAAAACCGTCTGGGTATAGTTGTATTGGTAGAACCAATGGGAACTTGTCGTAATATGGCAACTTATCCTTCGTTTTCGGATCATAATAAAAATAGTACATGTGACCGATAAAATGTGAGGTTGTCTGTCTCTCACGGTCCTGCATTAATTTTTGAGGCGTTGGTTTTAAATCACCAACTTTGGAACGCAACCAATCACGGGCTTGTCTACTACGAGCCGTATAACCAGTCTTTTGCAACTGCTGATTGATTCTGTCCATTAAGTAAGCCATAAATGTATTTATTACAGATTAAATGCCTAAATCTTTTTCCGTAACTATTTTGAATTGCCAGCCATGTGCGTGACAGAATTCATCGGCTGCTTTCCATTTCATCTGGTTAACAACGTATGTAATGGATTCTTTTATAAACTGCTTTGTCTTACGCTTTTGTGTTGGTTTTTTGGTCTGGGCTTCTGGTTTGACCTCAACTACATAAGTCATAATGGTATCATCTTTTCGTTTGACTTTGATAATGAAATCTGGAAAATAGCGGTGCATTCTTTGGTCAACTGGACTGTAGTATGGAATAGCCAATTCTTCCGATGACCACCAAATGATGTTCGGATTATCGTCAAACCACTTCATACAACGCAATTCCCAAGATGACCTATAGATTATGTTATCTGGATTGCCGTTATATTTTTGGGGGTTTTGTGGGGTAAACTTACCTTTGTAAGAATTAGTTCCATAAGACATATAAATATGTAGTAAAACTACAGGATCAACATGGCACTTTTTACCCTATCTGACATAACTTATAAAGCACAAGAAGCTAGAACTGTCGGACCTTTGCCTAGAGAAGCATTTGGTCAAAATATATTAAGATATCCTATTGATATTGGATCGGTAGATAAAGGACATTATATGGTCATTCATATTAATGTTCAGAATAAAACTGAATATTCATCAAATTTGGCTGAGGATTCACGGTCAACAATACAAAGAAATAGGGAAGCGTTAGCTAGCCAAACTGGATATAGAAATATTGGTGGATTAGCTAAAGAAGGAATTGGCCTTGGATCAAGAGGAGCAAATAGTGTAGATGAATTCCTTAAGAAAAATTTTGATGTTAATACTGCAAAAATTGCAAGAGATGTTTATGAAAAGGGTGTGAACACAGTAAATCAAATAACTGGCGGTGTAACACAAGATATATTTACAGCAATAGATTCATCTTTTGAATCTATTGGATCAGATTTAGGATCTTTAGATAATTCAACGTTTCTAAGAACTACAAAAAGAACTACAGACAGCATTGCTCTGTATATGCCTAATACATTAAATTTTACACACAGCCAACAATACTCCGATTTATCTTTAGGCGGCGAGGCAGCCACAACTTTTGGAGCTATCGCAAAGACGATTCTTGATGATGGTGTTGATGCTGGTCAAAAGGGAAGAAATTTATCTCCATTTGTTCTTCAGCAATTGACAAAAATTGCAGGATCATTAACTGGATCTCCAAACTCAGCGGCTGCAATTTTTGCAGGAGCAACTGGTTTATCACAAAATCCACAACTAGAGTTAATTTATGCAAGACCCGATTTTAGGTCTTTTAGATTTTCTTTTATGTTTTATCCAAGAAGCGAGAAAGAAGCGGAAGAGGTATATGAATTAATTCAACGATTAAAATTTCATCAAGCACCAGAAATAAAAAATGGAACTGCCGGATTCTTTTTAGTTCCACCATCAGAGTTTGACATTGAATTTTATTACAATGGACAAATCAATCCAAATATACCCACAATTTCAACTTGTGTTTTACAATCAATTGATTTAGATTATGCGCCAAATGGATTTCACTCCTTTGAAACCCCTGGAGATAATTCGCCAAAGATTGGTGGTACTGGTACGCCAGTTGCGATTAGAATGGATTTGTCATTTAAGGAAACAGAAGTTATGACAAAGTTTAATTTTCAAGAAGGTCGAAGAAGTAAAGCTGAATTTCAAGCCTCGGCCTCGTTGGGTAATTTTAATGAAACAAATTTTGCAGAGCAACAATTTGATGCAGACAGAGGAATCTAAATGGCAAAATACTTTAGATACTTTCCGAAAACTATCTATACTTTAGATGGTTCAAATTCGCTTGATACAATCACCAATTTAACTGCCAGTTTTTCGTTTGATGAAAGTCTTTTAGAAAATTCTATTTCATACTATCAGTATACAATACCTGATGGTGAAACTCCAGAAATTGTTGCAAACAAATTTTATGGTGGACCAGAAAAACACTGGATCATTTTAAAAATGAACAAAATCTTTGATGTTAAGACTGACTGGCCAATTGAGCAAAGAATTTTAAATGAAGTTATTAGGTCAAAGTATGCTAATAATTGGATAACAGAAACTTTTGAAATGACCGATGAAGATGGTAATCTCTTTGTTGCAGAAAACGGTGAATCATTAATCTACGAAACTGGTAAAGAGCGAGATGGTTTAGAATGGGCTATAGCCAACAATCATTCTTTCTATAAAATTGAGACAAGATTGTTTCCTGTAACGGGAGATAAGACGATTCAAAAAATTCAGATAACCGAGGAAGACTACAACAGTCTTGTGGAAGAAAGTGCAAACTATACTTTATCGGATGGAAATACACTAACAGTATCAATAACAAAAACAAGAATGTCTTTCTACGATTATGAAGTTGAACGGAATGATACCAAGAGAAGAATAAAAATTTTAAAGAATGAGTATGTTCCTGCAGTGGATCAAGATTTTGTACGAGTAATTAGCAATGTCTGACGAGACAATTTTACAATCAACACAATATACCGTTAAAAAAGATGGTCTATCATTAGCAACCAAAGCTGGCATTGTTGATTTGACAGGTATGTTTGAGGAATTGAACATCTTTGATAGCATATTCAATCCATGCATGACTGGTACTATTCTCATACGGGATGCAAAAGGATTATCAAATAAACTATCATTTGATGGATCTGAAATTCTTTTGATTGATATGGGAAAAACAGAAAATCAAGCTACCATTACAAAATCATTTAGAGTTTATAAACAGAGTTCCAGAAAAGTTGTGAATATAAGTACTGAACTTTATGTACTTCATTTTGTTTCTGATGAATTCATTTTATCACAACAAACAAAAATATCAAAGTCATATCAGGACACTTATACAAATGTAGTTATTGATATCTTAAAAAATTATTTGTTAGTAAATACTGATGGTGTATTCTCGGTAGAGGCGTCAAAAGGAATAAGAACGGTTGTTTTGCCCAACAAAACTCCAATTGAATGTTTAGAATGGTGCTCAAAGAAAGCGGTAAACGAGGATTTATCACCATCATTTTTGTTCTTTGAGAATAAATTAGGTTATAATTTCCTAACCATTTCAAAAATGTTGGATCAAAGAGCTATACACAATATTAATTATCAGCCAAAAAACTTAGCATTGGCAGCTGAAGATACAAATGAAATGATGGGAGCCAGATACATTGAAGTTGTTTCTCAATTTGATTTGAATAAGAATATAAAGCACGGCGTATACGCTGGCACTTTTATTGGTTTTGATATTACGACAAGAAATATTGCAAAAAGAAATGTAGACTTTGATGATGTGTATGCAACAGGAAGTCACGCAAACGAAACACCAAACATTGGTATTATCACCAACAAAGCTGGATTTAAAAATACCGAAATGTTCAATTCAAGACGGGTTTTATTCTCAACTGGAATTTTTGGTTCACAAAGCGATTACGTAAAAACGAATGATCCAAGTTCTATCAATTCAGATGATGATACATATAACTATGTAATACAGAGGGAATCTGTAATTAGAAATTTAATGAATCAAAGATTGAAAGTTGTTATGCCCGGAAACTTTGATTTAATTTCTGGAACAAACGTAAACATAACAGTTCCAACAATTGGCGCACAATATTCGGAAAATATTCAAGATAACATAGATAAAACAAAAAGTGGTAAATACTTGATTGTATCAACTAGACAAATGATTACTTATGATAAGCATGAAACTATCATGGAAGTGGCAACGGATTCCAACAATCGTAATAAAGTTTACTTGAGTACTCAGCAACAAAATGACTTGGCAGATTTCTATGGATAATAATTTTGCCGGCAAGAATGGCTTTATTTGGTGGACAGGTATAGTTGAGAATCGGAATGATCCTTTAAAACTAGGACGTTTGCGTGTCAGAATTATTGGATGGCATACCGATGATTTGAATGAAGTTAAATCTGAACATTTACCATGGGCTGATGCCGTTACTCCATTAACACATAGCAACGCATCATTAGACATAAAGGAAGGTGATTGGGTTATTGGTTTCTTTACTGATGGAAACAATGCACAAAAGCCAGTTGTCTTTGGACAGTTGAATGGTCTGAATCCAAAAACTGTAAATACTAATCTCGGCTTTTCACCTCAACTTACACCAGAACAAAAAGCATTACAGCCAAAGGCTTCCGATTCAATTATCGTTGATAAAGCAGGAGAACCAACCACACCAAGAACAGCAAGAGGTGTAGTGGCTGGAACTCCAGTTGGTGTAGCAAATGAAAAAAGAGCGCATGTCTGCGACATTAGAGAAGAAATGAAAATGGCAGCCGCTCTAGCCAGACTTAAATTTTCACAATTGGTACAAGCAATAAGAGAAGCGGTAAGAGCAATCATAAAAGCATTAGGATTTTCTCCCGATGGCGTTACTGGAAGATTCATTGAAATTGCAAAACAACTGTTGAGAGATTTGAAATTTATACAATCCATCATAGAAGAAGTTCGTGACTGGACAAGAGTGATTGTAGATTTTGCAAGAAAAGTTCGTGCTATGATTGATTGGCTATTAACTTTACCAAAAAAATTGTTGGCTTTCCTTAAGGATTGTTTGGCCGAATTGTATGCTTCTTTAAAGACGGGAATAGCAGATTTATTTTCTGTATCAGGCGGTGTTGGTGATAATACAGAATCTGGAATATCGGAAGCAATGGGCGTATTTGGTGAAATTGTAGATACCGCAAAATCAACGGTTCAGGCTGGTATTGAAGTTGTAGCCGCACCAGCCGCTATTGTATCAGCACTTGCCTCACCAACTTCAGCGGCTGATGTTACTAAAGCTGGTGATTTAATAACATCATATATTTCAACTACCGCGGCATCGGACACTTCATCAAATACTGCATCTTCTGTTACAAGTTCTAGAACAAATTTTAAGATGGCATAAACATGGCAGATACATTAGCAAATCCTGATGAAATAAACAAACCAGCGGATGATGAATCTTGGACTGAAAGGGAGTCCGACGCTAGTGTTGAAAATCCACCAACTTATCCACATAACAAAGTTATGATGACTGAATCTGGTCATCTATTTGAAATGGATGATACACTAGGTCGTGAGCGAATTCGTCTACAACATGGCGGTGCAAAAAATAGCGGCGTTGGTTCATTCTTTGAAATGCATTCCAACGGCGACATGACCACAAAGATACAACGAGACAACTATGAAATTGTTCTTGGTAAAAATAGAGTATTGATTAAAGGCGTGTGTAATGTTACAATAGAGGGTGATTCTATTGTGCATGTTAAGGGAAACAAGTATGAAAGAATTGATGGTGATTTAATCCAAGAAGTTCGTGGTAATGTTACTCAAAATTATAAAAAGAAAACAAAGATTCTTTCCGATGGTGATATGACCATCGGATGTGGAGATCCGACAACTGGAAGTTTAAAACTTTCAACTGGCGACCACACATACATCCAAGGCGACTTGGCTGTAGCGGGTTCAATTCAAGCGGATATGATAACAGCAACAACAAAAGTCAATGCTGGTACACAAGTCAATGCTGGTCCTCTTGGATTTGTTTCCGAAGCTGGTGGTCTTGCAATTGGCTCACCTGTTGCATTACCATTGCAAGTTCTTGTTCCTGCAGGTTCTGCTTATATTGGTCAAAGCGTTTATGCTGGTGTTAGCGTAAATGCTCCTTTTATAAATGGATTCTCAGTAAAAGATGCCGCAGGAACTATGATGGCAATTAGAATGCAACACAATGCACACAATCATATTGGTAATAAAGGATTTCCAACAAGTCCTCCTATTTCGCCAATGACTTTACTTTAATTATGGAGATTTGAATGTCTAGCGTTTTTGGAAGATTAACATATAACTTTGATGATACGAAGTATGGAGATTGTTTTTATTTAAGTACCGAAACTAAGAATTACTTAAACACCTCACCTCTTGAAATTAAAACTTGGCAGAAAACTGACATTGCCAATGGAAATATTCAAAATACAAACTACTTCAAGAATCCAGTAATAAACGTAACAAATACGTTTATACAAACATTAAATACATTCAATGTCGTATTCGCTAATGTGGTGGTTCTTGATAGTTCACCTACATTGAATTCGGAATTCGTTTACGAGACTGTTACGAATTTGAGATTAGAGTTGTTGAAATATAGAACACATACCAGTAATGTTTCAGGAGTAAATGATACCACACAAACAGTTACTGGTGATGGAGCTTCAATAATTGATTATCCAGATTACAAAAAATCTGTGGCTTTGGGGCAACAACTATTACAATTGGTGAATGTGACGGATGGTGTCCAGAATGCTTCTCCATTATTAGGCAGTATGACAAGTCTTTTTATTGGTGATGAACTCGCATCAAATTTGAGTATAATTACATCCGATGTGCAAACGTTAAATGCCACCCTACGAGAAGTTGTTGTTGTTGGAGGCGGAGATCCTCCATCAAATACTTTTTATTATTCTAATATAACTCCAGCTAACGCAAACACCATAATGACACACTTTGAAACTGTGAGTACCATGTTGAGAGTGCGGAGAGAACACGACTGGGATTTCTACAGAAATGGCGTTAGTATAGTTAATGATTATTTCAAAGTTGATTCCCTAGGAAGACTAGGAAACACTCAAAGTTATCTGGTTAATAATTTAATTGGCACGGATCGTTATATCTCAAATACCTTAGCCAATACGTAATAAATAGAAGATGGCCACAGTAGTAACCGCAACAACAAGAAAATATAAAGACTTGGACTTGTCTTTCACAGCCCATCCTATAAAGAAGGATGTGAATAAGCACGTTGACGAGATGGCGGTAATCAATTCGGTTAAGAATTTGATTTCAACTTCTCGGTATGAAAGACCTTTCCAGCCACAGTTGGGATCCGGTGTACGTGCCCTATTATTTGAAAACATGGATTCCATAACATCTTCCGCATTGAAGCGTGAAATTGTACAAACTTTAGAAAATTATGAGCCAAGAGTTATCGTGAAAAGCGTAGCAGTATCGCCAGATTATGAAAACAATTCTTACAGTATTGGTATGACATTTTTGATAGTCAATAGAACAGACCCAATAACAATAAACTTCTTCTTACAACGAGACAGATAAGATGGCTGACCGTTTAACCGTAACCGAATTAGATTTTGATTCTATCAAAACTAATCTTAGAAATTTTCTAAGACAACAAACTGAATTTCAAGACTATGATTTTGAAGGTTCTGGACTAAGTGTTCTATTGGACATTCTAGCATACAATACACATTACAATGCATATTACTTAAATATGATTGCCAACGAAGCATTCCTGGATAGTGCTTCTCTTAGAAACTCAGTTGTTTCACATGCGAAACGAGTTGGATATACACCACGTTCAGCTAGAGCGCCAAGAGCAATTGTTAATGTAACCATAGAAACACCAAATGCTACTCCAGGATCATTGACTATTCCTAGAGGTTATGCATTCTCATCTTCACAGTTGGATGGCGTATCATACAAGTTTGTTACAACCGAATCAACTACAGTATCAAAAGTTGGAAACAATTTTGTGTTTACAAATGTTCCAATCTATCAAGGTCAACTTGTTTCATATTCGTATACCAACAGTTTTTTCTCTAATCCAAAACAACTGTTCACAATACCAGATTCAAACATTGATACAACGACATTAAGAGTTTCCGTAAAGCAATCTGCTTCAAATACGGAAACTGCCATTTACGATTTATCAACAAACGCACTTACTGTAGATTCAACATCGGAAGTTTATTACCTACAAGAAGGTAAAAACGGACAATACGAAATTTACTTTGGTGATGACAATCTAGGTAAAAAAATACCAGATGGTGGTGTAATTACATTAGACTATTTGATTACCAGTGCAGATGCTTCAAACAAAGCAAACTCATTTGTTTCATCTTCAACAATTGGTGGTTACAGTATAATTTCTGTAAATTCAATCTCTGCGGCTGCTGGTGGTGTCACCAGAGAATCCGTAGATTCAATTAAATTTGCGGCACCACTGGCTCTACTATCACAAAATCGTGCTGTGACTAAGAATGACTACATCAAGTTAATTCAACAAAACTATCCAGCTTTTGAAGCAGTCAACGTATGGGGTGGAGAAGAAAATGATCCACCAGTTTATGGTAAAGTATTCATATCAGCAAAACCAAAACTTGGGTTTGAAGTATCTGATACGGAAAAAGACTATGTGAAAAATACCATATTGAAGCCAATCAGTATGTTAACAATTACACCAGAAATTGTGGACATTGATTACAATTATTTAAAAGTGGAAGCAAGCGTCTTCTATGATAAATCAAAATTATCATTAAATGATTCTGAATTGAGAACTTCAATAACAACTTTGATTAAAAATTATACATCAACAAATCTGAATAAATTTAATTCTTATTTTAGATATTCCGGTCTTGAGACTGCAATTGATAGCTTTGATAGGTCAATTATTTCCAACGAAATAAGTTTGTTTGTTGCGAAGAAATTTAGACCAGACTTGATTATCGCAGACAGTTATATTTTGGATTTTGGATTTGAATTGGCTAGAGGAACAACAAACGACAACTTCTATTCAACACCAGACTTTACTGTAACTGATGAAGATGGTGTTTCTCGCCAGTGCTTTTTTGAAGAAGTTCCATCATCATTCTCTGGTTTGGAATCTATAACTATAACTAATCCAGGATTTGGATATACATCAACACCAAAAGTTACCATTGTTGGTGACGGAGAAGGTGCGATTGCTGTAGCTGAGATAGTAAATGGTAAATTAAATAAGGTTACAGTTACAAATCCAGGCATTGGATATACCACAGCAGCCGTTCAAATTACTGGTGGTGGTGGCTCATTAGCTTCTGGACTAGCAGTACTTGAAGGTCGTTATGGCCAAATCAGAATATCCTATTTTAAGCCAGATGAAATCAGCAGTCAAAGTACCAAAGTAATTTTGAATAAAAACAAAAACAACGGTGTTACTGGTACTATTGATTATTTGATGGGTAAAATAACAATCAGTAATTTTAATCCAACCGCAGTCAACAATGATTTCGGCGACATTATGGTTCACATTAAGCCAAAGATTAGCATCATTCAATCAAAATTAAATAAAATGCTTGTTCTGGATGCAGATGATCCTACCAGCGTTGTTGTTAAGACCACTACAATTTAATGGAAAACGTTCGCACATCAAACCTGGTATCTTCACAGTTACCAGATTTCGTAAGAAGTGACTATCCAAAATTTGTCACATTCTTAGAGAAATACTATGAATGGCTGGAAACTACAGATAGCGTTTCCTATGAAATTGATGCATTACGCAACGCAAATGATATTGACAATGCGGATGACTATTACATTGAGCAATTAAAGAAAGACTTAACTCCTTATTTTCCACAAGATGTTGTTGCCGACAAGAGACTTTTCTTAAAGTTAGTCACACAGTTCTATAGATCCAGTGGAACACAAGAATCTGTCAAGTTTCTTTTCAGAGCATTATACAATGAAAATATTGATATCTACTATCCAAAAGAAGACATTCTAAAAGCATCGGATGGTAAGTGGGTATTGCCTCTAGCACTTAGAATTGATACCAATGACAATAACATTTTCAACATTGCAAAAACACTAATCACTGGTCAAACATCAAAGGCCACCGCTCTTGTTGAGAAAGTAATCCAATCAGTTGACCGCCAGCTTGGTATTACATACACAGAAATTTATGTATCAAATGTACAAAGATTGTTTACGACAGGCGAACAAGTATCAGCAACATACATTGATGAAGATACTGGACTAAATGTTACTGTTACGGGTCGTTTGATTGGTGCTCTATCTGAAATAAAAATTAATCCATTAAATAGAGGTCTTTTTTATAATGCATATGATACTGAAACTGGATATGATGGTGATCCAGTTAGTATTGTTGGTGGCTTGAACCCTGTAGCAAATACTCCAGTTGGTGCTGTTGCATATGTTGGCGCAGTAACAAAAGGCGGTATTACGGATATTATTGTAGAGAGAGGTGGATTTGGATTTAGAGATCCGGCAATTAACGCAAACACTTCAATCATTGATTTCAAAGGTGGATTTGATGATGTGACTTTTGGCACAGAAGCTAAAGCGTCTATCAATTTATTGGATACTACAGTATCAAGACTAATCAATGTATCTAACATGTCTGTTGCAACACTCAATGGACTACACGCAAATATTTCTACCATAGAATCAAATACAATTAATAGTGTATCAACATTTTCTCCATTTTCCGTATTTCCAATTTCTTTTGTTATGGTTGATGGTTCAGGTGGTGGATATCGCCAAAAGCCATCCGTAGAAACTTATAGTTTTTATAATGAAGAATATGATGATATCTTAGTGTGTACAGCACGTACCATCGTAAAAGGAACTTCATTAATAAATGATACAACACAAGACTTAACAGTTTCTTTTGAGCCTGGTGATTATGTTAGATTGTTTATCAATAACAAATTTGAAGCAGTTCGTGAAGTTGCTTATGTTGATACCAACAATTTATATTTTAATGAATCATTTAAGAATGACATAACGAATGTATCAGTCTACAAAATTTTAAGAAATGATTTGTACAGAATCGGTTCACTTGGAAGAATAACTGTCAACAGTGGTGGTACTGGATATGCTAATGGCGACATTTTAATTTTTACTGGTGGTTCAGGATATGGCGCAAATGCATATGTAAATGTTTCATCTGGAGTAATTACTTCGGTAACAATGAACAATCATTCATCAAATGCATATGTTATTGGCGGAGAAGGATATACAAGAGATTCATTGCCAAGTATTACTGTGCAATCAGCATCAGGTACAAGTGCCAACTTAACTGTTGCACAAATAACTGGTGACGGTGAACAATACGGATTGACAACATCAAGAATTGGCGCAATTTCTTCATTGAGAGTTATAAGTTATGGATATGATTATGTTGAAGCTCCAACGGTCTCTTTAAGAAATGCAGACTTAGTATTAGCGAATGTTACAGCTGGTCAACTATTCGTTTCAAATACATCTGTGTATCAAGGTGTGTCAAACACAACTTCAACATTTAGTGCAAGAGTTGATTCGTATGATCCAGACACCGCCGCTTTGAGAATTTTTAATTATCGTGGTGTTTTTGATGCCACTAAAACTATTAAGTCTGATGATGGAGTAGTTTCTGGAAATGTTGTATCTTACATTTTCTATGGTGATGGTAACGCTAAAGCTACAGCTAACTTTGAGAATGGACTGATTCGTTATCCCGGAATTTATCTGAATACTGATGGACAAATTAGTGCTGATAAGAAATTACAAGATGGTGAGAAATATCACAACTTCTCATACATCATCAAGTCACAAACAGACTACGCAAGATTTAAGAAGCCATTGAATGACATTGTTCATCCAGTCGGCACAAAAACATTCATTACCAAGATTGACGATAACGAAGAAATGTTGACTCAGGTTAACACTTCATCTTTTATAACAATCACATCTCTTGCGGACACTTATAACATTGCCAATGGTTCTAATAAAATTATCACCACAAATACGAGCGCAAATCTTCAAGCTACAGTCAATGTTGGTGATGTGATTACACTTGCAAATGTCCATAGAAGATTGCAAAATACAGTCAATGTGGTTTCTGGTTCAAATATCTTGTTTGGCGCAGCCAATAGCGTCAATTTCATAAACGATTTGCAAGATGGAGATACCATCTACTTGTCAACCGGCAATACAGTATCAATTAAAGAAGTTACAAATTCTTCTTTTGCTATACTGGATACTATAATTAATGTAACATCAACTTCAGCGACTGTTAATTTGGTTTATACGGCTACAGTTAGAGCGAATTCTAGAAATGCAAATACTATTTTTGCAAGTAGCATATTTACATCAAACGGCAGCAATTTGAGCGCAACCATTCAAAAAGTTAGATAAATAAAAACATGTCAGCACTCTTAACTAAAAACTTCAAAATATTGATGGCACAGCAAGTTTATAACTTGTTGGACTTGGGCTCCAACTCATACTTGCCAGCTGAAAGAAAGTCATATTTGTATGCGTTTTTTGGTAGACACTTGCCATGGAATGCTGGAACAGAAGTTGCTGGCACTCCATCAGAATCGGATAATGATATAAATGATTACTATAAACGCGGTGTCTTAGCTAAACAACTATCGTTTGAAAATGCATCTCTTGTTGTTCCAAGAAATAATTGGACTTCAAATACAATATACAATACGTATGAAGCAAATACAAATTTCTATGTGTTAAACACAAAAGACCAGGTCTTTAAGTGTCTTTCAAATGTATCAACAGGAACAGCATCCACTGTAGAACCGGAGTTGACACTTTCCACAACATCTTTGGAAGAACCATATGTGGAAACTGCCGATGATTACAAGTGGAAATATATGTACACACTAACATCTTTACAAAAACAAAAGTTTTTGACTGATGATTGGATGCCAGTTTCTACCAATAAATTTGTCCGAGGTGCCGCTGAAGCAGGTTCAATTGATATCGTTACAGTCACAAATTCTGGTAATAATTATACAGATGGCACTGTACAGAGTATTATTACGATTGACGGCGACGGAACTGGTGCAGTATTGAAAGCGAACGTTTCTGGTGGACAAGTAAAAAATATAATCATACAGAATCGCGGTAATTATTACACTTATGCAAACTTAACTTTTACTGATGTTACTGGCGGAGTTGGCTCACTTGCATCCGCAACAGTCTCAATTGCTCCACACGATGGTCATGGATATGATCCAACTTATGAATTAGGTGGATCCACTATTATGTTTAACGTAGAGTTTGCACAAGATGAAAGCGGTGTATTACCGGTTGACAATGATTTTCGTGAGGTTGTATTGTTAAGAAATCCATATAGATATGATACAACAATATTAGCCACAGCACAAACATATTCTTTATACACTCTTGTTAAAGTTTCACCTGGTGTTGGCGACTTCAACAATGATGAAGTTGTATATCAGGGAACAACATACGCCGACGCAACGTTTACGGCTGATGTTATTTCTTTTAGTGAAACGCCCAACTTATTATACCTAAACAATGTTCGTGGAACATTACAAACAAATCAAGCGATTAGAGGCTTACAAACAGGCGCTATTCGTATTGTAAATACAGTTACAAATCCTACTCTTGATTTGTACTCTGGAAAGATATTATACATATCAGATAAATTGCCAATTACAAGAGACCCTGCCCAAACCGAACGAATTCGTTTCATATTGAGTTTCTAAACGAGGAATAAATGACTGCTACTTTTAACTACGATCCATACTATGACGATTTTGATGAAGATAAAAACTTCATGCGTGTCTTGTTTCGTCCAGGTTATTCGGTTCAAGCCCGTGAATTAACGCAATTACAAACCATACTAGCCAATCAAATTGAGAAATTTGGTAACCACATTTTTAAGAGTGGTAGTCCAATTGTTGGTGGTAAAGTTTCTTTAGATAACAAAGCTAATTATGTGGTGCTGGCTGCTCAATATAATAACTTAGATGTTGATGCTACACAATTTCTAAACAAGACTGTCGTTTCATATAACTCAACCAAAATAATTAGAGCAAAAGTTATTGCAATTGACACATCAACTGCAAATCCAATTTTAATTTTGAAATATCTAAGCGGCGAAAGATTTGCGGAGTCGGATGAAATTCGTGTTTATGGGCAAGAAATTTATGCACAATTGAGATCCACTGCGGCTGTTGGTGGTTCTTTCATAGCTAAACTTCAAGAAGGTATTTACTACTTCAAAGGACAATTTGTAAAAGTAGTTCCTCAATACCTCGTTCTTGAAATTTTCTATCGTGTAGGATATAACACAACCACAATCAATTTAAATCCATCATACAAAATTGGTATTGAATTTACTGAAACTATTGTTGATGAAATTGATGATACATCACTATTGGATCCAGCACAGGGTGCCTTTAACTACCAAGCACCAGGAGCCGAGCGTTTTGCAATTCAAACTTCTCTATCAAAGAGAACATTAGATTCTGCTGATATTTCAACATTCTTTGAAATTGTTCGTCTTGTTAATGGTGTAAAAACAAAAGAGATTGATTATCCAATCTATAGTGAAATTGAAAAAACATTAGCCCGCCGTACACATGATGAATCTGGAAACTATACGGTGGATCCATTTGTCATTTCTCTTGAAGAAGGCGATAGTGCTAATGGTAAATTCAACGTTATTTTAGATCCGGGCAAAGCCTACGTGAGTGGTTATGAATTTGAAACTATTGCTCCAACAATTATTGAAGTTGACAGAGCAAGAGAAGTTTCAAATGTTTCAAGTTTTGATTTACCAACAAACTATGAAAGTAGTTTAGTTCTTGCAAATGTTCGTGGTACGCTTGATATTACAACATTCCCATCTTTGGACATTCATTCTGTTCCACATACAAACATTAGTCTATCAACAGGTCCAGCGTACAATTCTACCAAAATTGGTACAATTTATGCAAATATGATTCGCTACAATGATGCATCCAATACGGAGATTGGTACCACGCATACATTTACTGTAAACACATTTGGCGCTAATACTGTTCCAATTACAGGAACATTAGCCGCAACTGGATCATCTGCTACTACAATTGCAATTCCTGCCGCATTCAATAATGCTTTGCCATTGAATGCTTATGCAAACATGTATTTTCAAATTACAAATGGAACTGGTGCCACATTATCTCCAATTTTAATTACAAGTTCAAATGCGGCTACATTTAATTTAGCATCATCATTGACTTTTGTTCCAGGATCAAATACATTCACAATTCAATCTGAGATTAAAAATACTGAGTCACTTGTTGCTAATGGTGGTTTGTTTATAGCATTTGCGGGTAATATTGACACAGACTCAAAAAATCCAACTACAGGATTTGTTTCTATTAGTGAACCAGTTAGAACCAGTTTAGTTTTTGAAACGCCATATGAAGCAATCAAAGCTAATACAATTAGCAATATGGATTTTCAGGTAAGAAAGAAATATACAGGAACAACATCTGGTGGTAAATTTACCGTGACTGCTTCAGGCACAGATACTTTCCCATTTTTACCCGCATCAGGAACAGTTTCAGATTCATTGATTCTGAATAATATAATTTGTTTTGTCCGGTCAGATAGTGCAAGTAATACTCAATATGGTATTGCTCCTAATACAGCAATTAGCTTATCAAATAATAACTTTACAATTACCACAGTTTCAACATCATCATTTGAAGTTGATTTGAAAACTTTAACTGATGTTATCAAAGTTGATTTGCTTGTAACTACAAAAATCAATAATGCTGAGGTTGGAGCAACTGGTGTTACTAAGCGTAAACAATTAGTACCAATTACTGGTGGAACAGATTTACATTCTCTGATTCCATATGAAATGGATACTGGCGGAACTGAAGGAACTACTGTTCTTTATTCCGCAAATACAACCGGAGAAGTAACATATTTTTCGGGTGGTGCAGTATTCAAGAGTATCGGCGCAACCAACTTTGATAACGGCACAGTATTAACAGATTTAAGAACGCCAGGCAAAGCGGTTAGTTTGCAAGTCCCGGATGTGTATGAACTCATTGGTATCTATGATTCTAGAAATACTGGAGCAAATGTCACATCGGCTATGTTGACAACCGTATCTAATGATATTACATCTCACTATGAATTTGACAATGGTCAACGCAAGACACATTACGACCATGCAACGATTACATTAAAACGTGGATATTCTGCACCTGTTGGAAAAGTATTTGTGCAGTATAGATATTTTAAAAACTTGTCTGTATTTGCAGGATTATTTGATGTGGATTCATATGCACAAGGCTCAAATATTTCTTACTCAGATATTTCCAAGTTTGATAATAAAGAAGATAAAAAACTTATTCCTCTAAGAGGCGCATTTGACTTTAGGCCATATAAAGATGTGGGCGGAACATCGTTGTCTGGAGCATTGAATCCAGAACCTCTAGAAAATATTACAATGAATTATGATTATTTCTTGCCAAGAATTGACCAAGTTGTAGTTAAATCTTCTAGAGAAATTGGAGTATTAAGAGGTCAATCTGCGGTTGTTCCAGTACCGCCTCCAGTAGATACAAAAGATATGTTGATTTATACTCTGTATATTCCAGCATATACTGAGAGTGTAAAAGATATCCGTGCAGATTTTAAAAATCACCGTAGATATACGATGAGCGACATTCAAGCGTTTGAGGATAGAATTCGTGGACTTGAGTATTATGTTGCATTAACAACATTAGAGAAAGATGCAGCCTCAACAAAGATTCTGGATAACAATGGACTTGAGCGTTCAAAGTATGGTATTCTTGTTGATAACTTTACATCAAAAGATTCGCAAGCTACTTTTTCAGATGTGGATTTAGATAATAGAAACTTGATTGATGCAGGAAGATTGTATCCAGCTTCTCTAATGAGAACTGTTGAACTGGAGCTTAATACTTCATTGAGCGCCGGCGCAACAAAAGTTGTTGGTGCTGGTACCAAAAAAGCATTGATGCTTTCATATACTACTTCTGAATTTGCAAAACAACCTTATGCAACAAAATCAATGGCAGTTGCCGATGCAACTTTTGCCAACTTCAAAGGTAAAACAAAATTATTCCCAGAATTTACTGGAGATGTTGATACCGATTCTACAGCAAGAGTTACATTAAATTCTGTTCAAGGTATTGATAATGCCTTCAATTTTATCAATAGTACACTTAAGTATGTTGCTGATAATAATAAACAATGGGCCGATGATAAAGATAGTCCTTTCGCACAAATTGCCGATAATAAATGGTATAAAACTTTAAAAGAAACTGATTATACTAAACAATCAACCGTGCATTTGGGCGGTCGCACTTTTGGTGTCGTTGCGGCCGTTAATGACAACACATATTTGACCAAGGGCGCGGAACTAAATCAGAAACAAATTACTACTTCAACTTCACAGGTAGATGTAGGAACTTTTGTTACAGACTTAGCTATTCAACCATACATGAAGTCAAAGCAAATTCTTTTTGCTACCGATGGAATGAGGCCTTCAACAGTCATGTATTCTTTCTTTGATAATACTGATGTTAACAAATACATTGTAGTACCAAACAAAGTTACATTGAGTGCTAATACAACTTTGATTTCTGGAGAATCTGTTCTTATAGCAAATACTGTTGGTGATTTGGCTGCTAACTTGGCAAGTTTATTGGCTGGCGGTACATCTTATTCTGCGGCGTTTGTTGTAGTAAGTGAGCCTGGTTCAGCTAATGTTTCTATTATTAACGAAACTGGTAAACCACTTTCTAGTAAATATGTCTACGCTTTAGATAGTGGAAATACATACACAATTTCTTCCGTAACTGACCATCGTTCTGGTGTAACAAGAGGAATTACTGCTACAACAATTACTCTTGCGTCCGATGCGCCATCATATAACATAGTTGGAAATACAATTACACTTATTCACTCAACATCTTCATTTGAAGGAGTTGGTGCACAATTTGCAGTAACCGCATATGATACTAGCACAAAAGTTGCTACAGTAAGTGGAGCAACTACGTATGTTGGTGGAACATATGTTTATAGTTTTGGCACAAATATGTCTAACAAACTTGGACAAGTTGGTGGTGCATTCTATATGCCAAAAGCAACATTCCGTTCTGGCGAAAGAAACTTCCGCGTTACCGAATCTTTTAATAACACATATGATGCAGATTCAATTTCATTCTCCGACAAAACATACAATGCGACTGGACTAACAGTAAGCAAAACAACACTCGTTGATACTGTATTGAATGTTGATGTTGAAAGAAAAATTGTTGGTATACAAACTTCCGATAGACTAGTCGGTTCAGTAGCCGCTGGACAAGAATTATTATCAACATATCAAGTAGGAGGAACTGATCCTCTTGCCCAAACATTCTTTGTTGATCCTGTTGTGTATCCACAAGGTTTGTACTTAAGTAGTGTTGATTTATTCTTCAAAGCTAAAGATGATGGCAATTTGCCAGTGACGCTACAAATTCGTCCCACTGTAAATGGATTTCCATCTTCAGATTACTGGTATCCAGAATCCGTTGTCACCAAGTATCCTTCTCAAATCAACGTTTCAGAAACTCCGAGTGTTACTGATTCAACCACATCTACTAATTTTGAATTTAGTTTCCCAGTATATTTAAAACCTGGTCAATATGCGTTAATTGTTTTAGCTGATACTCAGGAATATATTGTTTGGGAAGCTGAAAAGGGTGGAACAACTACCAATAATGAATATGTGGATAAACAACCATATATGGGAACTTTGTATAAATCACAAAATACCGCAGAATGGACTCCGTTTATTAATGAAGACTTGATGTTTAAATTAAATCGTTGTGTTTTCGCAACGAATAGTACTGCGACATATTTCTTGAGAAATCAAGCATTATCAACTAGCACAAACTATGACAAATTAAGATTGATTACGAAACCAATTATACCAGATGCAAAAGTTACATCTTTGACACATAGCATCGCAACAACTACAATTTCGGGAACAAAAGAAACTTCATATAGAACATTGTCTTCAGGACAAACATATAGCTTCTCTAGTGATGATTTGTATCAAGTTGGATATCGCAGAAAGAAAATGTTTAATGCGAATGATTTTACATTGAAATTGGAAATGACTACAACAAGTGATGCAGTTTCACCAATATTTTCAATGGAAGCCGCTTCTGTAAATATATGGGAAAATTATATTGATAATGCAGAAATCAATTCCGAAGATTTTACAATTACTGCAACGGGCAGAGGATATAGCAACGCAAACGTAATTACAATTACAAGTTCATCTGGCACTGGAGCAAACGCTAATGTGCGGGTTGATGGTAATGGTAATGTTATTGGAATTTACGTAACATCATCAGGATCTGGATACCTAGATAATTTTACTATTTCATATCCAGATACTGGCAATTCATCTACAGTTACATCTAACGCAACTATTGAATTGAATAGTGAATATGATTCTTCTGGTGGTCCTTGTCTTGCTCGTTATATCACTAAGCCAGTTAAATTGGCTGATGGATATGACGCTGGTGATTTGCGAGTATTCCTTGGTGCGAACAAACCAGGGTCTTCAGAAGTTTCCGTATTCTATAAGATATTGTCGGATAGTGATGCAACACGATTTAAAGACAGACCTTATGAAAAAATGGTTTGTATTAATCCAACGGTGACAGCATCGCCAGATCCAGATACTTTCCGTGAATATGAATATCGCCCATCTGCTATAACAAATGCAGTCACTTATACTGGAACAAATGGTGTAACATACGATTCATTTAAGACTTTTGCTATCAAGATTGTCCTAACTTCAAGCGATCCAGCAATTGTTCCAAGCGTTAAAGACTTGCGTATTATCGCAACTCCAGCCGAGTAATCATGTTTGTGAAAGTTGAAGGTACCAATTTCATTAAAGATACTGGCACAAGCGCCCTGTTGATGACGGGGCGTAACGCTTTGATTGAAAATGAAGCAAGAAAAAAACTTGCTGATAGGATGAATGGTAAAAATACTGAGATAAATAACTTGAAGAATCAGGTAGAAGAATTATCTTCGGATATGAAGGAAATCAAGTCCCTACTAAACGCATTGCTGAAACAGAGTAAAGAATAATGGCACTCAATAATATTACAAGAACAAATACGATTGATGAATGGCGCATCCAGACCAATTTGGCAGCGAATGCACTTAATCAAATTGAGACCGGTAATTACAATAAAACCAGCGGAACATTTACCATTTCGTCAACTGGTGTATTGTCTATTACTTCACCAGGCACTTCACTATCAGTTGTAAACGGCGCTCTGTTTCAGAGTAATATTGCTGTTGGTAAAGATATTGTTTTAGGCTCCGAAGTTTCGGGTACAGGTAATCTTTCTATCGGTAATACTGTTTTCATTTATGGAGGTGGTGGTTCTGGTGTTGGCGAATCTCACACGGGTCTTTATGTTGCTAATAACATAATTGGTAACGGTAGTCTTGTTATTAAAAATAAGATTGTAACAAACAATATAACAGCAAACTCAAACGTAGTAGTTGTTGGTACAGCAAACGCAGGATTTCTAGGAGTAGTCAATAGTGGTTATGTAGGAACAACTTTAACTGTCGTTGGAAATACTGCTGTTGGTAACTTGACAACTGCTAATTCGGTTGTTGCTGATAATGGTAGATTCGCAAGTAATGTAACAGCATCACATTTCGTATCTATTGCTGGTTCTATTGTTGCTGATTCCGCTAGAATTACTGCGAATGCGACTGTCGCCCATGTGGAGGCTTCTGGATCCATTGTTGCAGACAACGCCAGAATTACTGCGAATATTACGGCTGCTCATTTAACCGCTAACGGTGGTGGTTCTGTTGTTGCTGATACAGCCAGATTTAATGCTAATACTTCTGTTGGTGAAGAACTAACAACAATTACTGTCAACGCAACAAACGCTAGATTCACCGCAAACGCAAACGCCGCTCATTTTACAGCAAATAATGGTGGTTCTGTTGTTGCTGATACAGCCAGATTTAATGCTAATACTTCTGTTGGTGAAGAACTAACAACGATTACAGTTAATGCCACAAACTCAAGAGTTTCTGGAAATGCAAATGCAGCCCATTTTACTACAACTTCAGGTTCAGTTGTTGCAGATAGTCTAAGAATAACAAGTGCAACGGCCTCTGCTAATATCAGTGGTAATGTTATTGCTGGAAACGTAAACACTCAAGGTATGGTGTATGCTGGTTCTCTAGTATCTGGTAAGACAGATGTGGGCGCATTAACGGTAACATCTTTAAGCACGGGTGGAGAGGCAACTGTTGGTGATTTAAATGTAACTGGTGATTTTGTATTATCTGGTAGCATTGTTTATGATGCTGACGTATTAACAATTAGCACTGCTTCACCAATAACAACCACTGGTGAAGCATACTTTGGTGTATTCAGAGGAAATGACAAGGGCGGTGTTTCTGGTGGCTCTGGTGGCGCATCAGCAAATGCTAATGCATATATTCGCTGGAGTTCATCCGCTAATAACTGGCAAATTCGTGATGTATTCAATTCAGATGCTACTTCAACATATTCTAAAATACTTACCGCAAATCTAATTACTACAAGTACTGCATCGGTAAGTAATGCAGACTTTGCATCTTCATGGTTAATGAAAAACTATGTTGACAATGCAAATACAAATCTAAAGAGTTATGTAGACACAAGTGCTATTCAAACAGCGGCTGCAAATGCTGGATTACTTGGTATCAATCTAAGCGCAAACATTGGTGCGGCTAGAATTGCTGATACAGCAAATTCTGGTTTAGGTGATATCATTGTAATGGGTCGTGCTAATGGTGCATTTGGCGTTGCTAATCTAGCATCAAATACATTTAATGGAACAAGTGGCTCAGCGGCACCAAGTAATGGTGTAATTTCATTTACAAGTACAAATGGTGTAACGCTAGTTGGTGGCGCAAATACAATTACGGTTAATACACCACAAGATGTAAGAACAACTGCAAGTCCAACATTTAGCGCATTGACATTAACCAACGCCCTTCCAGTTTCACAAGGAGGCACTGGCGCAACATCTCCGGGTGGTGCTTTAACAAATCTATTACCAGCCGGCGGTACATCAGGTTACGTTTTAGCAACAAGCGGTTCAGGAACTTATTATTGGGCTGCAGGCGGTACTGGCGGTGGAGGTAGTGCAACTCCCGGTACAACGATTACATCAACCAGAACAACACCAACAGTTAATGCATCACAAAGAATATTTGCAACACCCATCTATCAAACTGGTACTGGTCAACTAAGAGTTTTCATTAACGGAGTTAGACAGTTTGCTTCCGAGTATACTGAAGGCGCAAATAACTTGACGGGCGTGGCATCAGTATCATCAAATGGTTATTTCTCAACTTCATCCGCATCTTCAACCCTTGTCGTTAATGCGCCTCTAGCAATTACAGGAACACTAACAGGAACTGCAACAATTACAGGTTATGTTCCAGGCAAAATTTATTATATTAAAACAATTAATGTTAACTATTTCTCATTATCAGAAACTGTTGGCGGTGCGGCAATCACAACAACATCAGGCACAACAACTGGTCTTTCATTTACGACAGGTCACAATGTAACATTAACAACAGGTACAAGTTCTGGCGATGCAATTTTACTTGAAGTTGATGCGTATACGGTAAATCCATATTATGCAAATAACATAGCGTATACAGTAACTGGTGCAATTGATTCATCGGCAAATACTATTCAGTTGGCTATTGATAGTTTGGAATCAAGAAAGATTACAACAACGGCGGCCGAAGCAAACACAGGTTTAGGATTAATTATTGTTGGTTCAAGAGCCAATTCAGCGTTTGCTCAAGCTAATCTAGCATACGGTCAAGCAAATAATTCTTTCGGCTCATTTGGTCAAGCCAATCTAGCATTTGCTAAAGCCAATTCAGCCAGTGGTATAGCAGCCTCAGCATTTGGTCAAGCCAACTTAGCTTTTACTACAGCCAATTCAGCTAGTGGTGTTGCCGCATCTGCATTTGGTCAAGCCAATATAGCTTTTGCTACAGCCAATACTGCCAATAGTACATTGAATGCTAGTAATTTAACATCGGGTACTATACCAGCAGGAAGATTTCCCGCATTTACTGGCGATATAACAACTGTCGCAGGAGGTGTAGCGTCAACTCTAGCAACTGTAAATTCAACTACAGGTTCTATGGGTAGTGCCACTCATGTATCCAGATTTACTGTAAATGGAAAAGGATTAATCACATCGGCTAATAGCGTTGCAATTGCAATTTCTTCAAGTGCTGTTTCAGGATTAGCATCATCAGCAACAACTGATACAACTAATGCATCAAATATTAGTTCCGGCACATTAAATTCTGATAGATTGGCATACACATTCAATCAGGGTGTTGGAACAGGCTCCGCGACTAGATTCGCATCAGTGGCTGTTGGCTTACCGGCAACAACTGTTGGCTGGAGTATGGGCACAGGCGAAATTCGTGCGACTGGTGATATCACAGCTGGTTACTCAGATGATAAGCTAAAAACAAGATTGGGTAATATTGAAAATGCTCTTGATAAAGTTTCTGCTATTTCTGGATTCTTCTATGAACCAAATAAAACGGCACAAGATTTGGGATATGAAGTAAAAAGGGAAGTTGGTGTATCCGCACAAGAAGTTCAAGCAATTCTTCCTGAAGTTGTTGTTCCCGCACCGGTAGATAATCAATATCTGACTGTGCATTATGAGAAACTTATTCCTCTATTGATTGAAGCTATTAAAGAATTGAGAGTAGAAGTTGAAGAAATAAAAGGACAAATTAAATGACAACAAAAGTCACAGGCTCAGTTTTAGCGGATACCGCAGTAACTGCAGGAAATTATGGTGGAGCAACAACACTCCAAACCGTTAGTGTTGATGCACAGGGTAGAATTACATATGCCGCAAACTTAACTTCTGGTGTTATTACTGCTGGAACAATTGGACAAGCCGCAGATATTATTGTACCAACAATTCGGTACAACGCATTAGGTCAAATTGTAGCCGCAACAAACAATACAATTCGTATAGCCAATACCGTAGTTACTGGTGTTGTTCAATTAGCGGATTCTGTTTCTAATACAAGTACTACCGCAGCCGCTACAGCAAGCGCAGTAAAAGCCGCTTATGATGCCGCAGGAACAAATGCGGCATCAGCATTAACATCCGCACAAGCAAATACTGGCTCTGGATTAATTATTGTTGGTTCAAGAGCCAATTCAGCGTTTGCTCAAGCTAATCTAGCATACGGTCAAGCCAATACATCTTATGGTTCTTTTGATAAAGCCAATTCAGCTAGTGGTGTTGCCGCTTCCGCATTCGGTCAAGCTAACTTAGCATTTAATACGGCTAATTCAGCAAGTGGTGTTGCGGCTTCTTCATTCGGTCAAGCGAATCTAGCCTTCTCTACCGCAAATAGTGCATTTAATGCATCTAATCTATCATCTGGTACTTTGCCTTCCGCTAGATTATCGGGTTCATATACTGGAATAACTGCTGTTGGTGGAATAAACACTTCCCAAACAGGATCAGCTCCAATTTATGGTGTTAGGGCATGGGGAGCCTTTACTGCTTTAGGTGCTACTTTAGGTGCAGGAAATTTATCGTGTAGTCGCACAGGAGCAGGAGTTTATGTAATGACTTTTACAACTCCTATGCCTAATGCAAATTATGCGGTGTCTGCAATGGTTGATGGTACACCGGGAAATTTGCTTGGCATTGGTATATATACGACTGTAGCAAAAACTACTAGTGGATTTAGTCTTTGGGCAGTCACTGGTTCAACGGCATATGATTTGCCATTTAATGTAATTGTTGTTGGTTAAAAGGTAAAAGATGGCCGCATTTTCAGAAATCGTTATAGAGCAAGGCGCAACATTCAACACTACAATTAATGTTGAAGATACGGCTGGAGCCGCAATTAATCTTTACGGTTATACTGCAAACTCCATGATGCGTAAATCATACTATTCATCAAGTGCAACAACAATTACTTCCACAGTAACCGGCACAGCAAATGGTGAAGTAACTCTTTCCGTTTCTGCGACTAATACTGCAAGTTTGACACCAGGAAGATATGTGTATGATGTTATTATTACATCTCCAACATCCGTGGTAACAAGAGTTGTTGAAGGAATTGTGACGGTTCTACCTTCAGTTACGAGGTAATTATGGTTACAGCTAGAATCAATACTCCAGGAGTGATTGGTAAAGTTGCTGTTCGGCCAAATCAAAGAACAACAATTGCAGATCCAAAATTTACACCTAAGCCAAATGTCGGTTTAGTTGAATTATTTGATACTGCTATTGACCAAGCAGAAGAAGGCGACATTATTACATATGTCTCCAGTACAGGAAAATTTGAAAATCAGCAACTTGGAAATGTAAGTGTTCAAGTTCCTAGAATAAACGGTGGGTTTTTTTAACTTACCAAATTCATAAATAGAATAATAAGAAGATTCCACAACTAAGGAACAGTAATGGCAAATACAGTAATTCAACTAAAATATTCCAGCATAACCAATAAGCCTCCTACACTTAATGTAGCCGAACCAGCTTATTCTAATGTATCCAGTACCCTTTGGATTGATGATGGAACCGGTGTTGTAGCCATTGGTGGTAAAGCATACACCGATAAAATTGATGCCGCAGCCTCAGCCGCGACTGCTAACGTTCTTGTTAAGAGAGATACCACAGGTAATGCATCTTTCAATTACATTACAGCTAACATTGTCGGTAGTATTTTTGGTAATGCTACAAGTGCAGATAAGTGGTTTACTCCCAGAAATCTTGGTGTTGATGGTGACGCAACAGGTATTATTTCTGTTGATGGTACAGCAAACGCTAATATTCCATTAGTTCTTTCTAATTCTGGTGTGGCAGCCGGTAATTACGGTTCCGTAACACAAATTCCTACTTTTGCTGTAGATTCAAAAGGTCGTATCACATCAGCATCCAATGTATCAATTTCCACAACATTAAATATTGCTGGCGATTCAGGAACAGATGCTGTAGCACTTGCTACAGATACCATCACTTTTAAAGGTGGTGATGGTATTACTTCTGGTGTTGTAGCGGGAAATACAACAGTTATTCTTGATGTTGACACCACAGTTCTTCGTTCAAACACAGCCATTCTAAATCAGACAATTGATGGCAACATCACCATTACTGGTAACTTGATTGTTACTGGTAATACAACTACAGTTGATGTTACTACATTGAGTGTTGAAGACTCATTGATTGCTCTTGCTAGAAATAATATTACCGATGCAGTTGATATTGGTTTCTATGGTCACTACAATGATACTGCTAACAGACATGCTGGTATTATGCGTCATGCAGGTGATAAGCAATTCTACGTTTTTGATAATTATGACCAAGAGCCTACAGCAAACACAATTAATCCAGCAGATGCAAGTTTCCGTCTAGCAACATTAAATACCAATTTAACGGCTAATATTGCAAATGCTACAGTAGCTACAATTGGCACTCTAACATTAACAAATGATTTGACTGTACCTAATGGTGGTACAGGCGCCAGCTCATTTACGATTGGTAGCATTCTAGTTGGCGATGGAACAGACTCACTAAAAGTTCTGGCTAACACAGGTACAGCAGGAACTTATGGTTCAGCATCTAATACATTAATTGTTACTACAGATACATATGGTCGTGTATCAGCTATTACAAATAGCGCAATTCAAATTGATGCATCAAACATCGTATCCGGTAAACTAGCAATTGCAAGAGGCGGCACAAACAACGATACATATACAACTGGTGCCGCAGTATTCTATGATGGTACTGCAATCAAGACATTAGCAAATACTGGCACAGCAGGAACTTATGGTTCAGCATCTTATGTTCCAGTTGTTACAACTGATGACTTTGGTCGTGTTTCTGGTGTAAGCAATACAGCTATCAACATTGATACAAGCGCAGTTGTTTCTGGCACATTAGGTATTGCAAGAGGCGGCACAGGAGCTTCTTCGTTTACTGTTAAGGGTGTTATCATATCTGATGCATCTTCAACAACTGGAGCATTAGCTTCATTGACTTCACCAACCGAAGGTCATCTATTACAAATTAACTCTTCTGGAGCACCAACTTTTGCACACCTAAATGGTGGATCATTCTAAATTATAATGAAAGGATTTTATTATGGATGTGAGATTACAAAATGCTTATGTAGAAGTTTTGCTTGGCAATTTTATGGAAGTTGTCAAGCAGAATCTAATGTTTCAAGCGCAAATTG
>Ga0315906_10000768_pt1 | contig 49899 bp, 44 predicted proteins | sample LakEriMetagenome_4_FD_203526 | JGI IMG/M metagenome (GOLD analysis project Ga0315906, IMG submission 203526) | Freshwater fungal communities from buoy surface, Lake Erie, Ohio, United States - Buoy 2 MA122 | ecosystem: Environmental > Aquatic > Freshwater > Lake > Lake biofilm | place: USA...
CCTACAACATTCACAAAGGGGTGTTACGCGACCTGTTCGGGCTTCGGCGGGTGGCGCGCATTCATGAGCTGCGGGCGCGGCTTCATGAACTCGATGCCGATCTGATTCTGCTGCAGGAAGTGCAGGGCCAGCATGAGCGGCATGCGAGGCGCTTTGAACACTGGCCACGGGAACCGCAGGATGTCTTTCTTGCGCAGGCGCCAGGCCTTCGGCATACCTTCGAGAGCGCCTACGGCGCGAATGCCCATTACCTGCATGGCCACCATGGCAACGCGTTGCTGTCGCGGTTTCCGATCTTGCATCGTGACCATCGCGATTTCTCCGACCATGCCTTGGAAAAGCGGGGCGTGCTTCATTGCGTGGTCGAGGTGGGCGGCGATCCCGTGCATTGTTTCGTGGTGCATTTCGGGCTGCTTGCGCGTAGCCGCGAGCGGCAGCTTGATGCGTTGATCGACTGGATCCACCGCTCGGTGCCTGCGGAGGCGCCGCTCATCATCGGCGGTGATTTCAACGACTGGCGCAGCCAGCTCTCGCGGCGGCTGTGCGATCAAATCGATGTGATCGAAGCCTTCGATTCGCTACGACCCGGGTTGGTTCGCACGCAGCGCGCGGTGTGGTTCATGCGCGACCGGTTGGCCGATATCGGTATGGATGTTGAGCCCGAGTCGTTGCGATTACCGCGGCGCGTCCGGTCGGCGCGCACTTTCCCGGCGCTTGTACCGTGGCTGCGGATGGATCGTATCTACCTGCGGGGATTCGCAGTGCGCGATGCCAGGGTGCCGCGAGGGCCGGGCTGGGCCCGGCTGTCCGATCACAGCCCGGTGATTGCCGACCTGGAGCGCGGCTGCGGGTGAGCCGCGTTCGCACGATGTCGCCGGCGTGGCGGCAACTGCTCGGGCGGCGGCAGCGGCCGCGTTTACGGCCAGGTCACGCGGTACGGCTGCTGCAGTCGGGCGCAGAGTTTTTTCCAGTGCTTGAAGCGGCCATCGACGCAGCGCGCGATTCTGTCTGGATCGAAACCTATATTTTTCATGACGATGCGAGTGGGCGCCGGATTGCTTTTGCGCTCAGCCGTGCGGTGGCGCGTGGCGTGCGCGTGCGCCTGGTGGTGGATGGATTCGGCACCGGTACGCCGGCGGGTGAGGTGGGGCAAGCTCTCGCGGGCGCGCGGGTCGAGGTTCGCATCTTTCGGCCATTACGTCGCTGGCGTCTGGAGCGGCAGGCGCTGAGACGGCTGCATCGCAAGCTTGCGCTGATTGATTCGGCCGAGTTATTCGTGGGCGGCATCAATCTGATCGATGACCGCGAGGATCCGGTGAGGGGCCGGCTCGAGGCGCCGAGGCTGGACTTTGCGCTTGCGGTTCGCGGGCCGCTGGTTGAGGAGGCGGTGAGCGCCATGACCCAGGTCTGGCGACGCGCGCATCCGGTCCGTTGGCCCGCGCTGCCACGGGGTGCCTCGGCGATGCTCGCCACGAGCGAGGCCGGGCCAGCCCTCTGCACCCCGACCCGGCAGGTACGCGCGGCGTTTGCCGAGCGCGATAATTTTCGCCACCGCCGCACGATTGAACGCGCTTATCTGCGCGCGATCGGCCAGGCCCGCACCGAGGTGCTGATCGCCTGCGCGTATTTTTTCCCGGGCGCGAAATTTCGTCGGGCACTGGCTGAGGCGGTGGCGCGCGGGGTGCGCGTGCGCCTGCTGCTGCAAGGGCGAATCGAGTATCGACTGCCGCATTTCGGTACGCTCTCGCTCCATGAGGAGTTGTTGCGCGCCGGGGTTGAAATCATCGAATATCAACCAGGGTTTCTGCATGCCAAGCTTGCGCTCGCCGACCAATGGTTCACCCTGGGCTCATCGAATATCGATCCGTTTTCGCTACTGCTTGCGCGCGAGGCCAATGTCATCGTGCGGGACGACGCGATGGCCGCGGTGTTGCGCGGCCGAATCGAGCAGGCCATTGCCGAGGGTGGAAAGCCGGTACGCTGGTCGCACATCGCGGCGCGCCCGTGGTGGGTCAGGGCTGCAGCGCTGGGCGCTGCGTTCATGCTGCGGATCGGCGTCGCACTATCCGGTCGAGGGCTTCGCTACTGATGCCGCACGGGCGTAGCGCAGTGGCGCTATGCGGACCGGCTCTCACCGTGAACCGGAGGCGCTGATGATGCAGCGCGATCTGGTGGTGCTTAGGCCCGAGGGCCTGTACTGCGAGGCGGGTGGCTTTTTTATCGACCCCTGGCGACCTGTGGACCGGGCGGTGATCACGCATGCGCACGCCGATCATGCGCGGACTGGCCACCGGCGGTATCTCGCTGCTGAGCAGGCGCGCGAGGTGATGCATGCGCGCCTCGGCAGAGTCTCGCTCCGGACACTCCAATGGGGGGAGTCAATCACGCAAGGGGATGTGCGGGTCTCGCTTTTCCCGGCGGGCCATATCCTGGGGTCGGCGCAGGTCCGGATCGAGCATCGCGGCGAGGTGTGGGTGGTGTCGGGCGACTACAAGCTCGAGGCTGATCCGACCTGCACGGCGTTTGAGTCGGTTCGCTGCGACACCTTCATCACCGAGTCGACCTTCGGTCTGCCGGTCTATCGCTGGCGGCCGGATGCGCAGACCCTGGCCGAGATCGCGAGCTGGTGGGCTGAGAACGCAGCCAACGGCCGGGCGAGCGTGCTGCTCTGCTACGCATTGGGCAAGGCGCAGCGCATCCAGGCGGGCCTCGCGCGCGCGCAGGCGCTTGCTGGACCCATCGTGGTCCATGGTGCGGTCGCTGCTGTCAATGCCGCGTATCGCGCGGCCGGTGTGGGTCTCCCCGAGACACTCGGTGCAACCGATTGGCGACGCGCTGCGGGTGGCGATGCGCCGCTCGTGCTTGCGCCCCCCTCGGCTGCAGGTTCGCCCTGGCTGTCGCGGTTTGGCGAATCGAGTCTCGCCTTTGCTTCCGGCTGGATGAGGGTGCGCGGTGCGCGCAGGCGCCGTGCGCTCGACCGCGGCTTTGTGCTGTCCGACCACGCCGACTGGCCTGGGTTGATGCAGGCCATCGATGCAAGCGGCGCGCGACGCGTGATCGTCACGCACGGGTTCGAGGCGGCCATCGTTCGCCACCTTTCCGAGCGCGGGATGGCTGCGCACGCGCTTCGGACTGAATTCGGTGGCGAGTCGGGCGCCGAGTCCGATGGCGAGGTGCCCGGCGAGGCCGTCTCCCGGCGGATATCCTGATGGAGGGTTTTGCGTCGATGGTGGCGGCGCTCGACCGCTCCAATTCCACCCTCGACAAGGTCGCAGCGATGCGCGCCTACCTCGTGACCGCACCAGATGAGGACTGCGCCTGGGCGGTGTATTTCCTTGCCGGCGGCAGACCACGGATGCTGGTCGCATCGCGCCTGCTCCGCGAGGCGGCACGCGAGGCCGCCGGGGTACCCGAGTGGTTATTTGACGAGTGCTACCAGGCGGTGGGGGACCTGGCCGAGACCATCGCGTTGCTGTTACCTGAATCGGGCGAGGCGGCCGACTCCGGCGAGACGCTCGATGCCTGGATGCGCAGCCGCCTGCTGCCGCTTCGAGATCTCGATCCTGATGCGGCACGCGCGGCGCTGCTCGCCTGTTGGCGGGTGCTCGACAGCTGGCAGCGTTTCGTGTTCAACAAGCTGATCACCGGGGGGCTGCGCCTGGGCGTGTCGCGGCAACTCGTGCTGCGGGCGCTCGCCGAGGCGAGCGCAGTCGATGCCCGGCTGATTGCCCAGCGCATCATCGGATTTACCGATCGCAAGACCGTGCCCGACGGGTTGCGCTACCGCGCGCTGGTTGCGCCAGCGGTCGCGGATCGCTCGCTGCTCCTCGCGGACGGAAACGATGAATCTCTTCGGGTGCCGGCGGCGACCGCGACCGATACCCATCAATCCTCTGATCCGGCGCTCGCGCTTCTTCCCTATCCGTTCATGCTCGCGCACAGCTGGGACGCGGCAAGAGCCGATGCTGAGCCCGCTTCCGAGTGGCTTGCGGAGTGGAAGTGGGACGGGATCCGCGTGCAGCTCGTGCGAAGGCAACACGCGGTCGCATTGTGGTCGCGTGGCGAGGAACTGCTCACCGACCGGTTCCCCGAGATCGTGTCCGCCGCCCAGGCGCTTGCGCCCGGCACGGTGCTCGATGGTGAACTCTTATGCTGGGCGGCGGGCGCACCCCGACCCATGGATTTCGCGGCCATGCAGACCCGTATCGGCCGTCTGCGCCCTGGGGCAACGACGCTGCGCCAGACGCCCGCACGCCTGGTGGTCTTCGATTGCCTGGAGCATCAGGGAATCGATGTGCGCGGCCAGGCGCTCCGCCTGCGCCGGCAGGCATTGTCTGACAACCTGGCGCTGGCCGCGCCGGATCCCGACCGTCTTTGCGTAGCGCCCGCTCTCGAAGCATCGACCTGGGCGGACCGGGCGGGGCTGCGCGCGGCAGCGCGCACCTTCGGTGCCGAAGGCCTGATGCTCAAGCGACTCGATTCGGCCTACGGCATCGGTCGTAGCCGTGTCGGCGGCGGCCACTGGTTCAAGTGGAAGCTTGACCCGTTTGCGGTCGATGCAGTGCTGATCTATGCGCAGGCCGGCCACGGCAGGCGGGCGGGCCTCTATACCGACTACACCTTTTCAGTCTGGGATCGGTCGGCAGCCGAGGCGCCGCGGCTGGTACCGTTTGCGAAGGCCTACTCCGGTCTGACCGATGCCGAGATCCGGGAAGTTGACGCGATCATCCGCCGCACAACAGTCGAGCGGTTCGGGCCGGTAAGGAGCGTTGAACCCACGCTGGTGTTCGAAATTGGTTTCGAGGGCATTGCCCGCTCCGCGAGGCACCGCGCCGGCGTCTCGGTGCGCTTTCCGAGAATGCTGCGCTGGCGTCGCGATAAAGGGGCTGCAGACGCGGACTCACTAGACACCCTACAGGGGCTGCTTGCAGCGAGCCGCGGCTGAGTGCGGGCCCGTACGCCCGCCTTTTCGCGCCCGCCTTTTCGCGCGGGCCGCCCGATGCTCGCCCCGATCGGCGGCTCAGCCGCGCTTGAGCAGCGACAGAAGCTCACGCCGCAGCGCGTCAGACTTGAGAAAGCTGCCACGCATGATCGAGGAGGTCATGGAGGTTTCGTCTTTCACGCCGCGCCAGTGCATGCAGAAGTGATCGGCTTCCATGATGACCGCGAGACCATCGGGCAGGAGTAGCCGCTCGAGTTCGTCTGCCAGGGTCTTGACCGCTTCTTCCTGAATTTGAGGTCGACTCATGACCCAGTCGGCTACCCGCGCGTACTTCGACAGACCGATCAGTTTCGAATTGGCATTGGGCAGAACGCCGATCCAGATCTTGCCGAGGATGGGGCACAGGTGATGTGAGCACGCCGAGCGCACCGTGATCGGACCCACCACGATCAGTTCGCTCAGCCGCTCGACGTTCGGAAATTCGGTGACAGCGGGCATTGCTTCGTAGCGCCCACGGAACACTTCTTTCAGATACATCTTGGCGACGCGGCGCGCCGTGTCCTGCGTATTGTGATCGTTGGTGGTGTCGATCACCAGCGACTCGAGCAGGGCCTGGACGCGGGCTTCGACTTCCTTTCGAAGCGCCTCGCGCTCGCCGTCGGAATGAATGAACTCGGCGATATTGTCGTTGGCATGAAAGCGTCGGCCGGCGTCGCGGATGCGATCGCGGATGACCTGCGACATGGGGCGACCGCTGTCCTCGACTCGCGCGCGCGAGGTTTTGCGTGGCAGGGCTTTAACGTTGGAGGCGTTGCTCATCGAGTTATTCTCCGGGCGCGGTGAACCAGCGCCTGTCGGGGTGTCCCGCCAACACACGAAGGCGGATGGGGACGGTGCGTGATTTTGCCCCGCGTGTCGCGCAAACCTAGTCGGCGCACGCGGGTAAACATCCCTGTAACCCTATGCGGTTTTGGGCCATATCACCAGGTATTCCGAACGCGAGACACGACGTTAGTCAGTTTTAAATGACAGTTGGTGATCACTTACGTTTATCGACGCCGCCCGCCGGGCGGGGCAGCCAGCGTCCCTGTTGCGAAATGCCGACGGATGCGGTGGCGATCCTGGGCATCGATTTTTCGAGCGCGCCGTCACAAAAAAAGCCGATCACCCTGGCCCATGCGCGGCTCCTTTCACCGACCACGCTGCGGGTCGAAGCGCTCGAGGCGCTGGGCTCGCTACCCGAATTCGCGCAGATGTTGTGTCGCCCGGGCCCCTGGCTGGGGGGCTTTGACTTTCCGTTTGGCTTGCCGCGTGAACTGGTGCTGGAGGCCGGATGGCCAACCGACTGGCCGGCGCTGGTGCGTGCGTTTTCGGCAACGCCCCGACCGCGTCTGCGTGAGACCTTGCGCGCGTTCTGCGCGGGTCGGCCAGTCGGCGCGAAATTCGCGCATCGGGCAACCGATCGCCCGGCCGGGTCGTCGCCTTCGATGAAGTGGGTGAATCCGCCGGTGGCGTGGATGTTTCATGCCGGAGCCCCCGCGCTGCTCGAGGCTGGGGTGGAACTGCCCGGTCTGCACGCGGGCGATCCGTCGCGGGTGGCGCTTGAAGCCTATCCGGGGCTCCTCGCCCGCGCCCTCCATCGCGGTTCGTACAAGAGCGATGATCCCGCCAGGCAGGATGCCGCGCGGCTCGCGGCCCGGCGTGCGATGGTCGGTGCGCTTGCCTCGGGCGCGCATCCACTTGCCATTAAGGTCGACTTCGCGGGCGGGGTGCGCCGCCAGATCGAGGACGAGCCCCGCGGCGATTGGCTTGATGCCGTGCTCTGCGCGGTGCAGGCGGGCTGGGCGCTTACGCAGGGCGCTCGCTACGGGCTCCCTGAGCGGGTGGATGGCCTCGAGGGGTGGATCGTGAGCGCACCGGCCACAACCGGCTAACATTCGATCCAGCCGGCGCGTCTTGCCGCCCCTTAGCTCTCCGGATTGCCTGAACCGTGAAACGAAGCTCGCTTCGCATCGATGGCGTTGACACGCCCATCATCCCGACTGTCGCCGCGCTGGTGCGCGAGCACCCCGGTACGATCTCGCTCGGTCAGGGCGTGGTTCGTTACGCGCCACCGCCTGACCTGCTCCGCGCGCTACCCGAGCGGATGGCCGATCCACTGCTTCACCGTTACCAGGCGGTGGGCGGGATTGCACCGCTCATCGATGCGCTTGGCGCGAAGCTACGCGACGAGAACGGGATTGATGTGGCCCGCGGGTCTCAGGTAATGGTCACCGCAGGCAGCAACATGGCGTTTCTCAACGCAGTGCTTGCGCTGGGGGATCCCGGTGATGAATTCATCCTGCCGTTACCGTTTTACTTCAATCAGGAGATGGCGATCCGGATGGCGGGCTGCGTGCCGGTGTGTGTGCCAACGCGCCCCGACTATCAGCTCGACCTGGGTGCAATCGAACGGGCCATCACGCCGCGTACGCGCGCCATCATCACGGTCTCGCCCAACAACCCCACGGGTGCCGTGTATCCCGAGGACGATCTGCGCGCGGTCAACGCACTGTGCGCAGCGCGCGGTCTCTACCACTTCAGCGACGAGGCTTACGAATATTTCACCTTCGACGGCGCGCGGCATTTTTCGCCGGCGTCCATTCCCGGTGCCGAGCGGCATACGCTTACTTTCCAGTCGTTTTCCAAGGGCTGGGGCATGGCGAGCTGGCGTTGCGGCCATGTGGTGTATCCCAATGATCTGGCCGAGGCGATGAACAAGGTCCAGGACACCAATCTGATCTGCGCGCCGGTGATCTCACAGCTCCTCGCGCTCGAGTCGCTCAAATTGGGACGGCGCGCGATTGAGCCTGAACTGCAGTCGCTTGCGAGCGTGCGCCATAAAGTGCACGAGTCTCTTGCAGTGCTTGACGGGCTCGCGAGCTTTCCGCGCACCCAGGGCGCGTTTTATGTGGTGCTGCGGCTCCCTGGGGTATCCGATCCGCATGCTTTCACCCGCGCAATGGTTGAACGGCATCGCGTGGCGGTGATCCCGGGCTTTGCCTTTGGATTGACCGACACGCGCGAGGCCAACTACCAGCGGCTGTCCTTCGGTTCGCTCGATCCGGCGACGGTTGCCGAGGGTGTCCAGCGTTTCATTGCTGCCGTGCGTGACTGGTACGGTCGCTGATCGGTTGCGCGGGCCGCCACTCGCTGAGGCGCGGCTGTCGGGCTGGTTTGCCGAACGCAGCTGGCGCCCGTTCCCCTATCAGCGGCGCGTCTGGCGCGCGGCGGCATCGGGTTCGAGCGGCCTGCTTCATGCCGGCACCGGATCGGGAAAGACGCTTGCAGTCTGGTTCGGCGCGCTCCTGCGCATTCTGAAAGGCCGCACCGGGCCGCGCGGGGACGGGCTCAAGGTGCTGTGGGTGACACCGATGCGCGCGCTAGCGGCCGATACGGTGCGTGCCCTCGAGACGCCGCTCGCGGGCCTCGGGCTCGCGTGCTCGGTGGGCCTTCGCACGGGCGATACACCGTCGGCCGAACGGGCGCGGCAGGACCGCCGGCCGCCGTTTGCGCTCGTCACCACGCCGGAGAGTCTGTCTCTGATGATCTCGCGTGCGGACGCAGCGACCCGGCTGGGCGGCGTCGAAGTGGTGATCGTTGACGAGTGGCATGAACTGATGGGGACCAAGCGCGGCGTGCAACTTCAGCTTGCGCTCGCCCGGATCACTGCGCTCGCCGGCGCGCCGCCGGTGGTCTGGGGGGTGTCGGCGACACTGGGTAACCCTGGCGACGCGCTCGATGTGCTGTTGGGTGGCCGGCCGGGCGTGCTGGTGGAGGCGGCCGCGCGTCGGCTGCCGGTGATTGACACGCTGCTGCCCGCCACCCTCGAGCGGTTTCCCTGGGCCGGACATCTGGGCGCTCGGATGCTGGGCTCGGTCATCGATGAACTGGCTGCGAGCGCCTCAACGCTTGTGTTCTGTAACACCCGTGCACAGGCCGAACTCTGGTACGCGATGATCCTTGATGCGCGTCCCGACTGGGCAGGTGCTATCGCGCTTCACCATGGATCGCTCGATGTCGAGGTGCGGCGCTGGGTGGAGCGCGCCATCGGCGAAGGGCGGCTTCGCACGGTGGTCTGTACGTCGAGCCTTGACCTGGGCGTGGATTTCGCACCGGTGGAGCGGGTACTGCAGATCGGGAGTGCCAAAGGAATTGGCCGGCTGATCCAGCGTGCGGGCCGCTCTGGCCATCGACCCGGCGCGGTGTCTCGCGTCACGCTGGTGCCCACCCACGCACTGGAGCTGATCGAGGCGGTGGCGGCCCGCGATGCCGCACACGCCGGGCGCATTGAGGCCCGTCTCGCGCCAGCGTGTCCTGTCGATGTCCTGGTGCAGCATCTGGTAACGGTGGGTGTCGGGACCGGTTTTAGCGAAGTCGAGATGCTGGCGGAGCTTCGCTCCACCCATGCCTACCGCACACTCGATGACGAGGCCTGGCGCTGGGCGCTTGGCTTTGTTTCGGAAGGTGCGAGCCTTGCGGCCTACCCCGAATACCGAAAGCTCACACGCGGCGACGATGGGCGCTGGCGGGTGGCTGATGCAAGCATCGCAAGACGGCATCGAATGTCGATCGGCACCATTGTTGCCGATGCGGCGATCGAGCTCCGGTTCATGAACGGCGCCCGGCTGGGTACGGTGGAGGAGGCCTTTGTCGCCCGGCTTCGCCCGGGCGATCGATTCATGTTCGGCGGTCGCGTGCTTGAGCTCGTTCGGGTTCATGAAATGAGCGCCTGGGTGCGACGCGCGAAAGCGACATCGGGCGCGGTGCCACGTTGGAGTGGCGGGCGCATGCCGTTGTCGGGCGAGCTCGCTGAGGCCGTGCTCGAGCGTCTGCGCGCCGCAGCGGCAGGTGTTTTTGCCGGACCGGAGATGCGCGTGGTGCGGCCGCTTCTGGAACTGCAGGCGCGCTGGTCGCGCCTGCCCGAACCGTCGATTCTGCTTGCGGAAACGCTTACCTCGCGTGAGGGGCATCATCTGTTCGTGTATCCGTTTGCCGGGCGCCATGCGAATCTGGGACTGGCCTGTGTGCTCGCCTGGCGGGCGAGTCGTGGTCGGCCGGCCACGATCTCGGTCGCAGTCAACGATTACGGTTTTGAACTGCTGTCGGCAGAACCGATCGCGGCAACGCAGCTGGCAAGTGATGCGGGGCTGGTCGTGTCATCACCTGCCGAGGATCTCAGCGCAGCGGTTAACGCGGCGGAGCTCTCGCGTCGGCGCTTTCGCGAGATCGCGCGGATCGCGGGGCTCGTGTTTCAGGGGCATCCGCGCGAGCACCGGTCGGCGCGCTCGCTGCAGGCCTCGGCCAGCATGTTTCACGAGGTGTTCGACCGCCACGATCCTGGCAATCTGCTGCTTGCTCAGTCGCGGCAGGAGGTGCTCGCGCAGGAGCTCGAGCTCGCGCGCATTGAAGCGGCGCTGGCAGGCATGCATGCGCGGGCGCTGGTGTTGGTACCCATTGCCCGACCCACGCCGTTTGCGTTTCCGCTGATGGTCGAGCGTCTGCGAGAGACAGTGAGCACCGAGAAGCTCGCGGATCGGGTTGCCCGGATGGTGGCCGAACTGGAGGCGGCTGCCCAATGCTGATCGATGCGGGTGGTGTGCGGATCGAGCTTCTCGCCGAGCGCGCGGCCTGGCTCCCGATCTCTGAAACCCTGCTGGTGGCTGACCTCCACCTCGGTAAGGCACAGAGCTTCAGGCGCTCGGGGGTGCCCGTACCGGCGGGGACGACTGCGGCGATGTTCGCGCGGCTCGACCAGCTCATCGAACGGCGCGCGCCGCGCGAGTTGATTGTGCTGGGGGATCTGCTCCATGGGCCGCTCTCGCAGGAGGGGCCTGCAATCGACGCACTGACCCGTTGGCGTGCCCGGCATGCGCAACTGGCGGTGCGGATGGTACGAGGCAATCATGATGCATCGGCGGGTGATCCGCCGCCCGCCTGCGGCATCGAGGTGCTGAGCGCGCCCTTCATTCACGCGGGGCTCGCCCTCTGTCACGCGCCCGATGAACCGACGGCGTGTTTCAGGGTGGCGGGTCACGTGCATCCGGTTCTGCGCATGCGGGGCCGAATCGATCGCATCCGGGTTGTGTGCTTCTGGCTACGTCCGGATGCGTTGATCCTGCCGGCTTTTGGTGAATTCACCGGAGGTTGGCCGGTGATCGCGCAACCTGGGGAGCAGGTCTTTGCGGTGGCGGGAAGCGATGTGATGGCGGTGCCTCGAACTGCGCACGGTCCGCGCGCGACTCAGCGCGTGGGCAAGGTATCGCGATCGCCTCGCGCGGGGGTCGGCTCCTGAACCAGCATCCGATGCGGATACGGGATGGAGATACCCTCTCGGTCGAAAGCGATCTTCAACCGCTTCAGGAACTCGCGGCGCACGCGCCACTGTTCGGCAGGAAGAGTCTTCATGCGACAGCGGATGACAATGGCGGAGTCTGCGAGCTGCTCGACGCCGGCGATCTCGAGCGCATCCACGATCGCGGAGCGAAACATCTCATCCTCGCGCAGCGTCGCTGCGGTGGCGCGCATCACCGAGTACACATGATCGAGGTCCTCGCGATAAGACACACCCACATCGGCCACTGCGAAAGCAAACTCGGTCGAGAAATTGCTTACCGTGGTGATGAGGCCATTGGAGACGTAATGCACCGCGCCGTCGAACGAGCGAAGTTTGGTTCGGCGCAGCGTAAGCTCTTCGACTACGCCGGTTTTGCCAGCGACCTCCACCACGTCGCCCACCCGGATCTGGTTTTCGAGCAGCAGAAACATGCCGCTGAAAAAATCCTTCACCAGACTCTGCGCACCAAAACCGATGGCCACACCCGCCACACCTGCCGCTCCCAGAATCGGTGCGATCGATACGCCAATGGTGTTGAGGCCCACCAGCACCGCCACCACGATGAGCGTGAGCGAGGCCGCGTGGCGGAGCACGCGCGCGAGTGTTTGGATTCGCTTGCGTTCTTCGAGTGAGGGCGAACGCGCAGCGAGTGCTACGAAGAAACGCGCGAGCACATTAAGCAGCACCCTGCGTACCACGAAGGCAGCGATTAAGACGGCGCCCAGCGTGGCTGCAGTCGCCCATTGGGGCGACCACTCAGTCTGGGCAAAAAACTCCAGCCAGGATTCGAACACGGTGACTGACTCCTTGTTGCGCTGAGGCCGAGACGGCCTTGTGTGGTGTCAACAGGGGCGGGTACCCGCCGATCTACGCTCGATCCCAGCAGGTGACAGGAGGTTAGCCGGAGCCGCCCGTGCCCGGCCAGGGGAGCGCGATGGTAGCAAAGAAACTGCTGTTCAGATCGCAGGCGAGGGAGCGGATCCTGGCGGGAGCCACGCAGCTTGCCGATGCGATTCGGGTGACACTGGGGCCGAAGTCGAAGTCGGTGCTCATCCATCGCCGCTGGGGCACTCCGGTGGTCTGTAATGACGGAGTCACGATCGCGCGCGAGACCGAGCTCGAGGATCCCGCCGAGGATCTGGGCGCGCGAATGCTCCGACAGGCTGCGGAAAAAACCGGCGAGGCCGTGGGCGATGGCACGTCGACCGCTACGGTGCTCGCGCATGCGATCCTCACCGACGGCATTCGTAACGTGGTGGCCGGTGCGAGTGCGATCGATCTCAAGCGGGGTCTGGACCGGGGTCTGCAGGGGGTGGTGGCGAGCCTGCGCGAACAGTCGCGGCCGGTCAGCACCCGGCTTGAGCGGGCGCAGGTCGCCACCATCTCGGCGCATAACGACCCGGCAATTGGCGAACGCGTGGCCGACGCCATGGACCGGATCGGCGCGGACGGTGTGATCACCGTGGAAGAGTCGCGCACGATTGAGACCACGCTTGAAGTGGTCGAAGGCATGCAGTTCGACCGCGGCTGGCTCTCGCCCTATTTCGTCTCCAACACCGAGCGTATGGAAGCTGTGCTCGAAGACGCCTGGGTGATGGTGTCGGATCGCAAAATCGGTAGTCTCACCGAGTTGCTGCCCCTTCTCGAGCAGCTCGCGAAGAGCGGGCGGCCGGTGCTGTTTGTAGCTGAAGACATCGAAGGCGAGGCGCTCGCAACCCTGGTCGTCAATCAGATCCGCGCGGTGCTGCGTAGCTGCGCGGTGCGGGCACCGGGCTTTGGCGACCGGCGTAAGGACCTGCTTCAGGACATTGCGGTGCTGACTGGCGCCGAGGTGGTTTCCGAAGAGCTCGGCACGCGGCTCGAGCAGGCGGCGCTAAGGCAGCTTGGCCGCGCGCGACGCGTGCTCGTTACGCGCGAGGCCACCACGCTGATCGGCGGCGCGGGCGAGCGTGAAAGCATCGATGCACGGATCGCGCAACTTCGCGCTCAGCTTGCCGATAGCGCGAGCGACTATGACCGTGACCGGCTAAAGGAGCGCATTGCCCGGCTCGCGGGCGGTGTGGCGGTGGTGCGCGTTGGTGCCCCAAGCGAGGCCGAGATGCGCGCGAGGAAGGACGCCTTTGAAGATGCGATTGCCGCCACGCGCGCAGCGGTGGCCGAGGGCATCGTGGCGGGCGGTGGGCTTGCGCTTTTACTCGCGGCGCCCGCGCTCCGGGCCGAGCTTGCGCTCGCTGCGGGCGATGAGCGAACCGGCATGCAGATTCTCCTCAGAGCTTTGGAGTCGCCCGCCCGTACGATCGCCGAGAACTCGGCTGCGGACCCTGGGGTGGTGGTTGAGCGGATGCTGGGCGGTGGTGGCTCGGTGGGGTTTGACGCTGCTCGGGGTCGATATGTCGACCTATTCGAAGCCGGCATCATCGACCCGACGCGAGTGGTGCGAGTGGCGCTCGAGAACGCCGTGTCGGTGGCGAGCCTGCTGCTTCTTACCGAGGCCACCATGACCGAGATCGTGACCCGCGAGCGTGAGCCGGCCGGCATCGAGCCGGGCGCGGCCTGATCGATCGATTCGTATGACCCCAACCAGAAGGAGCATGACCATGGCAGAGGAAAAAACCACTGAACTGCAGGAAGCCACGCCGATGCGGGTGGCGTCGCCGTTTGATGAAATGGACCGGCTCTTCGATCGGTTGCTCGCCCGTCGCGGCTGGATGCGGCCCTGGCGCGCCGATTGGCCCGCGCTCGGTGATGCCGGGTGGGTTGAGCCGCGCTTGCCTCGCATCGATATCGTCGATCGTGAGGACGATATCGTGGTGCGCGCTGAGGTTCCCGGGATCGAAAAGAAGGAACTCGACATCTCGGTCGGTGAGGACAGCGTGACCCTGCGCGGCGAGACCCGGCACGAAGAGAAGGAGGAAGCGGGCGACATGTACCGTTGCGAGATTTCGCGCGGCGCCTTCAGCCGTACGGTGGGACTCCCGGCGGCCGTTGACGGCTCGAAGGCGAAGGCGGTGTTTCACGACGGCGTGCTCACGCTTACGCTACCCAAAGTCGAGCGCGCCCGGCGTCACACGGTGAAGGTGGACTGAGGCACGGGTTCGCCGCTGGCGTCGGCGCACCGGCAGTGGTGCCGCGCCCGGGCGGCTCCGACCCGCTCGGGCCGTCCGGTTGCGTCTGCGCCGGCGCCGCGGATCCCGTATCCTGTGAGCTCGCGCGGCGGCCTGGCTGCCGCAGGTGCCCACATGACGGGGCGCCGCATTGCCTCGGAGGTCCGCATGAACAGCATTGATGTTGAAGTCCTGCGCACCGCGATCCAGTGGATGGACGCGGGCCATCGTGTCACGCTCAGTACCGTCGTACGGACCTGGGGCTCGGCCCCGCGGCCGCCCGGCTCGCTCATGATCATCCGTGACGATGGCCAGGTGGCGGGTTCGGTATCAGGGGGCTGTATCGAGGACGATCTGATCCGGCGCCTGCGCGAGGGCGATCTTGATTCGGCGTTGCCGATGAGTACGGTGTACGGTGAAACCGCCGAGGAGGTTCAACGCTTTGGTCTGCCCTGTGGCGGCACCGTGCAGGTGGTGCTTGAACCGCTTTCCACGCAATCGGGCTTGCGCGACCTGCTGTCTCGAATCGAGGCGCATGAGGTGGTGCAGCGTTCGCTCGACATGCGGACTGGCATGGCAGCGCTCAAACCCGCTCAGGTGGGCGATATCGTAGCCTTCGACGGCCAGACGCTACGTACCGTTCATGGCCCGCGCTACCGTCTGCTCGTGATTGGCGCGGGCCAGCTGTCGCACTACCTGGCCAACATGGCGCTCATGCTCGACTATCAGGTCACGATCTGCGACCCACGCTCGGAGTATCACAGCACCTGGCAGGCGCAGCCCGGGGTCACGCTTTCCTCGCAGATGCCCGATGATCTGGTGCTTGCTATGCAGTTGGACGCCAACAGCGCCGTGGTGTGCGTCACCCATGATCCGAAGCTCGATGATCTCGCGCTCATCGAGGCGCTCAAGACCTCGGCGTTCTATATCGCCGCGATTGGTTCGCGACGCAACAATGAACGGCGTCGCGAGCGGCTGCTTGAATTCGATCTCGCGCGCGCCGAAGTGGATCGTCTGCGAGGCCCTGCGGGGCTGTCGATCGGCGCGCTCACGCCGCCCGAGATCGCGCTCGCGATCATTGCTGAAATGACCGCCACGCGGCGCGGGGTGAATCTGTCAGGACCGCTCGCTGACTGGAGCGGTTCGGGCACAGAGTGTCGCCTCGAATCGCTCCCCTTCGCGCGCTGAGCCCGCCGCGCGAGGCTCTCGCGCGGGCGCTGCTCGCGCCGGCGGCGCCGCTCATGCTCTGGCAGGGCCGGCGTCTTCGGCGTCTGGCCCTGCGGCTTCCGGAGGCCGCAGGCGCCCGGATCGGCGAAGCCGATGCGGATGGGGCGAGCGCACGGTTGCTGATCGTGGGTGATTCGTCGGCTGCCGGAGTGGGCGTCACCGATCAGTCGCAAGCCTTGTCAGGCCAGCTGATCAGCGCGCTGGCCGCGCGCGGCGTGACGCCAGGCCGCTGGCAGCTGATCGCCCGCACCGGGGTGTCGGCCGCGGCGCTACCCGCGCTGATCGACCGGGGCCTTGACGAGGCGCTGGCGCCGGCCGCAGCCTTCGATGTTGCCCTGGTTGTGGTGGGGGTGAATGATGTGACTGGCGCCACGCCGATCAAGCGCTGGCTCGCCGATCTCGACTGCCTTCACGAGCGCCTCAAACGTCTGGGGGTGCGCACAGCGGTGTTCTCGGGTCTGCCGCCCATGGACCGATTCATCGCGCTCCCGCAGCCGCTTCGAATGTGGCTGGGGCTACAGGCACGACGCTACGACCGCGCGCTCGGCCAGTGGAGCACGGCGCGCTCGGGCACCTTTCATTGGGTATTGCCGCGGCTCGATGACCCGGCACTCCTCGCTTCCGACGGCTTTCATCCCGGTGAGGCGGGATGCGCGCTCTGGGCGCGTGAACTCGCGCAAACGCTCGCGCCGTTCCTTGCCGCCGATCAGGGCGCAGCAGGATCGACCGGGATCTCGCGTTTCAGACCGGAATCATCGATCGCGACATAGGTGAGCGTGGCTTCGGTCACCTTGACCACGACCGGCTGCGCTGGGTTACGCTCGGCGATCACCTCGACGTGCACCGTGACCGACGTTCGGCCCGAACGCTCGATACAGGCGTAGAACGACACCACGTCACCAACCGAAATCGGCTGGCGGAACTGGAACGCGTTGACAGCAACGGTCGCGACCCTGCCGCGGGCCCGGCGCGCTGCACAGATGCCGCCAGCGATATCGACCTGCGCCATCACCCAGCCGCCGAAAATATCGCCGTTGGCATTGACATCGGCGGGCATGGGCACCACGCGGAGCACGAGCGAGTGTCCCGCAGGAGCGTGATCGGTTGCGTGGGATCGCACGCCGGTGGTTGTGTGATTCATGCTGGCGGGCCTTGTCGGATTGCGTGCGCGCACAATATCGGTTTCCTTCCCGATAAGACAAGAGATCCGATGCGAGATCATGCCCGGCGCGCGGCGCCTGCCTCTCTATCCTCTACCGCAGCCGTGTCCGGTGCCCAACCCATTCGTGGTGACTGGCAGACGGTGTCGCGGCTACTCCCCTATCTCTGGGCCTGGCGGGGCCGGGTGCTGTTTGCACTCGCCTGTCTGGTGGCGGCCAAGCTCGCCAATGTTGGTGTGCCATTGGTGCTGAAAGCCGTGGTCGATGCGCTCGATACGCCCGAGGCGGCCGCGCGCGCGGCCATCGCGGTGCCGGTGGCGCTGATCGTGGGCTATGGTCTGCTCCGGCTGTCGGTGTCGCTCTTTACCGAGCTGAGGGAGCTGGTGTTTTCGCGGGTGACGCATGAGGCCAATCGCACGATCGTGCTGCAGGTCTTCCGGCACCTGTTCGACATGTCACTGCGTTTTCACCTCGATCGCCAGATGGGCGGTATGACGCGCGATATCGAGCGGGGTTCGCAGGGCGTATCGAGCCTGATTTCCTACACGCTCTACAGCATCCTTCCCACGGTGATCGAGGTGTCGCTCGTGATCGGCTATCTGTTCTGGCACTACGAGTCGTCATTCGGCCTCATCGCGCTCTCGGCCCTTGTTGTCTATGTGATTTATACGATTCGCGTGACCGAGTGGCGGACGCATTTCCGCCGGGAGATGAATGAGCAGGATTCGCGCGCGAGCACGCGAGCGATCGATGCGCTCATCAACTACGAGACAGTGAAGTATTTTGGCAACGAACGTTTCGAAGCCGAGCGCTATGACACGGAACTGCGAAAGCGCATGCGCGCCGCCATCCGCTCGCAGGCGTCGTTATCGCTCCTTAATTTCGGTCAGGCCACCATCATTGCAGTAGCGGTGTCGCTTCTCATGTGGCGGGCGGTGGCGGGCGTCATGTCGGGCGAGATGACGCTGGGTGATCTGGTGCTGGTGAACGCTTTCATGATCCAGCTCTATATCCCGCTTAATTTTCTGGGTGTGCTCTACCGGGAGATCAAACAGGCGCTCACCGACATGGAGCGGATGTTTCGGCTGCTGACAGAGAAGCGCGAAGTAGCCGATGCGCCGGATGCGCGGCCGCTGGCCGTGGGACGGGGCCCGGAAATTCGGTTTGAGCGCGTGGGCTTTCACTATGATGCCGCGCGTCCGATCCTCCATGACATCGACTTCGTGATTGCACCCGGCACCACCACTGCTGTGGTGGGCGCAAGCGGCGCCGGCAAGTCAACGCTCGCCCGGCTGATGTTTCGCTTCTACGACGTGAGCGCCGGTCGCATTCTGGTTGACGGACAGGATATTCGCGCGGTCACGCAGGAGAGCCTGCGCGCAGCGATCGGGATCGTGCCGCAGGATACGGTGCTCTTTAACGACACGATCCGCTACAACATCGCCTATGGCCACCCGGAGGCAAGCCGCGAGGCGATCGAGCAGGTGACCCGCGCAGCGCAGTTGCATGACTTCATTGCAGCGCTACCGCAGGGCTATGACAGTCCGGTGGGCGAGCGCGGTCTGAAGCTGTCGGGCGGCGAGAAGCAGCGTGTGGCGATTGCGCGAACGCTCCTGAAGAATCCGCCGGTCCTGCTCCTCGACGAGGCGACCTCGGCGCTTGATACCCGAAACGAACAGGCGATTCAGCAGGCCCTGCGCGCCGCGGCAGCCGGGCGGACAGCGCTGGTGATTGCGCACCGCCTGTCGACCATCGTCGATGCCGATCAGATTCTGGTGCTCGAGGCCGGCCGGATCGTGGAGCGCGGCACGCATGATGCGTTGCTCGAGGCCGGTGGGGTGTATGCCCGTATGTGGGCCGCGCAGGCGGCGGGGGAGCTCGCTGGCTGAGGCGGGTGGTGTGACGCAGCGCCGAAGGCTGCGCTCAACGATCCAGGATCTGGCTCAGGAACTGCTGCGTTCGCTCATTTTTCGGCGAATCGAAGAACGCATCGGGCGTGTTTTCCTCAACGATCTCACCCCGGTCCATGAAAATCACCCGGTCAGCCACCGCGCGCGCGAAGCCCATTTCATGGGTGACGCAGAGCATGGTCATGCCTTCACGGGCGAGCATGATCATGGTGTCCAGCACTTCCTTCACCATTTCCGGGTCGAGCGCCGAGGTGGGTTCGTCGAACAGCATTACCGACGGGGTCATGCAGAGCGCGCGCGCGATCGCCACGCGTTGCTGTTGACCGCCCGACAACTGTCCAGGGTATTTGTGTGCCTGATCGGCGATCCGCACGCGCTCGAGATAGCGCATCGCGGCCGCTTCGGCGGCGGCGCGCGCCTGCTTTCTTACCCAGATCGGTGCAAGCGTGCAGTTGTCGAGCACGGTCAGGTGCGGAAACAGGTTGAAGTGCTGAAACACCATGCCGACTTCGGAGCGAACCTGGTCGATGTTCTTGAGGTCATCGCTCAGTTCGACGCCATTTATCACGATGCGACCGCGCTGGTGGGTCTCCAGCCGATTGATGCAGCGGATGAGCGTGGATTTGCCCGAGCCCGACGGCCCGCACACCACAATGCGTTCGCCCTTGCGGACGGTGAGTGAAATGTCGCGCAGCACCTGGAAATCGCCGAACCATTTCGACAGGCCGGTGATGTCGATGGCGGGCGCCACATCGGAAAGCGGGGCGGTCTGGGCGTTCATGATGGGACTCCGGTTCAGGCGGCATCGGCGCTTAGCGCCGCTCCCCGCGAGCGAATTCGCGTTCCAGCCACTGGCTGTAGCGCGACATGGCATAGCAGTAGATCCAGTACACCACAATCGAGAACAGAAACGCCTCGATGAAGTATTTCTTCCAGGAAATATCGGTCTCCACCGACTTCTTGACCGCGTAGGCGAAATCGTAGATGCCAATGATCACCACGAGCGACGTGTCCTTGAACACCGAGATGAAGATATTGACGATGGGCGGGATGGAAATCTTGAGCGCCTGCGGCAGAACGATCAGCCCCATGGTGCGCCAGTAGGAAAGCCCCAGCGCCTCAGCCGCTTCGTATTGCCCGCGTGGAACTGCCTGGAGGCCGCCGCGTACCGCCTCGGCCAGATAGGCGGCGATGAACAGGATGATCGCCACCTGCGCCCGCAGCAGTTGTTCGACGCGCAGGCCCTCGGGCATGAAGAGCGCGAACATGATGGAGGCCATGAACAGCACGGTGATGAGCGGCACCCCGCGCACGATCTCGATATAGAGCACCGACACGGCGCGGATCACCGGGAGCTTTGAGCGCCGGCCGAGCGCGAGCAGCACGCCCAGCGGGAAGGCAAAACCGATGCCGAAGATGGCGAGGATCAGCGTGACCGAGAGCCCTCCCCAGCGTTCTGCCGGGACCGGTGTCAGGCCAAGCCCTCCCCCCATCAGCCAGAACGAGAGCACGATCCCCACCGCCCAGATCGCGATCAGGCGCTTGCGCCAGAAAGACCGGATCGCCGAGATCACGAGGAGTGAGGTGAGCAGCACTGCGGCGATGGCGGCCCGCCACTGCTCGTCGAAGGGATAGACGCCAAACAGCATGAAGCGGATCTTGTCCCAGACCACAGCCCAGCAGGCGCCTTCGCCGCGGACGGCATCGCATGCGGAGGCGGGCTTCGGGCCCCATACCGCGTCCCAGATCAGCCATCCGCCCGCTTTGGGCACCAGCCAGGCCAGCATCGCCAGAATGAGAAGCGTGAGCGCGCTGTTGATGGGCGTGGAGAAGAGGTTCACCCGCATCCATGCAAAGGGTGAGACTGCATGCGCTGGCGACATGTTCAGCGCTCCACCAGCCGCACCCGGGCGTTGTACCAGTTCATGAAGAGCGAAATTGCGATGCTGATGCTGAGATAGACCGCCATCAGCATGGCGATTGCCTCGATCGCCTGCCCGGTCTGGTTCATGGTGGTGTTGGCGATGGCAACCAGATCGGGATAGCCGATCGCGACCGCGAGTGAAGAATTCTTGGTGAGGTTCAGATACTGGCTGGTCATGGGCGGAATGATCACGCGTAGCGCCTGCGGCAGCGTGATGAGCCGCAGCCGCTGGCCAGGCGAGAGCCCGAGCGCCATCGCGGCCTCGCCCTGCCCGCGGTCGACGGCAAGGATGCCTGCGCGCACCACTTCGGCGATGAAGGCGGCGGTGTAGGTGGAGAGCCCGACTAGGAGCGCGGTGAACTCGGGTGAGATCACCTTGCCGCCCTGATGGTCAAAGCCGCGCAGCGTCGGGATCTCGATGGTGGTGGGCGCACCCATGATCGCCCAGGCAAGCGCGGGCAGCCCGACCATGAGCGCGCAGACTGGTAGCGCGAGCGGCCACTGCTCGCCGGTGGTGGCCTGCCGCCTGCGCACGACGGCGCGCCAGATCAGGCTGAGGACACCCGCTGCCACGAACGCCCAGAACGCGGCGTCCCAGCCCGGATGCGCCTCTGGCCGGGCAAATCGGAAGCCGCGCTGACTGATGAAGATCCAGTCGCCGATGCGAATGGCCTGGCGTACGCCGGGAAGCAGCTCGGTAAAGATGCCGTACCAGACCAGGAGTTGGAGCAGAAGCGGAATGTTCCGCATGAATTCGACGTAGGCGCCGGCCAGCCGCGCGACCAGCCAGTTCGAGGACAGCCGTGCGACACCCAGCAGTGCGCCCAGGGTTGTGGCAATGACAATGCCGAGAAACGCCACATGGAGCGTGTTGAGCAACCCGACTGCGAGGGCATGCGCGTAGCTGCGCGTCGAGTCGTATTCGATGAGCTTTTCGGCGATCTCGAAGCCCGCCTCCCGCCCCAGGAAAGCAAAGCCCACCTGAATGCCGCGCGAGGCGAGGTTATGCAGCGTGTTCGAGAGCAGATACCAGACGATGCCGCCCACAACGGCAAGCAGCAGCGCCTGGTAGAGGACGCCGCGCGCGCGCTCGCTTTTCAACATGGGCGCGCGGGCGGCGGGCGGTCAGCGGATCGGCGGGGCGTACATCAGGCCGCCTTCACGCCACTGGGCGTTGATGCCGCGCTGGATGCCAAGCGGACCGATGTTACGGCTGTACATCTCGCCATAGTTGCCGACCGCCTTGAGGATCTTCACCATCCAGTCGTTGTCGATTCCCTTGCCTTTGCCGGCATCGCCGGTGGTGCCGAGCAGGCGCTGAATCGGGGGTTCCTTGGACTCGGCTCGAAGCTTGTCAACGTTGGCGGATGTGACGCCATATTCTTCGGCTTCGATGAGCCCGAAGAGTGTCCACTTCACGATCGTGAGGAACTCCCAGTCACCGCGGCGGATCATCGGGCCGAGCGGCTCCTTGGAGATCGCCTCGGGCAGGATCAGGTAGTCATCGGGCTTGGGCGCCTTCAGGCGGGTGGCAGCCAGACCCGATATGTCGGTGGTGTAGACATCGCAGCGGCCGGCAAAAAAGGCTTGCTCAATCTGGTTCAGTTCGGCGATCACCACCGGCTTGAAGGTCATTTTTTTGGTGCGGAAATAGTCATTGAGGTTGAGCTCGGTGGTGGTGCCGGGCTGAACGCAGACGGTTGCGCCGTTCAGGTCGGTTGCCTTGGTGACGCCGCTTGATTTCTTCACCATGAAGCCCTGGCCGTCATAAAACAGCGTGCCGGCGAATACCGAGCCCAGGGTGGCGTCGCGCGAGGAAGTCCAGGTGGTGTTACGCGACAGCAGGTCGATTTCCCCCGACTGCAGCGCCGTGAAGCGGGTCTGAGCGTTGGTGGGCACGTATTGGACCTTGGTGGGGTCACCCAGGATGGCGGTGGCCACCGCGCGGCAGAAATCGGCATCGATACCGTTCCAGCGGCCGGCGCTGTCGGGCGCTGAAAAGCCCAGGAGTCCGGTATTGACGCCGCAGCGCAGGGCGCCGCGCTGTTTGATTGCATCGACGGTGGGGCCAGCCAGCGCCACGGCGGGCGCCGCAAGCGCGGCCGCTAGGGCGAGGGTTTTCGCCAGGGTTCGAAACATGAAGGGTCTCCTTGATGGCAGTCGGATAAGCACCGGGAGCAGAGTTTACGGCGCTTCGCCAGCCCTGCCCAGATCAGGGGGAAAAGGCGGGCCCGGGCAGCAGGCGCTCGCCCGCCCGGGCGGGTACGATGGCGAACTTTCTGAACCGCCTCATGGAACCCCCAAGATGACTACCCATCGCATCGCAGTGCTCCCCGGTGACGGGATCGGCAAGGAAGTTGTTCCGGAGGGCTTGCGCGTGCTTGACGCCGCAGCCCGGCAATTTGGCATTGATCTGCGATTCGATCACTTCGATTTCGCGAGTTGCGATTACTACGCCAAACATGGCCAGATGATGCCGGCCGACTGGAAGGAGAAAATCGGCGGACATGACGCGATCTTCTATGGCGCGGTGGGCTGGCCTGCAACCGTGCCCGACCATATCTCCCTCTGGGGGTCGCTCCTTCTGATGCGGCGCGAGTTCGACCAGTACATCAATCTCCGGCCGGTCCGTCTGATGCGCGGTGTGCCGTGCCCGCTTGCTGACCGCAAGCCCGGCGACATCGATTTTTACGTGGTTCGCGAAAACACCGAAGGCGAGTACTCGTCGGTGGGCGGCAAGATGTTCGCGGGCACCGATCGGGAATTCGTATTGCAGGAATCGGTGTTCACGCGAACCGGCGTCGACCGGGTGTTGCGCTACGCATTTGAACTGGCCCGCCGCCGACCGCGCCGCAAGCTCACCTCCGCCACCAAATCGAACGGCATCTTTATCTCCATGCCCTATTGGGACGAGCGGGTGGCCGAAATGAGCGCTGCCTACCCCGATGTCGCGCTCGATAAATTCCACATCGACATTCTCACCGCGCATTTCGTGCGCAATCCCCACTGGTTTGACGTGGTTGTCGCGAGCAATCTGTTTGGTGACATCCTGTCCGATCTGGGGCCTGCCTGCACCGGCACCATCGCGATTGCGCCATCCGGCAACATCAATCCGGAGCGGAAATTCCCGTCCCTGTTCGAGCCGGTTCATGGGTCAGCGCCCGACATCGCCGGCCGGGGCGTCGCCAACCCCATTGGCCAGATCTGGTGCGGCGCGATGATGCTCGATCACCTGGGCTATCCGGCGGCGCATGATGCGATGGTGCGTGCCATTGAAACCGTCACCGCGGGCGGGCCTCGTACGCCCGACATGGGCGGCACCGCCGGCACCGTGGACGTGGGCCGCGCGATCGAAGCGGCCCTGCGGATCTGATTACAGCGGGCGACTTAATCGGCCGGGCGGCGCCGACGCGGCTGGTCGGGTTCAGGGTGTTCCGGCGCCTATACCCGCGCCACGCTTGTCCGCGAGCAAGGCTTTGGCATACTCGGTGTGAAGCCGATCAAGGAGTTTCAAATGGTTCGTCAGTTTTTCGTTTCTCTGGGGGCAGTTGCAACGCTGGCCCTGGCCAGCGGGACCGCGATGGCCCAGCAGTACCCTACGCGCCCGGTCACCATCGTCGTGCCGTTTGCGGCGGGAGGCCCCACCGATATCGTGGCCCGCAGCATGGCCGATGCCATGGGCCGCTCGGTTCAGGGTTCCAATTTCGTGGTCGACAACGCCGCCGGCGCGGGTGGCACGATTGGCGTTGCCAAGGTCGCGCGTGCCGCCCCGGATGGCTACACGCTGCTGGTGCATCACATTGGCATGGCCACTGCCCCCACGCTCTATCGCAAGCTCGCGTTCGACCCCCTCAAAGATTTCGAGTACGTGGGGCTCATCAATGAGGTCGCGATGACCCTCCTCGTAAAAACCGCGCTGCCGGTGAAAGACGTGAAGGAATTGATGCCCTACCTCAAACAGAACGCGGCCAAGGTGAGCCTGGCGAACGCGGGCATCGGGTCGGCTTCGCACCTTTGTGGTCTCCTGTTCATGAGCGCAATCGCCACGGATCTCACCACCGTGCCTTACAAGGGGACGGCGCCCGCGCTCGCCGATCTGCTGGGGGGTCAGGTCGACATGCTGTGCGACCAGACCACTAACACCGTGCCGCAGATCAAGGCGGGCAAGGTGCGCGCGCTGGCTGTAACCTCGCCAACGCGGCTCTCCATCCTTCCTGAGCTGCCCACGCTTGCCGAGAGCGGCCTCAAGGACTTTGATGTCTCGGTCTGGCATGGCCTCTATGCGCCCAAGGGAACCCCCAAGGCAGTCGTCGACCGCTTGGTCGCGGGGCTCAGGCAGGCGCTCAAGGATCCGGCTATCGTCAAGCGCTTCGCCGAGCTTGGCACCGAGCCTGTGGCCGAGGCCAAGGCCTCGCCCGATGCGCTTCGCGCGCACCTGGCCGCCGAAATCACCAAGTGGGCGCCGCTGATCAAACAGGCCGGCATCTACGCGGATTGAACGCGGCCGACCCTTCACGGCTCCTCGCAGCAAGCTTTGCTGCGGCGGTCGCTGCCGCGGATCCTTCAAAGGTGCTGCCCGCGCACCTGCCTGATCCGCAGCAACTCAGGCGCTTTGGCCGCACGCTGGTGGTGGGAGCCGGAAAGGCTGCCGCCAGCATGGCGCGCGCGGTTGAAGCGCACTGGCCGGCTGACTGTCCGTTGTCGGGCGTGGTGGTGACGCGTTATGGGCATGGCGCGGCCTGCGAGCGGGTCCGCGTCGTGGAGGCTGGCCATCCGGTTCCTGACGAGGCGGGCGAGGCGGCTGCGCGGCAGATTCTCCAGGCGGCGCAGTCGCTCGGCGAAAACGATCTGCTGCTGGTTTTGGTCTCCGGCGGCGGGTCAAGCCTGCTCAGCCTGCCCGTGGCAGAGGTGCCGATGGCCGACCTCCGGTCGGTTACCCGGCAGCTCCTCGCAAGCGGGGCGCCCATCCAGGACATCAATGTGGTTCGTAAGCACCTGTCGCAGATCCAGGGCGGGCGGCTCGCGCAGGCCACCCTGGCGCGGGTGCTTGCGCTGGTGATTTCCGATGTGGCGGGTGACGATCTGTCGGCGATCGCGAGCGGCCCGTGTGCGCCCGACCCAAGCACCTACAGCGATGCGCGTGCGCTGCTATCGCATTGGGGGGTCGACGTGCCCGCCTCGGTTGCGGGCTTTCTCGGGCGGGGCATTGACGGGGCGGTCGCTGAAACCCCCAAGCCGGGCAATCCGCTATTTTCACGGGTCGAGAACCGGCTGATCGCAAGCGCCCACCGCAGTCTGGAGGCCGCAGCCCATGTGTTTCGCGGGGCGGGAATCCAGCCGGTCATTCTTGGCGACACGATCACCGGCGAGGCGCGGGATGTGGCTCAGGTGATGGCGGCGATCGCGCGCGAAATCGCGGTTCACCAGGCGCCCTTCCAACGACCGGTTGCGCTCATCTCTGGCGGCGAATGCACGGTCACGGTTCGAGGCCAGGGACGAGGCGGGCGCTGTAGCGAGTTTCTGCTCGCGCTGGCTCAGGCGAGTGCAGGTATCGATCGGCTCTGGGCGCTGGCTGCCGATACCGATGGCATCGACGGTGTGGAAGATAACGCCGGCGCGAGGCTTGGCCCCGACAGCTTGACGCGCGCGCGCGCGCTGGGCCTGGATCCGCGGGGCATGCTCGAAGACAATAACGCTTACGAATTTTTTTCGCGGCTGGGCGATCTCGTGATCACCGGCCCCACGCTCACCAATGTGAATGACTATCGGGTGGTGCTGCTCGCCTGAGCGACTGCCACCCCGCATGCACAACACGCGAGCTCACGGTCAGCCGATTGACCGCAAGCTCGCCTCAGACGTTTCTCGCGACCCGTATGGAGACCCGCTTGAGTTCCGCCGACGACACCCTCACTCTCATCCGGCCCGATGACTGGCACCTGCATCTTCGAGATGGCGAAGCGCTTGCCGCCGTAGTGGGCGCGAGCGCGCGCCAGTTTGCGCGGGCCATCGTCATGCCCAACCTCAAACCGCCGGTCACCACGCTCGATGAGGCGCTCGCCTACCGGGCCCGCATAGTGGCGGCGCTACCGGAGGGCGCCGATTTCACGCCGCTCATGACGCTGTATCTCACCGATCGCACCCAACCCGACGAGATCCGGCGGGCGGCGCAGAGCGGTGTGGTGCATGCGGTCAAGCTGTATCCTGCCGGCGCCACCACCCATTCGGATGCCGGGGTCACCGATCTCGCGCGCACCCACGACGCGCTGGAAGCAATGCAGGCATGCGGCATGCCCCTTCTGGTACACGGCGAAGTGACCGACCCGCAGGTTGACGTGTTCGATCGCGAGGCGGTGTTCATCGACACCGTGCTCGAGCCGCTTCGCCGGCGCTTTCCAGACCTGCGGGTGGTGCTCGAGCACATCACCACGCGTGAGGCTGCGCAGTATGTCACCGAGGCCGCTGGGCCAATTGCAGCCACCATCACTGCGCATCACCTGCTGTGGAACCGGAATGCCATCTTCACGGGGGGCTTACGCCCGCATTGGTACTGTCTGCCGGTGCTCAAACGGGAGCTTCATCGCGAGGCGCTGGTGGTGGCCGCCACCTCGGGCAGCCCGAAGTTCTTTCTCGGCACCGACAGCGCGCCGCACGCGGCACGGCTGAAGGAACATGCGGCGGCGTGTGCCGGTTGCTACACGGCGCCGCATGCGCTTGAGCTCTACGCCACAGCCTTTGAACGTGCGGGCGCATTGCACCGACTGGAGGCCTTCGCAAGCTTCCATGGCCCCGATTTCTATCGGCTGCCGCGTAACGCTACCAAGGTAGTGCTCGCTCGCGAGTCCTGGCAAATTCCCGAGCGTCTGCCCTTTGGCACCGAAACCATCGTGCCGCTCGCGGGTGGCGAGACGTTGGGCTGGCGGCTTGCAGCCTGAGCGGGAAGCCCCGCCCTGGCTCGCGGGCTGGCAGCCCTGGGCGCAGGCCCTGGGCTGGCCCGCGGCTGGTGCGCTTCACTTTGAGCGGGCCAACGCTTTGGCCGTGACGCGTGACTGTCGCTCCGGATCGGGCCAGCCCCTCCGCTTTGTGCCTGCGCCGGCCCTTGCCGAGCCTCGCCTCGGCTACGAGACGATCATCTTTGACCGCGGGCAGGTGCCCACGCGCACGATGGGCCGGGGTGGCCGTCATGATTTCGCCAATGCGCTCGCGTGGCTCAGCTTTCCGCGGCTGAAGGCGCGCCTCAATGCGCTCCACGTCGAGGCGCTGCCGGCGGGTAACGGATCCGGGCAGCGCGGCAGGCTGCGCGATCGCGCCACCTTGTTCGATGAGAGTGGCGCGCTCGTGCTCACCGAGGACGCGGCTTCCGCCGAATTGCTTCACCAATTCAACTGGTCGGCGCTGTTCCTCGACCGTCGTGAGGACTGGCGTGATCGCATTCGCGTTGTGATCACCGGCCATGCGCTGATCGAGAAGCTATGTGCGCCGTATAAATCGATCTGCGCTCAGGCGCTGGTGCTGCACGCCTCGCCCGCCGCCGCGCCTGATGCGGTCGATGCGCTCGCCGCGCACGTGCTCTGCCCTGAAGCGCTACAGTCGCTCACGCCGCTCCCCCTCATGGGTATTCCAGGCTGGTCGCCCGCCAATCATGACCCGGCGTTCTACAATGATCGGAAGGTCTTTCGAACAGGACGGCAACGATGAATCTGCTGATCACCGGCGGCGCAGGCTTTCTAGGCCAGCAGCTGATCCGAGCACTACTGGCCCGCGGCGAGCTGGCCGTGTCTGATGATGGCGCCGCACGGCCCATCGCCCACATCACCTGTTTCGATCAGATTGAGGGCGACCTTGACGATGCGCGCGTGCGCAATGTGGCGGGCGATATCGCCGACCCGGGCACAGTGTCATCGCTCATCAACGCGGAAACCGGCGCCGTGATCCATCTGGCGGCTGTGGTGAGCGGTACTGCCGAGGCCGATTTCGACCTTGGGATGCGGGTCAATGTCGATGGTACTCGGGCGATGCTCGAAGCCTGCCGACGCGCCGGATCGTGTCCACGCGTGGTCTTCTCAAGCTCGGTGGCGGTGTTTGGTGGCGATCTGCCTGCGGTGGTTGATGACGCCGTGGCTCCGACGCCGCAGGGGTCGTACGGCGTGCAGAAACTGATCGGCGAGTGGCTGGTTCACGACTACACCCGGAAGGGGTTCATCGACGGCCGAAGCGTTCGTATTCCCACGGTGGTGGTGCGCCCGGGCAAGCCCAACGGTGCGGCATCGGGTTTTGCATCAAACATCATCCGCGAACCGCTTGCCGGCCGTGAGGCCGTGCTGCCTGTGCCGGTCGATACCCGGATGTGGATCTCCTCGCCCCGCAGCGCTGTCGCCAACCTGCTGCACGCGGCATCGTCGCCGTCCTCGGCATGGGGCTGGAACCGGTCGCTCAATCTGCCAGGATTGAGCGCGAGCATGGGCGAGGCGCTCGCTGCGCTCGAAAAAGTGGGAGGGGTGGCGGCTCGCGCAAGGGTGCGTGAGGCGCATGATCCGGCCGTCATGCGCCTGGTTCGCACCTGGCCTGATCGGTTCAACACGGCGCGTGCACACGCCATGGGTTGTGTTGCCGACCCCGATTTCGAAGCGATCGTTCGAGCCCACGCGGCCGACTACCCTCCCGCCTGACGGGCGGGGGGCAGAGCGAAGTGTGCGAACCAGGCCTGTAGGCCGGATTCTGTGCGCCGGCAAGCCGGCTGGCGATCATTCCTCTGGGCGCGCGGTTACCCGCGCGCTCTAGCCATCTACCCGCACACTCGAGCGGACCGCCCGTCGGGCCCTGGGGCCCTGCGTGTGCCTATTTGATGTTGCTCCGAGTGGGGTTTAGCGTGCCAGCCCTGTCGCCAGGGCCGCGGTGAGCTCTTACCTCGCCATTTCAACCTTACCGTCGTCACCGGTTGCCCGGTGGCGCTTGGGCGGTGTGCTTTCTGTTCCACTTTCCGTCGCCTGAACGCCTTGCGGCGCCCCGGCGCCTGGCCGTTAGCCAGCACCCTGTCCTGTGGAGTCCGGACCTTCCTCCAGCCGGCATGCGCACATGCCGACCAGCGACCGCCCGGCCTGATTCGCCGACTTATGGTAGCGCATCCGGGGCCCGCGCCAGAGAGGTCGTCGGTCTGTCCGCCACCGCAGGCCTGCCAGGTCAGCGCCGGGCTGTTTTTCATGTGAATTGGAGGAAGGTCGCCTAAGTAGCTAATTTAAAGGATTATTTCGATCGGATTTGCTGATGATTACTGCGCTAAGTCCTTGACCCGACAAAAGAAATTCCCGATCGCCTTGACCGCGCCACCCGAGATTGCGTATAGTGGGAAAAAGTGCAACAAAGTGTTTTTTTATGGGATTTAGACCCGACAACGGGTCAAATTTCGGCGGGCAGGTGGACCGGGAATGTTCCAGGGAAGTTCAGCGCTATTGCTCGATGCAAAGGGACGGATGACCGTCCCCAGCCGGCATCGCGACGCGCTCGCCATTCAATGCGAGGGGCGGCTCACGCTCACCCGCTCGCCGGACGGCTGCCTGCTGCTGTTTCCCAGACCGGTCTGGGAGGTGCACCGTGAACGGATCGCGGCACTGCCCATGAACGCACGCGCCTGGACCCGGATCTTTCTTGGCAGCGCCTGCGATGTCGACATGGACACCACCGGCAGGATCCTGATCGCGCCGGAGTTGCGCCAGGCGGCGCAGCTCGACAAAGACGTGATGCTCCTCGGAATGGGTAGCCACTTCGAAGTCTGGGATGCGCCCACGCTGGTCGAGCGTGACCAGCAGGCCATCGCAGCCGGGCTGCCCGATGCGCTCTCCAATTTTTCCTTCTAGACCGGTGCGAATTGATCGATTCAGCGCAGGCCGTAGACGGGTTTCCCCCGAACGGTCACCAGCCGGTCATGCTGGCCGAGACGCTGGCGGCGCTCGCGCCTCGACCCGGCGGTTGTTACCTCGACTGCACTTTCGGTCGGGGTGGGCACAGTCGCGCCATTCTGGCGCAGCTGGGCCAGGCCGGACGGCTGATCGCGCTCGATCGCGATCCGCAGGCGGTCGCGGCTGGGCAGGCTATGGCCGATCCTCGATTTTTGGTCGCGCAGGCGCGGTTTTCGACGCTGGCAGCGGTGCTCGATCAGCTGGCGGTGCCGCGGCTCGATGGTGTGCTGCTCGACCTCGGCGTGTCGTCGCCGCAGCTCGACGATGCCGCGCGCGGGTTCAGCTTCCGGGCCGAGGGGCCGCTCGACATGCGAATGGATCCCAGCAGCGGAATTTCAGTGCGGCAGTGGTTGGGCGAGGCGAGTGAGCAGACGATCGCAGAGGTGCTAGCAGAGTATGGGGAAGAACGGTTTGCTGTTCCGATTGCAAAGGCGATTGCGGCTTGTGTGCGCCGCGACGGCGATGGCGCGCTCGCAACGACCACCGAGCTTGCCCGGCTCGTTGCGACTGTCCTGCGCGGTCGGCGCGGCGCGACGGTCCCCGGACGCGACCCGGCGACCCGGACCTTTCAAGCTCTACGGATTTTCATCAATCAGGAGCTTGATGAGCTCACGCACGGGCTCGCCGCAGCGTGCGATCGCCTTGCGCCTGCGGGACGGCTCGCGGTGATCAGCTTTCATTCGCTTGAGGACCGGATCGTGAAGCGCTTTATCGCGCACCAGGCAGGGCGCGATGCGCCGCGCCATCCGGTCACTGGCGCTGTGCTTGACCATGCTCCGACGCTACGCCCGCTCGGCCGCTGGCTTGCAAGCGAAGCCGAAATCGCCAGCAACCCGCGCGCCCGCTCAGCGGTGTTGCGTGCGGCTGAGAAGTGCTGAAGCACTGAGCCGAACCATGCGCCGCCTCAACATCGTCCTCATCGCGTTTCTCGCTGCCTGCGCGATCGCACTGATCACGTCGCAGCACCACGCCCGCCGGCTGTTCATTGAACTCGAGCGTGCACAGGCGCAAAGCCGAAGCCTCGAGGTCGACTGGAACCAGTTGCGCGTGCAGCAGACGTCGCTTGCCACCGCTGCGTTGATTGACGCCAAGGCCCGGCGCGACCTGGGAATGGAGTCGGTGAGCGCCGACCGTACGCTGCATCTGCTGCGCGATCCGGAAACCCGTGCACTGCAGATCGGTGCGCTGCCGGCGGTACTTGCGCGTAAGCCCGGCACGCAGCAGCCACCGCGTCGGCCGGACGGAGCTCGCTGATGGCCTCGCGCAGTCGCCGCAACGTGCCCTTCTCATCGAATCCGCTTCTGCGGGTGACACTGCCCGCGTATCGTTCACATCTGCTCATGGCGCTGGTCGCGCTCGCTTTTCTGGCGCTCGCGGGTCGCGCGGTGTATCTGCAGGTGTTTTCGCAGGACTTTCTTCAGCGCCAGGGCGAGTCACGCTATGCGCGCACGCTCGATCTGCCCGCCTCGCGCGGCGAGATCCATGACCGCAACGGTGTGGTGCTTGCCTCCAGTCTGCCGGCCCGCGCGATCTTCGCCGTACCCGGAGAGGTCGATGTCAATCATCCGCGTTTTGGCGAGCTTGCGCGCCGACTCAGCCTCGATGAATCGGACCTGCGGCAGCGGATCAGTGGCACCGAGCGAACCTTCATTTTTCTGCGCCGTCAGCTCGACTCCGACGACGCGCGGCAGGTGCTCGACCTCAAGGTGCCGGGCGTACACAGCCAGCCCGAGTACAAGCGCCGTTATCCAGAGGGCGATCGCCTGGCCCATATTGTGGGTTTCACCAACGTCGAGGATAGTGGTCAGGAGGGGATCGAACTCGCGCAGAACAAGCTTCTCGCCGGCCGCCCCGGCAGCCGCCGGGTGATCCGTGACCGGCTGGGGCGGGTGATCGAACATGTCGAAGCGATTCGCGAGCCGCTGAACGGCAACAACATCGCGCTATCGATTGATGCCAAGGTGCAGTACCACGTCTACGCGGCGCTTCGCGATGCAGTCGCCGAACACCGCGCTCAGGCGGGCGGCGCGGTGGTACTCGATGTACGCACTGGAGAAGTGCTCGCGCTGGTGAATCTGCCCACCTACGACCCCAATCAGCGCGGCGAGCTGAGCGGGGCGCAGCTGCGTAATCGCGTGCTCACCGATACCTTCGAGCCCGGTTCGACCATGAAGCCCTTTACCGCCGCGCTCGCGCTCGAATTGGGCAAGGTCACCGCGCAGACCGTACTCCCCACCTACGGCGGTCGCATCACGATTGGCACCCACACGCTCTCTGACGTGAAGGGCCATGCCTCGATGACGGTTGAGCAGATCATCCAGAAGTCCTCCAACGTTGGAACGGTGCAGATGGCGCTCAAGATGGCGCCCAAGGACATGTGGGAAACCTTTGCCGCGATCGGGCTGGGCCAGGCGCCGCAGCTGGGCTTTCCCGGGGCGGTGGCGGGGCGGTTGCGCCCGCATCGGAACTGGAAGCAGATCGACCAGGCGGTCATGTCTTATGGACACGGGCTTTCGGTTTCACTCATGCAGCTTGCGCGCGCGTATCTGGTGTTTGCCCGCGATGGCGACATCATTCCGGTATCGATCTTCAAGCACGAGGGCGAGATTCAGCGCACCCAGGTGTTTACGCCCGAGACCACGCTGATTGTGCGTCGCATGCTCGAACTTGCGGCGGGGCCGGGTGGCACCGCCCCTCAGGCGCAGGTCGCGGGTTACCGGGTGGCGGGTAAAACCGGCACTGCGCACAAGATCGAAAACGGCCGGTATGTGAACAAATACGTATCGTCTTTCGTGGGCCTTGCGCCGGTATCCGAACCGCGCTTTGTCGTGGCGGTGATGATTGACGAGCCATCTGCCGGTAAACACTATGGCGGGCAGGTGGCAGGGCCGCTGTTTTCGCGCGTGATGGGCGAGACGCTGCGAACCCTGCGCGTACCGCCCGACGTGCCTGGCGCGGGCTTTGCCGATGCGTCGGCCGTGACCCGGGGGCGTATGTGAGCCGCCCCGCTACGCTCGCACGCCCGCGTCCGGCGCTGTCGCGTGAGGCGCTCGATATCGCAGGCTGGCTGCGCTCACGGATCGCCCCGCAGGCGCGGCTCTGCGCCGACAGCCGCCGGGTGAGGCCGGGCGATGCCTTTTTTGCCTGGCGAGGCCATGCCTCGGACGGCCGCGCTTACCTGAGCGATGCACGCGCGCGGGGTGCGGCCGCGCTGGTGGTGGATGATGAATCGCCCGCGCCCGCCGCGGCGCCGGATCTGCGCAGCGTCACCGGCCTGCGTGATCTCGCGGGTGAGATTGCCGCCTCGTGGCATGGTGAGCCGGCCGCGCAGATCGACCTGATCGCCGTCACCGGCACCAACGGCAAGACCAGTTGTTCGCAGTGGATCGCGCAGGGCCTTGCCCGGGGCGGACGGCGGGCAGCGGTGATCGGTACCCTTGGCAGTGGCCTGCTGGACGCCCGCGGCGAGGCCGGACTCGATTCGTTCGGGCTCACAACGCCGGACGCGCTCACCCTGCATGCCCTGCTCGCCACGTTCGTGGCGCAAGGCGCCGATAGCGTGGTGATGGAGGCTTCATCGATCGGACTCGATCAGTCCCGTTTGTCGGGCACCCAGCCCGCGGTCGCGGTCTTCACCAACCTGAGTCGCGATCATCTCGACTATCACGGCAGTCTGGAGGCCTATGCGCAGGCGAAGCTACGGCTCTTCCGCATGCCGGGGCTGGCGGCAGCGGTGCTGAATGCGGGCGATGCGCTTTCGATTGAGGCGCGCGCGGCGCTGCCCGCCGGTTGTCGGGTGATCGCCTATGGCGAGGCGTCGCTCCGCCTGCAGGCAAGGGGCGTTGAGCGGCTTCTTGCCGAACAGATTACCGAACATGCTGACGGACTCACGCTCACGGTCGGAGGCGACTTCGGTCGCGCCCGGGTGGATTTGCCGCTGCTTGGCCGCTTCAACGCGCTCAACGCGCTTGCAGTGGCCGGGGCCTGGCTCGCCTCTGGCGTATCGTTTGACGAGATCGTCGGTCAGCTGGCCGAACTTAAACCGGTTCCGGGTCGGCTCGAACGCGTGCGCGCAAGCGACAGCGCCGCTTCGACGTCCGACAACCCTCAGCAGCCGTGTGTGGTCGTTGACTATGCGCACACCCCGGATGCGCTCACCCAGACCCTTGCCGCGCTGCGGCCCCTGGCCCGTGCCCGCGGGGGCAGCCTCTGGTGCGTGTTCGGCGCGGGCGGCGACCGCGATGCGGGCAAGCGCCCGCTGATGGGTGCAGCGGCCGAGGCGGGTGCCGACCATGTGGTGCTGACGAGCGACAACCCACGTAGCGAAGATCCCGCGCAAATCATCGCGGCGATCGAGTCGGGCATGACGCATGCAGCCAGGTGGAAAGAGCTTGATCGGGCGCGTGCCATCCGCAATACCCTGATGCTTGCGGCGCCGCGCGATGTGGTGCTGATTGCGGGCAAGGGGCACGAGCGCTGGCAGGAGCTCGCCGGGCGGAAAATCGAATTCAGCGATGTCGTTGAAGCGCAGCGGGCGCTTCTGCAAGGTCTGTCGGTCGCTTCCGATTATCCGGCGATCCCGGGCTCGCTCACCGCACCCGGCGGGAATCAGGGGCCGCAGAATGCTTGAGCTGCGCCGAATTTTCGAATGGCTCTCGCAGGCGAGTTTTCATGGTGCGGGGGGTGAGCGAGTAAGCGGTATCTGCACCGATTCGCGTGCCGTTGATCGCGACAGCCTGTTCGTTGCCTTGCGCGGCGAAACCTTCGATGCGCATGATTTTGTCTCGCAGGCACGCGCAGCGGGCGCCGCCGCGGTGATGGTCGAACGCTGGGTGCCCGGCCTCACCGCACCTGCGATTCGTGTGCCCGATACGCGCCGCGCGCTGGGGGAGCTCGCGCACGGCTGGCGCAGCCAGTTTCGTCTGCCGTTAGTGGCGGTCACCGGCAGCAATGGCAAGACCACGGTGAAAGAAATGATCGCAGCGATCTTCGCTGCCAGCGCCTCGGATGACACCCGACTCGCGACCCGCGGCAATCTCAACAACGAGGTGGGCGTTCCGCTCACGCTGTTACGGCTAACCGCTTCGCATCGGTTGGCGGTGGTCGAACTGGGCATGAACCATCCGGGCGAAATCGCCTGGCTCGCCTGGGTGGCGCAGCCCACCGTGGCACTGGTCAATAACGCGCAGCGCGAGCATCAGGAATTTCTCGCGGGTGTTGCAGCCACAGCGCGCGAAAACGGCTCGGTGTTGCAGGCGCTCGATGCCTCGGGTTGCGCCGTGTTTCCCGGCGATGATCCCGCGCACACGCCGATCTGGCGGGCGCTCGCGGCGCAGCACCGCAGCCTCGAGTTCGGGTTGTCGGCCGATGGCCTGGGGCTGGCCGGCCGACCGCTCGCGGTCAGTGCGAGTCCCGACGCCAGGCCCGAGGCGTTCGAACTCCGGCTGGGTGACGTGTCGCGGCAGGTTACGCTGTCGATCGACGGTGCACACAACGTGAGAAACGCGCTGGCGGCAGCGGCCTCCGCCCTCGCAGCCGGCGTGTTGCCCGATGCGATCGTGACCGGGCTTGAACGGTTCCGGCCTGCGCCGGGGCGACTGGTTCGGCATGCACTCGCAGGCGGGGCCACGCTGATCGATGACAGCTATAACGCCAACCCCGATTCGGTGCTGGCGGCGATCGCGCTCCTGTCTGGGCGGTCCGCGCCGCGGGTGCTGGTGCTGGGCGATATGGGCGAGGTGGGCGACAACGGACCGGTGTGGCATCGCGAGGTCGGCGAATATGCCGCCCATCAGGGAATCGAGCATGTCCTCCTCGCGGGCGTGGCCACGCAAGCCACCGCAGAGGGGTTCGGGGCCTGCGCTGAGCATTTCGGGGCAGATATCGATGCGCTGATTGCGCGCGCCGAGCACCTCGCAGAGCCGGGCGCGACCCTCCTTGTAAAGGGTTCGCGCTTCATGCGGATGGAGCGCGTGGTACGGGCGCTCACCGCCATCCAGACAACGGAGGCGCACTGATGCTGCTGGAACTGGCGCAGTGGCTCGCGCGCGACATCCGGGCGCTCTCGGTCTTTAACTACATCACGCTACGCGCGGTCCTGGCCGCGCTCACGGCGCTTCTCATCGGGCTTGCGTTCGGACCGTTCGTGATCCGCAAACTCGCCGAGATGAAAATCGGTCAGGCGGTGCGTACTGACGGTCCCAAGACCCATCTGGGCAAGAGCGGCACGCCCACCATGGGCGGCGCACTGATCCTGATCGCGGTGGCTGCAGCGACCCTGCTGTGGGCTGATCTGGAGAACCGGTTTGTCTGGGTGGTGATGCTGGTCACACTGGGATTTGGCTGCATCGGCTGGGTCGACGACTATCGAAAGGTGGTGCGTCGCGATCCGCGTGGCATGTCTGCCCGCGAAAAGTTCTTCTGGCAATCGCTGATCGGCATCGCGGCAGCGATCTACCTCGCGTTTGCGGTGTCGGCCTCAAGCAGCACGCCCGCGTTCTCGCTCTTTGTCCGCTGGCTGGAGAGCGGCCTCACCATGGAGCTGCCGGCACGCGCCGAGCTGATTGTGCCGTTCTTCAAGAACGTGGCCTATCCGCTGGGCGCGTTCGGATTCATCATCCTCAGCTTCTGTGTGATCGTGGGCACCAGTAATGCGGTCAATCTCACTGACGGTGCCGACGGCCTGGCCATCATGCCCTCGGTTCTGGTGGGCTCGGCGCTGGGTGTGTTCGCCTATGTGGCAGGCAATTCCGTGTTTGCGCGCTACCTGCTCATGCCCTACATCCCCGGCGCGGGCGAAATGGCGGTGGTGTGTGGTGCGATCGCAGGCGCCGGGCTCGCCTTCCTTTGGTACAACGCCTACCCCGCGCAGGTCTTCATGGGCGATGTGGGTGCGCTTGCGCTGGGCGGTGCACTGGGCACGATCGCCATCATCGTCCGGCAGGAAATCGTGCTCTTCATCATGGGCGGCGTGTTTGTGGTGGAAACGCTGTCGGTGATGCTTCAGGTGGGCTACTTCAAGTACACCAAGCGGCGCTACGGTGAAGGCCGGCGAATCTTCCGCATGGCGCCGCTCCATCATCATTTCGAGGTGGGCGGGGTGAAGGAAACCCAGGTGGTCGTGCGTTTCTGGATCGTCACGATGATTCTCGTGCTCGCGGGTCTGTCGACCCTGAAGCTGCGCTAGGGAGAAGCCGATGAGCCCACCCGCCGCCGACCACGAACCCGCGCAGATGCAGCTCTTCGATCTGGCCGGGCGGACGGTGCTCGTGCTGGGCCTGGGCGAGTCGGGCGATGCGATGGCGCGCTGGGCAGCTTCGCGCGGGGCGCATCTGCGGCTTGCCGATACGCGCGGCGCGAGCGGCAGCACGCTCGAGCGGCTCGCGAGCCTGCGCGCGGCGCTGGGTGACATCGCATTTCATGGCGGCGAGTTTGATGCGGCCTGGCTGGACGGCATCGACCTGGTCGCCTGGAGCCCGGGTCTGTCGATCGAGATCGGCGCCTCAGCGGCGTTTTATACGCTCGCGCGGCATCACTGTGCTGGGTGAGCTCGACCTGTTCGTGCAGGCGCTTGCCGTGCTTGCAGAGACCGGCTATCGGCCCCAGGTGGTGGCGATCACCGGCACCAACGGGAAAACCACCACGACAGCGCTTGCGCAGCATCTCTTTGCTGCCACGGGCCGCGCAGTGCGCGCCGCCGGCAACATTGGCCCGTCTTTACTTGCTGCGCTTGCCGACTCGCTCGCGCACGAATCGCTGCCCGAGATCTGGGTGCTAGAGCTGTCGAGTTTTCAGCTTGCGCTTGCGCAGGGCTTTGAGCCCGGCGCCGCAACCGTGCTCAACTTAAGCGAGGACCACCTCGATTGGCATGCCGATCTGGCGCGTTACGGCGAGGCCAAGCGCCGTATTCACGGCGCCCATGCCTGGGTGGTTTTCAATCGCGATGACCCGGCCACCGTACCGCGCCCCGCGCCTGCGCTGGCGCGGGTGCCCGGTGCACGGTCGGGGCGGCGGCAGTCGGCTGATGTGCCGCCCGCTCGACGGACTTCGAGCTTCGGGCTCGATGCGCCGCGTGTCCCCGGTGACTTCGGCATCGTCCATGACGGCGGGCTTGCGTGGCTGGCCGCGGCCGAGGGTGATGATCCGCTACCGGGCCGTGCCCGCGATACCGATTCGGCCGTGACGGTGCGCAAGCTGATGCCGGCTGAGGCGCTCGCGCTCAAGGGCCGTCACAACCAGGCTAACGCCATGGCGGCGCTCGCGCTGGGGTCCGCGATTGGCCTGCCACTTGCGCCCATGCTGCGTGCCATTCGGGATTTTGATGCGAACGAACACCGCTGCGAGGCGGTGGCCATCGTCGATGGCGTGAGCTTCGTGAACGACAGCAAGGGCACCAACGTGGGGGCCACAGTGGCTGCGCTCGATGCAATGCCGCCGGGCTGCGTACTGATCGCGGGCGGTGTAGGCAAGGGCCAGGATTTCGCCCCGCTTGCGCGCGCGCTCGCACGTCGCGGTGGATGCGCTCTGCTGATCGGCCGCGACGCGCGGGCGATCGGCGATGCCCTTGCCGAGCAGTCGGTTGCGTTTGAGTGCTGCGCCGATCTCACGACAGCGGTTCAACGCGCGGCCGCGCTCGCGCGGCCGAACAAAACCGTTCTACTTTCGCCCGCCTGCGCGAGCTTCGACATGTTCAAGAGCTACGCCGATCGCGGCCAGGCGTTTCGTCGAGCGGTTCGCGACCTTGCAATCGATGCCGGACAGCCGCTGGAGCTCGCATGCTGAGTCAGACACTCGGACGGGTGAAGGCGGGCCTCGGCTCGGTGACCGGCCGTACCCAGACCGCTGTGCCGCTCGGCAGCGTCGACACCGGCATCATCTGGGTTGCCGGCATCCTGATGGTGATTGGCGCGGTGATGGTCTATTCGGCCTCGATTGCGCTGCCCGACGCGCCACGCTTTGCGAACTACAAACCCTGGCACTTCCTCGCGCGGCATCTGTTTGCGATCGCGGTCGGGGTGGGGCTCTCAATCCTTGCCTTTACCGTGCCCATCCGCGAGTGGCAGCGCTGGTCGAAGTGGCTGTTCCTGTTTGGCCTCGTGCTGCTGGTGATCGTATTGATCCCGGGCGTGGGCAAGGTGGTGTACGGCGCGCGCCGCTGGCTCTCGCTTTATGTGCTCAACCTCCAGCCGTCAGAGCTGATGAAGATCTTCGTGATCCTCTACGCAGCCGACTACACCGTCCGCAAGCAGGACGTGATCCTCAGCTTTTCAAAGGGGGCGCTACCGATCGGCGCGGCGGTGGCGGCGGTGGGGCTGCTTCTGCTTCTCGAACCCGACATGGGCGCCTTCATGGTAATCGCGGTGGTGGCAGGGGGGGTGCTGTTCCTGGGCGGGGTGAGCGGGCGGTTGTTCACCGGGCTGGTGGCGGTCGGCGTGGTGACATTCGGGACGCTCATCATGCTATCGCCCTGGCGTCGGGAGCGCATCTTTGCCTATCTCGATCCGTTTAGCGAACAGAACGCGCTCGGCAAGGGCTATCAGCTGTCGCATTCGCTGATCGCCTTCGGTCGGGGCGAGCTCTTCGGCGTCGGCCTGGGCGGCTCGGTTGAAAAGCTTCACTACCTGCCCGAGGCGCATACCGACTTTCTGCTGGCTGTGATCGGAGAGGAGCTTGGGCTGGTTGCGGTGCTCGCGATCGTAGTCATGTTCTTCTGGCTGACGCGGCGAGCCTTCGAAATCGGTCGGCTCGCCATTCGTCTGGACCGCACATTCGCCGGCCTCGTCGCGCAGGGCATCGGTCTCTGGCTGGGTCTGCAGGCCTTCATCAACATGGGTGTGAACGTGGGGCTGCTGCCCACCAAAGGGTTGACGCTGCCGCTGATGAGCTATGGCGGAAGCGGCATCCTCGCCAACTGCGTGGCGGTGGCGATCCTGTTGCGGGTCGACTTCGAGAACCGCATGCTGATGCGAGGCGCCAAATGAACGCGCGCACGCTCCTCGTGATGGCAGGCGGCACCGGTGGGCATGTCATGCCGGGGTTGGCGGTGGCACAGGTGATGCGCGAACGCGCCTGGAACGTGGTTTGGCTGGGTCATCCGCAGGGCATGGAGGCAACGCTGGTCCCCAAGCACGGGATCACGCTCGAGCCGGTGAAAATCGGGGGCCTGCGCGGCAAGGGTCTGCTCAATGCGCTCGCGATGCCCCTGCGGCTTGCCCGAGCCTGCTGGCAAAGTCTGTCGGCGTTGCGGCGGATCAGACCCGCGGTGGTGCTCGGCATGGGCGGCTATGTGGCGTTCCCGGGTGGGCTGATGGCTGCGCTGGCGGGCTATCCCCTGGTCGTGCACGAGCAGAACTCGGTGGCCGGGCTCACCAATCGGTTACTCGCGCGATGGGCCGACCGGGTGCTGGAAGCCTTCCCCGGAACGCTCGCCGGCGCGGTATGCACCGGCAACCCGGTGCGCGCCGACCTGGTTTGCGCCGATTCGCCGCGGGCGCGGTATCAGGCGCGAAGCGGCCCGCTGCGTCTTCTGGTGGTGGGTGGCAGCCTGGGTGCGCAGGCGCTCAACCAGATCGTCCCGCAGGCGCTCGCGCAGATCGATTCCGACCAGCGGCCGCAGGTGATCCACCAGGCAGGGCGGGCACACGCCGAGGCGCTCGCCGCGCGCTACCGCGAGCTGGGTGTGGTGGCGCAGGTGCCGAGTTTTATTGATGACATGGCCGCCGCGCTCGCCGAGGCCGATCTGGTGATTTGCCGGGCCGGCGCGATGACCGTTGCGGAACTCGCTGCCGTGGGCGTCGCGAGCGTGCTGGTGCCCTTTCCCCACGCGGTCGACGACCACCAGACTGGCAATGCCCGCTTCCTCTCGGCGCAGGGCGCTGCCACGCTGATCGCCCAGGCCGATCTCACCGCCGAGCGCCTGGCATCGCTGATTGCCGGTGCAAATCGCGAGACGCTCGCAGAGCAGGCTGAGCGGGCACGGGCGCTTGCGCGTCCGCGCGCTGCGCACGAAGTCGCTGACATCTGTGAGGCACTCGCTTCGGGAGTCCGGGCATGAAGCACAAGGTGAAGCGTATTCACTTTGTGGGTATCGGCGGGGCCGGCATGAGCGGCATTGCCGAGGTGCTGCTCACGCTCGGCTACCGGATCAGCGGCTCCGATCTTGCTGATTCGGCGGTGACCCGGCGGCTCGCCTCCCTGGGTGCTCAGGTGATCACCGGCCACCAGGCGGCCAACGTGCAGGGCGCTGACTGTGTGGTCGTGTCTTCGGCGGTACGCCCCGACAATCCCGAAGTGATTGCCGCCCGCAATCAGCGTATCCCGGTGGTGCCGAGAGCGTTGATGCTCGCTGAACTGATGAAGCTCAAGCGGGGCATTGCGGTGGCGGGCACGCATGGCAAGACCACGACCACCAGCCTGATTGCGTCGGTGCTCGCGCGCGGGGGCATGGATCCCACGTTCGTGATCGGCGGGCTTCTGAATAGTGCCGGGGTCAATGCGCGTCTGGGCGCGGGCGACACCATTGTGGTCGAGGCCGATGAGTCGGATGGTTCGTTTCTCAACCTGTCGCCCATGATCGCGGTCATCACCAATATCGACGCCGATCATATGGACACCTACGGCCATGACCTCGCGCGGCTCAAACAGGCGTTTGTCGAGTTCACGCATCGGCTGCCATTTTATGGCGCAGCCGTGCTCTGCATCGATGACGCGCAGGTGCGTGAAATCCTCCCCTTCGTGTCCAAGCCAGTGTTGAGCTACGGGCTCACCGAAGGCGCACAGTTCCGCGCAATCGATGTCACGCCCGAGGGCCCCACCATGCGTTTTACGGTACTTCGTGAAGACGCCGATCCGCTACCGGTGGTGCTCAATCTCCCGGGTGTTCATAACGTGCGCAATGCCCTTGCCGCGATTGCTGTGGCCGATGAACTGGGCGTGAGCGACGAGGCGATCGTCGCCGCGTTGGCCGAGTTCCGCGGGGTCGGTCGGCGTTTCCAGCGCCATGGCGAGGTCGCGGTACCGATCTCATCCGGCGGGGGGTTTTTCACGCTGATTGACGACTATGGCCACCACCCCGCCGAAATGAGCGCAACCATCGCTGCAGCGCGCGGTGCGTTCCCGGGGCGGCGTCTGGTGCTTGCGTTCCAACCTCATCGCTACACGCGAACGCGTGACCTGTTCGAAGATTTCGTACGCGAGCTCTGCACTGTCGATTCGCTGATTCTTGCCGAGGTCTACGCCGCGGGAGAGGCTGCGATCGTTGCCGCCGACGGGCGGTCGCTTGCGCGCGCAGTCAGGGTGGCGGGCCGGGTCGAGCCGCGCTTTGTCGAGCGCATCAGCGAGATGCCGCGCGCGATTCTCGATAGCGTTCGCGATGGTGATGTCGTGCTCACCATGGGTGCGGGATCGATTGGTCAGGTGGCAGGCGGCGTTCGCGAACTCGCGAGCGAGGCCGCAGGGGGGGCAAGTCGTGGCTGACGCGGCACGCCTAGACAAAGCGCATGCACTGGGCCGGGTGGCGGTTCTGATGGGTGGCGCATCGGCTGAGCGCGAGGTGTCGCTCATGTCCGGCGCGGGGGTGTTGGCGGCGCTGCGCGAACGTGGGGTGGATGCGCATGCCTTCGACCCGGCCGAGCGCGAGCTCGGTGAGCTGCGTCGCGAGGGCTTCGCGCGCGCCTTCATCGCGCTCCATGGCCGCTTCGGCGAGGACGGCAGCGTTCAGGGCGCCCTTGAGCTGCTGGGCATTCCCTACACCGGGTCGGGCGTGCTGGCTTCAGCCATAGCCATGGATAAGACCTGCACCAAGGACATCTGGCTTGCGCGGGGTCTGCCCACTCCAGCGTTTCGGCGTGCCGCAACGCTCGAGGACGCGCGTCGAGCGGTCAATGAGCTCGGCCTGCCGCTTGCGGTCAAGCCCAGCCGCGAAGGGTCCAGCCTTGGTTTTTCACGCGCTGAATCACCTGAATCGCTGGAGGCCGCGTTCACGCTCGCGCGGCAGTACGACAGTGAAGTCGTGATCGAACGATTCATCGATGGCGCCGAACTCACGGTGGCCATTCTGGGCTCAGGTGCGGCCGCGCGGTCACTGCCGGTGATCGAGATTCGTGCGCCAGCCGGAAACTACGACTACCAGAATAAGTATTTTGGTGACGACACCCGCTACCTTTGTCCGGCGCCGCTGGTGCCCGAGGTGGCGCGCGAAGTGGCCGAGATATCGCTCGCCGCCTACCGTGCGATTGGCTGCGAAGGCTGGGGCCGGGTCGACCTCATGCTCGCGCGTGCCGACTCCCGGCCGTGGCTATTGGAGGTCAATACCTCGCCGGGGATGACCGGTCATTCGCTCGTACCCATGGCAGCTCGAGCCGCCGGCATCAGTTATGAAGATCTGTGCCTGGATCTGCTCGGCTCGGCTTCGCTCAAAACCGTTGCACCGCCAGCGCAAAAGCGTGTCACCCCGGAGGTCGCATGAGTACGCCCTGGCACGATACCCGGCTCCTCAATTCGGTGGCTAACGGGCTCTTTGCGGCGGCGCTCGGCGCGCTGCTCTGCTCGTCACTATGGTGGCTGTCGCAGCGGCCCATGTTTGCAATCCAGCACATCCGGGTCGACGCAGCCGCCGGCGATACGCTGCGTTACCTGCACGAGCCACTGCTGCGCGCAGTGGTGGGGGATCGGGTCGGCGGCAACTTCTTTGTGATCGATCTTCAGGAAGTTCGAGCCGCCTTCGAGGCCGTGCCCTGGGTGCGGCGCGCCACGGTCCGTCGGGTCTGGCCCGATTCGCTTCATGTCACGCTCGAGGAACACCGCGCATTCGCCATCTGGAATCGTGAAGCCCTCATGAATACCCACGGCGAGTCGTTTGCCGCCAATCTGGACGAGGCCGAGGAAGAGCGAGCGTTGCCCCACTTCTCGGGCCCGGTCGGCACCGAGAAGCTGGTGATGGAGCGCTGGCTTGAACTGATCGACGCGTTAAAGCCCCTGGGGCTGTCGCCGGTTGAGCTCGAACTGTCGCCGCGCGAGGCTTGGACCGCGCGTCTGTCTGATGGGTCGCAGCTGCTGCTTGGCCGCGATCAGGGCGTGTCGGTACGAGAGCGGCTCGCGCTCTGGGCTGAGGTCTATCCGAAGGTTGCCGGACGTCTGAACCAGCGGGTGCAGACGATCGACCTGCGTTATCCGAACGGGTTTTCGCTGCGGCCGGTGGCCTTCGGCGGCGATGCAATCCGTGAACCGCAAGCGGCTGGCGGGTCAAGGCGGCCATGAACGGAATTTTCAGGACAAGGCGATGAGCAGGGATGCGAAAGATCTGATCGTCGGGCTCGATATCGGCACCTCCAAGGTGGTGGCGATCGTCGCGCAGATGCATGCCGATGGCCACTACGAAGTGGTCGGACTCGGCCAGCATGAGGCGCGTGGCCTGAAGAAGGGCGTAGTCGTTAACATCGAGAGCACGGTCGCTTCGATCCAGCGCGCGCTGGAAGAGGCCGAGCTGATGGCCGACTGCAAGATCCGAACGGTCTACACCGGGATCGCGGGCAGCCATATCCGCAGTTTCAACTCAAGCGGCATGGTGGCGATCAAGGACAAGGAGGTGAGCGAGGCCGACATGGCTCGCGTGATCGAGACCGCCAAGGCGGTCAACATCCCCACCGACCAGCAGATCCTGCACGTGCTGCCGCAGGAATTCATCATCGACGGCCAGGAAGATATTCGCGAGCCGATCGGAATGAGCGGCGTGCGGCTCGAGGTGAAGGTGCACATCGTGACCGGTGCGGTATCGGCCGCGCAGAACATCGTGAAATGCGTGCGCCGCTGTGGACTTGAAGTGCAGGACCTGATCCTGCAGCCGCTTGCCTCGTCAGTGTCGGTGCTGTCGCAGGACGAAAAGGAACTGGGCGCGGTACTGGTCGATATCGGCGGGGGTACCACCGACATTGCCATCTTCACGGCGGGCGCCATCCGGCATACCGCGGTGATTCCGATTGCCGGCGACCAGATCACCAATGACATCGCGATGGCGTTGCGCACACCCACGCAGGACGCCGAAGAAATCAAGTTGCGCTTTGGTATCGCCAAGCAGGCGCTGGTCGATCCCGCGGAAAAAATCGAGGTGCCAGGGCTGGGCGATCGCGGGCCACGACAGCTGTCGCGCCAGGCACTTGCGGCGGTGATCGAGCCGCGCGTGGAAGAACTGTTCTCGCTCGTCCATCAGGTGATCCGCGAGTCGGGGTACGAAGAGCTGCTTTCCTCGGGAATCGTGCTGACCGGTGGTAGTGCCGAACTGCCGGGTGTGGCCGAGCTTGCCGAGGACATTTTTCTCAAGCCGGTGCGGGTGGGCCGGCCGGTGTATTCGGGAGGGCTTGCTGACGTGGTGCGCTCGCCGCGCTACGCGACGGCGGTGGGCCTGCTTGAGGAGGCGAAGCTGCAAAGGTTGAGGGGCAGGAAGGTGGCGGAACAGTCGGGCTCCTTCACGGAGACGCTGCGACGCATGAAGGACTGGTTCACAGGCAATTTTTAAGGAGACCGCGATGTCGTTTGAAATGATTGAAGAGGAAGTTGAGGGCGCCGTCATCAAGGTGATCGGTATCGGTGGGGCGGGGGGTAACGCCGTCAACCACATGGTGCAGCGGGGCGTGCAGGGCGTGGATTTCATCTCGCTCAACACCGATCGGCAGGCGCTTGCCCGATCGCTCGCAAGTCACACCATTCAGCTGGGTGGCAACGGTCTGGGCGCGGGCGCGCGGCCCGAGGCGGGGCGCGCTGCCGCTGAAGCAATGCGTGACGAAATTCGCGCGGCGCTCGCCGGTGCGCACATGGTGTTTCTCACCGCCGGCATGGGCAAGGGCACGGGCACTGGCGCCTCGCCCGTCGTCGCCGAGATCGCCAAAGAGCTCGGTGTGCTGACGGTGGGCGTGGTCACCAAGCCTTTCGATTTCGAGGGCAACCGCAAGATGCAGGTCGCCGAGTCCGGGATCGATCAGCTGGTTGAGCATGTCGATTCGCTGATCGTGGTGCTCAATCAGAAGCTCTTTGACGTCATGGAAGAGGACGCGAGCCTCGAGGACGCCTTCAAGCGCGCGGACGACGTGCTGCATAACGCGGTGGCCGGCATCGCCGAGATCATCAATGTGCCGGGTCTGGTCAACGTCGACTTTGCCGACGTACGCACCGTGATGGGTGAGCAGGGCAAGGCGATGATGGGAATCGGTGAAGCAGGCGGGCTCGATCGGGCGCGGATCGCTGCCGAACAGGCCGTCGCTTCGCCGCTCCTCGATGGCGTTGACCTGCAGGGCGCGCGCGGCGTGATCGTCAACATCACCGCCAACCGGAGCCTGAAGCTCAAGGAAACCAACGAGGTCATCAACACGATCAAGGCGTTCTGTGCCGATGACGCCACCATCATCCACGGCACGGTGTTCGATGAGAACATGGTCGACAATCTGCGCGTGACCGTGGTGGCCACCGGTATCGGCAAGCGTGCCTCGCGCCCGGTGCTGGTGCCGCAGACCTCGCTTCGTACCGGCACCGACAATGCGCCGATCGCCGACGCGACGGGCGGCTACGACCGCTTCGACCAGCCCACCGTCTGGCGCAATCCGCGTGCAAGCGCTGCAGCGCAGGTGCAGGCGCTGGAGGAAAGCGGGGTCGAGCGGTTCGACATCCCGGCGTTTCTGCGCAAGCAGGCCGACTGAGGCAGGCCTGCCTGCCGCGTAAGGCAGCTTCTGGGTGGCGGACGTCTCCCCGCCACCCGGATAGCCGCTTGCGCGGTTTGCGCGGGCCTGACCCGCGCATGGCCATTGACCGGCGGCGCCAGACGACCGGTTAAACTTCTGATTCCCTTTCAATTTTCTTCAGGAGCCCTCACCATGACGATCCAGGTTGGCGATCGCGTGCCGGATGCCACGCTGTTTGAATTCATCGAGGTCGAGGGCAATGGCTGCTCGATCGGCCCCAACGCCTTCAAGGTTGCCGATATCGCCAGTGGCAAGAAAATCGCCGTGTTCGGTTTGCCTGGTGCCTTCACCCCCACCTGCTCGGCGCAGCATGTTCCGAGCTACGTCAAGCACTTTGACGCGCTGAAAGCCAAGGGCATCTCCGAGGTCTGGTGTGTGTCCGTCAACGACGCCTTTGTGATGGGCGCCTGGGCGCGCGATCAGAAAGCGGGTGGCAAGGTGCGCATGATGGCCGACGGCAGCGCCGAGTTCACCAAGAAGCTGGGCCTGGAGCTCGATCTGACCGGTCGGGGAATGGGCGTCCGCATGCAGCGCTTCTCGATGGTGATCGACAACGGCGTCGTGAGCCAGCTCAATATCGAGGCCCCGGGCAAGTACGAAGCCTCGAGCGCCGAGGCGATGCTCGCCAAGCTTTGAGGCAGGGCTGAGGCCGGCGGTCCGATGATGCGGCAGCGCACGATTCGCGAGCGAGTCCGCACCGTCGGTGTCGGTCTTCACTCCGGCGAGCGGGTTGAGCTCACGCTCAGGCCCGCTCTGCCCGACACCGGAATCGTTTTTCACCGGGTCGATCTGGAGCCACCAGTGTCGATTGTTGCCCGCGCCGAGTCGGTCAACGACACGCGCATGGCGTCTACGCTGGCGGCGCAGGCGCCGGGACCAGAGACCGTTCGGGTGGCCACGGTTGAGCATCTCATGTCGGCGCTCGCTGGCCTGGGCATCGACAACCTTCACGTCGATGTTGATGCAGCCGAAATCCCGATTCTCGACGGCTCGTCGGCGTCGTTCGTGTATCTGCTGCGTTCGGCCGGCATCCTCGAGCAGTCCGCGCCCAAGCGATTCATCCGGGTGACCGCACCCGTTGAGGTTCGCGAGGGCGACAAATTTGCGCGTCTTGAGCCGCATTTCGGTTTTCGGCTCGATTTCTCCATCAGCTTCGGCCACCCCGCCATTGACGCCACCGGCCAGCGAATCGTGGTCGATTTCGCCGAGCGCTCGTACACCCGTGAGGTGGCGCGGGCCCGCACGTTCGGTTTCATGCGTGATGTCGAGGCGCTCCGCTCCAACGGGCTCGCCAAGGGCGGCAACCTCGGTAACGCCATCGTGATGGATGAATACCGGGTCCTGAACGACGAAGGCCTTCGAATTGACGATGAATTCGCCATGCACAAAGTGCTGGATGCCATCGGCGATCTATACCTGGTCGGGCATCCACTGCTTGCGGGCTATGTGGCGCACAAATCCGGCCATGCCCTGAATAATCTGTTGCTGCGCGAGTTGCTTGCGCGGACCGATTGCTGGCAGTGGGCCACCTTCAGCGGCTCGCGCGAGGCGCCCCGGCTCTTCGAACTCGACTGGCGAACCGCCTGAGGCCGCCAGGCTAGCGGTCGTGTTCCGCCCGCTGGTGACGAATCAGCGCGGCGAGCGCCCGTCGCAGCCCCTCTGACTGTGCGCTCGCCTCAATCGCTTCGAATCCTGATAGCGCGGTCTCCGGAATCGGGGTGCGCGGCGGCCCCGGGGGCGGCCGAACCGCATCAGCCGTGTTCCGACGGGTGCGGATCCGCAGGCGGGCGACCGCGGCGCCCCGCCGCCTGAGGTTGTCGACCAGGGTGGGCTCGAGCTGGCGCAGGCGGGCGGCCTCGGCGGCGTTGCGCGCGGCGATCGCGAGCGTGCCATCTTCGGACAGACTGAGCACGGTGAGCGGCGACTGGGAGTAGCTCGCCGAGACCATCGCCTGCAGTTCGACCATGCTCGCGAGCCGGCTGGCCACCTCGCGGAATGCGGGTTCGGCCCGTAGCCAGTCGATGGCGCTTGCCCGCTTGTGTTCAGTGCTCATCAGCCGATCTCGATACGGCCGCGCGCGAGCCGCCCAGGCTTGAAAGCTTGCGCGCGATCGGGTCCGCACGACCCTTTGGGGATGAGCCGCAGGTGCGGCGACGAACGGAGCATCGGATCTCCTGATGGCAGGGTGGCCGGTGGTCGGGCGGCCGTTCCTCGGTGTCCCTGGACCGTTGGTTTGCGGCGGCGCGATGCTTGCGGATGAGCGGTTTGCGCCCGCATGGAGGCTAGCACGACCAGTGCGGTCGTGCGTGCTAGACTCCCACGGTTTCACCCTTGTCGGTCGCCCGCGCGGACCCGCCAGCCCCAGGCAGGGCCCCCAGGCTAGGCTTCACATGCGCCGGGCCTGATCGGACGGCACTGACGGAACAACACCGACTGAGCCACACGGCCAGGCGACCAGAGCGCACCACGACGATGCTGCAAAACCTCTTAAAGAAGATTTTCGGCAGCCGCAATGAGCGGCTGCTGCGCCAGTACCGCAAGACGGTCGAGGCCATTAATGCGCTCGAACCCGATGT
>Ga0315906_10000770_pt1 | contig 49781 bp, 51 predicted proteins | sample LakEriMetagenome_4_FD_203526 | JGI IMG/M metagenome (GOLD analysis project Ga0315906, IMG submission 203526) | Freshwater fungal communities from buoy surface, Lake Erie, Ohio, United States - Buoy 2 MA122 | ecosystem: Environmental > Aquatic > Freshwater > Lake > Lake biofilm | place: USA...
TGTCCCTCACACTCGGATTCGCCATGTTCTCGAACCTAATTTTGCTACCGTCTCTGCTGATGTCGCTCGACAAAGTGATGACGGGCAAAGAACAAGAGGTTTCTCTTGCTGAACTCTCTGAGGACGTCGAATAAGCTATGAAAGGCATCATCTTGGCCGGCGGTTCCGGCACCAGACTCCATCCGCTCACGCACAGCATCAGCAAGCAGCTCATGCCGGTGTACGACAAGCCGATGATTTACTACCCGCTGTCGACCCTGATGGAGGCCGGGATTCGTGAAATCCTGCTCATCACGACGCCGCACGACGCGCCGCTTTTTCACAAGTTGCTGGGCGACGGTTCGCAACTTGGCTGCCGCTTTGAGTACACCGTACAGCACGAGCCCAACGGCTTGGCGCAGGCCTTCGTGTTGGGCCGCGACTTCATTGGCGACGACGCGGTGGCGCTGGTTTTGGGCGACAATATTTTTTACGGAACCCAGATGCCCAGCATCCTACAGGCCTCGGCAAATCCCAAAGGCGGTGTCGTGTTTGCCTACCCGGTGAGTGACCCCGAGCGCTACGGTGTCGTGGAGTTTGACGCCCACGGAAAGGCCCTTTCGATCGAAGAAAAGCCCGCGCAGCCCAAGAGCAACTACGCGGTTCCCGGCCTGTACTTTTACGACAACCAAGTAGTCGAAATCGCGGCCAACCTCAAGCCCTCGCCCCGCGGAGAGTACGAAATCACCGACGTCAACCGCGAGTACCTGCGGCGCGGCGAGCTCAGCGTTCAGATCATGGACCGCGGTACGGCCTGGCTCGACACCGGAACCTTCGAAAGCCTCATGGAGGCCGCCCAATTCGTGCAAATCATCGAGCGCCGCCAGGGCTTAAAGGTGGGTTGTATTGAAGAGGTCGCCTACCGCCAGGGCTTCATCGATGCGGCGCAGCTCGAGGCCCTTGCGGCTCCGCTCGTGAAAAGTGGGTACGGAGCCTACTTGCGCGCCCTCCTTCGCTAAACGTTAAGCCCCGAGCGGGCGCTTTGAATACACTCCTTGCCATGCAGTCCGTAGAACGCCTCCAACGAACCTATCTCAATGCCCTCGAATCATCGATGGGTGAGCCCGAGTGGAGCCGTCAGCCCGACCGGTTGTACGCCCCGCAACGCTACATTTTGGCGATGGGCGGTAAGCGCCTAAGACCAGTGCTCGCGCTGATGGGTGCCGAGGCGGTGGGTGCCAAGGCGGAACTCGCGCTGCCCGCGGCTCACGCTGTAGAGCGCTTTCATAACTTTTCGCTCATCCATGACGACATTATGGATGCGGCTCCCTTGCGTCGGGGCCAGGCCACGGTGCACGAGCGATGGGGAGTGAACACTGCCATTTTAAGTGGTGACGCGCTTTTTGCGCTGGCGTTTAAGGCGCTGGAATCCGCACCCAAGCAGGTGCTACCTGACCTCTACCGGGTGTTCACACAGACTGCGCTCGAGGTGTGCGAAGGCCAGCAATGGGACATGGATTTTGAGCACGAGGACCATGTCGAAGAGGGCGCCTACATCCGTATGATTCGCTACAAAACCAGTGTTTTGCTGGGCTGTGCCCTCGAAATGGGCGTTCTGAGCGGAGGTGGTTCAGTAGAGATGGCCAAAGCGATGTATTCATTTGGTCTTGAACTCGGAACATCGTTTCAAATCCACGACGACCTGCTCGACGCCTTTGGGGACCCTTCAAAAACGGGCAAGCAAGCCGGAGGTGATCTGATTCAAGGCAAGAAGACGTTACTGTGGATCGAGCTAGGTCGTCGCAGTCCTGAACATATTCACGAGGCACTCGCGCTTCAGGGTGCTGAGCGCGTGGAGTACCTCACCGAAGCGCTCGAAACCACGGGGGTGCGTGCCCATGTCGAAGAACGCCGTCGCGTCCACTTTGGCTTGGCCCTTGAGGCCCTTAAGCATGCGGGTACGCTGGGTGCCCGAACCCAAGATCTTCACGAGCTCGCCGATTGGCTTTTTTCCCGCGATTCCTAGGCTTTTTGGCCGTAATTTTGCACGGAATTTAGCCCATATGGATCGCTTTTCTTTTCTCGGCAGTGCGCACGTAGCGTACCTAGATGACCTCTACCAACAGTATGTCGAGAATCCCGATTCGGTGGAGCCTTCGTGGAAGGCGTTCTTTCAAGGCTATGACTTTGCTCGGAGTTCGTACGGCGACGACCTCGAGTCGGTCGTGGCGCCTGTGGGTCCAGAGGTGCCTGAAGCGCTCCGCAAAGAATTCATGGTGCTCAACCTCATCAACGGATACCGCACCCGCGGCCACCTGTTCACCCAAACGAACCCAGTTCGTGAACGCCGGAGTTACAAGCCGACTTTGGAACTCGAGAACTTTGGCCTTAGTGCCGCGGACCTCGACAACGTGTTTCAGGCGGCGGTAGAGGTGGGATTGGCCGGAGCGGCTCCGCTTCGCGAAATTGTGGATCACCTCAAGGCGATTTACTGCCGATCCATTGGGGTTGAATACATGTACATCCGCGACCCTCATGTGGTGAAGTGGATTCAAAACTTCATTCACCCGAACGACAACTACCCGGTTCTCAACTCGGACGAAAAGAAGCACATCCTGCACAAGCTGAACGAAGCCGTTGCGTTTGAGAACTTTTTGAACACCAAGTTTGTCGGCCAAAAGCGCTTCTCGATCGAGGGAGCTGAATCGCTGATTCCCGGCCTCGACTTCATGATGCAGCGTGCTGCGGAACTCGGCGTCGAAGAGGTCGTGCTCGGCATGGCCCACCGCGGACGCCTCAATGTGCTGACCAATATTTTTGGCAAGCCCGCCCGCCAAATCTTTAGCGAATTTGAGGGCAAGGAGTTTGACGACGAAGAGGGCTTTGACGGCGACGTGAAGTACCACTTGGGGTACACGACGACGCGCCAGCTCCGCAACGGCCGCGAACTCAAACTCAACATTTCGCCCAACCCCTCGCACCTCGAGGCTGTGGATGCGGTGGTTGAGGGTATCGCCCGTGCCAAGGGCAACACCGACTACGGAATGGACCGGTCCAAGGTGCTTCCGATTCAAATTCACGGCGACGCCGCGGTGGCCGGCCAAGGCATTGTTTACGAAGTCGTGCAGATGGAGCGCCTCGACGGCTACGGCACCGGCGGAACCATTCACCTCGTCATCAACAACCAGGTCGGATTCACCACCAACTACCTCGACGCGAGGTCGTCGACCTATTCGACCGACGTGGCCAAGGTGGTACTAGCCCCAGTACTGCACGTGAACGGCGACGACGTGGAGGCCGTGGTGCACGCCATGCGCTTCGCGATGGAGTACCGCCAGCACTTCGGGCGCGACGTATTCATTGACCTGCTCTGCTACCGCAAGTACGGCCACAACGAGGGCGACGAGCCCCGCTTTACCCAGCCTCTGCTGTACAAGGCGATTGCACGCCACCCGAATCCGCGCGAAATCTACCACGCCAAGCTGCTCGCCCAGGGGGCGGCCCACGCCAACCTCGTCAAAGAGATGGAAGTGGAGTTCAAGGACATGCTCGAGGGCCACTTTGGCGAAGCCAAACAGATCGCCAAGAACGTGATTGTTCCGTTCATGGAAGACGAGTGGGCACCCTACCCGTCGGCGAAGCGCGGACAAATCCACGAGCTTCCGACTACAGGAGTCGAGCGCAACCAGCTCGAGTCGGCGGCCACGGCGTTAACTACGTTGCCCGAGGGTAAAAAGTTTTTGAACAAAGCCACGCGCCTGATCGCAGACCGCCACGACATGGTCTTTGGCCGCAACGCACTGGACTGGGGCATGGCCGAAAACTTGGCCTATGCCACCTTGCTCCAAGATGGCTTCAACGTGCGCATCTCGGGCGAAGACGTCGAGCGCGGAACCTTCAGCCACCGCCACGCCGTCCTCAAACTCGAGGACAGCGAAGAGGAGTACATCCCGATGAATTCGGTTCCGGGTAAAAAGGGACGGTTTGCCATTTACAATTCGCACTTGTCAGAGTACGCGGTGCTCGGATTCGACTACGGGTACGCCATGGCCAGCCCAGAAACCCTCGTGATCTGGGAGGCCCAATTCGGTGACTTTGCCAACGGAGCCCAAATCATCATCGACCAGTTCATCAGCGCCGCCGAAGACAAGTGGAAGACTCAGAATGGCTTGGTGATGCTGCTTCCGCACGGATACGAAGGCCAGGGCGCCGAGCACTCCTCAGCCCGCCTCGAGCGCTTTTTGCAGCTTTGCGCCGAAGACAACATGGCCGTCTGCAACCCGACCACGCCGGCCAACCACTTCCACTTGCTGCGCCGCAGCATGCACTGGAGCTTCCGTAAGCCCCTGGTGGTGATGAGCCCCAAGAGCCTCTTGCGCCACCCCAAGGCCGTGTCGACGGTCGAAGAGCTGACGCAGGGTAGCTTCCAGCCGCTCATCGGCGATACGACCGTAAATCCAGCCGAGGTGCGCAAGGTGGTGTTCTGCTCTGGCAAGCTCTACTACGAGCTCGAGGAAGCCCGCGCCGAACGCGGGTGCATGGACACCGCCATCGTGCGCTTGGAGCAGCTTTACCCGATCCCGGCCGCGCAAATGCAGGCCGAACTCGCCAAGTACCCCGCGGATGCCAAGCTCGTGTGGGCTCAGGAAGAGCCCGCCAACATGGGCGCCTGGACCTTCTTGCTTGCGAACTGCGACCTCAAGCTGCAGCGCGTGTCGCCGCCGGCATCCGCGGCTCCGGCCAGCGGATCGCACCAAGCCGCCCACCACATTCAGCACCGCCTGATCGCCCAAACTTTTGACTGCTAAACCCACGTACCCATGATCCTCGATATGAAGGTGCCCTCTCCGGGCGAATCGATTAGCGAAGTAGAAATCGCCACCTGGCTCGTCAGCACGGGCGACTACGTCGAAAAGGACCAGGCCATCGCCGAGGTGGATTCAGACAAGGCTACCCTTGAGCTTCCGGCTGAGGCTGCTGGGGTCATCGAAATTTTGGTCGAGCCCGGAACCACCGTGGCCGTGGGTCAAGTGGTCTGCCGCATTGACACGTCGGCGGCTGCGCCAGAGGGCGGATCCAAGCCCGCTGCCGCCAGCGCTTCGCCTAACCCGATGCCCGTAGCCGCTGCTCCGGCACCGACCGCCGCGACCTACGCGACCGGAACGGCTTCGCCCGCTGCCAAAAAGATCCTTGCCGAGAAGGGTATGGATGCCGGCCAAGTCGCCGGAACCGGTAAGGACGGCCGCATCACCAAGGAGGACGCGGTGAACGCCAAGGTTTCGATGGGATCCGCCCCCGTATCAGGACGCGGTGAGACCCGAACCCGCATGAGCGCGCTGCGCCGCAAGCTGGCGACCCGCCTCGTAAGCGTGAAGAACGAGACCGCGATGCTGACCACCTTTAACGAGGTCGACATGAAACCCATCATGGACCTGCGCAAAGAGTACAAGGACGCGTTTGCGGCCAAGCACGGCGTCGGACTTGGATTCATGAGCTTTTTCACCCTGGCGACGGTACGCGCGCTCAAGATGTACCCGGCCGTGGCCAGCATGATTGACGGCGACGACATGGTTTCGTTCGAAACTACCGACATTTCAGTAGCCGTGAGTGGGCCCAAGGGCCTCATGGTTCCGGTGCTGCGCAACGCTGACCAGATGAACTTTGCCGACGTCGAGGGCGGAATCAAGGACCTCGCCACCAAAGTGCGCGACGGCAAAATCAGCGTCGACGAGATGACGGGCGGATGCTTCACCATCACCAACGGCGGCGTGTTCGGCTCGATGCTTTCGACACCAATCATCAACCCGCCGCAGAGCGCGATCCTCGGAATGCACAACATCGTCGAGCGCCCCGTGGTGCGCGACGGCCAGATTGTGGTGCGCCCCATCATGTACGTGGCGATGAGCTACGACCACCGCATCATCGACGGCCGCGAGTCGGTCGGAACCTTGGTCGCCATCAAAGAGGCCCTCGAAAATCCCGTGGAGCTCCTGATGGGCGGCGATGTGAAGTCGGGGCTGGGACTCTAGGGTTTGGCCTTGGTCAACGGTGTAACTGGTTTCTTGTTTCTGGTGTAAAGCACCTTGTTACTTGTTATATAGTTGATTAACAAGGTTTTGCAAAACCCGCGCTGCATGTTTCTTCATGCAGATTTAAGAAACAGGTAACATTGAGGGTCTAGGTTTGCATCAAACAAACGCAAACAACAACATGACCAACATTTTCAAATTTGGAGCTATTGCACTGGCCGCTGTGGCGGTTGCATCGTGCGGTGGTGAACCTATTGACCCGATTGATCCAATCAAGACCAACAAGGTTATCACGTCAAACATTACTTCGAACACTACGTGGTACGCTGATACGGTATACCAACTTGGTGGCCGGATCACTGTAGCGAGCGGTGCTACGTTGACGATCCAGCCAGGTACGGTCATCAAGGGCGAGGCCGGAACCGGTTCGAACGCTACTGCTCTTCTCGTAGCTCGCGGCGGTAAGCTGATGGCTGAAGGAACAGCTAGCCTGCCCATCATCTTCACTTCAGTTGCGGATGAAATCACTCCTGAATTGGTTGCTGCTGGAAACTTCGCGTCACCAAACCTCGACCCAACCGTAAACGGTCTTTGGGGTGGCTTGATCGTACTTGGTAACGGACAAATTTCGCCAAAGCCAGGAACTGCTGGCGAACTTCTTGAGGTTCAGATTGAGGGCATTCCTACGTCAGACCCGAACGGCCTCTACGGTGGCAACGACAATACCGACAACAGCGGTGTGATCAAGTTTGTATCAGTTCGCCACGGCGGGGCCAACATCGGTAGCGGAAACGAAATCAACGGCATCACCTTCGGTGGCGTAGGTAGCGGAACCGTAGTTGAGAACATCGAAATCGTAGCCAACCAAGACGACGGTGTCGAGTGGTTTGGTGGAGCAGTAAATGCTACGAACGTAGTAGTATGGAATTCAGGTGACGACGGTCTTGATACCGACCAATCTTGGGCTGGAACGTGCGACAACTTCGCCGTAATCACTGCCGCTGGTCACGCTTTTGAGCTTGACGGTCCAGAAGGTGCCTACAGCGCAGGTCACATCTTCAAGAACGGTAACGTAGTTGCTTCAAACGACGACGTGGCCACTCAAGACTTGATCAACACGGACGCCAACTCAATCGTGGACATGATGGACATCTACTTCACTGACGTAGTTGCTGGTCAAAAGATCAACCGCGTAACTGCTGCAGGTGTAACCTACACCGGAATCGTGATCAACGTTCCTGCTGACTCACTTGCCAACCACGTGAACGGAGCTGTTCCAGCTGGCGTGACTGCAGGTGCTACCGGCAAAGCCAACATCAGCGTATTCGGCTGGACGTGGGCGAACGCTGCCAACGTAATCAAGTAATACTTGAAACGGATTTAAACCCAACCCAAAGAGGTGCCCGCGGAATCTGTTCCGTGGGCACTTTCTTTTACCTACCCGCAACTATCCCTATCCTCATGAAATCCTTCTTATCCTTTGTTTTGGCTCTTGGTTTCACGCTTGCGGCTTCGGCTCAGGCAACCTACATCCGCGGTTCCGTCATAGACGGCAGCACCGGAGAGAGCATCATCGGCGCCGCAGTAAAGATTGAGGGTACGACGGTTGCAGGAATGACTGACCTCGACGGCAACTTTAGCCTCAAGGCGGCTCCGGGCACCTACACGGTGAGCGTGGCCTACTTTACGTTTAAAACCAAGAAGATCGCCGGTGTGGTGGTCAAGCCCGGGGACGCGACAGTGCTCGGAACCATCGTGCTCGAGAGCGAGGACGACGTCAAGCTTGAGGAGGTCGTGATTACGGCTGAGGCTACCCGCAACAGCGAAGCTTCGCTTCTGACGCTTAAGAAAAAATCAACCGTCATCATGGACGGAATCTCGGCGGCCAAAATCGGCCTGACGGGCGACGCTACGGCCGTAGAGGCGGCAAAGCGCGTGACCGGTGTCTCCATCGAAGGGGGCAAGTACATTTTTGTGCGCGGCCTCGGCGACCGCTACTCAAAGACCACGCTCAACGGCATGGACATTCCGGGACTGGACCCCGACCGCAACACGATCCAGATGGACATCTTCCCCACCGATTTGATCAGCAACATCGTGGTGAGTAAAGCGTTTACCGCGGACATGCCCGCAGACTTCACAGGCGGTCTATTAAACGTCGAAACCAAGGCCTTCCCTGAGCGCAAGATCTTCAACGTCAACGTGTCGGGTGGCTACACGCCGAGCATGCACTTTCGCAGCGACTACCTCACCTACAAGGGCAGTGCGACCGACTTTTTGGGCTTTGATGGCGGAACCCGCCGCCTGCCTGCCGGAGCGGATGCTTCGGTGATTCCGACTCCGATTTCAGGCCTCGGGTCGCAGGCCACCAACAACTTTGTGAATTCGTTCAACAAAACGCTTGGCGCGAGTGAAGCGTTTGTACCGATGGACTTCAGCCTCGGCCTTTCTATGGGCAATCAATGGGATGCCAAAAAGGCCAACAAGCAAGGCGAAGTTCCGAAGCTCGGCACCATTTTCTCGGCCACCTACAAGTCGTCGTACAACAACTACCGCGATGTGTTCTATGGGGAATACCAGCGTTACGCCGATCCATCGCTCACCGAACTTCGCTACGCCACGACCCAAGAGGGTGCCATGGGAGAGCAGAATGTGCTCGTCGGACTCCTTGGCGGATTTGCCAAAAAAACGAGCACTCGCAAGTTTCGCATGACGCTTATGCACCTGCAGAACGGCGAGAAGCGTGCGGGCCAATTTTTAGTCCTTAACGACGGAGCCGCGGTGGGTCAATCTGGCTACATCGCCCGGTCGAACAACCTCGAGTACAACCAACGCTCACTCACCAACCTTTTGGTGAACGGCACCCGCGTGTGGAATGATGCCAACGAAGAGCTTGACTGGCGCTTTGCTCCGACCTTGTCGCTTTCGTCGGATCCCGACATGCGCCGCACTGCGTACACGTTTGATCCGGTTACGACGGCATTCGCAGCGGGTGCAGGCGGCAACCCTTCGCGCATTTGGCGCTCGCTCGCTGAGGTGAACCTTCCGTTGCGCGCAGACTACACCAAGAAGTTTCTGTTCAACCGCGCTCCCGGAAAGCTGCAGTACGGCGCCAGCAACACCTTCAAGTTCCGCGACTACGAAATCCTTTTTTACGACATGCAGTTCTTTGGACTGCAGCCCCGTTGGCAGGCTCCGTACGACCCGAACGTCGTGCTTGATCCGCGCAATATTTATGGCAACGGCCAGGGCGGGACCATTTACTACCAGTCCGGCAACCGCACGCCCAACCCCAACAAGTACCAGTCTAATTCGAACACCGCCGCCGCGTACGTGTCGACCGAGCTCGCATTCAGCGTGCGCCTCAAGGCTGTACTTGGTCTGCGCGCAGAGCACTTCATTCAGCGCCACACGGGCCGCGACCAGGCCTACGCTTCGGGTGACGTGATTAACGGCCGCAACCTCGACAACGACGTGGTGCTGAATTCGCTGGACCTTTTTCCGTCGGCCAACCTCATCTATTCGGTGAACGAGAATACCAACCTGCGCTTGGTGGCCACTCGCACCATTGCGCGTCCGTCGTTTAAGGAGCTGTCGTTTGCGCAGATCCTGGATCCGCTCACGAACCGCATCTTTAACGGAAGCTTCTTCCCATACTCCTCTTGGGACGGCAACCTCGTCGAAACCCGCATCACCAACGCCGACCTGCGCTGGGAGCGCTTCTTCAAAGACGGCCAAGTGTTCTCGGTGAGCGGATTCTACAAGCAGTTCCAAAATCCGATTGAACTCGTGCGCATCGCCGAGCAGCAGACCTCGACCGAATTCCAGCCCCGCAACGTGGGTACCGGAACCATGTTGGGCGCCGAAATCGAGTGGAACAAGAACTTCGCCTTCATCAGCCCGAAGCTCCGCCCGCTGTCGTTCAACGGAAACATCACACTCATTCAGTCGCAGATCACGATGACCGCCCAGGAATTCAATGACCGCAAGGCCTTTGAACGCGTGGGCGAAACCATCGTAAACACCCGCCAGATGGCCGGCCAGTCGCCCTACGTCCTCAACGGTGGCCTGATGTACACTGCCGAGCAGAACAGCTTCGGAATCTTCTACAACGTCAAAGGTCCGACCCTGCAGATTGTGGGCCTCGGACTCTTTCCGGACGTCTACACGATGCCCTTCCACAGCCTGAACGCCAGCTTCAACCGTACGGTGGGCAAGGACGACCGCGGCAGCATCAAGTTTCGCGTCAGCAACCTACTTGGCGACGACGTGCTGTCGGTCTACAAGAGCTTCCAGGCTCAGGACCAGGTGTTCAGCCGCTTGGTCCCAGGCATGAGCTTCAGCTTGGGCTACAGCTACAAGCTGTAACCCCACTCTAGGCCTTCGGCCTATTTTTGCGGAATGCAGCTCATCGACACCCACACGCACCTCGACAACCCCCAACTCGAGGCCGACCGCTCCGAAGTTTTTGCGCGAATGCGCGAGGCGGGGGTGGCGATGTCGCTCATCCCCAACGTCGACGACGAAAGCTGGCCGCGCATGCAGGCGCTTCAGGCCGAATACCCTGACTCGGTGCGGCTGATGCTCGGACTCCATCCCTGCCATGTGGGTGAGGATTGGTCTGAAGTTTTGGACCGCTACGAGGCCCTGTGGAAGGCGACGCCCGACGCCTTTGTAGCTGTCGGCGAACTTGGACTCGACCTCTACTGGGATCAAACCACCTTGGACCGTCAAGTTGCGGCGCTCGAGCGGCAGCTCGAATGGTGCCTGCGCTGGGACAAGCCGTTCAGCATGCACGTACGCGAGGCCTGGGGCCCCACCATGGACGTGCTGCGGGCCTGGAAGGGCCGCGGACTGCGAGGGGTACTGCACTGCTTTACGGGCTCGCGTGAAATCGCGTCTGAACTCATTGACATGGGCCTTTACCTCGGAATTGGAGGCGTCGCAACCTTCCCCAAAGCCGGCGTGGTCGACGTACTGCGTGCCACGGGCCTTAAGCGCGTGGTTCTTGAAACGGATTCGCCGTACCTGGCGCCCGTGCCGTTTCGCGGCAAGCGCAACGAATCCGCCTACGTGCGACGGGTTGCCGAGCATTTGGCGGCGCAGCTCGAAGTTCCGTTGAGCGAAGTCGCCGCAGTCACCAGCCGCAACGCGCGGCATATCTTCGGACTGTGAAACTGCTGATTCTCTACACGGGCGGAACCATTGGAATGGTGGCCCAGCGCGACGGAAGCTTGGTTCCGTTCCACGCCGACGCCCTGCGCGCCAACGTGCCCGATTTGGCCCGACTCGCCGCCGAGGTCGACTGCCGCAGCCTGGGCCAGCCCAAGGATTCGTCGGACGTCGGCCCCGACGACTGGCGCGCCATGGCTGACGCTTTGTGGGCGGCCCGCGACGATTTTGACGGCTTTGTGGTGCTTCACGGAACCGACACCATGGCCTACAGCGCCAGCGCCTTGAGCTTTATGCTGGGCGGCTCATTTGGCAAGCCGGTGGTGCTGACGGGGAGCCAGGTTCCGCTCGGCGTACTCCGCAGCGACGGCCGCGACAACCTACTCACGAGCCTCGAAATCGCCATGCTTCGTGACGCCCAAGGTGGCCCGCAGGTGCGCGAGGTGACGGTGTTTTTTGAGAACCGCCTCTTTCGCGGAAACCGCGTATACAAGCATTCCGCGCGACAATTCGACGCCTTTCACAGCCCCAACTACCCTGAATTGGGCCGTAGCGGAGTCGAACTCGTGCTGCACCGCAAGCGCTTGTGGCAGCCAGACCTCGGCGAAGGCCGACGCACGTCGCTCAACGCCAACGTGGCCGTCGCAACCCTTACGCCCGGAATGACCGAGACCGCCCTGCGCGCTATGCTTCTGGGTAGCGGAGCCCAGGGCGTCATTCTGCAAACACTTGGCAGCGGCAATGCCCCCGCGTGGCCCTGGTTGGCCGCGGTGCTGACTGAGGCGGGCGCCCAAGGAGTCCGATTGGCCCACGTCTCGCAGTGCCGGGCGGCGTCGACCGCTCCGTCGAACTACGCGTCGGGCAAAGTGATTCAGGACGCGGGCGTCTGGGAATCCGGGGGCATGACCCTCGAGGCCGCCGTGGTCAAGATGATGCTGGTGCTGGCCCTTAAGCCAGGCATGCAGCACGCAGCGTGGGCAGCCAGCTGGTCTGGCGAGCGGGACTAGTCCTGCACTGATTCTTCTGGATTGAGCTCAGCCACCCATTCCTCAAGGCGCTGAACGTCCTTTTGGTAGCTGTGCTTCCACATCCATCGCGTCAGTCGAATCATCAGGGGCATCATGGCGAGCGTCACTCCGAGCGCGGTCAAGAGCAGTTTGGGCTTCAGCAAGAGGACTGAGGCGTCGGGTTCCTGGGCACCGACGGTTCCGCCTAAAAAGAAGCCGGTGAGCGCCGAAATCGGGAATGCGATGCCCGCCCAGTAGGTTTGAAAGCGGTGCCAGTCCTTGAAATCAGCCAGCAACGACGTGGCGAACTGGTGGAGCGGCTGGTCCATGCGTAGCTGGCGCAGGCGGCGCACCAACGGAATCATTTTAAGCGTTACCGCCACATTAAACGCGACGAGAACGAGGATTCCGCCGCGTAGAATCCACGAGGGCGTGACCGCGAGCACGTAGAGGTAGAGCGCGGTGATGGCGATTGAGAAGGCGATTCCGGCGTACTGGCGGCGTAGGGCGTCGCGCACGAGCGGAGTGGGGACCGGGGTCGGAACCTTAGATGGCCGCTTTGGCTCCGGGTTGGATTCAGCCGACTTCCAGGCGGCCTCGAGGTCGAATTCGCTTAGGGGTTGGTGAGCCATTGCTGAAGTTGTTTTTTAATTCGGTGAACTTTGACGTTGACGTGGTTGGCGGTAATCCCGAGGGTTTCGCTGATTTCTTCGGCGCGGAACCCTTCAAGGTGCAGCGCAATGAGTGCTCGGTCGGCTTCAGGGAGGCGGACCATGGCTTGGTGCAGGCGTTCGGCGGCGTCGCTACGGGCTTCGGGGTCGTGGCCGGGTTCGTGGGCGGCCTCTACCGCTGTGGTGGCAGGCCTGCGGTAGGCCTTACGCTGCATGGTGAGCAGCGTGTTCAAGGCCACGCGGTACAGCCAGGTAGAGGCCTGAGCTTCGCCCCGAAAGGATCCGAGGGCGCCGTGAACCTGTATGTAGATTTCGTTCCAGGCGTCGTCAGCCGCCTCACCCTTGGGGCAGTACAGGCCAATTAGCTTGAAGATTAGCGCCCGGTGGGCTTGCATCAGGTCCCAAGCTGACTCCGTCGAGTGATGCTGCACGTTTAGTTGCCGTTCCAGCCGTCAAAGAACCCTTGCTTAGCGTCCTTCGCGGCATTGGCTGCGTCGTTGGTGCCCATCCACATTCCGAAGATTAGCGCCATGACCGCCAAGTGGGTGTAGAGCCAGATTTTTTGCCAGCGCGGACGCTTGCCCCAAGGTTGGTCGGGGTTAAAGGGGTCAAAGACCAGGGCGATTCCGAGTTGGGCGATGGCGGTTCCGGGATCGCGCTGGACCAAGAGGTAGTACAGTCCAAGTGCGACAAAGCCGCCGTAGAGGGCGCGGTTGATTTTTGGATTCATACCCCGTTAGTGATTGGTGGGCGGCACAAATTACAGCGGGGTTGATAAATTTTACGCCGTTGCGATCAGCGCGCGTAGCTCAACTTGGCAGGCTTGCTGTCGGTTGACCGCGTACCATTTGTGGAGCTCTTCGCTGTACAAGTGGGCCCGCTCAGGGTCGGCCTTGACGCGCTGGACGAGGTCTTGGGCCTCGGCGGGTCGCGGCCCCCAGCTGGCGGTCACTTCAAACGCTTGAGTCATTTGAATCGTTTTCGGAATGCTGCGCCCCCCATTCGTCAGAAACTGGTCCATCAACTCGAGGTTTTGGTCGCGGAACAGTACCCGTGCCTCAATACGGCCGTTGCTCGCTCGGGCGATCGCCGCCTGAACCGGAACAATTTGGGCGCCATCCCCGCACCAGTGCTCGTTCAAAATCAGCCACTTGGTTCCGGCTTTGGCGTTGAGGGCCGCAATTTCGGTTTCGGGCTCGAGGCGCAGTCGCTGCGTTAAACGTTTCACGCGTTGTTGGTTGATAACTAAGTATTTGGCGTACGGATCTTCTTGGTTCGGAACCGCATTCAGCAAGTCATCTAGGTATTGGTCAATGGGTAGGGCGCGGCTCCAGGCCTGCGCGAAGTCTTCAGCATTCCACATCATGTGGGTACTAACACAATTTGTATTCCTTCGTTCTCCAAGGGTCAGGTGGCCGTCATAATGTCAGTTCGCACGCAGAAGTCCTGTTGCTCGGCGTATCTTTGCCGCCCTGCATTCCACAGCCCCATTCGGGGCTTGGGGCACACCCTGGAGAGGTGTCCGAGTGGTTGAAGGAGCGCGCCTGGAAAGTGCGTATATGGGAAACTGTATCGCGGGTTCGAATCCCGCTCTCTCCGCTGAAAATCAGCATTTTAATTGAATACCCGCCTCAAATGAGGCGGGTATTTTTGCGTTTCGGAGCGAGTCAAAACGAGTTTTAGTGAGCTACGGAACGCAAAAATTCGGTCGGCACCGCCGACCGGTATTCAATTAAACTGCCGGTAACTCAGCGCGCCTCCCCCTCGGGAACGCGCCGGCGCTCCGCGCCCGGCGCAATCCCGCCCATCAAAATCCTCGTTTCCTCAAGCTAGTTCAGCACGTCACCGAGCCTGGGTACATCTTGTGGCTCCCGTCGCAGCCCGGCATTTTTTGGCTGTGGCCACACACGCAGTCGTTCATGCCTTTTCCGCGCAGAATCCGAGGCGTGAACTTCTCGATGCGCGCCGACACCGTCGCCGACTGCTTGGCGGCCGTAAAAAACATGAGGTAGGCACGTTGGCGCCCCACGGTTAGCGCTTCAAACGCTTCACGCAGCCCTGGCGTCACCTCGTAGGCCGCCTCGAGCTCGGCTGGAACCTCAAACTCGTTCGCGGGCTTTTCGATGCGCAGGCCCCGCTGCTCGGCTTCGATGGCCGCGAGCACGTAGTCCAGCACATAGGGTGCCGCGGCCTCGGCTTCGGCCATTGACGTGAACTTCATCCATCGGCCCTCAACGCTGTTGGGCCCGGGCTTGCTGAGCAATCCTTGGGGGTCCGCTATCAGCGCCCCCTTCATGAGCGAAAGCACGAAGTAGTTTTTGAATCCGCCCAAAATGAGGATGTTGCGGCCCTCGTGCGTGTAGCAGGGCTGGCCCCATTTAACTTCCTCCACGAGCGGAGCCTGAAGCACCAGCGCACGCAGAAACTGAAGTTCGGGGTTCCAGCGCGGGGCGTCTTCAAGTACGGCGTCTACAGCGGGATTCATAGCTGAAAAATACGTGCTGCGACCGAAGGTTCCGCCACCCTATTAACGATAGGTAAAAACTATCGTCCAAAGGATAAAAAAATCAAACAAAGTGCTAGGTTTGGGGTTCTATTAAGACCATTAACGTCACGACCAACCCTATTATGGACCATACTCAAAGCACGGGCAAGTGCCCATTCACCAGCGAGCGTACCGTCGCTGCCGCCGGAAGCGGAAAAACCAACAAAGATTGGTGGCCCAACAGCGTAAAGCTCAATATTTTGCGCCAGCACAACGAGAAGGTGAACCCGATGGGCGCCGACTTTGACTACGCCAAAGAATTCATGACCCTCGACCTCGCGGCGGTGAAAAAGGACCTCGCAACCCTGATGACTGACTCGCAAGATTGGTGGCCTGCCGACTACGGCCACTACGGTCCCTTCTTCATTCGCCTTTCATGGCACGCTGCGGGCACCTACCGCATCAGCGACGGCCGAGGCGGAGCCGGCACCGGAACCCATCGTTTTGCTCCGCTCAACAGCTGGCCAGACAACGGAAACCTCGACAAAGCGCGCTTGCTCCTTTGGACAATCAAGCAGAAGTACGGCCGCAAGCTTTCGTGGGCTGATCTTTTTGTACTCGTCGGCAATGTGGCCCTCGAAACCATGGGCTTCAAGACCTTTGGTTTTGGCGGAGGCCGTGCCGACGTATGGCAGCCTGAAGAAGATATTTACTGGGGTTCCGAAACCGAGATGCTCGGTGACGAGCGCTACGCCGGCGACCGTGACCTCGAGAATCCGCTCGGAGCCGTTCAAATGGGTCTGATCTACGTCAACCCTGAGGGGCCCAACGGCAATCCCGATCCGCTCGCTTCGGCGCGCGACGTCCGCGAAACCTTCGGACGCATGGCCATGAACGACGAAGAGACCGTAGCCCTCGTGGCCGGAGGACACACGTTCGGCAAGATGCACGGAGCGGGCGATCCAGGTCTCGTAGGCCGCGAACCAGCAGGTGCCGCCATGGAAGAAATGGGCAAGGGATGGAAGAATGCCCACGGCAAAGGCCACTCTGAAGACACGACGACCAGCGGCCTTGAGGGTGCCTGGACGACGACGCCCACCAAGTGGAGCAACAACTACTTCGAGAACCTTTTTGGCTACGAATGGGAGTTGACCAAGAGCCCCGCAGGTGCGTGGCAGTGGAAGCCCAAGGGCGACGCCGGAGCCGGAACTGTACCCGACGCCCACGTAGCAGGCAAGACCCACCAGCCCGTTATGACGACCGCCGACTTGGCGCTTCGTTTTGACCCGGCCTACGAGAAAATTTCGCGCCGCTTCTACGAGAACCCCGAGGAGTTCGCCGACGCGTTTGCCCGTGCGTGGTTCAAGCTGACGCACCGCGACATGGGTCCCCATCACCGCTACTTGGGACCAGAGGTTCCTTCAGAGGTGCTGATTTGGCAAGACCCCATTCCAGCTGTTGACTACCCCACCGTGACCGATGCCGACGTGGCTGCCCTCAAGGGAAAGCTTCTTGCTTCGGGACTTAGTGTTGCCGAGCTGGTTACCACGGCGTGGGCTTCGGCTTCGACGTACCGCGGAAGCGACATGCGCGGCGGTGCCAACGGCGGCCGCGTGCGCCTTGCGCCCCAGAAGTACTGGGCGGCCAACCACCCCACGCAGCTGCACAAAGTACTTGACGTGCTCGAGGGCATTCAAAAGGAGTTCAATGCCGCCGGCGCCACCAAGGTGTCGATGGCTGACCTCATCGTGCTCGGAGGCTGCGCCGCCATCGAAAAAGCCGCTAAGGATGCAGGCCGCGACGTGAAGGTTCCGTTTACCGCGGGCCGTGCCGACGCAACCCAGGAGCATACCGACGTCGATTCGTTCGCGGTTCTTGAGCCGGTAGCCGACGGATTCCGCAACTACCACAAGGGCCACAACGGCGCCATGGGCGAGCACCTTCTCGTCGACAAGGCCCAGTTGCTGAACCTTACTGCGCCCGAAATGACGGCGCTCGTGGGCGGAATGCGCGTGCTCGGCGCCACCTGGGACGGCAGCACCACCGGTGTGCTGACCACCCATCCGGGCAAGCTGACCAATGACTTCTTCACCAACTTGCTCGACCTGGGCACCGAGTGGAAGTCGACCACCCCGCACCAAGACCACTTCGAAGGCCGCGACCGCAAAACGGGCGCCGTCAAGTGGACTGGCACCCGTGCCGACCTGGTGTTTGGTTCGAATTCAGAGCTTCGTGCGGTAGCCGAAGTCTATGCCTGCGCCGACGGCGCCGACAAGTTCATTCACGACTTCGTGGCGGCTTGGGCCAAGGTCATGGACGCCGACCGCGCGTAAGTTTTTTGAAATCCGGTTATATCCGGATTTTTGGCCTAGGCCAGTGTTCGGGTACAACCGGATTTTAAAAATTGAGCCCTGCCATAAAGGCGGGGCTTCGTTTTTAGAACCAGACCGTGTAGCTCGCGACGCCCCATCCAGCGAGCTTGCCCAATCCTCGTGTCGGGTAGCTGTCGTTGGCGCTGTAAAACAATCGTGATTCCAAGCGCAGTAGGCCGTGGTCGAGGTGCTTGGCAAGACCAAGCGAGGTCGCAGCGGTGCGAAACCCGGGGTAGCCCCGGTCGTACGCAACCACCACGTTCTGGGGGTCGTGCAGGTACTCCAATCGGCCAGAAGCGCGCCATGATTCATTGAGGCGGCGCTCCGCAATCAAGTTGGCTTGGGCCCACCAATGCGCTTCGTTGCCGGTTTGCTGGCGACCTACATAGGCGTCGGCGGTGGTCCGCCAACGGGTTCCAATCTGGCGAACCACGTACACATCGGCAAACGCGCGAAGGCCCACTTGGCCCGATGTCGTTGCCTCACGGCCCAGATACAGGTTGCCGTTGACGAGCACGTTGGATTGGGGACGGAACTCAGACTGCAGCACAAGGGCAGGTCCGCGCACCTGATCGCGCACTTGCTGCCACCCGTTGACGAGGTAGGCGTACCAGTTCCAGCGTGCGCTTGGCAGGTAGCTCAACTTCACGCCGCTCAGGTAGTACGGAACATATTCCGCCGCCAGCGACCGCGTGTACATCAGGTGGTCCTTAGAAATCGCACTTTCGTTGGTAAAGGGTGAACCCAAAATTCCGGCGTCGAGCCACACTTCGCGGCGGGTTTTGAGGCGGAATCCGGCACTGGCCTCCACAAGCCGTGGATCACCAGGGGCGTAGTTCGCATCCATGTAGGTGCCCCATCCGGGCATAACTCGGGCGCGAACGCGGTCCGACTGGTAGCGAAGGTCAAGCGCCGCGAGGTTCACGTTGACCTCGCCAATTCGTGCGGAACTGACCATATAGGGTATGCTTCCCGCGGTACGCGGGCCGAACCCGATGTAGGTATCGAGGTATCCGGACAGGTGGACCTTGTCAATTTGAACTCCGGTGGTGCTGTCGGCAAATCCCGGATTGGCAATTTGGGCAGTGGCGCCAAGGCTCGCCGCGAGGGCTAAGGCTGCGAACTTAGTCTTCATCATGGACATCAGGCGTAGATACGGGCTGCTCGTACGCTTCCGGGTGGCTGATTTGGCCGCCGAGGTAGCCTACGCGCATTCCGCCCAACGAAACAATCGAAGCGTAGATGAGGACGATCCAGGCGAAGAGGGTGGCTTTGGAGTGGTTGCGAAGTAGGAGAACAAACCCGATCAGAGCGACGGCCGTGAGCGACCAAATGCCGAACATGAATCCTTCGACGGCCTCTTCGTGGGCGTGAATGAGGTCGTGCGAAAATCCGCCCAAGGCTTCGAGCGCCTCTTCAGCTTCTTCGCCGGTGGCTCCGGAGGCGAAGGCGGCGAGGATTCCGCCAAAAATCGTCGCGTAGCCCAAGATTTGGGCGGGGCGGGACTTCCAAAAGGTTCCGATTTTGAGGCTAAGCGCCCCAAAGAGCAGCGCTGCGACGGGAACGTGCACCAAAATGATGTGGAGGTGGGTAGGATTCATTTACTAAAGTTAGTTCTTGTGGGCATGCGAACCGCCACAAGTAGTCCGCTGGCAAGGGTGAGTCCAGCTACTGTGAGGATTCCGGCTTGGGCAGAGGTGGTGGCGGCGATTCCGCCCACCAATAGGGCGCCGACGGCGTACCCGAGGTCGCGCCAAAAGCGAAAGATTCCGAGGGCAGTAGCTCGGTCCGACGGGTGGGTCCACTCGGCGACGGCGCTTAAAAAGGTGGGGTAGACCAAGGCCGTACCCAAGCCAAGCACGGCGCTGGCGGCGGTCCAGGCTGCGGGGCTGTCGAGCCAAGGCATCGTGGCAAGGGCAAGGGCTTGAACGAGCATCCCGAGGGCAATCAGGTTGCGGGCTGAGAATCGGTCGGCGAGCGGACCCGTGGCGAGTTGGGCGATGCCCCATACGGCGGGATAGACCGCCGCAACTTGTCCGATTTCGCTCAGACTGAATCCCTTGGCCCACAGGAGTGCCGGGACAAATCCCCATACTAAGGCATCGTTGAGGTTGTTGACGAGTCCTGCCTGTGAAATACTGGCGAGGGCGGGGTGCTTCCAGGTGGTTTGGGCAAAGGGACAGCAGAGCCGCTCGAGCGTGGAGTCCGCGGCGGCCTTGGCGACATGGCCCTCTGTGCGGCGCACTGCGGTAAAGCTCAAGAGGGTTCCGAGGGCCGCAGTGATTCCGCCGGCGATAAAGAGGTGCGGACCCAGGCCGTAGTGCTGCGCAGCCCAACCCGTGGCCCCGGCAGCCACCGCCACGGCGAGGTAGCCTGCGAATTCGTTGAGGCCCATGGCGAGTCCGCGCTGGCGGTCGTCGACGAGGTCCATTTTCATGACCACGGTGCTGCTCCAGGCGAGTCCTTGGTTGAATCCGAGTAAAACGTTTGCGGCGACAACCCAGCCCCAGTTTGGCGCCCATCCGAGCATCCACGGCACCGGAAGCGCCAGCAACCAGCCCAACCGCAGCACCCAGCGGCGCCCGAAGCGCGGAGCCAGCCATGCCGTCGCGTAGTTGGCCACGGCCTTAGCAAGTCCGAAGGCCACTAAAAACTGCATCAGTACCGCGGCGCTCGTCAGCCCAAACCGAGATTCGGCGAGGGGTCCAAGGATGCTGCGCTCCATCCCGACCATGGCCCCTACGAGGGCGTTGATCAGTACCAAAAGGCTAAATTGGCCGAGGTTGTGGCGAAGGCCGAGTTGGGGTGAAGGCATGGGGCAAAACTCCGAGCTGCCACCTGCGTGCGCCTTGACGATTGTTAAGTTCGGCGGGCGCGGATTCGGCTAAGACTCTCTGGGGTAACGCCGAGGTAGCTCGCCAGATGTTTGAGTGGAACCTCTTGTAGCAGTTCGGGCTCGTCTGCCACGAGTCGCGCGTAGCGATCCGCGGGGGTAAGCGTTTGAATGCGTTCCAAACGTTTAATCTGTCGGACGTAGTCCTGCTCAATCATTTTGTAAAACGCTCGTTCAAGGGGTCGGTGCGCCTCAAAAGCGGCGAACAGGGCGGGAGTAGGCAAGGCCACGAGGGTTCCGCTTGAGAGGCATTCGATGCCTTTGTCCACGGGACTTTGGTCAAACAAACTTTCGCCTCGCGCAGCAAATCCACCGGCGAGTACAATGCGTTCGGTCACATCGTGGCCCTGGTGCACGCTGTGAATTCGTACGGAACCTTCAGCCACAAAGTACAGGTTTCGGCAGGGCTGGCCCACGGGCTGGATGACGTCGCCGCGGTGCATGCCATGCGTGCGGGCTAGGCCAATTATGGAGTTGCTACTTAGGGAATCTAAAGCATGAAGCTGATTCCATGAGCCAAGGAGGGCATCAATGGGTTTCACTCAGCTAAAGATAGTCTCCGTGCGTTCCAAGCGCTCCCCAGATCTCGGCGAAGAGTAGTCCGCTTCCGCCTCCGTAGTGGGCGACGACGGGTACTTTGGGCGACAGAGCACTTGCTGCGCTGTGCAGGTCGGCCTCTTCTTTGGAACTGAGTCCAGCTCCCAAGAGTACGACGTCAAAGTGCTTGATGGTCTGTAGGGCGGCGAGGGCCTCTGGCGCACCGAACGCCACTACCGGTTCCCAGCCGTCCTGGCTGCGAAGCAGTCGCTCAATTACGGGCATGACTTCGGGGTGGGTTCCGACCGCGAGGATTCGCGCCATCACTTAGGCTTGGCGCGGAGCCGCTACCGCAGCCGCAAACTGGGCAAGAAGTCCGTCGAGTTCGGCACGAAGGGCTTCGTCGGTCAGGCCATGCTCAGGGTGAAACGTTTCCTTAAATCGCGGAAGGGCCATGCTGCCTACAACTTCAGCGCCGTGGCGCGGGAATCGCTCTACCGCGGACTGAAGCACGGTAAGTCCGCCGCGCGGCCCAGGTGCCGCCGAAAGAAGTACGGTGGGTTTGGCCTCAAACATTTTAAGCGTGTGTCGCGAAGTCCAGTCGAACAGGTTTTTGAATCCGGCCGTGTAGGATCCGTTGTATTCAGCAAACGACGCCACCACAACGTCAGCGTTCTGAAGCTCGGCGACAAATCGACCCACAGACTCCGGAATTCCGAGCTCTTGCTCACGCTCCACTGTGTATACCGGCAAGTCGTAGTCGTTTAAATCGAGTACTCGGACCTGAACGACGCCGGGAAGTTGGCGGGCGACAAATTCCGCCCATTGGCGGTTAATAGAGGTGCGGCTGTAGGAAGCTCCGAATGCGACAATGTTCATGCGGCAAAGGTACGCATTTAACGTGTTTAAACACGCGTATACAGACTTAACTCAGTCCCTCAATTCTTCCTGCCCCGTCAATCTTCATGTGCTCGGCCGCCGGAACCTCTGGCAATCCCGGCATCCGCAGCATGTCGCCGAGCAGCGGAACCACGAATCCCGCCCCCGCGCTGACCTCAAGGCCGCGCACGGTCACGTCAAAGCCGGTGGGGCGCCCAAGGATTTTTTCGTTGTCGGTAAACGACTTTTGAGTCTTGGCCATGCACACCGGAAGGTCGCCCAGTCCAATCTCAATCATACGCTTGATTGACGCCTTGGCTGCGGGTGCAAACACCACGCCGTCAGCCCCATAGATCTGGGTGGCGATCTTGCGGATTTTCTCTTCCATCGGATCGCCGAGGTCGTAGGTAAACTTGGGCGCCACGGGCCCCTTCGATGCGGCCACCACGGCCCGCGCGAGGTCAGCAGTTCCGGCTCCGCCGTGGGCCCAGCCTTCGCTGAGCACCGCTTCGACGCCGTATGCGGCAGCAGCCCTGCGAATTGCTTCGTGCTCTTCAGGCGTATCCGCAGCAAACGCGTTAATCGCAACGACCACCGGAAGCCCAAACGACTTCAGGTTCTCAATGTGCTTGGCCAAGTTGGCGCTTCCGCGGGCCACGGCCTCGGCATTGGGGATTCCCAGTTCGGTGAGTGCTACCCCGCCGTGGTACTTGAGTGCGCGCGCTGTGGCTACGAGCACCGCGACCGAGGGCTTCAGGCCGCCCGCGCGGCTCTTTAGGTTCAAAAACTTTTCAGCGCCCAAGTCGGCGCCAAACCCAGCTTCGGTCACCACCCAGTCGGCATAGCCCAGTGCCATTCGAGTGGCAATGAGTGAGTTGGTGCCTTGGGCGATGTTGGCAAAGGGTCCGCCGTGCAAAATCGCAGGGTTGCCTTCAAGCGTTTGCACAAGGTTCGGCTTAATGGCGTCGCGCATCAAAATTGCCATGGAATCTGGGGCTTTGAGGTCGGCCGCAAACACCGGCTGGCGGTCCCAGGTGTCGCCCACGTAGATGCGTCCGAAGCGCGCGCGCAGGTCGTCGAGGTCGCGGCTCATGCACAAAATCGCCATGACTTCAGAGGCCGCGGTGATGTTGAATCCGCTCTCGCGCGGAACCCCGCCCGCCTTGCCGCCCAGTCCAATCACGAGGTTCCGCAGGGCGCGGTCGTTCATGTCCATCACCCGCTTCCACACAATGGTGCGCGGGTCGAGCCCGACGCGGTTCTTGCGCTGCAAGTCGTTATCGATGAGCGCGGCGAGCAGGTTGTTGGCCTTCTCAACCGCGGCAAAGTCACCTGTGAAGTGCAGGTTGATGTCTTCCATCGGAATCACCTGCGACCGGCCGCCGCCGGCGGCTCCGCCCTTGATGCCAAAGACCGGCCCCAGCGAGGGTTCGCGCAGCGCTGCGGCTGCCCGCTCGCCGATGCGGTTGAGGCCGTCGGTCAAGCCCACGGTCACGGTCGTCTTGCCTTCACCCGCCGGAGTCGGGCTAATTGCCGTCACCAGCACCAACTGCCCCTGGGACTCGCGCAGGGCCTCGAGCGGAATCTTTGCCTTCGTCTTGCCGTAGGGCTCGAGCAGCTCGGGGTTGAGTCCGAGTCGCGAGGCGATTTCGCCAATGGGTTGGGGCGTGACGGAACGGGCAATGTCTAAGTCAGTCATGACGGCTGGTTGCTAGTTGCTAGTTGCTGGTTTCTGGCCAAAATATGTACGAAGGCCGACATGCCGCGGTGGTAGGGGCCCTCTTCGAGCTCACGTTCGACCAATTCGGCGACGTCGTAGGTCCATCCGGGGCCGAGTTCAGCCTTTAAACCCTCGACCGTGTAGAGCATGCTTGGTTCTTGCGGACCGCCGGTGCCGTACTCGAGTTGCTTGGGGTGGTAGCCCACGAGCTGCAGCCATCCGCCGGGCTTGAGCGCGCCGCGGAGTTGGCCATTGACCCGGGCGCGCAAGGGCGCGGGCAGGTGGCCAAAAATGGAAACGATTCCGTCCCAGGCCTCGGGCTCAAACACATAGGTGCTCAGGTCCGCCTGAAGCGTGTGAATCGTCACCCCGGTGCGCGCCGCTAGTTCTTGGGCGCGCTGAAGGCCCACTTCGCTAAAGTCCAGCGCGGTAACCTCGTAGCCCAAGCTAGCGAGGTGCACGGCGTTGCGGCCTTGGCCCTCGGCAAGGCAGAGTACGCGGCCCGAACCGGGGGTGCAAAACTGCTCACATACACTTACGTGCGGAGCGTCACCGTAGGCGAATTCGGCTTCGGCAAATCGTTGGTTCCAGTGTTCCTTCATGGCCTAAAGATCAGCGTTGAATGACAACCAACATGTGCAGTTGGTCACCAACCACACTGTAAATCCCGTTTGCCAAACCCTCGGGCAGCACCCACGCTTCGCCGCCAGTCCAGCTGCGGATTTCGGCAACTATCTGGCCCTGTGAATTCACAAGTCGGGCATGGGCAACTTCGCCCCCTTGCAGCGATAGTGTTCCGCGGCTCGGGTTCGGGCTAATTACGAGCGACTTGGTCGGTTTTTCACCCATTCCGATACCCGAAATCACCACGTTGACTGAGGCGGAATCCACGCTTCCGCAGTCCCGGTAGGCATAGACCCAGGCCGTGTAGCTACCATTGTTGGCGTACGCATGCTGAAGGGTGTCGGTCGGCAGGCTCGATGCGGTACTGCCGTCGCCCAAGGTCCAGAAGAGTGAATCCGCGCCCGAACCGGTGAACCATAGCCACGCAGAATCGAGCGATGATCCCCAGTCGGCCCCAGCGAGTACCGCAGGGCAGGGGGTGCGGTTGATGCGGTGGGCAAAGGCCAGGCTTCCGTTGCCGCGGTCTTCAGACCACACGGCGGTGACGTCAAAGCCCGTGGTTCCGCTGAGGTGCACGCGGCCTTTGGACGCGGCGTAGGTGGCCATCGGAATCGTGTCCACCAAGGCCCCCGCTGTATCGAGAAATGCGGCGAGCAAGCGCACGGGGGTTCCGCCATTATTGAAGCCATCGCTGTAGAGGAACACAGGCTTGCTATCGATAAAACCTAAATCGCCTCGCGGGCTCTGGTCGCGCGAACTAATGTTGAATACGGTGCGGCCCGTGGCGCCCCAAGGCATCGCGCCGTTGCGCAGATGAAGCTTCTGCACCATGGTGCCCATTTGACCTTGGCTGGTCGGAGTCACCTCGGCCGCCACGTACAGGTAGTCGTCGTCAGGGGCGATTCCGAGGGTCAAATTCCGCTCGTACATGTTGGCGAGTGTCGAAAACTCCTTGCCGTTCACGCCCCAGGGTAGACCGCCCAAAGGATTGATTCGCTGAACCTTGCATTGAAGGTCGAGCCCTGAAGCGGCAGCCATTCCGAAGTAGGCCGTGTCGCCGCGCTGTGTCAGCGGATAGCGGCGAAAGCTGTATACGTACCAGCCGTTGGTCAGTGCCTTGGGCTGGGGCCAAACGCTCACTCCGGCCGCGGTATAGCGCTGGGCATAGGGCAGGGCAGAGGGCCCAAATCCGGTGCGTACATAGTAAATCACGAGCACGTCTCCGTTGCTGTATTCCAGCATCTCGCCGATGTTGACTTGCCCGGAGCCGGTCGGCGACGGAATCGTAATGGCTGCCGGCCACGCAAAACTTCCGCTCGCTCCAATTTTTCGAAGTTTGGCGCCTCCGCCATTCGCGTCAATCCATCCGACCATGGCGTCGCCGTTGGCCAATGGTAGCACTTTCACGTCGTATCCCTGGCCAAGGGCTATGCCCGAGGGACTCCATACGTGGTTGCCCGTACTATCAAGTCGGTGCACGACGGCGTCGGTGTTTCCAGTGCCGGTAAATCCAATGTATACGTGCTCTTGCGCGTCCAATCGCATGTCCCACGTTACCGTCGAGGTGCCCATTGATGTGGTCGTGTTGAACTGCATCCCGTTGGTTCCGAGACGCGGAACCCCTTGGTCGTTCAGCACCTGCAGCCGGGGGCTATATCCACTTGTCGTGGGCTGAAACATCGCCACATAGGTTCGGCCGCTCGGCCCGGTGATGGCTTGCAGGTCCTCAGTCGTTCCCGTAGCCACCGGGGTATTGACGGCGGTGTTGGGGTTCCACTGGGCAACTAAGGTTCCGCATGAAAAGGCAACAATGCTGGCAACGAGGAGCGTACGCATAGGGTAGGGGGTCTTTGAAGTACTCACTAAAGGTAGGTCCCAATCGTACCTTACCCTCATGAATAAAGCCGTACGTAGTCTGATCCTGGTTCTTTTTGCCGCCCCGGTTTACGCCCAAACGTTTGACGTGCTGGTGTGGGCCGACGAATTCTCAGTAGACGGCCCCCTTGACACCGCCAAGTGGTGGCAGCAGCACCAGCTTCCGAACGGAACTAGCTGGTACAACGGCGAAATCCAGCACTACACCAACCGCGACACCAACGCCTTCGTCCAGGGCGGATCCCTGCACCTCGCCGCCTACAAAGAGACCTTTACCGATCAGGGCCAGACCAAGGAGTACACCTCCGCGCGCCTCAACTCGAAGTTTGCATTCACCTACGGCCGCGTCGAAATCCGCGCCCAGCTGCCTACCGGCGTCGGAACCTGGCCCGCCCTCTGGATGCTCGGCCAAAACATCACCGAGCCAGGCGCCTACTGGCAAACCCAGGGCTTCGGAACTCAGCCCTGGCCCCAATGCGGCGAAATCGACATCATGGAGCACTGGGGCCACAACCAGAACTACGTGTCGAGCGCCATCCACAGCCCCTCGAGCTTCGGCGGAACCCAAAACGTCGGCGGCCAGTACGTTTCGGGCGCCAGCACCGGCTACCACACCTACAGCATGGAGTGGACTCCGACCAGCATCACCTTCGCCGTGGACAGCGTTACGCACTACACCTACGCTCCAAGCGTCCAGAATTCAAGCACTTGGCCTTTTGATTTGCCGCAGTTCATACTCATGAACATCGCCATTCAGCCGAGCATCGACCCCAACTTCACCACTTCTGAAATGCTCGTCGACTACGTGCGCATCTACCAAAGCAGCCTTTCGGTGGCGGAACCGATTCAGCCCTCCGTTCGCATATCCCCCAATCCCTCGGGCGGAATCTTTAGCGTGGTCTACCCCGACGGAACCACTTCAGCACGTCTGCTCAGCACCCAGGGCCAGGTACTGCGCGTCCTGACTGTAGACCAGCCCCAGGTAGACCTTACGGCGTTTGCCTCCGGAACCTACATCCTCGAGGTCCTCGCCGACGGGCGTACCCTGCGGACGTTGGTGCAAAAGCTTTAAGCATAAAAAAACCGGCCCCGCGAGGGGCCGGTTCCGAATCAAGAATTAATGGATTAATTCTTTTTGATCGCCTTCCAAACCTCGGTCTCGTCGAGCTTTTTGGTACAGAAGAACCAGTCGTGGCAGGTCATTTCACCTTCGTCGCCGTCCATGCGGGACTTGGCCACGCCGCACGACCCAGCGGTCGGAACAATCACGTCACTGCCCGGACGCCAGTCGGCCGGAGTCGCAATCGAGAACGCGTCTGCGGTCTGAAGGGCCACTACCGTGCGGTAGATTTCGTCAAAGTTGCGGCCCACACTAAGCGGGTAGTACAAAATGGTGCGAATCATTCCCTTGGGATCGATAAAGAACACGGCGCGAACCGCCTTCGTCGAGCTTTCGCCGGGCTGAATCATTCCATATTTAGAGGCCACTTCCATGGTAATGTCTTCAATCAGCGGAAACTTCACTTCAACATTGCTCATTCCGTTGAAGGTCACCTTCTCTTTAATCGTGCGGAGCCATGCAATGTGCGAGTACAGTCCGTCAATCGAAAGTCCCACCAACTTGGTGTTGACTTCGGCGAGTTTGTCTTCGATCGATGCAAACGTCATGAACTCGCTCGTACATACCGGCGTAAAGTCGGCAGGGTGCGAGAACAGGATCACCCAACTACCCTCGTAGTCTTGGGGAAAGTTGATGGTTCCTTGGGTGGTGATTGCGGTAAATTCCGGAGCCGCATCGCCGATGCGCGGCATTGAGTACACGGGGGCTGGGGTAGCTTCCATTGGTTTTGTTTTTTGGATTATTTGATACCCCAAAATTCCGCCGAACCCCATGTGGGACTTGGGACTTAGGTCACCAAAAACCCGCCAAAATAGGGCATTTCGATGGCCGATAGCCTGGTGCTATGGCAACGTGAAACCAGAAACAGTGGATGCTACGACCGCCCCAAGGTCCGGTACGCCATAGCCGCGCCAATCAGCGCAACGGTAAAGGTTCCTTCGGCAAACGTGCGCACCACCAATGCAAATAACACGAGCCCCGCAACCCATTGCCAGCGAAAGCCCACTGCGCGAACATAGGCCGCACCTAGGGCGATTTTGATTCCGGCGTATAGGTTGCGCACCCAAGGAATCCCAAGGGGGTCAAACCCCAGCGCGTGCTTTTCTTCGCCCACAATGATGCTCACGAACATGGAGAGCATCAGAAATCCGATGCTCCAAAGCCAAAAACTCCGGGCCTTGACTATTTCGCCCCCATCCATTGGTCTATTCGGGGTTTGAGGATCCAAAGCAGGACAATGGATCCATAAATAAACACACCAAATACATACTTGATGAAGAAGAAGTAGGTGTCGCCGCCGTGGTCGCGCAACGCAACGAGCGATCCGATACGTACCACATTAAAGAGCTGTACCACAAACAATCCTACAAAGGCCTGGACGAGTGAGCGCCAGGTCCAGCCTCCGATTCCGATGACGTAGGCGGCGTAGACAATGGCCAAGCGAAGCCCGTTGCAACCCTCGAGAATGTTCACCATGCGGCCCTCACGACCCACGTAGCACCCGTCCAAAAAGCAGGACCACTCGCAATCCGCAACCCCCATAAATCGGGCTGTTTCATGGCTCAAGCGGCTGATCCAGTAGGTGACCATATCGAGGTCTCCGTTGCGCTTGACGAGAACGAGGTACAAGCTGTACAGAAAGCTGAGTACAAAAAAGGTCACCAAAAACCGGACGACAAAACCCAAAAATGGCCGATTGCCGCGAATCCAAGTACTTAAAGCTTCCATATTACCACGTAGAGGATTCGAAGGTACGCCCAAAGCAAACGACGGACTTGCCAAAGTTGGCCGAGCAACCTCATTCCTTAAAGTGCTTGCGGGCGAGGGCGGCTCCGCCAACCAACAAAAGGATCACTCCACCGTCGAGCGGGACAGGCGGATTGGGGTCCATTACTTTTTGGGGCAGCATTACGGGCTCTGGAGCCTCAAACATACCCTCAAAGCTGGCCTTAAAAAGTGATTCGGAACCGTCGACTTGGGCCCACGCGGCCGCAGGAGCCACAGCCAGAGCTGTGGCAATCATCAATAATTTCATAGCAGTTAGGTTTTAAGTAGGATTTTGTGCGATTCCCAGCCCTGTGCGGTGCGAACCCTCAGTACGTATACACCTTCGGCAAGGGAATGGGGAATGGGATCATGGGCGGCGCCAGGGGGGATCAGCACTACTTGGCCAAGCACATTCAGCACTTCGAGTTCGATTGCGTCGGGAACCCAGAGCCACCCGGGCCCCGTGCGCCACGAAGTTGGCAAAGCGCCCACAGCGCCGAGAGCTCCAGCAAGCAGCGTCCAGGATTGGCTTCCGTCCAATTGGACTGCAGCGGGGCCTTGGTCCAGGCGCACACGCTGGCCGTCCGTCCCGAGTAGCCACAGCGTCCCGGTGTGCCCTACCGCCGAAACAGTGGCAGAACGCGCACTGTCGCTCCACGAATTCAGGGTGAGTGAAGTGTGCGGATTCCAAGACTTTGCCGCGGCGTCCACGGTTTCGGTGGCAACCGTCCATAGAATTCCGGTCGGGCTTTGGCGCGCCACCGCATCTCGGTCGGCATCGAACCCAGTTCCCGCGTCCGCGCGCGGGTCTAGAAACACTACTTCGGCCCAATTCCGATCCGGAATCGCCAACGTGATGGCCAGCCGCGGGGTGGGCGGAGGCGAGTTCAAAACTCCGCGCTGGCGAGCCATCAGTTGGGCACCAGGACCCTGCGCTCGAACCCAAAATCCCTGCATCGGCGGCACCACCGACCCCAGACTTCCCCCGCTGGGGCTGTAGTAGGCATAGCCCCCGAGCCCACCATTGAGCGTGGGATCCCAAACCGAATACGCCGCATCGACCCCAATCCGCTCAATCTGAGCAAAATCCAGCCCGCAGGCAAAGGGATTGCCCAAAAGATTCCACCCGTCCGTCACCGTGGTCGAGTGGACGGTGCTTAAGGGGTTTGGCACGTCCGCGTAGCCCAATTCCCATTGGGTCCATGGAATCCGCGGTAGACCTCCACGAACTGAAACCAATCCTGAGTCCTGCACATAGAATCCCTGGCCTCGCGCGCCGAGCCATTGGCCCGGGGCGCGGTATTCACCGCTGTCGGCGTTCCACGAATACAGCCCGAGGCTGTCGGCACCCCAAAGCCCCCGCACCCCCTCAGCCAAAGGGCTCGACAGCTGCTGCCAGCCCGCTGAGGGCCAAAAGCGTTCGGCACGAACACTACCAAGCCCGGCGGCACCCAATCGCATCTGGGCTTGGCCTAGGCTACTTGCACGGAGCTCGACTTCGCCGTCCACAATGGCTCGCCCGCGCACGTCGAGGGCTCCGCCCGCAATCACTTCGAGCGCAACCCCTTTTGAGACACGCAGCACATCGCACGTAAAGCCAGGACCCGAATAGGGGGCCGTCACCATCGCGTTGACCCCGGCCACGGGTGCGCCGAGCGACCACGACAGGCCATTCCAAATGGTGGGTGGGGACTCCAACCCGTTGATGCGCAGGTTATCCCACCGCCAGGTACCAGAGGTACTGTAGTTCTGGCTGCTGGTTGTGGGCTGGTCCCGCATCCCCTGGTAGGCCTCATCGGGTCCGAAACTCCCCCCAAAATGGCTAAATGCCACTGGCGAAAAAACCGAAACTACCCGTAACCAAAGCGACTCGTGCCCCGCCGCCCCAGACAGCGGAGCCACAAACGGAACAAAGACGTCAAAGGGCCCCCAGCCCGAATCCGGCTGCCAGGCTACCGACCACGTTGCGCCGGAATCCGACGAGGCCTGAATCTGCCACCATCGCGAAGAGGTCGACGATCCCCGAAGAGCCCCCGACAGCCACACGCTGTCCATGCCTGCGGTGTTTGCGGCCATCCACAGCCCTCGGCCTCCGGATTCGGTTCCTTGGGGCGCAAACCCTTTGATCGACAGGGCTTTGCCCGACCCAGTGCCCTGAGTCCACGACTCTGAAACCCCCAACGCGCCTACTACGGCGTAGCCGCTGTCGCACTCCAAGGTTGATCCATCAAACGCCCAGTGGGCCAATGCTTGGCCCGAGGCCGAAGGGGCGAACAGCACGCCGAGTGCCATTGCCCAAAAAGAAAAGGTGTTCATGCTTGCTCCGATTTAGAGGGGCAAGCTGCGACGCACTACGAAGTGCAGTCGTCTGGTAAACGTAAGTAAACGGCTAAGACTTTGCGAGAACTACCCGCACCTGGGCAACGACCACGTCGCCCTGCTCGGCCTTCAGCCAGTACATTCCGGCGGGCAGGTGCGTCACCTCCCAGGCGAACTGGCGCTGGCTTGAATTCAGATTTTTGGCGTCCACTCGACGGCCAAGCATATCGTATAAGCTCAGTGAAACGGGCGCGGTTCCGCTCAACTCCAACTGGCCACGAAGCGTGCCCTGAACAGGATTCGGATACACCACAAGGGGAGAACCGCCCACCATAAATGCCCAGCTTGCCGCAGCGAGCAGCAGCACTAAAGCATATGAGGTTACGCGTTTCATACCCAACAAACCTACAAAAAATTAAAAAGCGTCGGGATCTTCAGCCTCCGGGTACTCTTGAAACACAAAACGAACGCTTCCTTCGCTGTGAATCTCGTACACCCAGCCTGGCTCGAGACCCGCTTTGGTGGCGGCCTCGCCGAGCGCGTCGTACGACCGCATGATCCCTATGTACATCCCCAACATATTCGAGTAGGGGAAGTCGATCCACAGCGCGCGTCCAGCAGGAATACGCTCCATGCGCAATTTGCCAAAATCCAGAGTACCGAGGTCGTCGTCGCTATTGCCCACCACGATTCCGACAAAAGAAAGCAATGAATCCTCTACAACCTCCTCAGGATTAGAATAGTACACGCCTACAAGGGAATCGGTAGAAATTCCGAGGGAATCACCCGCGGCAACCACCCGGTCGTACACTGGGCCAATTTTCTCGAACGGCCCCATGTAGTCGTAGCCGACTACCACGTACCCACCTTGCGTCGAGTCATTGACAGTCAGCGACTTAAATGCGCCGAGCCATGCCAAAACTGCCACAATAACTAGCGCGATGCTAGCAACAATCCAAATAAGTTTGCGAACCATAATGCAAAAGTACGGTGACGCACACACATACGGTACTGGCGCAGGCAACGTTAGCGTTGGTAATGAATCAATGCAACCTTTTGCTGCGTTGACGCATCTTAATACCACTCAACCTATACGCAACTATGGCTACCGCACTTCGATTTGGCGTCATTTTCGCCCTGATGCAGTTCGTTTGGCTCATCGGGGAATACCTCGTGGGCCTGCACACTACGTACATTAACCTCCATCCGACGTACACGAACTTGATACTGATTCCGTCCATCGCCATCATGATTTGGGGGTTGTTTGCCCGCAGGGCGGAACTCGGGGGCGAACTTACCTACCTTCAAGCGTTGGGCCAAGGCCTTGGGGTTGGTACCACCGTGGGACTGCTCTCGGTCGGAATCCAGTACCTCTTTTTCACCTACATCAATCCGAACTTTTTCACCGACTTCATTCGCTACGCTGTCGACAACGAGCGTGCGACCGTGGAGGCGGCCGAAGCATACTTCAACTTCACGAGCTATGCCATCCAGGCCGCGGTGTTTGCGCCCGTGGCGGGCCTTGCAACCAATGCTATCGCGGGTCTTTTTATCAAAACGAGCTGGCGTTAATCGGGTATTTCCTGCGGAACCAGGATTACCTTTAACGCATGTTTTCACTCTTCCGCAAAAAGTCCGAATTGGACCGCCTCACAGAGCAGTACGCCCAGCTCCTCGAGGAATCGTTTAAATTATCCACCACCGACCGTCGAGCTTCGGATTTGAAGCGCGCCGAGGCCGAGGCACTTGTTGCGCGCATCGAAGAACTCAAAGTTCAAGAACAATGAGCGTGCGCAACCTGCGTGGCGCTCGAGTGACCGTCTATTGCGCGGGATCGGCCCGCGTCGCCCAAGACTACGTTGACGGCGCTACGGAGCTAGCTCAAAACCTAGTGGATGCTGGCGCAGTTCTCGTCTTTGGCGGGGGCAAAACCGGCCTCATGGGCCACATGGCCACCGAAGTGATTCAGCGGGGAGGCCGAGCCGCTGGTGTCATGCCCCAGTTTCTCAAAGACATCGAGATGGACCACCCCCTGGTCGACGACTTCACCTTCGTTCAAACCATGGCCGAGCGCAAGGCTGGGTTGCTGGCGCACACTGAGGGCTTGATCGCCCTTCCGGGCGGATGCGGAACTCTAGAAGAACTCGCCGAAGCCATCACGCTCAAACGCCTCGGGCAGTACCTGAAACCTGTGGTGATCGTCAATCAGAATGGATTTTACGACGACCTCTTGCGCCAACTTCAGCGCATGGTGGACGAAGAATTCATGAACCCCGAGCACCTCGGACTATGGACCGTGGTCGACCACCCTCGAGATGCGGTCACGGCCATTGTGCAGACTCCGGATTTAAGTTCTGATGTGCTACACAGGGCCGCTGTAAAAGCGTAATAAATACATATTCGTTAAATTAATGCTCCGATAATTTTGGCTTTGACGCGAAGTCCCTACTTTTGCTGCTCTAAGACATTTTTTCAACTGTTTAACCAACCTCGCAAAAACCCATGAAAAAGGTTCTCGCTCTGTGCTTCGTCGCAGGGATTCTGTTCACCCAACCCGTTCTGGCTCAGGACGCTACTGAAGCTGCTGCCACCGAGCAAGTCGCTGCTACTGATACGAACGCAGCTGCTGCCGACACCGCTGCTTCGGCTGCTGTAGACGAGTCCGCTCCGGTCGTTGAAGAAGAAAAGAGCTTCACGCAAGTCTTGAAAGAGAAGTTTATTGAAGGTGACCCCCTTTGGATGGCTCCCGTACTACTCACTTTGATTTTGGGTCTAGCTATTGCGATTGAGCGCGTACTGTACTTGGCAATGTCCAACAATAACAACGAGAAACTCCTCAAGGACGTAGAAGATGCGCTCAAAAGCGGCGGCAAGTCTGCAGCTCTTGAAGTATGCCGCAACACCCGTGGTCCTGTAGCATCAATTTTTTATCAGGGTCTTGAGAAAATGGACGAAGGTATCGACATGGTAGACAAGGCTATCGTAAGCCTTGGATCTGTAGAGAACGGTAAGCTTGAGCGTGGCGTTTCATGGATCTCATTGTTCATCGCCCTTGCCCCGATGCTCGGTTTCATGGGAACGGTTATCGGAATGATTCAAGCCTTCGACGCGATCGAGGCGGCCGGCGACATCAGCCCATCACTCGTAGCGGGTGGTATCAAGGTGGCACTTTTGACTACCGTTTTTGGTCTGATTGCAGCAATGATTCTTCAAATCTTCTTCAACTTGATTGTCGCAATGATCGACAACCTTGTGAATAAGATGGAAGACGCCTCAATTACCTTCCTCGACATTGTCGCTGCACACCTGAAAAAGTAAGAGCAGTCATGTCGTTTGATAAATTAAGTCGACTCTTAGCCATTGCCTTAGGTGGTATTGGCTTGGTCTTTACTCTTCTCATCTTCTTTGGAGGTGACGAAGCGCTTGAGGGCAATGTGGGCGCATCCATTTGGGTTTCAATTGGAATGTTCTTTCTCGCAATTGCATTGGCGGTATTCAGTGCAGTTCGCGGAATGATCATCAATCCGGCCTCATTGAAAACTTCTGCAATTGGCTTTGGAGGCCTAGCAGCAATCTTAATCATTAGCTATGCAATGTCTTCGGGTGCTGACTACGAGTCCTACAAGAATATTTCAGAGAGTGGCTCACGTTGGGTTTCTACTGGCTTGAATGCGACCTACATCATGTCGCTTCTTTCAGTGGTTGCCGTACTCTTTTCTTCGGTTAGTCGCTTGCGCAAATAGGGCACTCATGGCCAGTAAGAAACGTGTAGTTCCAGAAATCAATGCGGGCTCGATGGCCGACATCGCCTTCCTGCTGTTGATTTTCTTCTTGGTGACGACCACTATGGACGTTGACAAGGGATTGCTGGTAAAGCTTCCGCCCTGGACTGAGGATCAGGTTGAGCCACCGCAGGACATCAAGGAGAAGAACATTTTCGTCGTGCTTGTCAATGCACAAGATCAGCTTTTGATTGAGTCAGAATACGCGACCCTCGAAGATGTGCGCCGCCTGGCAAAGGAATTCATCGACAACAACGGCGACGGTACGTGCGAGGACTGTCGTGGCCTGCGTGACCCGGCGTCTTCTGACAATCCAGGCAAAGCGGTCATCTCTCTTCAGAATGACCGCGGAACCAGCTACAACATGTTTGTAAAGGTTCGAAACGAGTTGTTGGGTGCGTACTCAGAACTTCGCAATGACCTTGCTACGCGCAAGTACGGACGCGATTATGAAGCGCTCAACGAAAGCGACAGAGAAGAAGTGAACGCGGTGTACCCACAGTTCATTTCTGAAGCAGAACCTGTAGAAGTAGGCGGATAATGGCACAGATTAAAAAGAAGAAGAAGGTGGAATTGCCACCTTTGTCTACGGCATCGTTGCCTGACATCGTGTTCATGCTGTTGTTCTTTTTCATGGTTACCACAACGATGCGTGAAGTGACGTTGCTGGTGAAATTGAAGAAGCCTCAAGCTACAGAGATCCAAAAGCTCGAGCGAAAGGACTTGACGACCTACATCTACGTGGGGGCTCCTAAGAATGTGGAGCTAGGTTCTGAACCGCGCATTCAACTTGATGACCAGCTTGCTTCAGTAAGCGATGTGCAGCAATGGGTAATCGTACAGCGTGAGGCCATCAATGAGGCGGAGCGTTCTAAGTTCACCGTGTCGATCAAGGCCGACGTGGATGCTAAAATGGGTTTGATTAGTGACATCAAGCAGGAGCTGCGCAAAGCACAGGCCCTGAAATTGTCCTATTCTGCCAACCCTGCAGCTTCAGTCGAGGAACTGTACAAGGCCTACTAAAGGTCTGGTGTTTTGGTTTGAGCCCGGCTCCGAAAGGAGCCGGGTTTTTTTATGGCCTGCGGCCTGTGGCTGGTTTCTGGTCTCTGGTATTTAGCTTCTCGATTCTGGTGAGTGGTTCATGTTGCCGATACCAAGCGGCCTGGGACTACAGCCCAGAAGCCAACAGCCATTAGCTAGAAGCCAACTTTACCAACCTTGCCAATCTTGCTAACCTCGCCAACCTTGCTAACCTTGCTAACCTCGCCAACGAGCCAACGAGCCAACCTTGCCAATCTTGCTAACCTTGCTAACCTCGCCAACGAGCCAACCTTGCCAATCTTGCTAACCTCGCCAGTGAGCCGCTTGCCGCGTACTTTTGGCGGCAATGAATTCCTTTAAGTCTGATTCCTTGTTTTTGGCGTTTGCCGTGGTGCTCTCGATGCTGTTTGTTTCGGGCTTGGGTGGGGCGTCGGTGATGCAGATCCTTGGGTACGGCGGAATGAACTTGAGTGAGGTGATCCTGCATGAGGAGCTGAATGCGGCACGTGCGCTGTTGGCGCAGCAGGGATTGGGGTCGCTGGCGATCTTTTTGGTTCCGGCGTTGGCGCTGCAGCAGCGTTGGTCACGGGTTGAGGAGCCGGCGACGCCCGCGTTGCCGCGGCACGCGGCCTGGAGTTGGCGCGAGACCCTATTGGCGTGGACGCTGCTTCCGGCGTTGCTGCCCGCATTGGAGTGGGCATCGGGTTGGTGGCTCCAGTTTCTACAGGGTCAGGAGTGGGCAGCGTCAGCCGTGGCTCAGGCTGAGACGCAGTCGGGTTGGGTCGAGCGTATGCTCTTTTTGCCGCACTGGGGCGACAAGTTGCTTGGAGTGGCAGTGTTTGTGGTCATTGCCGCGGTAGGCGAGGAGCTCTTCTTTCGCGGAGCCTTACAGCGCATGCTGCGCGCCCGCTTGGCTCCATGGGGGTCGGTGCTGGCGTCCGCGGCGCTATTTGCCGGATTTCACTTTGACTTGATTCACGCTCCCTTTTTGGTAGTGGCGGGGCTTGCCCTTGCGTGGATCTACGAACGAAGCGGACGCCTATGGGTTCCGCTGGGGGCGCATGTGCTCCACAACGGAATCACGTACGTTCAGACTCAAATAGAGGGTCCTGGGTCGTACGCCGCCCATGTGGTGGCTAATTGGACGTGGCTGGTTCCGGTGGGAATCCTGGCCGCAGCGGCCATAGTCGGAGCACTCGCGCGCAAATAAGTACCTTTGCACCGTGGTAAAAATCGCGGACATCGAACTGCCGGACTTTCCGTTGCTCCTCGCGCCGATGGAGGACGTGAGCGATCCGCCCTTTCGCCTGCTATGCAAAGAGAACGGGGCAGACCTCATGTACACCGAATTTATTTCGAGCGAGGGACTGATCCGCGACGCCGCAAAGTCGCGCGCTAAGCTGGATATTTTTGAGTACGAGCGTCCGGTTGGGATTCAAATTTTTGGTTCCGAATTAGAAAGCATGATTGAGGCGGCCGAAATTTGTGCCCAAGCCAATCCGGACCTTATCGACATCAACTACGGATGCCCCGTCAAAAAGGTGGTGTGCAAGGGCGCAGGGGCGAGTATGCTTCAGGATATTCCGAAGATGGTGCGCCTCACCAAAGCCATCGTCGATGCCGTGGATAAGCCCGTGACGGTCAAGACCCGCTTGGGTTGGGATGACAGTACCAAAAACGTGGTTGAGGTCGCAGAACGGCTTCAAGATATTGGCATCAAGGCCATTAGTATCCACGGACGCACGCGCAGCCAGATGTACAAAGGCGAAGCCGACTGGACGCTGATTGGGGCGATTAAGAACAATCCGCGCATGAACATTCCGGTGTTTGGAAACGGAGACATTGACAGCCCTGAGAAGGCCCTGGTGATGCGCGACCGCTACGGGGTTGACGGAGTGATGATTGGCCGCGCCACCATCGGGTATCCGTGGATTTTTAAAGAAATCAAGCACTTCATGGCGACGGGCGAGCACTTGGATCCGCCGACGCTCAGCGAGCGCACCAACGCCGCGCAGCGCCACTTAGAGCTGTCGGTGGACTGGAAGGGCGAGAAGCTGGCGATCGCCGAGATGCGCCGCCACTACGGGAATTACTTTAGAAACTTCCCCAATTTCAAAGAGTTGCGCCAGACTCTGGTGACCTCGGATTCGCTCGAGATGCTGCGCGCCACATTCGACGAGATTCGCGGAGACTACGCGCTGCGCAACAGCTTCGTATCGGAGCCGGCCTGACGCCCGGCGAGCCACGAGAGTAGGCCGCCAATCACAACCACCAACGCGAGCACTGCGAGCGACTGCACCACGGACCACTGGACGGGGTAGGAATCGACGACGTATCCTTCGCCGAGTTTGAGTAGGCCCCATTGGGCCTGGGCGGCGACGACCGCTGCTCCCAAGGTGAATCCAAGGATGGCGCCGATAAGGGTGAGCCAGATTCCGCTCCAGGTGAATGCAGCTCGGATGCGGTCCGCGGGCATTCCGAGGGCGGCGAGCATGGCGCGCTGGCCCTGTTTTTCGAGAATGATGAGGCTCGCGGCTGCGTAGAGTCCAAGCGAGGCAAGCAGTACGATGAATCCCAAAATCGCGGTGGTGGCAAGGCCTTCGCTGCGAAGGACCTGAAACATGGCCTCTTCGCGCTCTTCGGGGCGTTCTGGGGTCCATCCGGGGGCGGCTGCAGCCAGTGTGGCGCGCAGGTCGCCGGGCGCTCCAGTCGAGGGCCAAACCAGCACGTGCGAAACCTGCCCTGAGTCGGCCAGCGGCCTTAGGGCCCGAAGCTCAGCCATGGGCATGATGCCGAATGCGTAGTCGATTTGGGGGTGGATACTGAAGGTTCCGCGCACTAATGCGAAGCTGCGCTGAAAGTCCTCAAGGCCGGCTTGGGGCCAGAGCAGTTCCACGGGGTCGGGGCCGCGGCTGAAGTCCACCATAAGCTGGCCAGAAGCGCCGGTGCCGAGGTAGAGTCCGTCCAATTCGGCAATGGTGTCACCGTCGCCGCGCAGCACGTTCGCACCCCAAGGGCTTAGCCCTGAAAATGCCGAGTCTACGCCCCATAGCTCGACAAGAACTTCTCGCTCCTCGCTGCGCACGAGTGCTTTTTGGCTGACCACAGCGCTCAGCCCCGCAACCTCAGGAAGGGCCCGCAGGGCCTCAAGATCGACTTCACGGTGAATACCCTCAGTCGGCGACAGGGTGTAGGGGGCGTGCATGCCTTCGTAGGCGGCGCGCACCATGGATTCAAGCCCGTTGAACCCCGCGAGGACGACGAGCATGGCGGCGGTTCCGACGGCCACGCCGAGCGCAGCAAGGCGAGCCACCCACTGGGTGAGCTTGCGGCCGCGAAGCAGGCGCCAGCCCAACTGCGGTCCGCTCGCGCGCACTACTTAAACGGATTTTCTCCGCCCTCGCGCAGAAGGCGGTCGATGTTAGCCTCGTACTCCATCGAATCGTCGGCGAAGTACTGTAGGTTTGGAATCACGCGCAGCTGGTGGCGCACCCGACCGGCCAGCTCGTTTTTAATCCGCGGAGCGTGCTCCTCGATGAACTCCATCGCCTTCTCGGTGCAGTCAATCGGGAAGAAGCTGAGGTAGACCCGCGCCAGTCCGAGATCCGGAGTTACCCGGATTTTGCTCACGGTAATGAGGGTTCCGGGAAATTCCGCTGCCGCTAGGGCGCGAAACACCTCGGCCATGTCGTGCTGCAGCAGCGAATTAATACGTTTTTGGCGGATGGATTCCATACCTGCAAAAGTACCGCTAATTTTAGGGCAATGCTTCCCTCTCCCCATTGGCTCGGAATCGAGCACCTCGGAATCGCCGTGCGCGACCTTGACGCCGCCGAAATCCTCTATACGGGGCTGCTCGGAGTTGGACCCTACAAGCGCGAAGAGGTCGCATCCGAAGGGGTCATGACCTCGTTTTTTGCAGTCGGAGGCAACAAAATCGAGCTGCTTGCCGCCACACGTCCGGATTCACCCATCGCCACCTTTATTGAAAAGCGGGGCGAGGGCTTGCACCACGTCGCCTATGCGGTGGCCGACCTACAGGCCGAGCTCGACCGCCTCGACGCGGCCGGAATTGCGCTGATTCACCGCCACCCCAAGCCGGGCGCTGACGGCAAGATGATCGCCTTTGTGCATCCGAAATCCACAGGCGGAACCCTGATCGAGCTCTGCCAATCTATCGAGGACGCATGAATTCAGATGTGAGCGGCATCCTCATTCTGGTGCTTGTACTCACGACGGCCCTTGCCTATGGCCTCACTCACTTTCGACGTGAGTTCGTGTGGCTTTATGCCTACACGGCCATCATTTGGGTCATGTTTCTTTTTTTGCTTTCGGTGGGCCTGCCTATTCGCGGGTTGCTCAATATCACCTATCCCTGGAGTGTTCCGCTGCTTTATTTGCTGCCGACCTGTGTTCAGCTTTATACCAACGCGCTCTTCAAAACAAAGAGTGAGGATTGGGTGTACTATGTGCTGTACTTAATGCCCGTATTTTCAGTCGTTAGTGCGTACGGAATTGTAGCTATCCCCACGCTCTAACAAAAGAATGTGGCGCACCTCCTTGCGGGCGACTTTCTTGATGTGGAGCACCTGCTCGGGGCTTTAAGGAGTTCGTTGACGTACCTGACATCTTTTTCAATGATTCACTCCATCCTATTAATTCGAAGGGTACGCGAAGCGCGCTTTACCGGCCCGGGATGGCTGTACTGGAGCCTCCCGTGGATGCAGCTCATTCTCTCGGTGGCTGGGCTATTCGCCATCGTCGTTCATGTTCTTGGCTTCGCCTCGGGTCAGTTTATGTTCACCGTCTTAAGTATGGTTTCGATTGCGCTTGGAACCTACGTCGTACTCCTTTCTCGCTATGAGGAGCGCAAACTCACCAGCGTCATTAGCGACGCGATGTTTTTTGCACCTTCAAAACATGAGTCCATTGAAACTTTTTTGCGGAACCTAGACGGAGACGCCGTCCGCGCCCTCTTTCAAGAGTTCACCAAGCCCGAGCTCGCGAGCGCAAGCCTTATTTCAAGCTCTGACTGGGATTCCTTTTTGCACGAGCAACGATTCAGCTGGCCTGAATTCAAGAACCGCGTGCGGATCCGCTACGCGCTCCAAGAGCTCAACAGCGGATACCTAGCCACCAAAACTGTGGAGTCCCTCTCTCTTGAGCTCGGGTTCCAAAGCCGCAAGTCGTTTTACACGGCATTCGAGGCCGTCACGGGCGAATCGTTCCGTGGTGAGGCGGATCGTTAAAATTATTCACATATAAATCGATTAAATGCTTGAATAGTAGCATTTTAATGCTTTCGTATAATTAATTATACACGATATTCTATTGATGGAATCATCAACTTAGCATTTCTGATTATGCTAATCTTGATACCAAAATCCATGTGGTTAGATAAACCTAATTCGTTCGTCGTTCACAGTCGAAAGATTTATATGCTATTCATTTTTGGACTTTTTACCCTTAATGTTCTCGCACAAATGCCGCCAAGTGCGACCCCTCTGTTGGCTGATCCAAATTCGCTGAATTCTACTTCGAATAGATATCAAATATCCGGTGATCCAGAATGTACCTTGCTGCTCGGTAAAAGTCCAACTTGTTGAAGACCTACAACTAGGGGATACAGTTTGGTCGTATTTTGCAGTATCAAGCCGTATACTCTTTTGAACACCTTAAATAATGAAAAAAATCATAACCATTCTTACCTTTTTTTTAGGCATTGCCGTAAATGCTCAAAATACTAGTTATGGTACTAATGCATTATTGAACCAGAATAATGGTAATGGATTTGGATGGATGAATAGTGCATTTGGATATCTATCCTTAAGGTTCAACAATGATGGTAGTTTTAACTCTGGTTTTGGAAAAGGCACATTGTACAATAACACGGATGGCGAATACAACACAGCACTTGGGGCTGACGCGATGTACTATAACACAACGGGAAATAATAACACAGCCACGGGAGATAACGTACTTTATTACAACCTAACTGGAGCTAATAACACGGCAATCGGGTCACACTCCCTGTATAAAACCACAAACGATAATAATACGGCAGTTGGATATTATAGTCTTTACAACAACACATCAGGAGATAATAATACCGCTAGCGGATTTCATGCTCTTTATAACAACACCACGGGGAGTTATAATACGGGATTGGGCTACAACGCTAGGGCTAGTTCGGTTAATGCGATAAACCAAACAGTTCTTGGTTACAATGCTGACGGTCAATCCGATAATTCCGTGACATTAGGAAATAGTGATGTAACAGCTGTGTATATGGCTGAGGACAAAGGCGCTACGGTATATGCGGCAGGACTCAATCTAAATAGCTTTCTCATTACAGCCACTTCTGCCATCCTCACCCTATCTGGAGACCTAACCATTAACTCTGATGAACGCCTAAAAGACAACATCCAGCCATTGGGTTCTACCCTTAACAAGCTCCATCAGATAGAAGCCAAGACCTATTCTTTGAAAAAGGATGAGGAGCATACACCCAAGATTGGGGTATTGGCACAAGAGGTGCAAGCCGTATTCCCAGAACTGGTTACGGTAGGTGCTGATGGCATCCTATCGGTCAACTATCAAGGACTTGTTCCTGTGTTGATTAACGCCATCAATGAGCAAGACGCCAAGATTGCAGCACTTGAAGCACAGAATGAACAACTCGCTATAGCCTCTCAAAAGATTGCGGCACTTGAGGAGATGGTTCGCTTTTTAGCCTTGCAGCAATCTCAAACAACGTCATTTTTACAAGCAGGATTATGATCATACAAACTACCAGGACCAAGGTGCTCGCATGCACCCTTGCTATCATGAATTTTGCTGCTTTTGGTCAAAACTTGGAGGTGGCTTCAGGCGGACTTCTGTACCTGTCGCCCGGGGCGGTGGTAACGGCGGGCGGTAACTTCTCTAATGCGGGGACTGTCACCCTTGACGCCTCGACGACGGCCTACAGCCAATTAAAAATCTCAGGCACGGCCTCTGGGAATGTGGTTCAGTCTCAGTACCTCGAAGCTGGATCTCACCTCTTATCATCACCGGTATCTCAGGGATTCACGACGACCTCTGGCGATAAGGCAAAGCTCTATTCCTACGACGCAAGTGTGGGCAATTGGGCAACGATAGGCGCCAACTTTGCCACAGCAGGTCTTGGCTTCGCGGCGCGGGTCGACGCCACACAGATTCCATTTTTAACCGCTGCGGCCAATGCCAGTGTTACGGGCACCCCGAACACGTCGATGACCCACACCTTGGGCTATTTTGGTTCCAATTCACTTGCAGGTGGGTCTGGAACGGGCTGGAACCTCATCGGCAACCCCTACACCTGCGGACTGGACTGGTCCACGGTTTCACTGACCAATGTGAATTCAGCCTTTTACATCTGGGATCCCGCAACTACAAGCTACAAATACTACAGTGGTGCTGGAGCAATTACCAACCCGGTAATTCCCCCCATGCAGGCATTTTGGGTGCAGGCAACTCAATCCGGTGCGTCCATTGCCACGACAATGGCTACCCACGGCACGGTCTCTAGCAGCCCTGCCTACTATAAAACCATTCACGACAACCTCATAGTCACGGTCACCAAGGCGGGAGATTCCGCCACGACAGACCGCTTGTGGGTGGCCAACATACAGGGAACGGACGATGGCTTTGACGGTGCCTACGACGCCTGGAAGATGACCAACGGCCCCACGATGCCCAATGTCTTCACCTGGGATCTGGGCGAGCGCATCGCCATCAACGCCACGCAGATTGATGCGGCCAAGGTGCTCCCTATGGGCTTTAGCTGCGCTGTGGCCGGCGAGAAGTTTGGTGTAAGCCTTAAGCAGGTAACCGGTGGCCAGTACTATGACGTCTACCTCGAAGACAAGCTCACCGGCAGCTACCACGATTTAAACCAAAGCGACTACGCCTTTACCCACCAGGGCTGGACTCAGGAGGGTCCGCGTTTTGCGCTTCACTTTAGCTTAAGCACTGTAGGGGTCGAGGATCCCAATGCTGCCGACCTGTTTGTGGCCTACCAAAACCAAGATCGTATAATGCTGCGCTCCATTGGCGAAGGCTTTAGCGCCTACCGCCTCTATGGCCTCAACGGTCAGGAGCTTTCGAGCGGACCCTTGACCCCAGGCATGCAGAGTATTGCGGCGCCCACCAGCGCGGGACTATACTTTATCGAGGCACACGGGCCTCAGGGATCTCTGCGCCAGAAAATCATCATAACCTACTAGTCTTCGTTATGAAATATATATTTGCCGCAATGATGCTGCTTGTGTCGCTAGTAGCGCGAGGGCAAGACAGCGAGAACGCCTTTGAGGAGGCCTTCGAAGACATGTTTCAGTACGAGGAGCCCGTATGGATCCCTCAAAACACCCCACCAGACCCTCCTGTCCCCCTAGACGGAGGCCTCGTAGCCCTTTTGGCTGCAGGCGGAGCCGTCGCCTACAAGAAGTACCAGTCCAAGCGGTCTAATCGCCCTAGCTAGAGTTAAGGCCAGATAAAAATCAAACAAACCACCACCATTCCAAGCCATGAAACCAACGAATATACTTTTAGCTCTAAGCCTTGTGCTGGCGTCATCCCTAGCTAGCCATGCCCAGGTGGGTATTGGCACCGCAACCCCTGCGGCTTCATCCATATTAGATTTAACCAGTACCACCCAAGGGCTTTTAGCGCCAAGGATGACCGAGGCTCAGCGAACCGCGATAGCGTCGCCCGAGAACGGTTTAATTGTTTATCAAACAGACGGCAACGTCGGGTTATGGGTGTATAACACATCAACTTCATCTTGGACATTATCCACGGCAGCCAACACGGCCGCTACAGTTACCAATGTTGCAGCAGGAACGATTGCAGCAGTAAATGTTCAGGGAGCCCTTGATGAGCTGGACCTAGAAAAAGCTCCAATAGCAAGTCCAACGTTTACGGGAACGGTAACTGCTCCAACCTTTGTTGGTGATTTGACTGGTAATGTTACTGGTGATTTGACAGGTAATGCGGCCACAGCAACACTAGCTAGTACCGTCACCAACAATGCGGATTTGTCAGGTGCAGTGGTATCAACGGGTAATACTACATCATTAGGCACATTCACCTCTACAGAGCTATCGACCGCCTTATTTGATAAAACAGGTACTGGTGTTGCGGTATTTGCAGAAAGTCCGACTTTAGTTACACCAGATCTTGGAACACCAAGTTTTTTAGAAGGGACGAACATCACGGGAACAGCCGCAGGCTTAACAGCGGGAACAGTGACTACCAATGCGGATTTGACCGGTGCAGTGGTATCATGGAGTAGTAATTATACATCATTAGGCACATTCACCTCTACAGAGCTATCGACCGCATTATTCGATAAAACAGGTACTGGTGTTGCGGTATTTGCAGAAAGTCCGACTTTAGTTACACCAGATCTTGGAACACCAAGTTTTTTAGAAGGGACGAACATCACGGGAACAGCCGCAGGCTTAACAGCGGGAACAGTGACTACCAATGCGGATTTGACCGGTGCAGTGGTATCAACGGGTAATACTACATCATTAGGTGCATTCAGCTCTGCAGACTTAGAAGGCGCTTTATCTGACGAGACCGGCACTGGTGTTGCGGTGTTTGCTACTTCACCAACGCTTGTTACTCCTATAATAGGTACATTAGGTACTGCTGTAACAGCAATAATAATGAATAGTCAATCTGCTGTCCCAAATACTAGCATTGTAAGTGGCTCAACAACTGAAGTTACGTACTCGGTCAATAATGTTTTAGCAGGTGCAACTGCATTAGTCTCTTTTGACCATGCATTATATCCAGGCATTTATGTAGCTTATACTAGAACGACAGTTAGTAATGTTATTGTGGGATATGGCAATGCTACAAATACAAACCAAATTTTAAGCGCTAACGCTACTACTAACATAAAAATCACCGTAATTCAGTAGTATCTGCTCTTATAAGATTGTAACAAATCAAAGAAATAACTGTATTTCCCCCCCCAGTTTTAGTAACACTAAGAGCATCTGCCAAAGAGCTTTTCACGGGCGTACCGATTGGGCGAGCCTTGATTTGCCTAAATTCTTATACTAACCTAGCGCTTCAAGCCACGCGCCAGTGGTCAACTGTCGCCAAAAAGTAGGGGATTTCTGGATCAGAATGCGCGCTGATGAAACCGGCGCTTCGACTGGCATTGTCTTAGCCCGCAAACTAAACAAAATGCATCGTCCGCCATCCGTAGGCCGCAGCTGAAGCAATGTTGGCGGCGTTGTCGTCAATAAAGAGCACCTCGGCGGGCGAGGTGATGCCCAGTTCACGGTCCACTGCGGCATAGATCGCCGGATCGGGTTTGCGCAAACCCATTTCGTAGGAGTAAAAAATCCGCTCAAAGCAGCGCGCAAATTCGCCAAAGCCAAAGGGCCCGAGTCGGCGTCGGACTTCGTCAATGTGAATGGGGTTGGTGTTGCTCAAAAGGGCTAATCGATAGCCCTGAGCCCGCAGGGAGCGCAGCACGTGAAGGGTTCTGGGCGGAATTTCTAGAAGGAGGGCGTTCCACGCTGCGTCAAGGCTGGAGCGAGAGGCAGCACGACCAAGCTGACTGCGCAGCGCCCTTCGGAATTCTGCGGCAGTGATGGCGCCGGTTTCGAAGTCGTGAAAATAGTCGGCGTCGAGGTGCAGGTCGGCAGGCGCACCAAGCGTTTGAAACGCTTCAATGCTACGCGGCGGGTCGATTTCGATGATAACGTTTCCGAAATCGAACACAATCCACCCACCAGGGTGCGACGTGAGCTCAGAGGTTTTGAGGAGGCGCATGGCCCAAAGGTCGGGTTAATTCGCCTCGGCCTTGGTGTACTTCTTGGGTGTCACGCCAAATTTTCGCTTAAATGCAGCGATAAAATGGCTCGGATTCTGGTATCCGATTTCAAACGCGACTTCGTTCACGCTCAAGCGTCCTTGGTCGAGCATGCGGCGCGCGTGGTTGAGGCGGGTGTCCATGACGTACCCGTAGACGGTGTTGCCGTAAACTTCCTTAAATCCAGCCTTGAGGCGGTATTCGTTGAGCCCCACACGGTCTGCCAGTTGCTTGATGGTGGGCGGATCCTGCCACTGGTCAAGTATGACCGCCTTGGCGTCGTGAATCCGCCGAAGGTTGTCTTCGTCTTTAAGGAACGGACACGCAGCCGTATCGGGTTCGCTGGTATGAAAGTAGTGCCCGAGCAGCTCGAGCACGTAGCCCAATTGGGCCACCCGCAGGGCGTTGGTGCTCAGTTTTTTAGACCATAGTGAATCGAGAATTACGCGCTGTCCTGCATCCACAGCGCGCTGGTCATAGATGGGGCGCTGCATGTCGGTGCGGCCTAAAAACGGAATCTCTTCGCTCTCTTCGCCGTCTGGCATAAAGAGCCGGTGAAGGCGTTCAAAACGGATTTTAATCGCAATTAAGCGCTTGCCATGTGGGAGTCCTACGCCAGCCTTGAGTTCATCCTTAGGGTTGTAGATGAAAAAACTTTGACCTTCGGGCAGCGGACGCATGTACATGGGGCCAAATTGAAAGGAGGTTTCGCCATCCAAGCTAAAAAAGAGGTGGACGTGCTCGGGTTCCAAGACCAAGGTGCTGGGGGCTTCGCTGGCGCGCCCCTCAAGGCGGAGCCATTCAATGCCTTCGTACAGGCTTTGGTATCGGATTGGGCTATTTGGACTCATATCTTTATGATGCTAAAATACGATTAAGCCCTATTTTGTTCAGTTTTTGCTTCTTCTCTTTAGGCTATGGGTTTTTTGTTTACGGGTATAATTGATTTGAGGTCGGGGCTATTTTTGCTGCATGAAGTGGCTAAATGAATACCGATTGATCCTCAAGCGCGACGGATGGGCGGGCTTGGTGCGGCAGGCCGGATGGCCCGTGGCGATTGGACTCTTTTCATTCTTTCTGATCAAAGGTCTAGCTTGGTTGGCCTTGGCCTACGGCGGACTTGAGATGATTCGCTAACGGCGAATTATTAACTCAATTCAGGGTCGGCCTACCGACCCGACATTCCTTATTTTTGCAGCCCTCAAGCGCCCATAGCTCAGCGGTTAGAGCAGGGGACTCATAATCCCTTGGTCGCAGGTTCAAATCCTGCTGGGCGCACTAAGCCCTCATCAGTAATGATGGGGGTTTTTTGGTTGATAATCAGTTCATTACAATTTAATCTGTAGAAGAAACAGTTGGTTAGTAATACTCCTAAGGTAGTGCATCCCAGACTGCAATTTGGACTGCAATTGGTGATTTTAGACTGCTTTTAGACTGCAATACAGACTGCAGTTGTAGACTAAAAGGAGCTACCTCGAATCAGAGATAGCTCCATTTTATGAAGGTAATGCAGGTTATGCTGCCCTACAATTTTTGGTAATTACCACGTTTGATCTTCTTCAGATATCCATGTTCCACCAACTTTCTTAGGTCATCAGTAACAGAAGAGTGACTCTTAGCTGCTATGGCCGCCTGTGCTGCATCATATTCGCTTCTTGTGAACGTAGGGTTCAGCTTATCAAGTACAGCTTGTAGAGGATTTGCTTTTACTTGTTTTACCAATCCATAAACATGGGTATGCGCTACCCAGAAGTGTGGTTCCAACTGCAATGCTGACTGTAGATCTTCAGAAGTGATATACAACTTGGTGTCTCCTGTATAGACCTCATCTTCAGAGTCCAACCAAACACGCAGTAGAGCATAGAAACCTGCAATTTTCAGCATTCTAAATACATACCTAAAACCGAAGTTTTTGTCTGCCTTGAAGGTTGCTTTGAACTCAACTTCTTTGTCTTTACCAAACTGGTTGTACTGCTTTAGTGTATCGGCATTTGGTAGGATTGTGATATCACAGTCCTTGTAGAATAGGTAAAGCTTTAGCAGCTTGTCTTGTAGTGCCTCAAAGCATAGATTCTCAAGAGTACCATCTTTTTCAAAGTCAGGAAGATCTCTGTATTCCGCCTCTTGATTGATGGTGTAGTACAAGAACCTAGAGAAGGTACCACTTGGTGTTCATACATGCTCTTAGCTTGGTCAGGAGTACCTGCAAGTAACATAGACAAGTATGGGTAGTCAATCACCGTAGTCAGGTTACCAGTCTTTCTGCTGTAGCTCAGAAGTTCATTCTCAGCTACACGTCGAATGGTATCTTCAAAACCACCATGGTTACCACCCATAGCTTTAATCAGTGTTGAAGTTTCTGATTCATATATCATTGATGGACATAGAGAATCAGAGTTGACCTTCAAGTGATCTAGTAACCTGGTTTTTGTGACATTACCGGGAATGAGCACTGTCTTTTCAGGAAAGTTAGATTCCAGATTGTATTCCCCCCGGTTGTAGTAACACCAAGTTAGGGAATTTCTCCTTTTTGAGGTCCTCCCCTTGTTAGTAACACTCTTAACTAGAGAATTCGGGGTTAGTTTGATGTAAATATATGAATTCTTCAGGTGGCAAATCGTAGATAGAAGAATGCGGTCTCAGAGTGTTGTAGT
>Ga0315906_10000776_pt1 | contig 49524 bp, 52 predicted proteins | sample LakEriMetagenome_4_FD_203526 | JGI IMG/M metagenome (GOLD analysis project Ga0315906, IMG submission 203526) | Freshwater fungal communities from buoy surface, Lake Erie, Ohio, United States - Buoy 2 MA122 | ecosystem: Environmental > Aquatic > Freshwater > Lake > Lake biofilm | place: USA...
CGCCGGCGCGCACGAGATCGGTATAGGTGAGCCAAGTGAGGCGCTGTTGCTCTGAGGTGAGGCCGGCGGTCATGCGCGTGTCGTAGACCGCAGCGATACGCGCGAACAGCTTGTCGTTCTGGGTGATGCGATCGCGGAACGCGGCGAGCTTGGGTTCGAGTTCGCGCTCGACCGCCTGCACGGCGTCGTCGCTGAGCGTGGAGCCGTAGATGCCGTAGACCGTATAGGCGCGGCGCAAGGCGCGACCGGAGCGTTCCATCGCGGCGATGGTGTTCTCGAAGGTGGCCGGCGCAGGATCATCGGCGATCGCCTGAAGTTCGGCCAATTGCCGGGCCATGCCGGCTTCCATCGCAGGCGCGAGCCCGGCAGGCGAGGCTTTGTCGAAGGCGGGCACGCCGCCGTATGGACCGATCCACGGTGCGGCGAGCACGGGCAGCGGCGGCGAGGCGGCGGTGGAGAGTGCGGTGGAGGCGGCGGCGATGAGTGCGGTGGTCATGGCGATACGGAGCGCGTGGCGCATGGGAGTGGTTCCGGGTGTCCGGGGTCGGGCGGTCAGGATATCAGCGACGGACAGACGCCGCCGCGAGGCCGTCAGTCCGCGCCCAGATCGAGACGCAGCGTCGCCGGCAGGCAGTGCATCGGCAGCGGCGCGGCGCGGCCGCGGATCTGCAGCGCCGGCAGTTCGAGGATCTCGAGGCCGAGGCCGTCGGGGCCGAGTGCGGCGCGCACCGTGCCAGAGAACAACACTTCGCCGGCGCGGGCACGCTGGCAGAGCCGTGCCGCCACGTTCACCGTGTCGCCCACCACGGTATCGTGCCGGAACGAGGGCGGGCCGATCGGCCCGGCGATCACCGGCCCGTAGTGGATGCCGATGCCGAGGCCGGTGATGACGCCCTGCCGCGCCTGCCAGTCCGCGGCGAAGGTCTTCCAGGCATCGAGCAGCGCATGGGCCGCTCGCACCGACCCGCGGGCTGCTTGTTCGCCGGTGTCCGCCGCGAAGGGGCCGGTGCCGAAAGCGACCACCACGCCGTCACCGGCCATGTTGCAGGCGCGACCGCTGTGCTGTCCGACGACGCCTACGAGGAGCTCGAAGTAGCCCTCCAAGAGGGCGACGACCCCGTCTGGTCCGAGGTGTTCCGAGGCGCGGGTGAAGCCGCGCATATCGACGAACATCACCGCGCAGTCGATCTGGCGCTGACCCATGGTCGGTTCAGTCCGACGGCGGCGCTGACGATGCGCCATGCGCCGCGGCTTTCGATGCCGCGTCCGCACCTTTGGGCGGCAACCGCAACGGTTCGGGATCCCGGTAGCCGGTGACGGCGTCGAGGTCGGCATGCATCCCCACCAAGGCGTCTTCGACGCGCCGCCGCAGCGCCTCGAGCTGCACCGCATCGAGTTTGGCCGGCACTTCGATCGGCTCGCCCGCACGCACTGCGACGGTGGCCCCTGGCTTCGGGATCACGGTGCGGTCCCACGAGGCATCCCAACGCCAGCAGCTCGCCGCCGACCCGGCCACCGGCAGCAGCACGCTGCCGGTCTTCTGCGCGAGGGTGATGATGCCGAGCTGCGCGACGCCGCGCGGGCCGCGCGAACCATCGATCGCGAGACAAGAGTTGAGTCCGGGATCCTCGCGCTGTGCCTTGATCATCTCGACCAGCGCCCGTGCGCCGCCCTTGCCGGAGGAGCCGCGCGCGACACGGAAGCCGAGACCTTCTTCGATGCGGGCCATCGCCTCGCCGTCACGGCTCTGCGAGCACATCAGGCTCCAGCGGCCCTGCTCGGGCAGGCTGAAGAAGTGCATCAGCGCAAAGGTACGCGAGTGCAAGAAGGCGCCTACCACAGGCTGTCGTGCGGCGATCAGCCGGTGCAGCGTCGTATCGACCTGTTCGGTGCGATAGGTCCAGGAACGGCCAAGCGCACGATAGGCGCGCCAGCCGATGGGCGGCAGCATCTTGTGCAGCACGAAGCGGCGTATCGGCTTGCGGGGCCGCTGCGTGCGGTCCGGTCCTGGTGCCGTGTCACCCATGGGGTCTCAGCTCTCGCCGGTGCCGCGGCCCTTGCGTCCGCCGCTCGCATGCGCGTCGGCGAAGGCGCCGCTTGCCATCGCGCCGACCACCGCGAGCTCGCCGGCGAGCGCGACCACGGCGCAGATCTCCGCGAACTTCGCCGCCGTGCCGGGGCCGGTGCAGCCGAGCAGCGCGAGACATTCGCGCGCGGTCGGCAGGAAGGTGCCGCCGCCGACCGTGCCGACGATCAGGTTCGGCAGCGTCACCGAGGCGTACAGATCGCCGGCCGGCGTCGCTTCGATGCGCGTCAGGGCGGTGCTCGCCTCGACGACGCAGGCGACATCTTGGCCGCAGGCGATGAACAGAGCGGCGACGGCGTTGGCGACATTGCCCTGCACGCCGATCGAGCCGGTCTGCAGCGATCCGATCGTGCCTTGCTGCCAAGCCCGGACCATGGTCGCGGCCTCGGTGCGCCAATAGCGGGCGAGATGCCGTCCCGGCAGCAGCACCTCGGCCGAGGCGTTGCGACCGCGTGCGCCGAGGAAGGCCTGCGCGGTGGCGCGCTTGTCGCCGGACAGCACGGATTCCACCAGCCAGTTCACCGGGGCGTGCGGCATCCGCGGCAGCAGCGCCGCGCAGACCGCCTGCGTGGCGAGCGTGACCATGTTCTGGCCTGCTGCATCGCCGGTCGTGTACTCGAGCATCAGGTAGACGGTGTTGCCGACCACCGAGGTGCGCGCGCCTTGCAGCCGACAGTAGCGCGAGGTGGTGGCGGCGGCTTGCTGCATCGGCAGGAACTGCGAGGCCAACCATGCGGCCATGGTGGCGGCGGTGGTGAGGTCCGCGAACGCGAAGCAGGGTGCGCGACCGACCAGCTGCCGGGTGCAGGCCGCCGCCGCACCGCCGCCGCGGTTGATGGCGTTGAAGGCGTGCTGGTAGGAGGCGACCAGCGTGCCCTCGGTGGTGGCGAGCGGCACGATGAAATCGCCTTGCGCGTACTGGCCACGGATGTGCACCGGGCCGGCGATGCCGATCGGCACTTGGGCGTAGCCGATGAAGCCTTCGATGCTGCCCGACAGGCTCGCGGGATCCGGTTCATCGGCCGCGCCGCTGATCGCGGTGACCGTGTGGCCATCGCTCAGGAGACGCGAGCGACGCGCATCGCGCGCCTCGCGCGAGGCATCGGTGGTGGAGGGCAGGCGGCGCGTGCCGGGGCTGCGGCTGTCGTCAGTCATGGGTTCATTGTGTGCGGCGCGCGGCGGGTTCCGCAAGGCGCTCAGAACCGCTCGCCGATGACGAGCCGGAACACCGACAGATCTTCGCCGAAGCGGTAGCCGAGGCCGATGCGGGGCAGCGTCACACCGGCGATGCGCAAGGGCTCCGCTGTGCCGAGCGTGATGCCGAGTTCGCCCTGCAGGCGGGTCACCCCTCCGGTCGGTGCGCTCGCGAGCAGCGGGACCGACGGCGCATCGGGATACCAACGGAGGGCGGCATAGGGTGCAAAGTCGAGCGCGACATCACCGATCCGCGTGTCGAGCGGCCGGGTGAGCTCGATGCCGGACACGAGCAGCGCGAAGTCGTCGCTGCCGGTGCCGTCGACGCGGCTGTAGGCGTAGGCGAGCGACTGGTGCCAGCGCAGCGCGCCGTGCCGCGACTCGCTGCGCCGGTCGGCGGTCGCGCCGAGCGTGGCGACGCTCGCCTGCAGGCTGTTGCTACGGTCGCGGGCGACCCCCGCCTCCACGAAGGGCTGCACCTCCCAATGTTCGCCGATCCCGATCTCCCATCGCAGTCCCGGTACGAACGACAGCGTCGAGAGGTCGCTCGGAAGGCCGCTCTCGAGGATGTCCTCGACCTTGAAATCGAAGAAGCCGAGCGTGACCGGCAGCGTCAGGACCAGGCCCGCGCGCTCGTCATCACGCTCGCGCAGCCGCCGTTCGAAGGGCAAAGAATAGACCTGCACGGTACGGCCCGAGATCTCGTAGATACCGGTGCCTAGCCGATGGGCGAAGGCGAAGTTCGCCTCCGGCAGTTCGCTCTCGCGCAACGGCGTCGATCGCGCGGGATCCTCAGCCGGCTGGGCTGCAGCCGGGACGGCCGCGAGGACGGTGGTGAGGATGATGGCGAGGGCGGCAGCGAACGCTGCGGTGGATCGGCGCATCAGCCCGGGTCTCCGATCGTCGGTCGATCCGTACCGAGCATCAGCTGGCGCAGCCGCTCCGGTGCGACCAGATGACAATAATGGTTGCCGCGCCAGGTGTCAGGCATGACTTTCCAGCGCCAGTCCTCCCAAGCGGCGAAGAGTGCCGCAGAGCGCAGGTGCAGCGTGTCGTCGGGACCGCGCCAGGCGGTCGCGCGCGAACGCACCCAGCCCGAGCCCGTGTAGCTCACGGCATCGGGTTCAAGCATCACACGGGAGGGCGTGAAGGGGGCGCCGCGACGATCGTCCGCGCTGAGGCTGCGCCAGATCTCGCGGATCATGTCGCGGTGCAGGTCGCGGCAGGCGCGGTCGGGGCGGTCGGGGGTCTGCCTGCTGAGGGCGCCCGCGCCATGGGCGCTGCGCAGGTGGTCTGCGGTCTTGGTCTTGCAAGACAGCTGCTGGGCGCGGCCATCCTCGTCGGACAAGAGGTATTGGTGGGTGCGCAACGGACGGACCGCGGGCTTGGCGCGCTTGAAGGTCTCGAAGTCCGTCTCGACGATGTTCTCGATGGGCACAGTCGTTCCGACAAGCCGTCGTTGGGCCTCGGCGCAGAAACCGGCATGGCTCTGATCGAGAGGGGCGGACCGGGCGGCCGGCAGGGCGACGGCCAGCGTCGCGCAGGAGGCGATCGCGATGGCGCGGCGGGCGAGGCCGGTGCGACGGCGGGTCATCGGCGCTGCAGGCATGTCTGAGTCTAGCAAAGCAGGCATGACGCGGCGGCGGGCCGCGGGCGGGTGCGGCAAAGATCAGTCGGCTGCGACGAACAGCTCGCGGCGTGCCCGCTCCGTGACCATCGCCACAGCCGGGTGCTTGATCCGCCGTTCGGTCGAGATGGCATAGAACCGCGCCTTCAATCCTTGGGCGGTACCGATGCGTGCCACATCGAACTGGCGGACGATCTCGGCCTCGATCGCGAGCGGAGCGGCGAACGCGCCGACGCCATGCTGGGCGAACGTCTTGATGAGAGCGCTGTCGTCGAGCTCGCCGACGATGCGCGGCACCACGCTGAGCGACTCGAACCACTCGTCGAGCATGTGGCGATTGGCGCTGCGCTCGGTCGGTACGAGCAGTGGTGCATCGTGCAGGCTCGCCGGGAAGCCGCGTCGCAGCCGCGACGCCAGCGCACGGGCTGCGAAGAAGCCGATCTCCGACTCGCCGAGCGGGTGGTTGAAGGCCTTCTTGGCGGCGTCGGTCGGCACCGCGCTGGTCGAGAGCACGAGGTCGAGCCGATGGGCGGCCAGATCTGCCAGCAGGTCCTGCAGCGGTCCCTCATGGCAGATCACATGGAACGGGCTGTCGCCGCCGAGCAGCGGTTCGAGCACCCGGAAGGCGATGAGTTTCGGCACGGCGTCGGCGATGCCTATGGTCACCGAGCGGCGGCCGTGTGTACGCGCGCCGCGCAACACGCTCGCGAGCTCGAGACCGCGCGGAAAGATCTCCTCGGCGTAGCCATAGGCGATACGGCCGAGTTCGGTGGGCACGAGCCGCCGGCCCTCGCGCTCGAACAGAGTGCCCTGCAGTTGCTCCTCGAGCAGCTTGATCTGTCCGCTGATGGTCTGCGGGGTGAGGTGCAGGGCCGCTGCGGCCTTGGTCACGCCGCCCTCGCGCACCACGGTCCAGAAATAGAGCAGGTGGGTGTAGTTGAGATGGCGCATGAAGGGCTCGGGGGGGGAGGGGTGCTCGAACCTCGGTTGACAGCGCACGATAATCGATTTTCCGGGGTTCCGATGGAGCGCTATACTGACCCCATGGCACATCCTTCTCCCTGGACTGATATCGGGCGACACGACCTCCTTCCAGCGGCCTCGCACGACGAGATCGTCCGCTTCGATGTCATCGCCCAACTGAACACCCTGCTCGCCGCCCGCTTGGCGCCGGCGGTGCGTGCGTCCTTCGAGGGACGGGTGAGCCCAGCCTGGGTGTCGCGGCATGGCCATGAACCCCGTGACCGACAAGAGGTCGCTGAGGCCATGTCCTCGGATCCCGCATGGCGCAGTTGGAGCCTCGTCCGTCGCAACACCATGGAGATGCGCCAGCAAGCCGGGCGCAGCTTGGTCGCCCGCCAAGCGACCGCTTTGCGCGATCGGGCGCAGGCGCTGAACGAAGGCGCCGCGACGCTGCAGCTCGACCCGTCGTTGCCGGTGCCCCGGTATGTGTCGGCGGTGGACACCCACCTGATGCGCGGTGGCTACACCGCCGAGCAGCTCGAAGGGGATGTCTCGAACCCCGCCAACTACGATGCCGGGTTCTTCGCCACCGTGGGCGGCATGGCAGGCCCTTGGAACGATGCTGCGGGCCGCGCGTTGGCTGCCTGGTTGCAGCGCGAACACCCGGATTTCCAGCCGCAGCGCATCGCAGACCTCGGCTGCGGGCTCGGCCACAACACGCTTCCGTTGCGTCATGCGTTCCCGCAGGCACAGATCGTCGCCGTCGATGTCGCTGCGCCGTTCCTGCGCTACGGCCACGCCCGCGCCCGCTCGCTCGGCATCGATGACATCGAGTTCCGCCAACAGGACGCCACCGCCACGTCGTTGCCCGATGCCTCCTGCGACCTCGTGTTCACCACCATGGTGCTGCACGAGACCTCCGCCGATGCATTGCCGCGCATCCTGGCCGAGTGCAAGCGCCTGCTGCGTCCAGGCGGGCTCGCGATCCATCTCGAGCAGCCGCCCTATCGGCGGTTCCCGCCGTTCGAGCAGTTCATGCGCGACTGGGACGGTCGTTGGAACAACGAGCCGTTCTGGACCTCCCTCCACGAGATGGACCTGACCGAGCGGATGGCTCGGGCCGGTTTCATGCCGGGAGAGATCTTCGAGACCGAGTGCCGTGCGCCGGCTTTGGTCGCCGCCGATGGCCGTGCCGAAGACTTCGGGCGTTCACCCGTGTGGTATGCCGTCGGGGCATGGCAGACGGCGGACGAGACCGCCGCTGCCGTCGGATAGCCCAAGGCCAGGGATATGGACCCGGGACATGGATAAGCCTCAACCGCTTCGCGCCGACTCCGATCAGGCTGCGCCCCCCGCTGCGCCCCCGGCTGCGCGAGGTCGTCGCCCCGAATTCACCGACGATCCCATGCTCGATCGCCTCTACTCGGTCACGCTCGCGCTGGTGGCGGAGCTCGCGGTCACCCGCGCCCGGCTCGATACGGTCGAGCGCTTGCTCGCCCGCCGGTCGGTGGTGGGCGCCGAGGAGATCGAAGCCTATCGTCCGGCGGATGCCGAGGAAGTCGAGGCGCGCAGCCGACTCCACTCCGAGTACTTGGAGCGGGTGTTCCGCGAGTTCACGCCCGCGACGCGGGGCGATACGCCGCGCTGAAGATCCTGCGTCCGCCCTCGAGGGCGACCTCAGCCTGTCTTCTTCTCCACCGGAACGATGGTGATCTCGACGCGCCGGTTCTGGGCACGGCCTTCAGCCGTCTCATTGGTGTCGACCGGATGGTCGGGGCCTGCACCCACGGCGATCATGCGCTCGCGCGCGATGCCGCGACCCGAGAGGTAGCTCACCACCGAACCCGCACGGCGCTCTGAGAGCGTCATGTTGTAGGCGCGCGAACCGGTCGAGTCCGTGTGACCCGCGACCTCGATGACGGTCTGGTTGAACTCGCCGAGGGTGGCGGCCACCTGGTCGAGCACCGAGTAGAAGTTCGCGTTGATGTCGGCGCTGTTGATGGCGAAGGTCACGCCGCCCGGCATATCGAGGGTGATGTTGTTGCCCACGCGCTGGACTTCGACGCCGGAGTTGGCGAGTTGCGCGCGCAGCTTGCGCTCCTGTTGATCCTGGTAGTTGCCGATCGCGGCGCCGCCGAGGCCGCCGATCGCGGCACCGATGGCCGCATTGTCGAACTTGTCCCCTTTGCTCAGCAGGCCGATGACCGCGCCGATACCGGCCCCGATGGCCGCTCCGCTGCGGGTTTTGGCGGTGTCCGGGTTACCGGTGCTCGCGCAGCCGACAAGCAGCAGCGATCCGAGCGCGAGGGCGGTGATCTGGATGCGGGGCGAATGTTTCATGGTGGAGTCTCCGTTCGAGGGGTCAGATCGTGAAGGGCAGAGGTCGGGCAGGACGGTGGGCGCGTGCCTCTCAGCGCTTGACCGGTGTCGCAGGCAGCGCCAGCGAGCCGTCCAGCAGGATTCGCCGCGCGAAGTCGGGGGCGATGAAGTGGCAGTGCCGTACGCCGCGGCCAGCTTCGTTGCCGGTCCAGCTGCGCGAGATCAGGTGCAGCGTGCCGCGCTTGTCGACGGTCGCGAGCTCGCCGGGTTCCAGCCATTCGGCCGAGTTCGAAGCGACGGTATCGCGATCGAACGCGACCTTCTTGCCTTGGCCGAAACGGGCGCTGGCGCGCTCCGCCGGTGTCAGTGAGGCGAGCACCGAGACGAAGGTGTTGCGGTTGACGAGCGAGCAGCTCGAGTCGGTGCGCGCCGCATCAGCCCCGAAGGCGCCACGCAGGGCCTCGGCGGTCGCGAGCTTGCAGGAGATCAGCCGCACCTGACCTGTGGCCGGATCGGCGACGGTGTACTGCTGTGCCTCGAGCGGCTGCACGGAGGCCGCGGAACCCCGGAAACTGTCGTAACCCTCGTGCAGCACATTGCGGGCCGGGCGGGATGCGAGCGTCACATAGCCTTGGGCGCGACCACAGAATTCGTCGGTCGGCCAGGGGGCGGTGGCCGCGCCTTGCGCCACGCCCAAGGTCGGGACCGTGATGGCGACCAGCGCCGTGACGGCCAGGACGGCGATGATGAAGGGTTTCATTGAAGGCATGGCAGGCTCCGTGGAGGAAACGATCGTCGGGTCGAGACCAGATCAGATCAAGACGAAAAAAGAAGGCCCGTCTGACGTCTGTCTGACGGGCCCTCGGAGTGCCGATGATCCGTTACGGCGCGATGTAGGTGCTGCCGACATCCGAACCGACATCTGCGCCTTGAGCGAGCGCGAAGGTCGCGGCGGTCGCCGAGCTGAGAAAAATGTTCTTCATGGATTTACCCTGTTTTGGGCGCGATTCTTTTTGATTCGCGGCGGCAGGTGCGCTGCCGCATCAAAATTTTGGCTGCATTCAATATTGGTCACATTCAAAGTTTAACACGCGCGCCGGTCGAGCGGCATCGACGAGACCGCTGCAAGTCGTCGGGTCAACGAAATGTGCGATGGCGCACGCGATCACCGGCGCGGATGCCGCGGCGTGCTGACTCGCCGCCGCGCAGCTCCAGCACCGCTCGCACGGGGGTGTCGACGCCGAGCGGCTCGAGCGACAGGGGCGTGGCACGTTCATAGATCTTCACCACTTTGCCCCGCGGGTCGATGAAGAGGATGTCGAGCGGGATGTAGGTGTTCTTCATCCAGAACGCCGCCGGTCTGGGCGCAGGATGGATGAACAACATCCCTTGATCTGCGGGTAGATCGCGCACGAACATCAACCCCTGGCGTTGGCGCGCCTCGGTGTCGGCGACCCAGACGCGGTAGGTGAATTGGGTCCCGGCGGCAGTTTCGACGGTCACCTCGCTCTGCGGAAACCGCGCGAGATCCTCGGTAGGAGTGTCCGCTCCCGCCCCGATCGAGACGATCGTGGCCAAAACCATTGCCCAGCCTGCCAGGAGCCGCGTCGTCAGCCGGTGCCGGGGTGCCGCATGTTGTGAGGGGGTGGCAAAGCGCATCGCGATGGAGCATAGCCCTAGTTTCACCAAGGATGCCAAAGCCTACGGACACTCCGTTTCCAAAAGAGGCTTCGTATGACTGCTAGTGTTTGATGATTACTAGTGTATATTATTCAATACAGTAAATTAAACGCATGTTATCGGCGACGTCCGGCTATCTGGCGCCTTGGTTTGGTTAGAATCGGGCTGCAATGACCGTTTCGAACTTCATGCGGCCCGGGAAGGTCCTCGCAGCCTGTGCGCTCGCCGCCACGCTGCTGTTGTCGGCAGGTTGCGCGGTCACGCCCCGCCTCGAGCCGCCGCAGCTCTCGGTGATCGGTGTGGAGATCGTCCGCGGCGACCTGTTCGAGCAGCGGTTCAAGGCCCGCATGCGGGTCCAAAACCCGAACGATCGGTCGATCGCCGTCCGCGGTGTCTCCTACACCCTCCAGATCGGCGGCGAAGAACTCGGTCGAGGTCTGTCGGGATCGTCCTTCACGGTGCCGGCGTCGGGTGAGGCCGAGTTCGACATGCTCGTCACCGCGAACCTTGCCGGCACCGTGATGCGTCTGCTCGAGCGGGCGCGCAGCGATGGCTTGCCCGATTCTTTGTCGTATCGCCTGCGCGGAGAGGTGAAACTCGCCGAAGGCCTGGTACGCACCATCCCGTTCGACGAGAAGGGCTCGGTGCGGTTGCGATGAGTGCGCGTGAGCGTCGATCGGTGGCGTTGCGTCGTGCGCTGCTGGTGGCGGTGTTGGCTGCGCTGGTGATCGTCTCTGTCGCGCTCGGCTGGATCGCTGCGCATCGGGGAACGATCCCCGCCCATGAATTCCGCCCCGATGGGGCTTCGAGGAGTACACCATGACTCTTGCTCTTTGGACCTTGCTCGTCGCCGTGATGTTCCCGATCGTCTGTGCCGGCATCTCCAAGGCCGGCCCCACACGCTACGACAACCGCAATCCGCGCGCCTGGCTCGCACAGCTCGCCGGATATCGTGCGCGCGCACACGCCGCCCAGCAGAATTCTTGGGAGGCGCTTGCCGTCTACGCAGCAGCGCTGCTCGCGGCGGTCGCAGGGGGCGTCCCCGATGCGACGCTCGCGATGGTCGCGGGGATCTTCCTCGCCGCGCGCATCGGGTACCTCGCCTGTTATCTCGCCGACCTGGCCACCCTGCGCTCCTTGGTATGGGCTGCGGGCTTCGGCGCCTGTGTCTGGCTGATCGTGGTCGCGGCGCGTGGTGCCGGTGCAGGCTGATCTGCGCGCCGATCCGACGCGTCCCTCCGGCACCTTCCGCAAGCTGCAAGCCCAGCTCCGCGGGCAGGTCGGCAAGGCGATCGCCGACTACGGCATGATCGTCGAGGGCGACAAGGTGATGGTCTGCCTCTCGGGCGGCAAGGACTCCTACACCCTGCTCGATCTGCTGCTGTCGCTGCAGCGCAGTGCCCCGGTGGGTTTCGAGCTGGTGGCCGTGAACCTCGACCAGAAGCAGCCGGATTTCCCGGCGGAAGTGCTGCCCGATTGGCTGAGCGCGCAGGGTGTGCCGTACCACATCATCGAGCAGGACACCTACTCGGTGGTCAAGCGCGTGATCCCCGAGGGCCGCACGATGTGCGGGCTGTGCTCGCGGTTGCGGCGCGGCGCGCTCTACCGTTGGGCTGCCGAGAACGGCGTCACCAAGATCGCGCTCGGCCACCACCGCGATGACATCGTCGAGACGCTGTTCCTCAACCTGTTCCACGGCGGGCGGTTGAAGGCGATGGCGCCGAAGCTCCGATCGGACGACGGCCGCAACATCGTCATCCGACCGCTCGCCTACTGCGCCGAGCGCGACATCGCGCGCTACGCACGGGCCAGACGGTTCCCGATCATCCCATGCAATCTTTGTGGATCCCAGGAGAACGCGCAGCGCCGCGCCATCAAGGGGATGTTGACGGCTTGGGAGCGCGAGCACCCCGGCCGCACCGAGTCGATCTTCACGGCCTTGCGCCAAGTCGAGGCGGGGCATCTCGCCGACCCGCGGTTGTTCGATTTCGCCGCGTTGCGGGCGGGGCCTTGAGCGTCGATGTGTCCGAGACCGCTGCCGAGCGTGACCTGCTCGCGCAGGTGGCGCGGGTGCGCAGCCGGTTCCATGGCGCGCTGTTCGGGTTGGCGGTCGGCGAGGCTTTGTCGGCCCCGGTGATCTATGGCCGACCCGGGGCGTTCCCGCCGGTGCGGGACCTCCTCGGCGGGGGTCCGCTCGACCTGCCGCGCGGCGCTTGGGCCGCACACATGTCGCTCGCGCTCTGCGCAGCGCGCAGCCTGCTCGAGACCGGGCGCAGCGATCCCGAGGATCAACGCGAGCGATGGCGGCGGTGGCAGCGTGAGGGCGAGGGTTCCGCGACCGGCGAATGCCTCGGGATCAGCGCCAGCGTGGCGCGGGCCTTGGTGGATGGAGTTCCCGACCCGTCGCTCTTCGATGCTGCCGACGCCCCGGCCCGTGTGGCGCCGTTCGCCATGCGTTACCTGGACGATCGCGAAGCGCTGCGATCAGCGGTGCGCGAGAGCGCTACCGTGACCTGCCACGAGCCGCAGACCTTCACGGCGACCCGCGCGTTCGCGGACATGATGCAGGTCGCGTTGCGGGGCGCCGCGCCGACGGTGATTCTGGCGTCAGGCGACGATTTGCGCAGCGCTGCTTGGGACGGATCGTCACGCCCAGCCGCCGTGCTCAGCGCGGTGGTGCAGGGGTTCTCCGTCGGCGTCGGTTTCAAGGATACGGTCCTGCGCGCCGTGAACCTCGGTGGTCCCGCCGATGCAGTCGGTGCGCTGAGCGGTCAGTTGGCGGGCGCGCACTACGGCCTCGAGGCGATCCCGGCGGCGTGGGTGGCCGCGATCGCGCATCGCAGCATGATCGCAGACCTCGCTGATGCGTTGCTCGCCGAGGCCTTGGTCGGTCTGGTGGACCCGGCGTAAAGTGCGGGACAAGGGCTTGATCCGCGGTCTCATGGAGCTCCGTTCGAGGAGGCGAGTATGGCGCGCAGAAGACCCGCATGGGCCGCTGAGACGGACGCCGCCATGTTGCGGATGCGGTTCCGCGATCTGCGTCTGGGCCGCCCACGCCGTGCGGTGCTGCGCCGCGCGATCCGCCGCCTGCACGCCGAACTCGATGCGCGTGGCATCGCTCTGCGGCCGCATGTCTGGTTCGCGGAGGAATGGTTCTCGCCCGACGGCATCCCCGGCATCGCCATCCCGTTCTATCTCGCGCATCCACGCCTCGAGCGCTTGGAGCGTCGGATGAACGGCGTCGTCGAGGGCGGCAACGCCACCGGCCTCATGCGCATCCTGCGCCACGAGGCGGGACACGCCATAGATTCCGCCTTTCGTCTGCGTCGCCGTCGCGCTTGGCGAGAGAGCTTCGGCCCGCCGCTCGCACCCTATCCCGACGCCTACTCGGTCGATCCTCTGAGCCGCGGATTCGTCCAGCATCTCGACGGTTGGTATGCGCAGGCGCATCCGGCCGAGGATTTCGCCGAGACCTTCGCGCTCTGGTTGGCGCCGAGATCCCGTTGGCGTAGCCGTTACGCCGGCTGGCCGGCGCTGCGCAAGCTCGAGTGCATGGACGCGCTGATGGCGGACATCCGCGGCCGCGCACCGCCGGTGCGTTCCAAGCATCGCATCGATGCCGTGGCCACCGATGGACTGACGCTGCGCGAATACTACCGCCGCGGTGTCGAGCGCCGCGCCCATCGCGACTACGCGTTGGTGGATGGTTGTTTCGGTCGAGATTTCGGTCCGCGCCCGCCACGGGCGCGGGCACGCCGCGCCGCGCCGTTGCTGCGCAGCATCCGCTCCGGTCTGGTGGCCGATGTGGTGGAGCGTCTCGACCTCGACCCGTATGTCGCCAGGCAATTGGTGGGGGTCGTCATCGACCGTTGCCAGGAGCGACGGCTGTGGTTGCGGGGCACACCGCGCGAAGGTCGTGCCGCCGCCGCCCGCATGCTTCGACGGTTGGCGCGCGCCGCGCGCGCGGGCGGAAGACTGAGGTTCACGCTATGAAGATGCTCCGGATCCTGGTCCTCGTCCATCCGTCGTTGGTGCCCCCTGAGAGCACGGCGGGCCTCACCGACCAACAGATCGACGACTGGCGCACCGAGTTCGATGTCATCACGACCCTGCGCGCGGTGGGTCACGAGGTCCGCTGCCTCGGCGTGCTCGACAGCCTCACGGAGCTGCGCACCGCCATCACCGAATGGAGACCCGATATCGTCTTCAACCTGCTCGAGGAGTTCAACGGGATCGTCACCTACGACCAGCATGTCGTGGCCTTCCTCGAACTCATGCAACAGCCCTACACCGGTTGCAACCCGCGCGGGCTGCTGCTGTCGCGCGATAAGCCGCTGTGCAAGCAGCTGCTCGCCTACCATCGCATCCCGACGCCGCAGTTCGCGGTGCTGCGCCGTGGCATCAAGTTCCGGGTGCCGTCCCGCCTGCGTTATCCCTTGTTCGTGAAGTCGGCGACCGAAGACGCATCGCTCGGCATCGCGCAGGCCTCCGTCATCCAGGATCCGCAGCAATTGCGTGATCGCGTCGCCTTCATCCACGACCAGGTCGGCACCGACGCCTTGGTCGAGGAGTACGTCGATGGGCGCGAGGTGTATGTCGGCGTGCTCGGCAACGAGCGCCTGACGCGGTTACCGGTGTGGGAGCTGAGCTTCGGTTCTTTGGCGCAAGGGCAGGCCGGGATCGCCACCCGCAAGGTGAAGTGGGACCGCAAGTACCAACAGCGCCATGGCATCACCCGCGCGGCGGCGGTCGATCTCGCCCCCGCGGTGGTGGCCCGACTGGATGCGTTGTCGCGCCGCATCTACCGCAGCCTCGGCCTTTCAGGCTACGCCCGCATGGACTTCCGCATCCGCGCCGATGGGCAGGTTTTCCTGCTCGAGGCCAACGCCAACCCTTGCCTCGCTCAGGTCGAGGATTTCTCGCAATCGGCGCTGTCAGCCGGCATCGGCTACCAGGATCTGCTGGCGCGCGTCGTCTCGCTCGGACTGGCGTACAAGGCGGAGTGGCGGGCCGATTACGCTTGACGCGTCGTGTGACGCGACCGCCTCAGCGTGTTTCTCCGGTGTGCTTGTCCAGCCACCCGATCGCCTCGGCGTGCCACAGCAGGCTGTTGGCGGGCTTCAAGATCCAGTGGTTCTCGTCCGGGAAGAACACGAACCGGCTCTCGACGCCTTGGCGCTGCAGTGCGGTGAAGGTCGCGAGGCCTTGCGAGTACGGTACGCGGTAGTCGAGCGCGCCGTGGATCACGAGCATCGGCGTCTTCCACTTCGTCACATGGTCGGCCGGGTTGAACTTCTCGTGCACCCGCGGGTTGGCGTAGTAGGGGCCGCCGTTCTCCCATTCGGTGAACCACAGTTCCTCGGTGGTGTAGTACATCGTGCGCTGGTCGAAGATACCGGCGTGGTTGACGATGCACTTGAACCGGTCCGGCCAGTTGCCGGCGATCCAGTTCTGCATGAAGCCGCCATAGGATGCGCCGAGCGAACAGGCGCGTGTGCCGTCCAGCCAGTCGTATCGGGCGAGCGCGGCATCGAGGCCTTTCTGCAGATCGACGAGCGGTTTGCCGCCCCAATCCTGGCTGATGGAATCGGTGAACGCCTGACCGTAGCCGGGCGAACCGTGGAAATCGATGAACACGACGCCGTAGCCTGCGCCCGCATAGACCTGCGGGTTCCAGCGCCATGACCAATGATTGGCGAAGCTGACCTGCGGGCCGCCGTGCACGATGAACGCGATCGGGTATTTCTTGCCCGGGATCCAGCCCTGCGGCTTCACGACATATCCGTGGACCTTCGCGCCGTCGGCGCCGGAGAAGGAGAACTGCTCCGCCGCGCCGAGTTCGCGCGCACCGAGCAGGGCGGCGTTGACCGAGGTGAGACGCGCGGGCGGCTGGCCGCGCGCGGCGAGATGCAGGTCGGGCGGCGATCCGAGCGAGGCCCAAGCGATGACGACGCCCTGCGCGGCAGGGGCGAAGGCCTGCACCTGCCCTTCACCGACGAGTCGGCTGCGCGCACCCGTCGCGGGGTCGATCTCGAACAACGCTACTTGGCCGATGTCGTCGGCCGTGGCCAACAGGCGCTTGCCGTCGAAGCTCGCGCCGAGATGGCCGACCGAGCGGTCCCAGTCGCCGGTGAGCGGACGTACCTTGCCGTCGCGCGCACTGCGCAGCATCACCTTGAAGCGGTCGGCCTCGAATCCCGGACGCGCCATGGCGAGCCAGGCGAGATCGCCGTTCGCCAGGAACACCGGCTGCGCATCCCAAGCGGGGTTGTCGGCGGTGAGGTTGCGCGGCGCATCGCTGCCGTCGGCCGCGACCTCGTAGAGATCGAAGTTCGTGGACCACGGCTCGCTACGGTCGGAAAGCCGTGCGCTGAACACGATGCGCGCACCGTCGTGGCTGAACGCGTAGTCCTCGTCGCCACCGAAGGGCTTCGAAGGCACATCGGCGCGCACGGCGCGTGACACATTGACCGGCTTGTCGGCCTTGCCATCGGCGGCGATCGGCAGTGTGAAGAGCTGCGACAGCCGGCCGTCCTTCCAGGTGTCCCAGTGACGGACGAACAGCTGGTCGTAGATGAGGCCGCTCGCCTTCTGCTTGCCGAGCGCGGCCTGGCGGTCGACGGTGCACTTGAGGTCGGCGCAATCGGGGAACACCTCCATCGAGACGGCTAGCCGATCGCCGCGCGGCGAGACCTCGAACGAGCTGACATCGAGGGGCAGTGCGGTCACCTGCTGCGGTTCGCCGCCCGAGAGCGCCAAGTACCAGACCTGTGAGCTGCCGCTGCGGCTCGAGAGGAAGTAGAGCCCAAGACCATCCGGCGCCCAACGCGGCGCGCTGTCGGAGGCGGGGTGCTGGGTCAGCCGTCGCGGCGGGCTCGATACCCCGTCCCGCGGACGCGTGGCGAGCTCGAGCACCCAAAGATCGGTTCGGCCGCGGTCGGCCTCGAGGTCGGTCTCGCGAAGCGTGTACGCGACGCGGCGTCCATCGGGTGAGACCTGCGGGTCAGAGACGCGCGCGAGTCGCACCAGATCGTCGGCGGTGAAGCCCTTGGGGCTCGCGGCGTCTGCCGCCGCGGGCTGGGTGGTCGCGGCCACGGCGAGGACGGCAAGGGCGACGAGAAGGGGTGGCATCGACATGTTGTGCTCCGCGGTGCGTACCGGTACAAAGCGATACCCTGATTGTAGCCCCCTTGCCGGGAGCCTGCCGTACCTCATGACCCCTGCCATCCGCGCACTCTGTTTCGACCTCGACGACACCTTCTGGGAGGTCAGACCGGTCCTGGTCCGCGCCGAAGCTCGCGTGGCGGACTTCATCGCCTCGCAGCATCCGGGTCTCGTCCCGCACCTGACCCCTGAGACGATCTTCCAGATGCGCACCACGCTCGCAGCCGAACACCCCGCACGCGCCCACGACATGACCTGGCTGCGTACCGAGGCGTTGCGGCGCATCGCACTGCGGCACGGCCACGACGGGGCCGTGGGTGAGGCGGCCTTCGAGGTCTTCATCGCGGCACGCAACGAGGTGGACCTGTTCGAGGATGTCGTCCCGGCGTTGGTCGCGCTCGGCGCACGGTATCCGCTCGCCACCTTCTCGAACGGCAACGCCGATCTGCGGCGCATCGGTCTGCACGACCATTTCGTCGGCATGCTCAACGCCGAATCGGTCGGCTGCGCCAAGCCTGAGGCCGGAGCCTTCCTGGCGGCGGCTGCCGCGCTCGGCGTCGCGCCGCAGGAGATGCTCTATGTGGGTGACAATCCCCACCTCGACGTGGTGGCCGCGCGTGCGGCCGGATGCCGTGCCGCGTGGGTCAACCGGACGGGCACGCCGTGGCCGGCAGAGCTCAGTCCGACCCCGGACCTCGAGGTCTCTCATCTGCTGGAGTTGTCGGATCGCCTCGCGGGCTAGCCGGCGCGAAGCGTGCGATGGCGAGCGTCGCACCGAGCACGATCAGCACCTCGCCGAAGTTATCGAGCTTGTGGTCGCGTAGCACGGGCAGCGCTGCGGTGAGCAGCATGGCGACGCCACCCAGCGTCATCCAGGGGAAGCCGCGACGTACCCACAGCAGCGCGCCGCTGCCGATGACGACCAGACAGGTGACGACCGGCGCGAGCGGGAAGTCGCTCGTGACCAAGGCCTGCCCGGCGCTGCAGCGCGACGCCTCGTTGACCGCACCGCTGTAACGGATCAGCCCGAGCTCGCAGACCGGGTAGATGTCGCGGGTCCAAAGATAAGGAAGGTCGTGGACCATCAGCGCGACGGCGGTGAGACAGAATGCCGCCATGACCCGGCGCTGCTGCGCGAAGTCGAACCCGGCGAGGCGCAAGATCGAGCCGCTGGCGATGATCAGCCAGCAGCCGATCATCCAATGCGCCCAGAACGAGGGCCATGACAGCCAGTAGAGCAGGGGCCCGTGGCCCAACACCACGCCCGAGACGACGCGCAGGTTGTCCCAGATGAGGAAGAACTGCGGCACCAGCAGCACGGCCGCCGCCGGTGTCCGCGTTCCGCGCCAGAGGCGCAGCAACCAGACGAACAGCGCGACCTGCAGGGCGGCGAACGCGAGGAACATCAGGTTGTACACGACACCGCTCCCGCTATCTTCCCCGCGCCGTCAGTCCTCGCCGATCGTCACCACCACCTTGCCGGTGGCGTGGCGCCCCGCCAAGGCTTCGAGCGCCTCGCCGCCGCGCTCCAGAGGATAGCGAGCAGAGATCTCCGGGCGGATGCGACCCTCGAGGCACATCTGCAGCAGGTTCTTCACATGCTCGCGGTGCCGCGCCGGGTTGCGCTCGACGAAGCTGCCCCAGAACACGCCGCAGATGTCGCAGCCCTTGAGCAGCGTGAGGTTGAGCGGCGGCTGCGGGATCCCGGCTGGAAAGCCGACCACGAGATAGCGGCCCTCCCAGGCGATGGCACGCAGCGCGGGCTCCGCGTAGGGACCGCCGACCGGGTCGTAGATGACATCCGCGCCCGATGGCCCACAGGCATCCTTGAACGCTGCGGCGAGTGCGCGCGGGTCGGTGACGGTGCTTGGGTAGACGAGCGTCGCGTCAGCCCCGTGCGCCCGGGCGACGGCGGCTTTGGCTTCGCTCGAGGCAGCGGCGATCACCCGCGCACCGGCCGCCTTGCCAAGTTCGACCGCGGCGAGTCCGACACCGCCGGCGGCGCCGAGCACCAGTAGCGTCTCGCCCGCGCGCAGGCGTCCGCGATCCTGCAGCGCGTGGATCGAGGTCCCGTAGGTGACGAGCAGCGACGCACCGACCTCGAAGGCCATGGCATCGGGCATCGGCACGCAGTGCGCGGCGCGGGCGATGAGTTTCTCGGCGAGACCGCCCACCAGCGCATGGGCGATCACGCGGCTGCCGAGGGCGGGAGCCTCGACGCCGGCGCCGAGCGCCTCCACCACGCCCGCGACCTCCATGCCGGGGGCGAACGGTCGGGGCGGCTTGAACTGGTATTTGTCCTCGATCACGAGCGTATCGGGGAAGTTGATGGCGCAGGCGCGCACCGCGATGCGCACCTCGCCGGGGCCTGGTACCGGATCGGGCACCTCGCGCAGCTCGAGGCTGCGGGGACCACCGGGGGCGATGCTCATCAATGCTTTCATGGGGGACTCCGGGTCGGATCGCGCCCGGTCAGGGCGGCGGCGCGCAACACGCCGATACAGGTCTTGGAATCTTCGATGCGGCCGTCGAGGCAGCGTAGCACGGCCTCCTCCAACGACAGCCAATGCACTTCGAACACTTCGGCCGCTTCGCGCGCATCCGGCACCGGCGAGAGGCCCATGGCGAGGAACAGGTGGATGCGCTCCGTGAACACGCCGGGTGAACTGAGCGAGACGCCGAGCGACCGCCACTCGCGCGCCGAGACGCCGGCTTCCTCGGCGAGCTCGCGGCGCGCTGTCTCCGCCGGGGGTTCATCCGATTCCAGCCGTCCGGCGGGCAGCTCCCAGACGCGACCACCCGCAGCATGCCGGTGTTGGTGCAGCAGACAGACGCGTCCTGCGTCGTCGATCGCGACGATGGCAGCGCCGCCGGGGTGATGCACGATCTCGAGTTCGGTGCGATGGCCGTTGGGCAGCGTCACCGTATCGATGCTCACGCGGATCACGCGTCCGTCGAGCACGGGGCGGCGGGTGTCTTCCATGGGCGCCTGCGCTGCCGGGCGTCAACGTGCCGCGGCGAGGTACTCGCGGTTCGGCATCATGTCGCTGGCAGCGGCGACCCGGTTGGTCATGTTGAAGAACGCCGTCACCGAGATGATGTCCCAGATGTCTCGGTCGCTGAATCCGGCACGCGTGAGCTTGCGGCGCGCTGCCGCACCGTCAGCCGCCGGGTCGACCGTCAGCGCATGCGCGAAATCGAGCATCACGCGTTGGCGGCGCGGCAGGCGCGCCACGCGATAGTTGAGCGCCAGCGCCTCGCCGAGTGAAGGGTCGCCGGAGAGTTCGCGCACCGCATGGCCGTGGGCGGTGAGGCAGTAGTAGCAGCGGTTCGCGGCCGACACCACCACCGCGATCATCTCCCGTTCGAGCTTCGAGAGCCGCGATCGACCGAGCATGAGGTCGTTGTACATCGCGATGAACGCACGCAGCTTCGTCTCGTCGAAGCTGTAGACGGACAGCACGTTCGGCAGGAAGCCCAAAGCGTCCTCGCAGGCGCCGAAATATCTTTGCAGGTCTTGCGGCAGCTTGCGCCGCGGAGGGATCGGCAACCGCAGTGCCACCACCGCACGGGGTTGGGCGCTGCGGGCCGTCTGACGACGCCGGGTGACAGGCACTGCGGAGGCCGTCAGCGGCGGTCGTAACCGCCGCCGGGCGGCCGCGGCGCGCGTTCCTGCGCTTCGTTGACGCGCAGTGCACGACCGTTCATCTCGTAACCGTTGAGCGCGCCGATGGCGGCTTGCGCTTCCGCCGAGGGCATCTCCACGAAGCCGAAGCCGCGCGGTCGGCCGGTCTCGCGGTCGTTGATGAGTTTGACGGAGTCGACCTTCCCGTGACGCTCGAAGAGCACCCGGAGGTCGGCTTCATTGGCGGTGAAAGGCAGGTTGCCTACATAGATCGTCGTCATGGCGTTTCCCGTGTAAAAGTGGGCGGGCGCGAGCTCGGCCCACCGATGGGTCGATGCTACTACCCGTGCGAGTTCGAAGTAAACGACAGGCTCGCCGGATGGCCGGCAGGCCTGTCGAGCGTGGCGTTTCCACGGCGACCGGGGCTATTTCCCGGCGGGTTGCACCGCGGCCGGCGCTGGGAAGGCCTTCTTGTAGAGCGTCCAACTGGTCTCGTTCTCGCGCGTGTCATCACCCGGGGGAGGGGTGCGGTACGCGGGATACTCTTGTTCGATCGCATCGCGCATGACCTTGGGCAGTTGCGAGTAGTCGTCGATCTTCCGACCGGCGGCGTGCATGTAGATGATGCCTGCGCGTCCGCTCATCTCCATCCAGGGCAGCCAATCGGCCATCCGCACCCAACCGACATTGACCGCCGGGCTCGGGTTGCGCGGATCGGTCAGCTCGGAGACCTTGCCGAAGAAATTGAACATCTCCGTGGCGTGGTAGAAGCCGCCGATCTGCTTCTGGTAAGCGCCGGCGAGCGGGTTGGAATAGAACAGCGGCACCGTGATGGTGTCCCACCAAGTGTCCCCGTTGATGGTTCCGCGCCAGCCCGTCAAGCGGCTGTCGGCGGTCGCCGGGAACACGGGCCGCTGGTTGACCGGGTCGTTGGTGGTCTGCAGCACCTTGACGGTCTGACCCGTCCAAGGGTTCTTCCATTCGCGCAGGATCTGGCCCGTGGCCGGGTCGATGTAGAGCAGCAGTTCGCGCGAGACGAGGCGCCAACCGGTGCCGCGCTGCGGATCGGTCACGGTGACGCATTGGCGGACGTTCATGCCCTCGACATCGAACAGCTTACGGTCACGCTCACCCGGTACGCGCGCGAAGGCCTCACCGTGGAACGTGTAGGTGACGGCGACGTTGTCGATCGCCGAACACTGGATCTTGCGCTGCGCGAGTGCAGCCCCGGCTGGCGTAGACAGATCGATCGCCGCCGACTTCTGTCGCGATTCGGTGACGGGGGCGGCGGAGGCGAGCAGCGCGGCGATGGCGGCGGTGAGCGCGAGGATCGGACGGTTCATGCGGGGTCCTCCCGGACGGATGGCTTGATGTGTCGGTCGGCGGATCCGGTGACCCGCCGACCGATGATACACCCCGACGCGTCGGATGCCGCTCACTCCAGATAAGCGTAGCCGTTGAGCTCTCGCTCGTAGAAACGCCGCAGTTCCTGACCCTCCGCCACGGTCATGCGCCCCTCGCGGATCGCGCGTTCGCAGTCACGGGCGAGCGCCGGGGCGAGTTCGGCGACATCGTATTCCATGTATTCGAGCACCTTGTTGGCGGTGTCGCCGGCGACGGTCTCTTCGATGAACCAACCGCCGTCGTCCTCCAGCCTGATGTGCACCACATGGGTGTCCCCGAACAGGTTGTGCAGGTCACCCAGCGTCTCTTGATAAGCGCCTACGAGGAACGCGGCGAGGTAATACTCGTCGCCTTCCTCCATCTCGTGCACCTCGAGCGTCCGCTTGATATCGCGATGGCTGACGAAATGGTCGATCTTGCCGTCCGAGTCGCAGGTGATGTCGGCGAGCACCGCATGGCGTGCAGGACGCTCATCGAGGCGATGGATCGGCATGATGGGGAACAGCTGGTCGATGGCCCAGGAATCGGGGAGCGACTGGAACACCGACATGTTGCAGAAGTAGAGGTCCGAGAGGACGGTCTCGATGTCCGTGAGCTCCTCGGGCACTTCGTCCAGCTGCCGGCACAGGTCGCGGATGCGTGCGCAGGTGGCCCAATAGAGCCGCTCTGCGAGACCGCGCAGCTCGAGGGACAGCAGGCCGAGGTTGAACATCTGCAGGCACTGCTCGCGCGCGGTCAGCGCGTCGTGCCAACACTCGACCAAGCGATGTCCGCTCGCTTCGCGGTAGGCGTCGAGCAGATCGAGTATGGGCTGCGGAAAGGCTTTGTCCGAGCCTTCGTCCTCGCGCCCGCTGACATCGAACCGATCGAGCGCCGAGCGGCCGAGCACGTTGAACACCAGGATGCTGTGGTGCGCGGCGATGGCGCGGCCGGATTCGCTGATGATCATCGGATGCGGGATGCCGCGGGTCTTGCAGACGCTGCCGATGCGGTGCACGACATCGTTCGCGTACTCCTCGACGCTGTAGTTCATCGAGGAGGCATCGTTGCTGGCCGAGCCATCGTAGTCGACGCCGAGACCACCGCCGACGTCGATGTACTCGAGGCCGGCACCGAGAAGCTTGAGCTCCGCATAGACATGCGCGAGCTCGTTGATGGCGTCCTTGACGCGCTGGATGTCCTGCAACTGGCTACCGGGGTGGCAGTGCACGAGCTTCAGGCAGTCGAGCATGCCGTGACGGCGCAGTTCCGCGACCGCCTCCAAGATCTCGGTGATGAAGAGGCCGAACTTCGACTTCTCGCCGGCCGAGCCGCTCCAGCGCCCCGAGCCTTCGCTCGCGAGCTTGACGCGTACGCCGATCTGCGGCCGCACGCCGAGCCGCTGCGCGTGCTTGATGATGAGGCCGAGTTCCGAGTAGTTCTCCACCACCGGCACGATCGAGCGGCCGAGCTTCGTGGCGAGCATCGCGGTCTCGATATAGGCGTCGTCCTTGAAGCCGTTGCAGACGATCAGCCGGTCCGGCGAGTTCTCGCTCATCGCCATGACCGCGAGCAGCTCGGGCTTGCTGCCGGCCTCGAGACCGAAACCGAACTCCGCTCCGCAGCGGAACACCTCCTCGACCACCAGGCGCTGTTGGTTGACCTTGATCGGGAACACCGCCGCGTAGCGGTTGCGGTAATCGTTCTCGGTGATCGCGCGGCTGAAGGCATCGTACAGCTGGCGCATCCGGTGGCCGAGGACCCCGGAGAAGCGCAGCACCAACGGGGCGGTGAGGTCGCGGGCCTTGAGGCCCTGCACGACATCGTGGAGGTCGATCTCGCGGCCCGGCTGCTGCTCCGGACGCACCACCACATGACCGCGCTCGTTGACATCGAAGTAGCCTTGTCCCCACGCCCGCACATGGTAGAGCTCGCGCGATTGCGCGACGCTCCAGGCCGTGGCCGAAGCGGAGGGCTGCGGCGCGGGTTCAGCGCCGGTCGCCACCGGCCGGGCGGGATCGCGGATCCACTCGCTCCAGGACCCTGGGTAGAGCTTGCCGCCGCCGAGCCCGGCATGCTCGAGCGTCAGCAGGTTGAGGCAGGCGCTGACCCCTGAGCCGCACATGGCGACGAGCGTGGGGGGTTTGCGCCCCGCGAGCGTCGCTCGCCAGCGCTCTTTCAGCTTCGCGACCGGCAGCGCACGACCACCCTCGAAGTTCTGAGTGTAGGGTTGGTTGACCGCCCCCGGCACATGGCCTGCGATCGGATCGACGGTCTCGTTGCGGCCCGCGAAGCGTTCCGCACCACGCGCATCGACGAGGCGGATCGCGCCGGCGGCGAGTCCCGCCTGCACCGCCGACGCGTCGGCGGTCATCGTCGGGTCGGGGGTGCCGGTGAAGGTCCGCGCAGGCCGCGGATGCACGGTCTGGGAGGTGGGTAGCCCCGCCGCGATCCATGCGGCCCATCCGCCCTCGAGCACGGCGACCCGCCGATGGCCGAGCCAGCGCAACAACCACCAGGCGCGTGCGGCGAACACGCCGATGTCCTGGTCGTAGAGGACGACCTGGGTGTCGGGACCGATGCCCCAAGCGCCTGCCTGACGGGTGAACTGTGCCGGGTCCGGCAGCGGGTGGCGGCCAGTCGTCGGCGTCACGGACGAGGACAGGTCACGGTCGAGATGCGCGTACTGCGCACCCTCGATATGGCCTGCGGCGAACGCCGCCTCGCCCCAACCGGGCTGCGCCAACTCGAAACGACAGTCGAGCAGCACCCAGTCCGGATCATGCAGATGGGCGGACAGGGTGGCGGTGTCGATGAAAGTGCGATGTTCCATCTCTGAATTCTCCGGCCTGCGCGTTACCGTTACAATCCTTTGCATGGCCATCGATCTCTGGTGGGGCAGCGGCAGCCCATACTCCTGGCGGGTGCTGCTCGCCCTCGAGCACAAACGGCTGTCCTACGACAGCCACCTCCTGCAGATGTCGCTGCAGGAACAGAAGGCGCCGCAGATGCTGGCGATGAATCCGCGTGGCCGTCTGCCGGTGCTCAAGCACGACGACTATGTGGTCTTCGAGTCCGTGGCGATCCTGTACTACCTCGACCTCAAGTATCCCGAGCCGCCGATCTTCGGCCGTTCGCCCGAGGAAGCGGCGGTGATCGTCCGGGTCATCGAGGAGTTCCAGGCCTACACCGAGCCGCACATCATGGGCATCTGCCGCACATTGCTCGGCACCGGCCCGGGGCCCGCAGATGAGCCGCCGCTGACGGTCGATGGCCTCACCGACGCGATGCATGTCGTGGCGCGCGAGGCCCGCACCATCGAGCAGCGCGTGTCGCGGTTCGATTGGATCGTGGGCGATGACTACAGCGCCATCGACATGGTCATCTTCCCCGCCATCCAATTGCTGCGTCGCGCCCTCGCGCGACCCGGCGCCGGCGATCTCGCCAGCCGGTTCCTGCCCATCGATTCCAACTACCCCGCGCTCGGACGCTGGCTCGCCCGCATCGAGGCGCAGCCCGGCTACGCGCGCACCTTCCCGCCGCATTGGCGGAACGATTGAGTCACCTCTCCCACTGGAGCGATCGCACATCATGACGAGCCACAAGATCCACGTGAAGTTCCCGGGCCGCATCGTGTTCATCGGCTTCGGTAGCATCGGTCAGGGCGTGCTGCCGCTCATCCTGCGCCACATCGGAACCGACGCGAGCCGCATCACCGTGGTCGCGCCGGATGAGCGCGGCTCGCATGTCGTGCAGCATTTCGGCGTGAAGTTCATCAAGCAAGCGATCAAGCAGGACAACCTCCGCTCGGTACTCACGCCTTTGGTGAGCGAGGGTGATTTCGTCATCAACGTGTCGGTCGATGTGTCGTCCATCGATCTCATCCGCTTCTGCCGCGAGCGTGGCGCGCTGTACCTCGACACCTGCATCGAGCCTTGGCCGGGGGGCTACACCGATCCCAGCCTTCCCGCTGCGCGCCGCACGAACTACGCGTTGCGCGAGACTGCGCTCTCGCTGCGCGAGGGCGCTTCCGACGCACCGACCGCCGTGCTCACCCATGGCGCCAACCCGGGCCTGGTGTCCCACTTCGTGAAGCAAGCGCTGCTCGACATCGCCGCCGATACCGGTGTCACTGCGGGCGACCCGCGCACGCGCGAGGAGTGGGCAGCGCTCGCGCACACGCTCGGCATCAAGGTCATCCACATCGCCGAGCGCGACACGCAGGTCTCGCCGGTGCGCAAGCGGCCGGGCGAGTTCGTCAACACCTGGTCCGTGGACGGCTTCGTCAGCGAGGGCTGCCAACCCGCCGAACTCGGTTGGGGTTCTCACGAGCGGCACTTCCCTGCCGATGGCAACCGCTATGATTTCGGCCGCAGATCCTCCATCTTCCTGTCGCAGCCGGGCGCTGCGACGCGGGTGCGCACCTGGACCCCTCGTGCCGGGCATTTCCACGGCTTCCTCATCACGCACGGTGAGGCGATCTCGATCTCCGATTACCTTTCCGTGCTCGATGGCGACCGTGTCGCTTACCGCCCGACCGTGCATTACGCCTATCACCCCTGCGATGACGCGGTGCTGTCGGTCCACGAGTTCGCTGGCCGCAATTTCGTCATGCAGGACGAGCAGCGCATCCTCATGGACGAGATCAACCCGGGCGGCATCGACGAGCTCGGTGTGCTGCTCGCCGGCCATGGCCGCAACGCCTACTGGTACGGCTCGCAGTTGAGCATCGACGAAGCGCGCGCGCTCTGTCCGTTCAACAACGCCACCAGCCTGCAGGTCACCGTGGCGGTGCTCGCCGGCGTCGTCTGGGCGATGGAGAACCCGCGGCGCGGTGTGGTGGAACCTGACGAGATGGATTTCCGTCGCGCGCTCGAGGTCTGTATGCCCTACCTCGGGCCGGTCGTCGGCGCCTATACCGATTGGAACCCGCTGCAGGATCGCGAACGGCTCTTCCCCGAGGAGCTCGATCGGGAGGATCCCTGGCAGTTCCTCAACATCCGCGTCCGCTGAGGGCCGTCGCCCACAGGGATTTCAGTAATCGATCGCCGTCACCGCGAACGTCCGCCCGCCGCCCGGCGTCTCCACCGTGACTTCGTCGTCGAGCCGCTTGCCGAGCAGCGCGCGCGCGAGCGGCGCGTCCATGCTCACGTAGCGCGGATCCATATCGAACTCGTCGGGTCCGACGATCCGGCGGCGGCTCTGCACTCCGGTGTCATCCTCCAAGGTCACCCAGGCGCCGAAGAACACGCGGTCGCGGTCGGTGGGCGGCTGGTCGACGACGACCATGCCGTCGAGGCGCTTGCGCAGGAAGCGCACTCGGCTGTCGATCTCACGCAGGCGCTTCTTGCCGTAGGTGTACTCGGCGTTCTCCGAGCGGTCGCCCTGCGCGGCCGCTTCGCTGACGGCCTGCGTGACGCGCGGGCGCTCTACCTTCCACAACGCATCGAGCTCGGCCTGCAAGCGTTCGTGGCCCGCGGGGGTGATGAACCGGGAACCGGGTGTGGTCGGTGGTCGATAACGCGACATGATGGGCGGAAGGATACCGCTCGGCAGGGAAAGATCTTCGCGTGTCGTCGATCAGGTCGCGTAATATGGATAGTTCAAACCGATCGACGATCGCGTGCAAGATAGATCGCAAGATGGATGGTGAGTCGGCTCTTGCTGCGGCATCATGTCGCTGTCCGCCCTCGATTTTTAGGAGTCATCCCATGCGTTCGATCCGTGCCAGCCTGATCCTCGTCGCCGCCATGATGCTCGGCGGTTGCGGATACAACACCCTGCAGACTCAGGACGAGGCCACCACGGCCGCCTGGTCCGAGGTCGTCAACCAGTACCAGCGCCGCGCTGACCTGATCCCGAACCTCGTCAACACCGTGAAGGGTTTCGCGGCCCAAGAAGAGAAGGTCCTCGTCGGTGTGACCGAGGCGCGCGCGCGCGCGACCTCGATCCAGCTGACCCCGGAGATGCTCAACGACCCTGAAGCCATCAAGAAATTCCAGGCGGCGCAGGGCGACCTCTCGGCCGCGCTCAAGAGCCTGTTGATGGTCACCGAGAACTATCCGCAGCTGAAGTCCGACCAGAACTTCCGCGACCTTCAGGCGCAGCTCGAAGGCACCGAGAACCGCATCGCGGTCGCCCGCAACCGCTACATCGCGACCGTGCAGGAATTCAACGGAACGGTGCGTCAGTTCCCCTCCAACCTCACCGCGATGGTCTTCGGCATGAAGGTCAAGCCGAACTTCACCGTCGAGAACGAGGCGGCGATCTCCGCGGCTCCGACGGTCGACTTCAACGCGCCTGCGCCGGGCGGCTGAGGCGGCCCGCGACACCTTGAAGACCCTCCTCTCCGGGTTGTTGCGGCCCGTGCTGCTGCTCGCCGCGCTGGCCTTCGGGCCGGCGGCGGTGCTGCCGGCTGCGGCTCAGGGCGGGCTGCAACCGATCCCGGCCTACGATTCCCCGGTGGTCGACACCGCCGGATTGCTGCAACCCGAGGAGCGTGCGCGCCTGGTCGCGCGCCTCATGGACCTGCAGACCCGCAAGGGATCCCAGGTCGCAGTGCTCATCGTGCCGACCACGCAGCCGGAGGAGATCGAGCAGTATTCGATCCGCGTCGCCGATGCCTGGAAGACCGGTCGAAAGGGCGTCGATGACGGCGCGATCCTGCTCATCGCGCAACAGGATCGACGGATGCGCATCGAGGTCGGTCGCGGTCTCGAGGGCGCGCTCACCGACCTCGCCTCGAACCGCATCATCGACGAGACGATCCGCCCCGCCTTCCGCGCCGGAGAGTTCGGTGCCGGCATCGAGGCGGGTGTCGATCGCGTGATCGGCGTCATCGACGGCGAAGCGTTACCGCCGCCCGATCCGCGTTGGAGCGACGGCAAGCGAAAGAGTGGCGGGTTGTCCGGTGGCCGCGTGGCGCTGGTCGTGGCGCTGGCCCTCATCGGTGGCATCTTGCTGCTCATCTCCGCGTCCCTCGGCCGCTTACCTCAATCTTTGTCGATGGGCGGCACCTTCGGCATCGCCGTATTGGTGTTCTCAGGCGCCTTGGCTGCAGCGATGCTTGGCGGTCTCGTCGGCATCATCATGGGCATGGGTTCCGACGCCAACCGGGGCAATTACTATTCCCGCGGTCCCTGGGGCGGCGGTGGCTTCGGCGGTGGCGGCGGTGGCGGCTTCGGCGGCGGTGGCTTCGGCGGCGGTGGTGGTGGCTTCGGGGGCGGTGGCGCCTCGGGAGGATGGTGAGATGGATCTGCGACGCCTCTGGCGACACCTGACGACCTGGCCGCTGCACACCCGGCGCCGGTTCCCGGCTGCGACCCTCACCGCCATCGAGACCGCGATCGCGTCGGTCGAATCGCGCCACGCGGGCGAGATCCGTTTTGCGGTGGAGACCTCCCTAGACCTGCGTTCTTTGCGGGTCGGTCTCGAGCCGCGCACGCGAGCCCTCGAAGTCTTCGGTCTGCTTCGGGTCTGGGATACGCAGCGCAACAATGGCGTGCTCATCTATCTGCTCATGGCCGACCGCGACGTCGAGATCGTCGCCGATCGTGGCATCGCCGCTCGTGTGCCTACGGCGCAGTGGGAGGCGGTCTGCCGCGACATGGAGACGCACTTGCGCGAGGAGCGTTGGCGGGAGGGGGCGTTGGCCGGTGTTGAGGGGGTCGCCGCGTTGCTCGCGGAGCATTTCCCGCACGAGGGTGGCGACGCCGACGAGCAGCCGAACCGGCCCGTACTGCTGTAATCTCGGCGCCCATGTCGGCGCCTCCGTCCCGCATCGTTGTCCCCGGCCTGTCGCGGTCGTCGCGCTCGTCGCGCCCGTCATGGGTCGCTGCGTTCTGTTTGCTGCTGGCGGGGTGCGGCGCGGCACCGGTGAAGCAACCCTCGGCGTCTCCCGCAGCCGCGTTCCGTCCGCTCATCCCGCCCTCGTCGGCGGCCGACCCGGTCGCGACCAGCGCCCACCGTACCGTGCTCGACCCGTCGCATGGCGACATCATCGGCGAACTGCAGGTCACGCGCGCGATGCGCGAAGACACCTTCGTCGATCTCGCAAGGCGCTTCAATGTCGGCTACGAGGAACTCGTGCGCGCCAACCCGGGCGTCGATCCATGGTTGCCGGGTGCAGGCCGCGAGATCGTGCTGCCGACGCGGCACATCCTCCCCGACGCGCCGCGTGAGGGGATCGTCATCAACCTGGCGGCGATGCGGTTGTTCTATTTCCCGAAGCGCAAGCCGGGGGAATGGCTGACGGTCTACACCTTCCCGATCGGCATCGGTCGTGTCGGTTGGGCGACGCCGGAGGGCACCACCAGCGTGGTGCGTATGAAAAAAGATCCCGCTTGGCGTCCGGGGCCCGGGGTGCGCGCCGAGCACAAGGCCAACGGCGAGGTGCTGCCCGTCGTGGTGCCGCCGGGTCCGGACAACCCGCTCGGTCACCGCGCGATCTACTTGGACTGGCCGAGCTATCTCATCCACGGCACCAACAAGCCCGCCGGTGTCGGTCTGCGATCGAGCCACGGCTGCATCCGGCTGTTCCCCGAGGACATCGAGCTGCTCTATGACCTCGTCAAGCCGGGCACCCGTGTGACGGTCGTCAACCAGCCTTTCGTGTTCGGGTGGCACGAGGGTGAACTTTTGATGCAAGCGCATGAGGTGCTCGAGGACGATCCGCGTGATTGGCAACGGGCGCAGCGCAAGCTGCTCTCGAAGTCCCTCGCCCAGCGCATCCAGCGCCGGTTGCGTGAGCAGGGCGACGCCATGGACTGGGATTCCGTGTCGCGCGTGAGCCATTCGCCGCGCAGCATCCCGGTGCCGCTCACCCGCAGCGGTACCAGCCCTGACTCGGTGATCGCCGAGGCGCGCCGTGTGCGCAACGCCGCACCGCTCGGCGCAAACCCGACGCGGGTGTCACCATGATCCCGGTCCACGACGACAATCCGACCCGCATCACGCCTTGGGTCACCTGGGCCTTGATCGGCGCTTGTGTGCTGGTTTTTCTTTGGCAGTGGTCCTCCGGTGAGGCCTGGTTCGGCGCGATCGTCGCGGGATTGGGCGCCACACCCGAGGTGATCTTCGGTCGCGATGGTGCGAGCGACGAGCCGGTCTGGGTGGCGCCCTGGGCGACGGTCTTCACTTCGATGTTCCTGCATGGCTCGTTGGCGCACCTGTTCGGCAACATGCTGTTCCTCTGGGTGTTCGGCAACAACATCGAGGACGCGATGGGCCATGGTCGTTTCATCGTGTTCTATCTGACCTGCGGTGCGATCGCCGTGTTCGCCCAAGCGCTTCCCGAGCCGTCGAGCGCGGTGCCCATGGTGGGGGCGAGCGGTGCGATCTCCGGCGTGCTCGGCGCCTATCTGCTGCTCTATCCCAAGGCGCGCGTGCTGCTCGCATTGCCGCCGCCGCTGATCTTCTTCACCATCGGCTGGGTACGGGCCGTCTGGGTGTTGGCCGCCTGGTTCATCGGTCAGGTCGCGATGGGGTGGTTCTCGGGCATGAGCGGCGGGGGTGTCGCGCTTGGCGCACACATCGGCGGGTTCGTGGCGGGGATGCTTCTGATCCCTCTTTTCAAGGCCCGACATGTGCCGCTCTGGCGCAGCCACTGAACGGTGTAGCATCGGCCCATGAGCGAGGATGTCGTCGTGTTCTCCCACGGCAAGGAGTCCGGGCCCTGGGGCACGAAGATCATGGCGTTGGCCGACATCGCGCGCGCGTCGGGATGGCGCGTCGAGTCGGTGGATTACCGCGGTCTCGACTCCGTCGACGACCGCTTGGAGCGCCTGCTCGCCTGCTGCGCCGGGCTGCCGTTGGCGCCGGTGCTCGTGGGTTCGAGCTTGGGAGGTTGGCTCGCCGCCGCCGCGGCGATGCGCGCCGGACCGGCAGGCGAGGCAGCGCGTGGCCTGTTCCTCATGGCCCCCGCCTTCGACATGCCTGGCTTGCCGCCTTTGCCGCCGCAGCCCGCGCCGGCATCGCTGCCGACGGTGGTGGTGCATGGATGGCAGGACGACATCGTGCCGGTCGCGAACGGTTGGCGCCATGCGCAGGCCCAGCGCGCCACCACCTACCTCGTCGATGATGACCATCGCCTGATCGCCTCGCTCCCCGCGATCGGCGGTTGGTTCCGCGGCTTCCTCGCCAGCTTGCCCGCACGCGCTGCGCGCGTGCCCTGAACCGCCTGCCGTGAAGTTCCTATGGCGTGGACTGATGTCGCTCTGGGTGCGTGCGGAAGTACGTCCTGAGGACGCGTTGCGGCAGATCGTCGCCGCGACCGCTGCACCGGTCTGCTATGTGCTCGAGCGTCGCAGCGCCGCTGATGTCGCGGTGGTGGCGGACATCTGCCGACGCAACGGCTTGCCGCCGCCCGACGGCAGGCTGGTCGGTCGACGCGCCGATGCCGTGCGCGCCACGCTGCCGCTGCTGACGAAGCGCGGCTTCTTCGACCGGCGCATCGATCGTCGTCCGCCGCCCGAGCTCGTACGCCTCATCGAGGCGCTGCAGGCCGACCGCGGCTTCGATGTCCGCCTCGTGCCGATGGCGGTGTATTGGGGGAGGGCGCCGCAGACGGAGGGCTCCTGGTTGCGGCTTTGGCTCACCGAGGGCTGGGTGCTGGGCGGGGCGCTGCGCAAGATTCTGCAGATCCTCGTCAACGGACGTTTCACCATGGTCGAGGTCGGTGCGCCGGTCAGCCTGCGCAGCCTGCTCTTCGATGACGAGCCGGCGATGCTGCAGGCCACCCGCATCACACGCGCCTGGCGGGCCACCTTCCGCCGCCAACGCGCGGCGCGCATCGGCCCCGACATGTCCCATCGGCGTACCATCCTCGCACGCGTGCTGCGCACCCGTGCGGTGCGCGCCGCCGCGGCACAGGAGGTGCGGACGAAGCGCATCACGCGCCGCAAGGCGTTGTTGACGGCGCGCGGCTACGGCGAGGAGATCGCCGCCAACTACTCGCACGCCTTCATCACCTTCATGGAGGCCTTCCTGCGGCGTCTGTGGAACCGTCTCTATGACGGTGTGTCGTTCAACCATGTCGAGACGCTGCGCGATGTTGCGCGGGAGCACGAGGTGGTGTTCGTGCCGTGCCACCGCAGCCACATGGATTACCTGCTGTTGTCCTATGCGATCTATACGCAGGGCTATGCCGTGCCGCACATCGCCGCCGGCATCAACCTCGACATCCCGGTGATCGGTCGCTTCCTGCGCAAGGCCGGCGCGTTCTTCATCCGCCGCAGCTTCGCCGGCAATGCGCTCTACACGGCGGTGCTGATGAAGTACCTCGCCACCATCATGGCGCGCGGCCACTCGCTCGAGTATTTCATCGAGGGCGGCCGCTCGCGCACCGGTCGGCTGCTGCAACCCAAGACCGGCATGCTCGCCATGACGGTACGCAGCTATGCGCGCGACCCGCGACGGCCCGTGGTGTTCCTGCCGGTGTATTTCGGCTACGAGCGCATCGTCGAAGGGAACACCTATCTCAGCGAGCTCTCCGGGAGGCCGAAGCGCAAGGAGAGCATCGGTGACCTGCTGCGCGCGACGCGGGTGTTGCGCGAGAAGTTCGGTCGGGTGCATGTGAACCTCGGCGAACCGATCCATCTCGATGCGCTGCTCGAACGCCATGCCGGCGATTGGCGCATGCAGCAACGCGACGACGAGGGGCGCGCCCCGTGGGTCGCCCCTGTGGTGGATGAGCTCGCGCAGCGCATCATGCGCAACATCAACGCCGCCGCAGCGGTCACGCCGGTGAATCTCTTGGCGTTGGTGCTGCTCGCGATGCCCCGCAAGGCCATGGCGGTGGCCGATCTCGAGCGCCAAGTGGACCTCTGCCTCGGTCTGCTGCGCGAGGCGCCCTATGACCCGCGCACCACGGTGTCCGCGGCCACCGGTGCCGAGGTCATCGCCTACGGCGACGCCATGCGGTTGTTGCAGCGTCATCCCCACCCGCTCGGCGAGCTCGTGCAGCTGCGCGAAGAGGTGGCGGTGCTGACGACCTATTACCGCAACAACATCCAGCACCTGTTCGCCTTGCCGTCGTTGATCGCCTGCGCCTTCATCGCCAATCCGGTGGTGCCCACGGCCGACATCCAGCGTCTGGCTTGGCGTGTCTATCCCTATGTGGCTGCAGAACTGTTCCTCAAATGGCCGGAAGAGGAGCTCGCCGCGCAGGTCGAGCGTGTGCTGGCGGCCTTGGGGCTGCTCGGGCTGCTCGAGCCGCTGCAGCTACCCGATGGGACACCCGGCTGGCGTCGACCGCCACCGAACGCCGCCGCGGCGACGCAGCTTTCGCTGCTCGCGCGGGCATCGGTGCAGACCATCGAACGCTACTACCTCGTGATCGCTGCGCTCACGCATTCAGGCTCCGGCACGCAGACGGCGAAAGGGCTCGCGGAGCGCTGCCAGCTGATGGCGCAGCGCATCGACATGCTCTATGGATTGAATTCGCCGGAGTTCGCGGATCGGTCGCTGTTCGATCACTTCATCGCTTTGTTGTTGCGCCGCGGCGTGATCCGCTGCGACGACGCCGGTCGCTTGTTGCACGATGAAGTGTTGCAGCGGGTGGCACGCGATGCCGAGTTCGTGCTGTCCGAGCAGATCCGTCACAGCATCCTGCAGGTGACCGGCAGCTGACCATGAGGGCAGCGTGTGCGGCCCCGCGGCGGGTCGCGCGATCAGTCGCCCCTGCCGATCTTGCCGCGCCCTGCCTTGACGGATGAGCGCCGGGACTTGCCTTCGAGCCGACGCTCCTTCGAGGCGCGCGTGGGCCGGGTCGCGCGGCGCAGCTTCGGCTCCACCAAGGCTGCGCAGATCAGGGTGGCCAGCCGGTCCTCGGCTGCGCGGCGGTTCTGCTCCTGGCTGCGGTGTTCGCGTGCGATCAGCAGCAACGATCCGTCGTCGGTGACCCGCCGACCGGCCAGCCGCCGCAACCGGGATTTCACCGCAGGGGAGAGTGCCGCGGTGCCGGCGAGGTCGAAGCGCAGTTGCACCGCCGAGGCGACCTTGTTGACGTTCTGCCCACCGGGACCGCCGGCGCGCACGAAGCTCACCGAAAGGTCCGCATCGGGGATCAGGGCACTACCGGCGTGGATCGGCATCGCCGGGCCCCGAGAGGTGCGGCGGATGCAGGGCGCGCGCATCAGGTTCGAGCACGCGCACTTCCTGCTGCGCCACCGGGATCTTGATGCCGTGGTCCTTGAAGAGCCGCCAGATGCGGCGGTTGACGTCGGAGCGTACGTTGTTGACGCCGTTCATGGGGTCACGGATCCAGAAGCGGGCTTCGAGCTTCATGCCGTAGTTCTCGAAGGAGATCAGGCGCGACACCGGCGCCGGGTCGCGCAGGATGCGCGGATGGCCGTCGGTGGCGCGCAGCAACAGCTCGAGGGCGACCTCCGGATCGTCGTCGTAGGACACCATGACCGGCAGGCGCAGCCTGACCCGTTGGTCGGAGTAGCTCCAGTTGATGACCGAGCTGGTGATCAGGCTCTGGTTCGGCACCAAGGATTCGACGCCGTCACGGTCGCGCACCACGACATAGCGGCCGCGCAGTTCCTGCACCCAACCGAAGTTGTCGGAGGTGGTGCCGGTGTGTTGGTGGAAGCTGATGACATCGCCCGGCTTGATCGATTTGTCCATCAGCAGCACGAAGCCGCTGACGAAATTGGCGGTGATGTCGCGGATGCCGAAGCCGAGACCGAAGACGATCGCGCCGGTGAGCACGGTGAGGGCGGTCAGATCGACACCTGCGGAGTTGATGCCGAGCAGGATGCCGAGGCCGATCAGCAGGAAATAGGCGGACTTGCTGATGCCGACGCGGGTGGCCGGGGCGAGCGAGTCGATGGCCATCACCCGCCGCTCGATGGCCCGCGCCAGCAATGACATGCCGAGCACGAACAGCGTGATCACCACCAAGCTCTTGATCAACGCCCAGAGGCTGAACACCGACTTGCCGGGCAGCAGATCCACTTGGTCGAGCGCCGACTCCAGCCAGTCGAAACCGCCGACCAGTTCGATGCCGAGCGCGAGCCAGATGAGAAGCGTGATGCGGCTCTGTGATCGGGCGACCCAGCTCGAGTCCCCGAGCAGCAGGCTCGCGCCGTAGACCAGCAGGCGCACCGTCGCGAGCGCACCGATCAGTCGTAGCGCGAACACCAGTACGGTGTCCGGGGTGTTCCAAGACTCCGCCACCGCCCGCGCGGCGGCGATCAGTAGCATCGCGACGACATAGGGTGCCGCGATGGCGCCGGCCTCGAGCAATTGGGTCTGCCAAGGCGCACTGATGCCGCGGTCGGCGGCCTGCATGCGGACCACGGCGCGGCGGACGATACGTCCGATGACCAGGGCGATGGCGATCGCCACCAACATCACGATGGCTTCGTTCAGCCCGTCGGGTGTCAGCAGCTCGCGGCCGAGCCCAGAGAGCGAGATATAGCGTTGTTCCATCGCGTCTTCCTCGGGCGTCGGCGGATCAGGCGTTGAGGTCTGGGATCAGCAGGCTGACGTGGCGTTCGATCTGGTCCTTGAGCATAAGCTTGCGCTTCTTGAGGCGTTTGAGCTGCACTTGATCGACATGGATGTCCATCGACAACCGGGCGATGACATCGTCGAGGTCGCGGTGTTCGATGCGCAGCCGCCGCAGCTTGTCGATGTTGCGGAACAGCTCGCGGTCGATGTTGTCTTGTTCCTGGTCGGACATTCAGAGACAGGCCGCGACGGGTTCGAGATCCGCGGGTAGCTTAGCGAAGCGGCCCGGTGTATTCCACGGCACCGCAGGGTCATGGAAATCAGAGCCGGTCGAAGCCTTCAGCTTGCTGCTGCGCGCCAGTGTCGCGAGGCGGTCGAGGTCACGGGGGCTCATGCCCGCGACGCTCACCTCCAGGCCGTCGCCGCCTGCAGCGCTGAACTCGCCGATCAAGCGGCGTAGGGCGCCGTTCGACAACCGATAGCGGTGCGGGTGGGCGAGCACCACGGTCGCACCGGCGGCGCGCAGCGCGGCTACCGCTTGCTCCAATGCAGGCCACTCCATGGGCACATGACCGGGCAGCCCGCGTCCGAGCAGCCGGGTGAAGGCCTCGGCCTCGTTGCGGACCCGACCGGAGGCGACCAACGCACGCGCCAGATGAAGTCGGGTCGGCACCGCGGTGGCGGCACACACGCCGGCGGCGAGTTCGCGCCCGGGCAGTCCGGCGCGCTTCTCGAGGCGCTCGCCGATCTCGAGGAGCCGCGCCCGACGCTGCGCTCGCAGCCCCTCGAGATGGGCGACCAATTCGGGGGTGTCCGTCGCGACGCCGAGGCCGAGCACATGGAGCGATTGACCTTGCCAGCCTGCCGAGACCTCGACCCCGGAGATGAACCGGATCCTGGCTTCGGCACAGGCTGCCGCCGCCGCCGCGCAGCCGGCTGTGGTGTCGTGGTCGGTGAGCGCTGCAAGCTCGACGCCGCGGGCGGCGACGAGACGCATCAGTGCGGCAGGGTCGAGCACCCCGTCTGAGTGGTGGCTGTGCAGGTGCAGGTCGGCGAGCAGGGCCGTCATGCCGCTATCATAGGCGGATGTCCGAACTGCCGCCGTCCCCTGACGTCCCGTCGCCCCGGTCTGCGGCGGCCGCTGCGCCGCCTGATTGGTCCACCGTCGACACGGTGCTGCTCGACCTCGACGGCACCTTGCTCGATCTTGCATTCGACAATTTCGTCTGGATGGCACGCATCCCCGAGATCTACGCCGAGAACAACGGCCTGTCGCTCGCCGAGGCGCAGGCTGAGCTCATGCCGCGTTTCGTGAAGTTGCAGGGTCGCATGGAGTGGTATTGCATCGACTACTGGAGCCGCGAACTGCGCATCGATGTCGCGCAAGTGCATCGAGCGGAAGCCACGCGGGTCGCCTGGCTGCCCGGTGCGCGCGGCTTCCTTGAGCGTCTGCGGGCCTCGGGCAAGCGGCTCGTGCTGATGACAAATTCCCATCCGCGCATCGTCGAGATCAAGCAGGAGCGTACGCGTGTGCTCGATTGGCTCGACAAGGCGTATTCCTCGCACGAGTTCGGCAGCCCTAAGGAGACCCAGGAATTCTGGAGCGCCGCGCGTGCAGCGGAGGGGTTCGATCCGGCGCGCTCGGTGTTCATCGACGACAGCGCAGCAGTGCTGCGCTCGGCGATCACGGCCGGGATACGGCACGTGTACGCCGTGCGTCATCCGGACTCCTCGCGCGATCCGCATCGCCACGAGGAGTTCGCGGCCATCGACGCGGTGTCCGATCTCGCCTGAGGGCGTGGGGCCGCGCAGGATCTGCGCGCGGCGCTCGATCGAGGGACTCGCCGTCAGCGGCGCCCGCCGCTGGACGGACGACGATTACCGCCGCCACCACCACCAGGCCGGCCGCCACCACCCGGTCGGCCGCCACCGGGCCGACCGCCACCGCCACCGCGACGACCGCCGCTGCCGCCGCGATCTTCGTAGGGTCGCCGAGGCGGCCAGATGATCTCCGCCATCAGTTCCTTGCCGATCGGCTCATAGGGCACCTTCCGGCCTATGAATTTCTCGATGTCGGGCAACCCGACCGCGTATTCCTCGCAGGCGAAGCTGATCGCGTCACCTTCCGCGCCGGCGCGCGCCGTCCGACCGATGCGGTGGACGTAGTCGGCGGCATCCTGCGGCAGGTCGAAGTTGAAGACATGGCTGACATCGGCGATGTGGAGGCCGCGCGAGGCGACATCGGTCGCGATCAGCACCGAAAGCTTGCCCTCGTGGAAGTCTTCCATGTATCGCAGGCGTTTCTTCTGCGGGACATCGCCCGACAGCGCCGCCGCATCGATGCCGTTGGCGCGCAACACGTCTTCGAGCCGCTCCGCCATGCGCTTGGTGTTGACGAACACCATCGTGCGATGCGGAGTCATCTGACGCAGCAGTCCGACGAGCAAGGGGATCTTCTCCTCCATCGCCGGGTAGTACATGAGCTGTCGAACCCGGTCGGCGGTGATCTTCTCGGGCTCGATCCGCACCAGTTCCGGTTCGTTCATGTGCTCATAGGCGAGTTCGAGCACCCGCTGCGAGAGCGTCGCCGAGAACAACATGGACTGGCGCCGCTCCGGTGGCGGCAGCCGGCGCAGCATGTAGCGGATGTCGGCGATGAAGCCGAGGTCGAACATGCGGTCGGCTTCGTCGAGCACCACGGCCTGGGCTTCGCGCAGCTCGAAGACATGTTGCTTGTAGTAGTCGATGATGCGGCCTGGCGTGCCGATCAGCACGTCGACGCCATCCTCGAGTTCGCGCCGCTGTTTCTCGTAGTCGACGCCACCGAAGACCACCGCGAGCTTGAGGCCCGTGTGGCGGGCGAGCACTTCGGCGTCCTTGTGGATCTGCACGGCGAGCTCGCGGGTCGGTGCGATGACGAGCGCCCGGATCGCGGTGGCGCTGCGGGTGGGCGGTGGCGGGTTGGAGAGCAGGTTCTGGAAGATCGCGACGAGGAACGCAGCGGTCTTGCCGGTGCCGGTCTGCGCTTGTCCAGCGACATCTCGACCGGTCAGCGCGACCGGCAGGGTCTGCGCCTGGATGGGTGTGCAGCGCACGAAACCGGCTTCCTCGATGCCCTGCATGAGGGAAGGATGGAGTTCGAGGGCTGAGAAGGTGAGGTCGGAAAGGTGGGTGTCAGACATTTCATACCAGTGGTGAGGGTGGACGGGACGCTTGCAAAAGGACCGCGGATTGGCTAAAAATGCCATCCAGCCGGGCGTTCTGCCCCCGAGTCATCCTCTCAATCTGGTAAGCCCAGAGGCACGAAACAACCAATTCCTGCGGCATTATAGTAACCGTTTAGCGGCATCTCCGTACGGCATTCAGCCCGAGTCCCGCAAACCCGCCCCCTCTTCCCCCTTCCCGCCATCTCCCTGAAATCACTCCCACCGGAGGATCCCCCGCGTGAGCAACCCTCACATCATCAACACCTCAGATTCCAGTTTCGCCACCGATGTCCTCAAGTCGGACAAGCCTGTCCTGCTCGACTTTTGGGCCGAGTGGTGCGGTCCATGCAAGATGATCGGCCCCATCCTCGATGAGCTCGCCCCGCTCTACGCCGATCGCCTGCGCATCGCCAAGCTCAACATCGATGAGAACCCGGCGACGCCTCCGAAGTACAACATCCGTGGCATCCCCACGCTGATCCTCTTCAAGAACGGTACCGTCGAGGCGCAGAAAGTCGGCGCGGTGTCCCGCGCGCAGCTTTCGGCCTTCCTGGACAGCCACCTGTGAGAGGCGGCTATCTCGGCAACAAGGGCGGCGGTGGCGGTGGCGGCGGTCAGCGGCAGAACCGCGGTCCCCGTCACGGACGCGATCCGAACCGCGGTCCGCGCAACGGCAATGTCGGCGGCCCCTTGATGGAGGATGCTCCGTTCGACCACGCCCCGTTCATCGAGACGGGCGAGGACGCGGAGGTCATCAGCGCCGCCGAGCTTGCCGCGTCGCGCAAGTCGATGAACCTGACGACGCTCAAGTCGATGCCGATCAACAAGCTGGTCGAGCTCGCCGCCACCTATGGCGTCGAGAACATGGCCCGCTCGCGCAAGCAGGACATCATCTTCAGCCTGCTGAAGGCCCATGCCCGAAAGGGTGAAGACATCTACGGCGATGGCGTGCTCGAGATCCTGCAGGACGGCTTCGGCTTCCTGCGCTCGGCCGATGGCTCGTACCTCTCCGGCCCGGACGATATCTACATCAGCCCGGCACAGATCCGCCGCTTCAACCTGCGTACCGGCGACAGCATCTCCGGCATCATCCGTCCGCCGAAGGACGGCGAGCGGTACTTCGCGTTGCTCAAGGTCGGCGAGATCAACTTCGATTCGCCCGGCAATGCCCGTAGCAAGGTGTTGTTCGAGAACCTGACGCCGCTGCACCCGACCAAGCGCCTGAAGCTCGAGCGCGGCAACGGCTCCACCGAGGACCTCACCGCACGCGCGATCGATCTGTGTGCGCCGATCGGCAAGGGCCAGCGCGGCCTGATCGTCTCGCCGCCGAAAGCCGGCAAGACGATGCTGCTGCAGAACATCGCGACCGCCATCACCGCCAACCATCCAGAGGTCCACCTCATCGTGCTGCTCATCGACGAGCGCCCGGAAGAGGTCACCGAGATGCAGCGCACCGTGAACGGCGAGGTGGTCTCTTCGACCTTCGACGAACCGGCTGCACGGCACGTACAGGTCGCCGAGATGGTGATCGAGAAGGCCAAGCGCCTGGTGGAGCACAAGAAGGATGTCGTGATCCTGCTCGACTCCATCACCCGACTCGCCCGCGCCTACAACACCGTGGTGCCGAGCTCCGGCAAGGTGCTCACCGGCGGCGTCGATGCCAACGCGCTGCAGCGTCCGAAGCGGTTCTTCGGTGCCGCGCGCAACATCGAGGAGGGCGGTTCGCTGACCATCCTCGCCACGGCGCTCATCGACACCGGCTCGAAGATGGACGATGTCATCTACGAGGAGTTCAAGGGCACCGGCAACTGCGAGATCCACCTCGATCGTCGCATCGCCGAGAAGCGTGTGTTCCCGGCGCTCAACATCAACCGCTCGGGGACCCGCAAGGAAGACCTGATCACCGATCCGGGCGAGCTCGCCAAGGTCTGGATACTGCGAAAGCTCCTGCACCCGATGGATGAGCTCGCTGCGGTGGAGTTCCTGCTCGACAAGATGAAGGACACCAAGACGAACTCGGATTTCTTCGAGGCTATGAAGCGCTGACCTCGCGGGCGATGGCGCGATGGCCGATGTCGCGCCGGTACTGGATGCCCGGCCAGCGGATCCGATCGGCGAGCGCGTAGGCTGCCGCCTGCGCGTCGCCTACCGTCTCTCCCAATCCGACCGCGCACAGCACGCGACCGCCGGCGGTGACCACCCGTCCCTCCGACAAGGCGGAACCGGCGTGGAACACCTTTCCAGGCAGTGCTGCGGCGGCCTCGAGGCCGTCGATGGGGTCGCCCTTGCGCACCGTCTCCGGATAGCCCTCGGCGGCGAGCACGACGCCGAGGGCGGCGCGCGGGTCCCAGTCCATGCTGACCTCGTCGAGCCGACCGTCGAGCGCCGCCTCGCAGAGCAGCGTGAGGTCCGATCGCAGCCGAGCCATGATCGGTTGGGTCTCGGGGTCGCCGAAACGGCAGTTGAACTCGAGGACGTTGGGCGTGCCGTCGGGCGCGACCATGATCCCGGCGTAGAGGAAGCCCGTGTAGGGCATGCCGTCGGCGGCAAGGCCACGGATGGTGGGCCAGATGACCTCGCGCATGATGCGCTCGTGCATCGCGGGCGTGACCACGGGGGCGGGCGAATAAGCCCCCATGCCGCCGGTGTTCGGGCCGGTGTCGCCGTCGCCGATGCGTTTGTGGTCCTGGGAGGTGGCGAACGCCAGCGCGTGCACACCATCGGCCATCACGATGAAGCTGGCTTCTTCGCCCGGCAGGAACTCCTCGATGACGACCTCGGTGCCGGCATCGCCGAAGCTGCCGGCGAACATGGCGCGTGCGGTGTCGATGGCCTCATCCGCGGTCTCGGCGATCACCACGCCCTTGCCGGCGGCGAGGCCGCTCGCCTTGACCACGATCGGACAGCGCTGCGCGCGCACCCAAGCCGCATCGAAGGTGTCGCGGGTGAAGGTGGCATAGGCGGCGGTCGGGATGCCATGCCGACGCAGGAATTCTTTGGTGAAGGCCTTGGAGCCCTCGAGCTGTGCTGCAGCGCGGCGTGGCCCGAAGCAGCGCAGCCCGGCCGCCTCGAAGGCGTCCACCACTCCCAGCACCAGCGGCGCTTCCGGGCCGATGATCGTGAGGCCGACGCCTTCGCGGCGCGCGAGCTCGACCAGACCGACGACGTCGTCGGCGGCGACCGCCACGTTGCGCACCCGCGGCTCGGTGGCGGTGCCGGCGTTGCCTGGCGCCACCAGCACCTCGCTGACACGCGGCGACTGCGCGCAATGCCAGGCCAGCGCATGCTCGCGGCCACCACCGCCGACGATCAGAACTTTCAGGCCGCTCGCATCCATGCGGTGTCCGCTCAGTGCCGGAAGTGGCGCATGCCGGTGAACACCATCGCCATGCCGCGCTCGTCGGCTGCCGCGATGACCTCGGCGTCGCGCAGGCTGCCACCTGGCTGGATGACGGCGGTGATGCCGTGCTCCGCGGCGACATCGAGGCCGTCGCGGAACGGGAAGAACGCGTCGGAGGCCATCACCGCACCCTTGATCCCGAGGTTCTCGTCCGCCGCCTTGATGGCGGCGATGCGGCTCGAGTACACGCGGCTCGTCTGGCCTGCGCCGATGCCGAGGGTGGCGCGGTCGCGCGCGTAGACGATGGCGTTGGACTTCACGAATTTACAGACCTGCCACGCGAAGAGGAGGTCGTCGAGCTCGGCGTCGGTGGGCGCACGGCGGCTGACGACCTTGAGGTCGGCGCGCTCGATGCGGCCCTCGTCGCGGGTCTGGGCGAGCAGCCCCCCGGTGACGCTGCGGTACTCGTGCTCAGGCCCGGCTTCGCGCGTCAGCTCACCGAGCTCGAGCACCCGGATGCCGGGTTTGGTGGCGAGCACGGCGCGTGCCTCGGGCGAGACCTGCGGCGCGACCAGCACTTCGAGGAACTGGCGCCCGACGATGCGCGCGGCGGTATCGGCGTCGAGCGGCCGGTTGAAGGCGATGATGCCGCCGTAGGCGGAGGTCGGATCGGTGCGGTGTGCAGCCTCGTAGGCCGCAGCGATGTCGGCTGCGGTCGCCACGCCGCAGGGGTTCGCGTGTTTCACGACCACGCAGGCCGGCGTATCGAACTGGCGAACGCATTCGATGGCGGTATCCGCATCGGCGATGTTGTTGAAGGACAGTTCCTTGCCCTGCAGCGATCGGGCGTTCGCGACCGAGGGGCCGCGTGCAGCCGGCACGCGGTAGAAGGCCGCCTTCTGGTGGGGGTTCTCGCCGTAGCGCAGGCCCTGCACCTTCTCGAAGACCAGCGGCAGCACCCGCGGAAAGTCCTCACCGAGCACCGGATTGCGCGTCTGCAGGTAGCTCGCGACCATGGAGTCGTAGCGCGCCGTGTGGGCGAACGCCTTGGCTGCGAGCTGTGCGCGCAGCTCGGGCGAGGTCGCGCCGTCGTGCGTGTCGAGTTCCGCGAGCACCGTCGGATAGTCGGCAGGATCGACCACGACCGTGACGGCATCGTGGTTCTTGGCGGCGGCGCGCACCATGGCTGGTCCGCCGATGTCGATGTTCTCGATGGCCTCAGCGTAGCTGCAGGCGGGGCGTGCCACGGTCTCGGCGAAGGGATAGAGGTTCACGACCAAGAGGTCGATGCGTTCGATGCCATGCAGCGCCATGACGCTTTCATCGACACCGCGCCGGCCGAGCAGCCCGCCGTGGATACGCGGGTGCAGGGTCTTGACGCGTCCGTCCATGATCTCGGGGAAACCGGTGTGCTGCGAGACTTCGGTGACCGAGATGCCGTGCTCGGTGAGCAGGCGCGCCGTACCACCCGTGGAGAGGATGGCGACGCCACGGCGTTCGAGTTCGCGGGCGAGATCCAGAAGACCGGTCTTGTCGGAGACGGACAGCAGTGCGCGGCGCAGCAGGACAGGCATGGCGGGGGTGTCGGGTCCGTGGGTGGGGGTGGGATCAGTCTGCGGCGAGACCGAGGTCGCGCAGCTTGCGGCGCAGCGTGGCGCGGGTGATGCCGAGGATCTCGGCAGCGCGTGTCTGGTTGCCCTCGGCATGGCGCAGCACCACGCGCAGCAGAGGTTCTTCCACCTCGCGGATCACGCGCTGGTAGAGACCGGGGCTGCGGGTGCCACCCAGGTTGCTCAGGTAATCCTCGAAGGCGCGCTCCGCGTGACCGCGCAGCGGCAGATCGCCCCCTCTTGGTTCGTTGCTCGCCATCTCTCCCCTCGCATCCCGGCGCGTGTCAGGCGGCATCGGCCGTCTGCTCGCACCATGCTCCGAATTCCCGATCCGCACACGCGAACTGTGATGCCGTGTCCGTGGCCGCCATGAAGCGGGCGCGCGCTGTGGGCGTGTCGTCCAACAGCTTGCCGTACCAGCCGAGGTGTTTGCGTGCGATCCGCAATCCGGAGTCTTCACCGTGGAAGGTGTAGATGGACTGAAGATGCTCCAAAACTATATCACGCTGCGCGGCGCGCGCGAGCGGCTCGGGCACGACGCCTTGGACCAAGAGACCGTTGATGTCGCGGAAGATCCACGGTGCGCCCTGTGCGGCGCGTCCGAGCATCACCCCCGCAGCACCCGTGGAATCAAGCACATCGCGGGCTTTCCGGGCTGAGTCTATGTCGCCGTTGGCGATCACCGGGATCGAGACGGCGGCGCGGATCTCGCGCACGGTGTCGTACTCGGCCTCGCCCTCGTAGAAGTCGGCGCGCGTGCGTCCATGGATCGCGAGCGCCGCGATGCCGGCGGCCTCCGCGATGCGTGCGACCGCTGCCCCATTGCGGTGTGCCCGGTCCCAACCGGTGCGCGTCTTGAGCGTCACCGGTACACCGGTCCCTTGTGCCGCTGCGACCACGGCCTCGAGGATGCGGCCGACTAAGGGCTCGTCCTGCAACAACGCCGATCCGCAGAGGCGGTTGCAGACCTTCTTCGCCGGGCAGCCCATGTTGATGTCGATGATCTGCGCGCCGAGGTCGATGTTGCGGCGCGCGGCCTCGGCGAGCGCAGCGGGATCGGCACCCGCCAGCTGCACCACCCGTGGCTCAGGTTCGCCTTCGTGGTCCATGCGTTGACGGGATTTGCGCGAATTCCAGAGCCGCGTGTCCGAGGTGATCATCTCGGAGGCGGCGAGCGCAGCGCCGAGACGGCGCGCGAGGATGCGGAACGGTCGGTCGGTCACACCGGCCATGGGCGCGAGCACCGCCGGCGCGGCGATGGACCAGCGACCGATGCGGAACGCGGGCGGTCGGGGCGGCGGCTCGGTCGTGTCGAAAGCCGTCATGGGCGTCGTTCCGGATCGTTGGTGCAGACGGGCGCCCGATCGGCGCGCGGCAGACAGGCGTCGAGCTCGAACCCCACGACGTTCGGGCCCGGGTCACGGGCCGAGAACTCGGCGGTGATGCGGGCGCCCGGCGCGATCATCCGCCCGGCGCCGACCGCGTATTCCGCCGGCAACAGGTCGCGGCGGGCGACCGCATCGCCCTGCGCGTCGAGCAGCACGAGCCGCAGCAGCGGTGCCGGTTGCACGGCGGCGGCGGTGTTTCGTACCGATGCGCGCACCGTCAGGAATCCGGCCGTCACGTCTTCGCGTGCGCCCTCCTGCACGATCTCGAAAGCGCCGGGGTCCCAGTCGGGCTCGACCGGGTGGCCCAAAGAATCATAGGCGCGCTGGACCCAGGGACCGACCGTCGGCAGGGCGGCGAGCGCGGCGCGGTGATGGTGTGCGGATTGCCCGGCGAGCAGCAGGCCCAGCACGATCGCGATCGGCCATAGACCGCGCGGCGCCGGCGCCGGTGCGGCGGGTCGCAGATCCTCGAGGGTGACCGTGCTACGGTGCCCGACGAGGCAAGTCCAGCCCTCGAGCGATCGCCACGCCGTGAGATGCAGCGAAGGCGCATAGCCGGCGATCACTTCATCGGCCTGTGCGTCCAAGAGGCCCGCCAACACCAACCTGCCGCCGGGCTTGAGCATCGCGATGAGCTGCGGTGCAAGCTCGCACAACGGCCCCGCCAGGATGTTCGCAAGCACCAGATCGGCACCGCCTTGCGTCCGTACGGCTGCGGCGAGCTCCTCAGCTGAGGTATGGATCTGCAGCCGGTCGGCGACGCGGTTGCGGCCGGCGTTGTCCAGCGTCGCCACCAAGGCCTGCGGGTCGATGTCGAAGGCGAGCGCCTCGCGCGCGCCGAGCTTGATCGCGGCGAGTGCGAGCACACCGGAGCCGCAGCCGTAATCGACCACCAGGCCGGCTGGCGGTGCCTGCGCATCGAGGTACTCGAGGCAGAGCCGCGTGGTCGGATGTGTGCCGGTCCCGAAGGCGAGGCCGGGGTCGAGCTCGACGATGACGGCGTCCGGTTCGTCGACCCTCATGTGCGAGGGCTGGATCCACAGCCGCTCGCCGAAGTGCATCGGCTCGAAGTCGCGCAGCCATTCGCGCTCCCAGACCTTCTCTTCGACGGTCCGCAGCTGCAACCGGTCGGCGTCACAGCCGATGTCGGCGGCGAGGAACAGCAGTTGCGCTGGGGGGAGCGTCTCGGCTTCGAAGATCGCTTCGAGGCGCGTGGAGGGCCATAGTCTGATCTCGCCTGGTGCGGGCTCGAGGATCGCGTCGTCGCGTCGATCGGTGTAGGTGACGGCGAGCGCGCCCGCGGCGAAGCAGGCCGCTTCCACGGCCTCCGGGTCGAGGTCATCGAGATCGAGCGAGAGGGCGACCTGCGGCACGGGACGCGCGCCTACTTGAGGCCGAGACGCCGCTCGAGATAGTGGATGTCGAGGCCGCCTTGCTGGAACGCGGCGTGCGCGAGGATCTCCTGGTGCAGCGCGGCGTTGGTCTTGATGCCCTCGACCACCATCTCGGCGAGCGCGTTGCGCATGCGGGCGATCGCGGTGTCGCGTGTGTCGCCGTGCGAGATGAGCTTCGCGATCAGGGAGTCGTAGTTGGGCGGCACGTTGTAGCCTGAATAGAGGTGACTGTCGACACGGATGCCGGGGCCGCCGGGCGCATGCCAGAGGCGCACCGGGCCGGGCGAGGGCATGAAGGTCTTCGGGTCTTCGGCGTTGATACGGCACTCGAGCGCATGGCCGCGCAGCACGATGTCCGACTGTGTCCAGGGCAGTTTTTCGCCCGCGGCGATCATGAGCTGCGCCTTCACGAGGTCGATGCCGGTGACGAGTTCGGTCACGGGATGTTCGACCTGGATGCGGGTGTTCATCTCGATGAAGTAGAACTCGCCGTCTTCGTACAGGAACTCGAGGGTGCCGGCATTGCGGTAGCCGACCGCGCGACAAGCCTCGACCACGCGCTCGCCCATGCGGGCGCGCTGCGCCGCCGTGATGCCCGGCGCAGGGGCTTCTTCGATCACCTTCTGATGGCGCCGCTGCATGGAGCAGTCACGCTCGCCCAGGTGGATGACGTTGCCGTGGTGGTCCGCGAGCACTTGGAACTCGATATGCCGCGGCTTCTCGAGGAATTTCTCCATGTAGACCTGGTCGTTGCCGAAGGCGGCGAGCGCCTCCGACCGGGTCACGTTGATCGAGTGCAGCAGCGCCGCGGCGTTGTGCACGACGCGCATCCCGCGTCCGCCGCCGCCGCCGGAGGCCTTGATGATGACCGGATAACCGATGTCCTTGGCGATGCGCAGGTTCTCGTCGCCGTCGAGTCCGAGCGGTTCGCCGGACCCGGGAACGCAAGGCACGCCGTGCGCCTTCATGGTCTTGATGGCCGACACCTTGTCGCCCATCAGGCGGATCGTCTCGGCCTTCGGGCCGATGAAGATGAAGCCGCTCTTCTCCACGCGTTCGGCGAAATCGGCGTTCTCGCTGAGGAAGCCATAGCCCGGATGGATGGCCGCGGCATCGGTCAGCTCGGCCGCCGAGATGATCGCCGGCATGTGCAGATAACTTTTGGCCGAGGGCGGTGGTCCGATGCACACCGATTCGTCGGCGAGCAGCACATGCTTGAGGTTCGCATCGACGGTCGAGTGCACGGCGACGGTCTTGATGCCGAGCTCTCGGCAGGCCCGCAGCACGCGCAGCGCTATCTCGCCGCGGTTGGCGATGATGACCTTATCGAGCATGGTTCAGGAGATCGAGAACAGCGGCTGGCCGAATTCGACCGGATCGCCGTTCTGCACCATCACCGAGGTGATGCGGCCGGCGCGGTCGCTTTCGATCTGGTTCATCATCTTCATGGCTTCGATGATGCAGAGCACTTGGCCGACTTTGACTTCATCGCCCATCTGCACGAAAGCCTTGGCTCCGGGGGCGGGCGCGGAGTAGTAGGTGCCCACCATCGGTGCCGGGACCAGATGGTCCGCGGACGGCGCAGCGGCGCTCGCAACGACGGACGGGCTCGCGCCGGCTGCCGGGGCGCTGCCACCACCCCCGAGCGCCGGTAGCGGCGACGGAGCGTAATAGGCCATCGGCGCGGCGGTGGTCGGGCCGCGGCTGATGCGCACCGATTCCTCGCCTTCCTTGATCTCGATCTCCGAGATACCGGATTCCTCCAGCAGTTCGATCAGCTTCTTGACCTTACGGATATCCACGGTGCCCTCGGGGTGCAGTCGTCGGGTCGGGGAATGTACCCGAAACGAGCCGGGATTGGGGGTGATTTGCGCCGATTTGGAGGCGAACAGCGCAGATCGATCATCTATCTGATCAGGCTGGCTGATCAGGCTGGTTTTTCGACCCGCAGGGCTTCGAGGCGCTGCAGTTCGGCGCGGATCAGGGTCTGCACCACCTCCAGCGTCAGACGGCCGGCGTTGAGCAACTCGATGTGGTCGAGGATGAAGGCGGCCTCGTCGGCGTGCAGCTCGCCGACCTTCACGGCGA
>Ga0315906_10000781_pt1 | contig 49352 bp, 45 predicted proteins | sample LakEriMetagenome_4_FD_203526 | JGI IMG/M metagenome (GOLD analysis project Ga0315906, IMG submission 203526) | Freshwater fungal communities from buoy surface, Lake Erie, Ohio, United States - Buoy 2 MA122 | ecosystem: Environmental > Aquatic > Freshwater > Lake > Lake biofilm | place: USA...
TCGATTACTCCGACGATCTAACAGATGCTGGATTTAAAATTCACAATCCCAAAGCGCGGCGTTCCTGTGGATGCGGCACATCGTTCGAGCCCGATGACGAGCCGGATGGCAGTGGAGCGGAAGACGGTGAGATTTGTGGCGAGGGAGGCGCGATTTAATTTTCGTGGCACACAAAGACAAACCTCAGAGCGAAGAACTCGAGCCGCCAAAGCCCGCCTTTTATTGGTGGACGCTTGCTAACATTTTGGCCGCATCCTTTGCTCTGCTCAGTTGGGTATTATGCTTGCACATTTTCAGTAATCCGGAAATCCCACGCAACTACACATTTCTAAAAAAACTTGGCAGGATCCCCGAGCTCACTCGCTACACTGTCCTCGATGTACCCAACGGTAACGCTTTGAATCCCACCGAAATCTACGGTAAATACTTCGGACTAAGCGAAGAAAAACGCACCAAGCTCAACGCACTCTTGCTGCGCAATTACATGCGTAATTTTGAAAACAATCTTCTCCTCACCTATGCCGAAGGTGATTACCAAGTTGCCGATGTAACCAAGCTGGAAAAAGGCGATTTCCTTTATCCCGGCTTCGCAATCCGCACCCAAGCGCTCGTGAAACAAGACGACTTCGCTCAAGCCATTGGCTTCCCTGTAGTGATGGAATACATATTCCCAACCAAGGACACCGAAGCAGTCTTCCAGTTCAATAAAGGCGATGTTCTCGAGGTGAATAAAAACCCTAACTGCGCCGCCATCATTCACATTTCCAGAACCACCGTCGAAGGCGAACAAGCATTGAAAATCACCGCCGTCCCCATCGCCTACGGCTCCTATCGCGTCGGAGAAAAAACCTCCTTCGCCATCGAACCCCCAGTCGTCCTGAACCCTGATTCAAAACTACCGATCTGGAAGTAAACGATCTTAACGATTTAATACAATGAAGCGGAGAGTCGGAGACACGGAGCAAACAGAGGTTGTTTAGATTAAATCTATATTATTAAAAAACCTCCGCTAGCTCAGCTTCCTCCGTTTTCTCCGCTTAAATATTTCTTTATCAAAAATAAAGCCTCAAACCGAAACCTTCTTCCCGCCGTTTTGGGCGGATTCGTAGATCGCGCGGATGAGCGCCACGGCTTTGCGTGCCTCACCTGCATGCGTTTTGCACTGACGACCCTCTTGAATCGATTGCACGACTTCTTCGAAATTGCGCTGATGCTGATAGAAATTGATCGCGGTCGGATCGTTCGCACCGAGGCCAGCTTCTTGGCCTTTCATCAAGGTCGATTTGATCTGCGCGTCCTCGGGTTTCTCTTCACGGAAATCCCAGATCTCAAATGCCTCGTCTGCAAGGAAAACGGAGCCATCGGTTCCAGCGAGTTGGACACGTGCGGGATGCCCTGCTTTTGACCATGTGCAGGTCGAGCACTCGATCACGCCCAGCGCACCATTTTCAAACTCCACCGTCGCGACGATGCTGTCTTCCACTTCGATGCGTTCGTGCGCGAGGCACGCGGTGACCGCTTGCACGGATTTCGCAGGGCCTGCCAAATAAAGCAACGCATCGACTGTGTGCACGGATTGATTCATCAACGCGCCACCACCGTCCAAGGCCCACGTCCCGCGCCAACCTGCTGAATCGTAGTAAGCCTGATCGCGATACCATTTCACATAAGCCGATGCCGAAGTGAGTTTTCCAAAACGTCCTTCATCAGCCGCTTTCTTGAACGCGTCCATCCCGGGATGGAAACGGCGATTCAATACCGCAGAGAGCGTCTTACCATTTTTCGCTGCCGCTGCCATCAACTGATCGATGCGCTCGGTGGTGATTTCCAATGGCTTCTCACAAATCACATGCTTGCCGGCATTCAACGCCGCAAGTGCAGGATCAAGGTGTGCACCGGAAGGCGTCCCGATCGTAACGATTTCCAACTCAGGATCGGCGAGAAAATCATCGATATTCGAATAAGCCTTGCCGCCATATTCCGCTGCGATTTTTTCCGCAGCCTCCGCACGGAGATCGAAAACCGAATGGAGTTCCCCGCCAGTCATGGCAGTGATGGCTTTTGCGTGAAAGTGGCCGATCATGCCAGCGCCGATGATTCCGAATTTCATAAAGTGATTTTGTGGTTGGTTAAATGAGCGAATTGCTGGGATATTTGGTCGCTAGCCGATCGCTTGCAAGATTTGAAATGAAACAATCCCCTGAAAAAAAATCCTGCTGTTGCGAACACACGGCCGATCCAGCCCCACCACCGACTTCTGGGGCGAAATATTTCTGCCCGATGTGCCCAGGCGTGGAATCCGACAAGCCAGGCGATTGCCCGATCTGCGGCATGGCCTTGGAAAGAAATCCTCTCAACGCCGATGACAGTGAAGATCACGAAATTCGTGCCCTGAGCCGGAAATTCTGGATCTCTGCTTTTCTCACTCTCCCCGTGTTCATCCTAGCGATGTCACACATGGTTCCCGGGCTTCATTTCCGTACAGACATCACCAAATGGATTGAGTTTGCCCTAACCATCCCCGTCGTTTTCTGGGCTGGTGGAATGTTTTTCACCAAAGCGTGGGTCTCGCTGAAAACATGGAATCTCAACATGTTCACCCTCATCGCATTGGGTGTCGGCGCGGCATTTATCTACAGCAGCATCGCAGTCCTCGCTCCCGGTGTGTTTCCTGAATCTTTCAGAGAACACGGCGAGGTCGGCCTCTACTTCGAAGCCGCCGCAGTGATCACGGTTCTGGTACTACTTGGTCAACTGTTAGAAACCAGAGCCCGCGCCCGCACCGGCGAAGCCATCCAATCCCTCATCAGCCTCGCCGCGAAAACCGCTCACCGCCTCCGCGACGGCGTAGAAGAAGATGTCCCTGTCGATGCAATCGCAGTCGGCGATCTGCTCCGTGTTCGTCCCGGCGAAAAAATTCCCATCGACGGCACGATCACCGATGGCAGCGGCAACATCGACGAATCCATGATCACCGGTGAACCCATGCCAGTTGCGAAAAAAGACGGCGACCCCGTGATCGGCGCGACTCTGAACCAATCTGGAAGTTTCGTGATGCGTGCGGAAAAAATCGGTAGCGACACCTTGCTTTCACAAATCGTCCACATGGTCGCAGAAGCCCAACGCAGCCGTGCGCCCATCCAAAAAGTCGCTGATACGGTGGCGAGTTGGTTCGTGCCCATCGTGGTGGCTTCGTCGATTGCGACCTTCATCCTCTGGGCAACTTTCGGCCCCGCACCTGCCATGGCGTTCGCTCTCGTCAATGCGGTTTCCGTGCTCATCATCGCCTGCCCTTGCGCGCTTGGGTTGGCAACTCCCATGTCCATCATAGTTGGCATAGGTCGTGCCGCAGGCATGGGGATCCTAGTGAAAAATGCGGGTGCCATCGAGCTCGCGGAAAAAGTCACGCATCTCGTCACCGACAAAACCGGAACTCTAACAGCCGGAAAACCTCGCATCACCGATGTCATTCCCGCACCTGGCTACAATAACGATTCTTTACTCCAACTCGCCGCTTCAGTCGAGTCGCTCAGCGAACATCCGCTCGCTCGCGCAGTAACCGATGCCACGAAAGAATCTAACATATCCATTTTTCCCGTTACCCATTTCGAATCCGTCACCGCAGGCGGCGTCACTGGCATAGTCGATGGTAAAGTTGTTAGAATCGGAAAATCTTCCTTCCTCAACGAACACAGCATCGCCATTCCTGACGATTGGCAACAAATTGCCTCAGAGCTGCAAGAAAAAGCTAAGACTGTGGTATGGGTTAGCGTAGGTAAAGAACTCGCAGGCATATTCGCCATCGCCGATCCCATCAAGCCATCCAGCGCCGAGGCGATACGCACACTGCACGAGATGGGCCTGAAAGTCATCATGTGCACGGGCGACAACCACGCCACCGCGCATGCCGTCGCACGCGAACTCGGGATAGACGAAGTCCATGCGGAAGTCGTTCCTCAGGATAAAATCGAACTCATCCGCAAACTCAAACAACAGGGCGCGGTCGTCGCCATGGCGGGCGATGGAATTAACGACGCCCCAGCCCTCGCTGGTGCCGATATTGGAATCGCCATGGGCACCGGCACCGACGTCGCCATCGGCAGCGCGGCGATCACCCTCGTCAAAGGCGATCTCATCGCCATCGCTAAAACCATCGCCCTCAGCCGCGCCACCATGCGCAACATCCGCCAGAACCTTTTCTTCGCTTTCATCTACAACGCCCTTGGCGTCCCCATTGCCGCTGGTATTCTCTACCCCATCTTCGGCATCCTCCTCAACCCCATGATTGCCGGCGCCGCGATGAGCTTCTCCTCCGTCTCCGTCATCCTCAATGCCTTGCGCTTACGGAAGGCTGAACTTTGAAAGGAAGAAATTTTAACCACAATGGTAGCGAAGCGGACATGGACGGAGTGAAACGTAGTCAAATTGCACGGAGTTCACGGAATGGAAATGGTTTCTATTAAAATAGCTAACGCCATCGAGCCGAGTTAACCAACAATCCTCTATCCTTTCTTCACCGTGTATTACCTTCAATCCGTTGGTGAAAATCCCCCCAATAAAGGCTGGAATCCTCAGCACCTCAGGTGTTGGCTATGGCCATGAAATGGACGTTGTTAATGACGAGTGCTTTGCTCGCCCTTGCATCTGCGCAAGAGCTAACAGATTGGCGTCTTGAGCTTCTGAAAGAAAGCGGTCTATCCGCCGAAACCGAAGCCTTGGAGAAATTTCAAAAGGGGCTGAGTCAGCCCGATGGCAACTTGGATAAAATGGTCAAACAGCTCGGCTCGGAAGAATTTAAACAGCGCGAGCAGGCACAGAAAGAAATTTTGCTACTAGGAAAAAACGTGCTGCCACAGCTACGCCTCATGCTCAATTCAGACGACCCTGAAATACGGATGCGACTCGAAACCATCATGAATCAACTGGAAGTCGGCGGACGCTGGGCAAAGGACAACCTGCTACGCGAAGCGGTCGCCAGTTTGCTTGAAGAAAGAAAAAACCCCGACGCAGCCAAACCCAATGCAAAACTCTTCGTGGAATTCTTCAACAAGGACGCAGCCTCTGTATCCGATGGCTACCAGCGCCTGAAATTCAAAACCGGTGTGGGAGAAGCCGGCTCCGTAAAAGATGGCATGGCACGCTTAAATGGCAAACATGACCGCGATGGAGATCAACAACTCCTACTCCTCGCGAAAGATCTAACAGAAAAAGAAGAATTCCCCGACTCCTTCCGCGTCGAGTCGAAGATCGGCGGCGGCGATGAAGGCATGGGAGCCTTCCATGTCGGGATCTCAGTCGGAAATGTCCGCGCCCTCTTCCATCCTGGATACCAGAATGGAGCATTTCGTATCGAACAAGTTTCTAACAACTTGGCGATCTTGGGCAATACCGACATGACCTTTACCCCACCCTCCAATAAACTCCTCTTCATGAGTATGGATATCAAACGCCTGCCCAACAAAGACGTCGAAATCAGCGTCAAAATCACCCACGAAAAACAAACCTTCCGTACCAGCCAGATCGTCAAAGCAGATGCCATTGGCAAACTGGACCGCATCGCCCTCGATCGCAGTGGCAGAAACGGTGGCGACGCCATCTTCGACGACCTCATCGTCGATCTGAAGTGAAACTTTAAACCTCAATTCTGAAAGACGTTGGTTTGGTTTTCTCTCTGTCTCATTCTTTTGCAAATGCGCTTAAACAATCGCTCCCTCTTGATTTGAGATTTAGACTTTAAAGTTTAGGATTCAAGCGTAGCCCATACGCGCCACTCTTCCTTGAAACTTGAACCTTGAAATTCACCCCAAATAAGTAGTTGCGCGTCAGGGAATTGGACCGACTTTAGTAAAAGATGTTGAAAATCATATCCAAACGCAATCGAGCAAAACTTCTTAGTTTACTTGCCATATCCGTGATTCTTCCAGCCATTCATGCGCGCGGAAACGATGAAAAATTCTTGGTTAATTTCAAAGATGAGGACTGCGCCAAGGGATGGTCTTCCGTCAATGACGACGTCATGGGCGGGATATCCAAAGGTGGATTTGAGATCACTGACCGCAAAACCCTTCTCTTCAAAGGCAGCCTTTCGCTGGAAAACAACGGCGGATTTGCCTCCATTCGCAGCAAGCCGAAGAACCTCGATCTCACTGGCATGAAAGCCCTCGCAGTCAGGGCGAAGGGCGATGGCAGAACGTATTGGATTGAATTGCGCGTTACCCGTCAGATGCGCGCCAGCTCTTATCGCGCGGATTTCACAACCACCAAAGGCGAATGGAAGAACTCGATCATTCCCTTGGAAAATTTCAAACTACAAGCATTCGGACAACCCCTGCCATCCGACCCAATAAAACCAGAGGAAGTCGAATCCGTCGGCTTCACCATTGCGGATAAAAAATCCGGTGAGTTCGAGCTTGAGATTGAATCGATCAAAGCAGTCTCTCAGACCGTGGCGACAGAGGCCCCGAGAGGTGGAGGCACCATCGTCGATGTTGCGAAATCTGCGGGTCAGTTCAAAACTTTGTTAGCAGCGGCAGTTGCTGCGGATTTAGTAGGCGCGCTCAGCGGCAAAGGCCCGCTTACCGTATTCGCTCCCACCGATGAGGCTTTTGCAAAACTCCCAGAAGGAACCGTTCAGGAATTATTGAAGCCAGAAAACAAAGCCAAGCTCGTTGCCATCCTCAAATATCATGTGATCGATGGAAAAGTCACTTTGGCAAATGCCCTAACAGCTGGCCAGGCAGAAACCCTTCAGGGCTCAAAGCTCAGTGTAAAATTTGAAGACGGACGCGTGCTCGTGAACTCAGCCAAACTTTTAAATGCCGATATCGTTGCATCTAACGGAATCATTCACGTCATCGACCAAGTCCTAATTCCGCCAGACAACAGTAAAAAAGTTCTCAGCCCCGCCGGCCTGATTGAACTAGCAATCAGTCGTGGAGTTCCCCTCTTTAACAACGGCGACGAAGCCGCCTGTGTTGCCATCTATGAAGTCGCTTGCGAAAGCCTTCGCACCCTCCCAGACACCTCGATAAAATCCCGTGCTACCCTCTCCAAAGCCCTCGCTGAAATGCGCGAAGAAAAAAACGCAACCAAAAAGGCATGGATCCTCCGCGGAGCGCTGGACAAAACTTACGAAGCCTTAGAGGCCAGACATGAAGAATGAAATCTCCATTCCCAATATCTAATATCCATACGCACACCCTTACTCATTCATCCTAGCTCGGAAGAAGTTAGGGCAGTCGAAAAAACTAATCCTATTTCACGTTATTAACCACTAAGACTCTTAAAATCATTCAAGAATATCTCCGACTTTTGGGATTTTTGAAGGGCACTGGATATCGCGCATCGCCAAAAAAGAGCGGATCTTCGGTCACAAAAACCTTTCCCAGATTAAGCGCAATCCTAGGGTGCAAAAAAGGAACTGATTTGAAAAAATGAGAAGCACGATCCAGATTATGCGCTAATTTAATCCCAAAATCGCGCGCCAAAATGAATAACCCTCACTTTTTCAACAGCTACTATAATCTCCTTCAGCGTATTGAGGAAATTAATGCTCCAGACTATGCGCGCAGCAGAAACTTTCTCGACGGCAATGTCACGGCTTTGAGTCCCTTTATCAACCATGGTATCCTTAGCACACGTCAAATAGCCACCGCCGTGCTCACTCGCTACTCGCGAGATGCCTCGGAGAAATTTCTTCAAGAACTTGGCTGGCGCGAATACTTCCAACGCGTCTGGCAGCATCAAGGCGACGGCATTTTCACCGACCTGCGCTTACCACAAGAAAAGGTCTGCTCCAGTCTAGTTCCCACTGCCATCGCGACAGGTAAAACGGGCATCTTGGCAATCGACCAGGCTATCGAGCAACTCGTCCGCACGGGTTACATGCACAATCACGCGCGTATGTGGACCGCCAGCCTCACCTGCAATATTGCGCAAACACACTGGCTCGAACCCGCTCGTTGGATGTATTACCACCTACTCGATGGCGATCTCGCCAGCAACTCTCTCAACTGGCAGTGGAACGCGGGCACCTTCAGCAATAAAAAATACTACGCAAATCAACACAACATCAACACCTTCTCCCGAAGCACTCAAAGAGGCACCATCCTCGATGTCAGTTACGACGAGATCAGCGCCGTCCCGCTCCCATCTAACCTAAATACTCGCGCCCCGCTAACTCTAACAAACACCTTCCCTCCCTCCATCGCCGCCCCGCTCACGGCGAGCTCTGCGCTCCTTTATTCGATCTGGAATCTCGACCCAACATGGCATCCCGATTTCGCGGGACGTCGCGTCCTCTGGATCGAGCCGAGCAAACATCAAGCTTTTCCTCTTAGTCCCTTGCGGTGGCAGTTCATCCAACACTGGGCCGCCCAAATCCCCGGCCTTGAGCTCTTCGTGGGCGAAAGTTTTGACCTCTTCCCACAAGGAGTAGAGCATCTTTCACTTACGCACCGCGAACATCCAACGTGCCACGATTGGCCCGGCACCTGCGACGCGCGCGACTGGATGTGTCCGTTAACCACAGGCTCCTTCTCAAGCTTCTTCGCCTTCTGGAAAAAGGCTCAAAAGGAGCTCGCTCAACCAGTTCTCGTCTAAATGCCTGACCTTAAAAAACAGTTTAAAACCTGCCCAGTTTGCCATCGTCCTTTTCACAACCGCAAAAAGTGGAACGAACGTGGTCTGTGGGAAACGATCAAATACTGCTCAGAAAAATGCCGAAAAAACCGTCAGCAAATAAAATAAAAGAGAAGCATGTCGAACGCCTTATGCTCGGAAAAAAATCGGGCATCAACATCGGATCTCGTAACGTCCCGCATCACCTCTACGCCCACGAGCGGGACACATTCGAGCGCGCCATCAAGTTTCGCTTTCTCACCGTCTCTGACCGCGAACGCCCCAATCTTGAGAACATCTGGCAGAAATATTGCCTCGCCAAGGAATGGGATTACTACGTCCTTAAGAAAACTGCTGATGGAGAAGGGCACATTTACAAAAATAAACGACTGCATGAGATCCTTCCCCTGAAGGAAGCAAAGCAAAAGCTCATCGACGAACTCAAATGAAACGCGCGGTCTGGTGGATCAAGCGGGACTTTCGCCTAGCGGATAACCTCGCGCTAACTAAGGCTCTTGCCAAGTGTGACGAGGTGATCCCACTCTTCGTTTTCGAGCCTGAACACCTCGCACTTCCTGATACCTCGCCCATGCACGTCCATGCGTGGACACAGGCTCTCACCGATCTCCGTGCTAATCTGCAACATTCTGGCGGTGATCTACTCATCGCGCGTGGTGAGATCCGCCACGTCCTAACAGAGCTCCAGCAGCGTTATCCCTTTACTCACCTTTTCTCGCACGAAGAGACAGGCAATAGCTGGACATACCGGCGCGACCTCGCGGTGAGAGATTGGTGCTGCCAGCACGCCGTCAACTGGCGCGAGTCCCCACAAAATGGCGTCGTCCGCCGGCTCCGAACGCGCGACAACCGCAGTCCGATCATTCAGCAGCGTCTGCTCGCCTCTGCCACGCTTCCAGCCCCTTCGCACCTCAAATTCCCCACGACTCTCGCTAGCATTTGCGCACGTCGTGCCGTGCCATCGGTCAGTGAATTCTTCTCGCTTGCTGAATATCCAGAGATCCAATGGGATGTTCTGCAAACCGTCTCAGAGACTCAGGCGCACATTGATCTGCAGTCCTTTCTCACTGTCCGTGGCCATGCCTACTCCGGTGGCATTTCCTCCCCCAACTCCGCCTTTACCGCGGGCTCCCGCCTTTCCGTTCACCTCGCTTGGGGAACGCTAAGCCTGCGTACCGCCTTCCAGCGCACCTATGCCCGCGTCACTGAGCTCAAGGAATCTGCTTCAGAAAGTAAAACCCGTTGGCTTCGCAGTCTCCGGGCCTTTGAGTCACGCCTTCATTGGCACTGCCACTTCATTCAACGGCTTGAGTCCGCTCCGCATATGGAGTTTCACGCTCTCAACCCCGCCTATGAGCATTTAACCTATCAGGACGACCTAGAAAAACTCCGCTCCTGGGCACAGGGACGAACGGGATATCCCATGATCGACGCTTGTATGCGCTGCCTCGCTGCCACGGGATTCCTCAACTTCCGCATGCGCTCGATGGTCGTGAGCTTCGCCTGCTTTGGCTTGCACCTCGATTGGCGCGCCATTCACCCCCATCTCGCATCCATCTTCCTCGACTACGAACCTGGCATCCATCTCTCCCAACTCCAAATGCAAGCCGGTATCGTCGGAATCAACACCATTCGCGTCTATAGTCCGACCAAGCAAATCATGGACCAAGACCCCCACTGCACCTTTATTAAAAAGTGGATCCCCGAGCTCCACTCCTTTACCCCCGAGGAAATCCTCCACTACGAAACGATCAACCTCGGAACCTACCCCGCGCCCATCGTCGACTTCAAAATCAACTCTAAGGCCATGAAAGACTACGTTTTCACCATCCGCAAAAGCAGCGTAGGAAAATCTAACAGCGCCCAAGTCCTCAACCAACACGGGTCCCGAAAATCCTCCAAAAAAAAATCGTCACCAAAGAAGAAAAAATCAGAGCCTACGCTGAAAGAAGACGATCAAATGAAACTTTTTTAGACAAAGAAAGAGAAACACAAACACTTTCTAGCCCTACTTCGCCAAGGCTACGGCGGGCGGGCTTGCCAAGCTAAGCCTTAGCGAAGGCTGGAGGCGAGGGGAGTCGAACCCCTGTGGGGAAAATTACTATCAAGGAAGTTCATCAACATTGATTTTCAAGGGGTTACATCTCCTTAACTCTAGGCGACGATCAATGCTTGTTGTGACTGGCGTTGTGGTTTTTTTGGATTATTTATTAACCAAAAGCTGATCGTGTTTCAGAGTTTTTACTCGCTTTAAAAGCTTCTATTTTTTCTGTGCTGCCAATGAATTTATGAGCGGATTTGGGTTACGAAATGGGGTGGAAGGAAGATTCTTAAATTTCTATGGAGAACAGTCGTATTTAGCAACACATGCCAAGTTATGCAAGTATGCTATGGCATTTGATTACTTGGATTCAAGAGATCATAGAGGAGAAATGGCAAACAAAGTGGAAAAAGTAGCGTGAGAAGTCTATTCATCCTGAAGGACTAATGAAAGTCATGACGAACCCACCAATCTGAGGATAGTAATTCAGATTGTATGTCCCCTGGCGCTATCCCTCTTTTCCCCTTCCCAAACCGACTCTTCAGTGGATCCTCCGCGCAAGGCGAAAAAGCAAATTCCTAGCATTCATTCATTCAGACAAACTATAGAAATATCGGATGGAAAGTTTCTCTGGTAGATAGTCATTTATCTTGACGGTAGGTTTTTGCTCTAAATAGTATGACGTTATGAAAATATTTGCACTGAGCCTTGTGTTGCTTAATATTTGTTGCGTAGCTCTAGACGCTCAAACAACTGAAGAAGAATGGAAAAAAAAAGCTGTGGAAGATTTTCCAGATCTAGCTGTGAGAGGATCGGAATTAAATATAAAGTATGTTAATAAAGTCAAATCGATTCGTTATTCAGATCCTTCATATTTCAAAGATCCGCGTTGGCCATATAAACTTGTAGAGGAGGTAAGAAAGAATCCAATTATACCTGGACTAGAGGATGTGAATACCGAAGTTAGCACGCCATCCCAAACTAGGCGAGCTTATATCAATGGTCAGCAGGTCGAGATTGTAGACGTAAAGGATATTGCGACCAAGGCAAAAAAGGGCGAAAGTATATGCATAAAGGGAGTAGTGGTGAAAGTATCTCAGAGAACATTGGACGCAAAAGATAGTTTCAAGGTAGAGCTGTCGCCAAATGTTTTTTGCGAGTTCCAAATAGAAACGTTTTTCGTAAAAAATAGATCTTACGTTTCAAAGCTAGGCAGTAGTTACCTTACTGAGGCGAAGCTTGTCTTTGAAAATAATGCTGTGACAGTGCATGCCCCAATTGCCTACAACAAAAAGAGAAGCAATCTAGGGGCTATCTTTAAACCAGGCGAAACCGTGATTATTTCCGGTCAATACGCAGGAATGCAGAAACATGGACTAGCTGATGGACATTCCATTACAAACGGCGTCGTGGGTACAGCTACTAGCTCATCATACATCCCTCGCTAATATATAGCGCGGGTGCCCTCTTTTTTCGCCCGACGCCGAATTGAGCGTCTGGGGGTCAACCCCCTTTTCATCTTCCCAGACCGGCTTTCCAGTGTATTTTCAGCGCTAGGTGAAAAAGCAATTTCCTAGCGTTTATATCGAGTTCATTACAAAGACATTGCAGAAACTATGACCAGTCCAGATTATCAGATCGTCGAATTCACTTATCTCGGCATCTCTTTCTTATATAAGGGATCGAGCAGATCGGTCACCGTGACCGACGGCGACGATGTTCTATCGCTCAAGGACCGCATCGACGAGCATCTCCGAGACGAACTGACACAGCACATCCCAGCGGCCGATCAGATAGTCGACGCTATGTTGTCGATGGGCGTCCCGAGAGCCGAACTACCGACGATCAGATACGCCGAAGATCAACCGGACGACTCAATCCCCGACGGCGCGATCTCATAAGACTTAAAACTTTACACAACGAACTCGAATCAACGTCGACCATCAAGGTAGTCAACAGTCCCGCCGGGCAGCCAATACCTTTTCCCCTTCCCAGACCGACTCTCCAGTGTATTCTCTGCGCTCGATGAAATAGCAAATTTCTAGCATTATTCGTGGTATTTTAAATTTTTCATGAGAGCAGCCGATTACATTGAGTATTGGGAGGAATCCGATAATTCTTCAGAAGAACTAGAAAAAGAGGGATTCACCATTTATTCATCCGGGGATGGCACTTACTACGCAGTCCATGAAGAATCCCCAGAAGAAGCCCACCATCTAGCAAGCGGAGCTAGCCAAGGATGTGACATGTCCTTGGCAGTTATTGATGGAGACATTGTTAAAGCTGCATACGATGGCAACGAGGAGCTTGTAGAGATGCTTCTTGGAAATGGCGTCTCTCCCGATAAGCAGAATGGCCTTGGAGAGACCGCACTCCACAATGCGGCCATGGTGGGCTACGCCAACATTTGCACGTTATTATTAGATCGAGGAGCATCCATCAATTTACCTGACAAGGAAGGGAACACACCTTTGGACGTTGCAATTTCTTCGGAAGACGAAGTTATCGCATCGCTTCTGCGTGCTAGGGGGGGGGCGACGCAACGGGATGGTAAATCTCACTTGTGAGGTTTTGGAGGATGCCATCGTCTGGATTGGGGCTGACTGTCGCCTCAACTTATTTTGCTGCTCTAATTTATCCGCAACCAAACCATTTACGCCTATGGATGAATTCACAGTTTTAAAAGATAGCAATACGTTGGCAGTCAGCGGTATGGAGCCCATTTACCTTGATATTTTTTCGGAGAGTAACGCGGAGGAATACGAACTAAAAAATGAGGATTTCTCGAGTGCAGAACACATTTTGACTGCCTCCGCTGGATGTTCACCTCTACGGAACCTACTAGAAAACGCTTATTTGGATCACCGCGAGACTCTGCAAAATGAAGCCAACTCTCTTCAATGCTCACAGGCGGAATCCAAACTCTCCGAACATATTGAACTTGATGCCAACCTGAAAAAATTGCCGCCACAATATGAAAAAGAATTAGCAAATTGGATCACGCAGTTAGATGAGAAGCAGTTTGAGAATTTGCAGGCAGAGGTTACCGAGTGGTCACGCCGTCAGCCTGAAAACGACAAGCCAGATGGCCAAGCAGCCGCCCTGAATTACTTCCGCGACCTAGATTCGGAAATCTGTGAATTGCTTGGCGTGTCAATCATCGAAGGTGATCATCCAGGTAGCAGCTACTTTGCCGCCGAGCTAGATAACAGCATCGAAGAGGCCAACCGAATCGCAATTAAACATGGGATTCCAATCCGATTTTGCGAGTAATCTATCCAATACAATGACAACGATTAAATTAGCTTCAGTATGAACTTAGAAAGCGATGAATTTATTGCAGGGGCTATTGCAGCATCAAAAAGCGATTTGGAAATCGTTGTCATTGCTAGCGGCAACATGGAATCAGCCATTTACAAATGGTATCTTGTCCGTGATGCATACTCAAACCAATGCATCATCGCCTTAGATGATGGCGATAGTGGCAGCTTACCAGAAATCGAAAAATGTTTATCATGCGAAAAACGTGATGTGACAAAAGCCATGCTAAGAACGCTCAACTTCGGGGCCGATATACCTGAAGTGGAAACAGAAGCATGGTTGTGCGTATTGTCGGAAGGCTGGGTTGATACTGACTGGGTCGATGAGTCAATACTCCGAGAGACGCTTGAGGCAGGAGCCTCCATACTGGAGAGCGAGTTTAATTTCGATGTTTGGCTTTCCAAAATCAGGCCGCGCAAATATTTACTGGGCAAGCACATTAATCCTCAAAATTCAGTCGTCCAGCGGGACGGCTGAAAATCGTTTCCGACACGCTGATCATCAACAAATCCACTAACGATATTTGGCGGGAGTTCTGCGGAACCGTATGTCGAAGCCATATAACTCGCATTTATTTTGTGGATTTCCTCAATACTTGGATAATAGGGCATTTGTCTCAATATTTTTTCACCATTAGAGAATTTACTGGGGAAAACCCTGTGGAATAAAAAAAGAGTTCTTATTTGAGAAGCTGTTTTGTCTACAAAATCATCATCGCTAAATCCGCCTCCTGGATACTCTGCTCGGTTGTATTTTCCAAATGCAGTCACCCCCGATCTGTAATTAACTTCAAGAGACCAGAGATGATTTTTCATTTCATTCATTACATTTTCAGTGAAGAGGCACGTGGAAAAGAGTCCTGGCTTTTTCCAATTATTTATGTGTTTTTTCATATCAGTGATGATACTTATAAAAAGATCGTTCACGCACTTTTGTATCTCTAATGATCTGGCGCTTGCTCTATATTTCATAATATGAATTGAATAAATATTAGGATTTTGCTTTTTTATTTAGCGTAGAGAATACACTGGAGAGTCGGTCTGGGAATGGAAAAAGCGGGGAGTCGTATTTAATGAGTTCAGACTTTTAGCATCCTAACCCTGCCGTCAACGGGAATGCTCATGTCCCGTTCCGAATTGTGCAAAAACGGGCATTTCTGAAACGGGGCATAATTTATGATTTTGCTGTAATTACCAAAAAGCCTGACTTTATCAGGCGTGAATGCGTGGTATAAGCAGAGGTATAAGCAAGGGTATTTTCGAGGAATAAACCTATATAAAATATAGAGGTGGAGGCGAGGGGAGTCGAACCCCTGTCCGGAACGCCATCTGCGTTGGCATCTACACGTTTAGTGGGTCATCTGGGATTTCGGAGACGCTGGGCTGACCTACGGCGTTGAGTTTCCTAGAAACCTGTTTGATCTCGAAAGAGGACCCGGTTACCCGATCCTCGATCCAGCCTGCTAGGTGTCGTCTACTCCCCTAGCAGGCGTTGGGGTATTGACGTTGCTGTCAATTAAGCAGCAAGTGCGAGCTCGTTAGAGTCTGCATTTATTTGTTTTGGGCGGCTTTTTTAAGAGGCCAACCGACCAACCTCTACGTGCAACCAGCGCTTCAAACATTCCGTCGAAACCAGAACGCCCCCTTCGCTTAGCGATAATCAGAGTAATCCAGGACTGGTTTTATTCAAAGGAAATTCTAAACTTTAAACTTTAAATCTCAAAGGAAGAGAGAGCCTTTGCTGCTTTGTGTTGAAAATCAGACCCCAAGAAACACGCCAAATCCTCAATCAAAGGTTGCAAAACCTGCTTGCTTGGCTAAAACCCCGCCCCGCCGAGACCCCTCGGCCCAATAACCATCACACACATTAGGCATGAAGGACCTCAGCAAATACCGTAACATCGGAATTTTCGCCCACGTTGACGCGGGCAAAACGACCACCACCGAACGCATTCTCAAACTCACTGGTAAGATTCACAAAATCGGCGAGGTCCACGACGGCGCATCCACCATGGACTTTATGGAACAAGAAGCTGAGCGCGGTATTACGATTCAATCCGCTGCGACCACTTGTTTTTGGAAAGGTCACCAGTTCAACGTGATCGACACTCCAGGACACGTTGACTTCACGATCGAAGTTTATCGCTCGCTTAAAGTTCTCGACGGTGGCGTCGGCGTTTTCTGCGGATCCGGCGGTGTTGAGCCACAATCCGAAACCAACTGGCGTTACGCGAACGATTCAAAAGTTTCCCGCGTCATTTACGTGAACAAGCTCGACCGTATCGGTGCTGATTTTTATCGCGTCACCGCACAGGTGAAAAAAATTCTCGGTGCACATCCGCTTGTGATGGTTCTACCAATCGGTACTGAATCCGATTTCATCGGCGTGGTGGATCTTCTCACGATGAAAGCTCACGTGTGGGACGAATCCGGACAGCCAGAAAATTTCAAAATCGAGGAAATCCCTGCCGACATGGTTGAAAAAGCCAAAGAGTATCGCGCAGCCCTCATCGAAACCGCCGTCGAGCAAGACGACGAAATCATGGAAGCCTATCTTGAAGGCAAAGAGCCGACCATCGATCAAATCAAAAAGTGCATCCGTAAGGGCACGATCGATCTCGCATTCTTCCCAACTTACTGCGGATCTTCGTTCAAAAACAAAGGTCTCCAACTCGTGCTCGACGCGGTGGTCGATTACCTCCCTTCCCCACTCGAAGTGAAACCACTTCCAGAAGTCGATGCAGAAGGTAACGAAACCGGTCTCTTCGCCACCGCTGATTCCAGCAAGCCGCTCCGTGCGCTTGCTTTCAAAATCATGGACGACAAGTTCGGTGCTCTTACCTTCACTCGTATCTATTCCGGCACGATCAAAAAAGGCGACACCATCCTCAACTCCTTCACTGGCAAAACCGAACGCGTTTCCCGTATGGTGGAAATGCACGCCGATGACCGCAACGAAGTTGATTCCGCACAAGCGGGTGACATCGTCGCCATCGTCGGACTCAAAAATGTTCAGACGGGTCACACCCTTTGCGATGAAAAAAACCCAGCGACTCTCGAGCCGATGGTATTCCCAGATCCAGTTATCTCCATCGCTGTTGCAGCTAAGGACAAAGCGAACGCCGAGAAACTTGCGAACGCGATCGGCAAAATGATTCAGGAAGATCCATCGTTCCGCGTTGAGACCGACGAGGAAACCAACGAGATGATTCTCAAAGGCATGGGCGAACTTCACCTCGACATCAAAATCGACATCCTCAAGCGCACGCACAAAGTGGAAGTTACCGTTGGTGCTCCACAGGTTGCCTACCGCGAAACCATCACACGCTCTGTCAATGACAGCTACACCCACAAGAAGCAGTCCGGTGGTTCTGGTCAGTATGCGAAAATCGACTACACCATCGAGCCCGGCGAGCCAGGTTCCGGTTTCATTTTCGAATCCAAAGTGGTCGGCGGAAGTATCCCGAAAGAATTCATCCCTGCAGTGGAAAAAGGCTTCAAAACCTCCATCGATAGAGGACCTCTTGCGGGTTACCCTTGCTTGGACTTCAAAGTCACCCTCAACGAAGGTGGTTTCCATGCAGTTGACTCCAGCAACATCGCGTTCGAAATCGCTGCGAAAGCCGCTTACCGCGAAACCATGCCGAAAGCTGGTCCGCAAATCCTTGAGCCTATGATGAAACTCGACGTCTTCGCTCCCGAAGAAAAAGTCGGCGACGTCATCGGCGACCTCAACCGCCGCCGCGGCATGATCCAAGGCCAAGAGCCAACTCCAGGTGGCGTTCGCGTCAAAGCCGAAGCTCCGCTCTCCGCGATGTTCGGATATATCGGTGACCTTCGCACCATGACCTCGGGTCGTGGTCAGTTCTCCATGGAGTTCTCACACTACGCACCTTGCCCGAAAAACGTGTCGGACGAAGTGATCGCGAAGGCGAAAGCCCGTGAAGAAGCTCTCCGCGCTGGCAAATAAGCGCCCAAAGCTAACCACTTTAAAACCCGCATCGGCCCTCCGGTGCGGGTTTTTTTGTTTGTCTAAAAACCTAAACGGAGAATCTGAGAAAACGGAGATAACGGAGTAAAATCTCAGGATTCGATTTTTCATTTAAGGTGATCAACTCTTCTGAAATTCAAACATTTGTTAATCCTCGGTGACCTCCGTTTTCTCCGACTCTCCGTTTAAATCATTCTGCATGTGAGGTTTAAAAGTTGAATTTTGAAACTTGAAGTTTAGAAACCTTCCATGTCTCAGCCCTTCACTCTCAAAACCCACATCGCACTCGGCGTTGTCCCTACTCATCTCGGTTTTATCGCCGGCCTCGTTCCAGACTCAAATGGTTGCCTGCCCCGTGAAGCCGATGGCCGCACCGCCGTCGTTGCGGAGATGGATCGCATTTGTTCACTCTCTCCTGTCCGCCCCACTTGCGTTCAGGTGTCCCTTTTTCCTGGCACAGGCGAAGCTGACATCGCCGAACTCGTGACCGGACTCAAAGCGTTGAAGCTCGATGTCCATCTCATCATGATGGTCGGCGGAGCTAACCCCATGAACCCCGCCGACGAAGACGCAGTGCTTGCCCAACTGGTCCCATCTCTCAAAGCCGCAATTGCCCACGGCGCGGTCACAGTAGGTTCCACATCCATCGAGGAATGGATGAACGGCCCGGTCGATATGAATCTCGATGCCGCCATCGCACAAAACGTCAAACTTCACGTCCGCGCGGTCAAGGAAACCGGATTGTTAGATTCTAACATCACCTCCTGGCACATCGAATTCCTCCGCCCAGGTGAATTCAAAACGTTTACCAACATCAAGCGCGGTGCCGCTTTCATCAAAGCCATCAACAAAGAACTCGGTCGCGATTATTTCAAACTCCTCATCGACTCCGCACACATGGGCGACTCCGGTCTCTCCATCGAGGAAAACCAAGGCCTCATCGCCGAGCTCGCTGCAGCTAATCACATGGGCATTTTCCATGCCTCCGCTAAAACCACCCGCGGTTGCCTGAGCACCGACGATGGTTGGATAGGTGCAACTCTTCTCGCCGCCGCCAAAACCGGTAAACTTGAAACTGTTTTCGTCGAGGCCTTCCGCCACGACGACCCCGCCCTCCAGCCGCTCCGCGATCTTGAGCCAGGCCACGGCATCGACACTACCGACGGCCGCAGCTACACGCAGGTCATCATCGATGGCTTGGTCGATGTCGGACACAGACTCAATAACCTCAAAGCCAGAGGGATTTTGTGAGGATCTCGCGCAAAGCCGCAAAGACGCCAAGGAAGAGAATACCTCGGACAGAATAAATTTGGGTGAAAAACAAGATATTGAATCACGGAAAGCACGGAATGGTTGCTTCCACGCTTTATTGTCGGATTTCATTTTAATTCTTCACTCTGTCTACTCCGTGCATTCCGTGGTTAAAATGATATCAACCCCAGCCATCCCTCTCATTTTTTTGCCTGAAATTTTCTGTCTGAAGTCGTCACTCATCCGTAGTCCACTCTTCCTTGGCGTCTTTGCGGCTTTGCGCGAGACGTCTCCCCAGCGACCCTCATGGTCAAAAATTGCCCATGGGATTTCTGGGCTTGGGCAAAAACCGCCCAAATACAGCTTTTCCACCGAAAAATAAGAGTTTCAGAAACAAATATCGGGCTTAGATTCTCTCTAAGCAAAGAAACACGAGTTTTCTCACGTTAACTTAGCCGAACCAACTGAACCCACCTTTTCACCCCATGAAAAACATTCTTCTAACTCTCGCTCTCACCGCTGGCATTTCCCAAGCCCAGAACAATGAGTATCGCTCAATCAAAAACGAAGTCGGCCAAGCGATCGCTCGTGGCAATGCTTGGTTGGCCGAACAGCAAAAAGAAAAAGGTTACTGGGACGATGGTGGACTTCCGGCCTTCACCGCTCTCGCACTTACCGCCGCAGTCCGCGACCCCAACCTTGAGCTTCCAGCCGATGGCAAACTTCCCGATCACCTCAAAAAAGGTTTCGATTGGCTCCTCGCTCAACAAAAAGAAGACGGCGGCATCTACAACCGTGGCCTGAAAGTTTACAATACCGCCACCTCCGTCACCGCTCTCTCCTCTGCCGGACGCAAAGAATTTGAACCCGCTATCGTCAAAGCCCGCCGCCAACTCATCGGCAGCCAATGGGATATCGGCGAAAAAGGTAAAACTGATAACCAAAACGATGGTGGCATCGGTTACGGCTCCAAGGACACTGAAACCGATATGTCTAACACCTACCTCGCCATCGAAGCGATCGCGCTTTCCGATAAAATCATCGAGGATGGCAACTACGCCGATGAGCCAAAGCTGAACTGGGATGCTGCACTTACCTTCCTTTCCCGCAGCCAAAACCTCACCGCCACCAACGATCAAAAATGGGCATCGGATGATGCAAAAAACAAAGGTGGATTCGTCTACACCCCAGGAAGTTCCAAAGCAGGTGAAGACGTCACCGCCGATGGCAAAGTGGCTCTCCGTTCTTACGGTTCCATCTCCTACGCAGGCCTGCTCTCATTTATCTACGCTAAACTCGAAGCCAACGATCCACGCGTTGTGGCGGTTAAAGAATGGCTCGGTAAAAATTACACCGTGAACGAAAACCCTAACATGGGCGCAGAAGGTCTTTACTACTACTATCAAACAATGGCCAAAGCTCTCAACGCTGCTGGTATCGACAAGCTCAAACTCGCAGACGGTAAAGAAGCCGACTGGAGAAAAGACCTCGCTGGTAAACTCCTCTCCTCACAACGTGAAAACGGCTCATGGGTCAACGACAACGGCCGCTGGATGGAATCCAACCCTGTGCTCGTCACCGCTTACACCGTGATGGCTCTCGAGGAGATTTATCACTCGATTCCAGAGGGCAAATAAAAGATAGGGTCGCCTCGCCGTAGCCGACCCTAATCAAAACGGTTAATCGCTATTCATCTAAAAGACGTGAGACCTTTCTCAACGCTCACTCAAAACCCATTTCAAATATTCTCCCGAAACCTGATCTGGAGCAATTCCGATAATCTCGGGTGTTTCGTAGGAATGTTTTTCTAACAACTCGGTTTCGAACTGCTTAAATCCTATGGCTGCAATTTTGAAAATCGCTAATACCTCGGATGCCTGCTCGATCTTCCCTTGCCAACGATAAATCGATTCCACAGCGGGAATGATATTCACGCAGGCGGCGAGGTTTGCGGAGATGATTTCTGAACAAATGTGCCTCGCGGTTTCGGCATCGGGGAAAGTGCACAGCACGATGAGCATGTCTGCAGCAACGGGCGGACTGGAATGATCCTGCCCGCCCGTTGATTGGAGATTTTCCTGCATGGAAGCGATTACTTGTAGCTCACTGGCTTACCGGTTTTGGCCGATTCGTAGAGAGCATCGATGATCCACATCAGTTTGTGTGCTTGTTCCGGAGTGTTGAAAGGTTGAGCGGTGCCGTTGATCGTTTGGATGAAGTTGGAAGCGGAGCCGATGCGGCCCATGTCTTCGCATGCTTCAGTGATAATCGTCCGATTCACACTATTGCCGTTTTCCTGAACGTAGAGCTCGCAGGTATCGATGGCGGTTTCATCCAAACCATCGCGACCGAACAGGCGCTCGACTTTTCCGCCGGCTTTGCTGCCCTGGAAAACAACAGATACTTCCTCGCGTTTGACCATTTCCGCCCAAGAAACTTGGAGACTGAGAACTTGGCCAGATTTGAAACGAACAAAACCGTGAGCCGCGCATTCCACATCTGTGGTGCCGCCTTCGCGGTCAGGGATGCCCCAAGGACCTTTGAAACCGGGATCGGTGATGTGCGTGTCAAAGGTGTTCGCTAAAACGTGAGCTGGCTCAGGATAGCCCATGAGGTAGAGCGCAAGATCGATCATGTGAAGAAGATCGATGGTCGCGCCACCGCCGGACATCGCCTTGGTGGTGAACCAACCGCCGAAACCAGGAATCCCGGTGCGGCGTATCCATTTTGCTTGAGCGGAATTGATCGTTCCGACCGTGCCGTCATCGACGTATTTCTTCATCGCTTGCGATTCAGGACGAGCGCGGTTGTTGAAATTGAACATCAGCTTTTTGCCAGATGCTTTCGCAACTTCGATCATCTCCGCCACTTCAGCTGCGTTCAAGCCAGGTGGCTTTTCGCAGAATACGTGTTTGCCTGCTTTGAGGCACTGGATCGCGAGTGGAGCATGAAACTTGTTAGGAACAATGATGCTGACCGCATCAAGTTCCGGAGCTTCTGCCAACATGCGATCGACCGAATCGAAGGTCTTTGCGATATTCCATTGCTTGGCTGCGCTTTCCGCTGCGCCTGGCAACGGATCCGCAACAGCGACGATATCTGCACCCGCTGCGCGAAAGCCTGCGGCATGGTATTTCACCATCCAGCCGGCACCGATTACTCCTACTTTGAGTGACATAAGTATTATTGGTTGGATTTGTCGAATGCGGCGTCAAATGCGACATTGGAGCCTGGGAAGTCAACATTTCTAACAAATGCTGCTGCCTCGGTAGCACCGTGGACGCGATCCATGCGGATGTCTTCCCACTCAACGGAGAGAGGACCTGCATATTTGAGATCATTGAGCGCGACGATGATGTCCTCGAACTCGATGTCGCCGTGGCCGAGCGAACGGAAATCCCAGAAGCGGCGAGAATCGCCGAAGTCGGTGCTGCCACCGAACACGCCGACGGAACCGTCACCGTGACCCCACCATACGTCTTTCATGTGTACGTGATAGATGCGGTGTCCGAGTTCGCGGATGAATTTGATATAATCGACCCCTTGGTAACCGAGGTGGGATGGATCGTAGTTGAACCCGAAACGTTTGTGATTTTTCACCGCTTTGAGTGCGCGTTGTGCGGTGGCGATGTCGAAGGCGATTTCGGTTGGGTGAACTTCGAGAGCGAAGTTGACGTTTTCTTTATCAAACGCATCGAGGATAGGAGTGAAACGTTTGGCGAAATCTTGGAAACCTTTTTCGTAGAATGCTTGGCTGGTTGGAGGGAAAGCGTAGAGGCCGTGCCAGATGGAAGAACCGGTGAAACCGTTGACCACTGCTGGGAATTCGTCTTTGCCTTTGCGACCTGGCTTGGCGTTGAAAAATTTACGAGCGGCTTTTCCGGTATCGATCATTTCTTTTGCGGCACGCTTGCGGACGCCTTCTGCATCACCTTTACCCCAAACGTGTGGAGGAAGGATGGCTTTGTGGCGCTCATCGATGTTGTCGCAAATCGCTTGTCCGACGAGGTGGCTGGAAATCGCGTAGGAAGTCAGGCCGTGATCGGCGAGGAGTTCCCATTTTTCTTTGATGTAATTCTTTTTCGAATTCGCCTGAGCAACATCGAAGTGATCTCCCCAGCAAGCAAGCTCAAGGCCGTCGTAGCCCATTTCAGCAGCGAGCGGCGCAAGTTTTTCGAGTGGAAGATCGGCCCATTGGCCTGTGAAAAGTGTGACTGGACGTGACATAATTTTGGTTAGTGTTGGGGTTACAGAGAGAATAGTGAACGATAGACCCTGCGTTCGGGAAGAAAAAATCCTCGGGGTTGTTTACAACATTCATTCACAAGGAAGGAATATTGGCTAAATTAGGAAGAGAACCACGGATAAACACGTATGGACGCGGATAAAATCTGGTTTTAAAGCCATGATCTTTGATCCTGAAGTATGAAATATGCTTTGGATTGATAGTAATTTTCACATCCCATCCGCGTGAATCCGCGTCCATCCGTGGTTCATTTCTTCATATTTTCCAACCACAGGGTCCGGATCGCACTGAAAAGCGGATGCACTAGGTAGGCGCTGCCTTGGAACGAGGAAACCCATACTGGGCCTTTGATCGAAGAGGTCAGGAAAATTCCGTCTGCCTTCATGATGTCCTTTTTATTGAGAGCTCTGACATGGCACGGGATGCGTTTATCCGCTGCTAGCCTGATGATGAGCTCGCGGGTCACTCCAGGCAGGCAGCCACTATCCAGGCTGGGCGTGTAAAGCTCCTTGCCTCGAATCAGGAACACGTTCGCCATCGCTGCCTCGCATAGTTCATCCGAGGTATTGAAAAACAACATTTCATCAAAGCCCTCATGGCGCGCCATATCGAGTGCGATAAGATGCTCAGCATAATTTCCAGTCTTCAAGCCACGCAACATGCTTTCATTATCCTTCCGCCAAGGCGCAATTGTTAGACGCAAGCTTTCTTCAGTTAGCTCAACTTTTGAAGTGGTCATCCATTCCCACGCTTGACCACTATCTGTTAGATTTATCGGACCCAATCCCATGCTAATTGCAAAACGTATTCTCGCCATGCCAGTGTCCATTCCATTACGCTTTAACAAGCCGACCATGACTTGCCGCAGTCCGGACTCATCGATCTCAACGTTATGAATATTCAATCGCAACAGTCCGCTTTTTAATCTTCTCAAATGTTCAATAAGAAGTTGAGGTTGGCCATCGACTGCTAGGATGGTCTCAAACAAACTAAATCCATAACATAGACCGCGGTCAGAAGGAGAAACCCGAAACTCGGTCTCCTCTAGAAATTTTCCGTTGCACCAAACGATTGCCATGCAGCCATTAGAGAACCTACGCGTCACATATCAAGGACGGAGCGTGAGATTCGTTATTATCAACCGCGAATGAAGATAAGAATTTAACCATGAAAAACACGAGGGACACGAAATAGAGATAGCTAATAATCGAATGCATCGAAAAGGGCTAATGGGTCTCTCTGAAACTTTCGTGTCCTTCGTGCTTTTCGTGGTTTAAAAAAACCATCGTCCCATCTGGGCAAAAAAAAGAGCGGCTCGACCGATTATCCCCGGGAAAAACCCAAAACCCAAAGGGACGTTCAGTCGAGCCGCCTTGTCTTGCGACGGCGCTAGGAAACCATAAGTTTGACATTGGGTCAACGAATTTCATGCGATAAAAGTGATTTTTTATTAAGAAAGCTGTAATTCCCTATAGAATCGTGAATTTGGGGAGAAATCCCATGTCTCGCGATGGATTTTTCATCGCCAGAGCCAGCAGATCAGGGCTTATTTGCGGAAATGGAACGGCACGACGGCAAACGCAGAGGAAAACCCTTTCCCCACAAAGGAGCCCCAAAAGGGCCTATCCCTGCGAAGATATTCGCCGGCAAACCAAGCGCTGGCGGGCCTCCTAAGCCCGGAAATGACCGTGGCTGGGACGGGGTTGCGGGATGGTATGACAAACTCGTGGGTGCAGATGGATCGGACTATCATCAAAATGTGATTTTACCTGGTGTCATGGCCTTACTGGATATCCAAAAAGGCGATGCCGTGATTGATGTCTGCTGCGGACAGGGCGTGCTGGTGAAACATTTGCTCAGCGCGGGAGCGGGAAAAATTCATGGAGTGGATGCGAGTGAGAAACTCATTTCCGCAGCTCGGCAGCGACACAGTAATGAAACGCGAGTGAGTTTCGAAGTTGCCGATGCGTGTGGTAAAGCGCCGTGGGCGGATGGAAGTTTTAACAAAGCCGCCTGCGTGATGGCAGTGCATGATGTGCCGGATGCTGAGGCGCTGATGAAAAATGTTTCCGCAGCGCTCAAACCAGGTGGAAGTTTCGCGATCGTGATGATGCATCCGTGTTTCCGCATTCCCAAAGAAAGTCATTGGGGCTGGGATGGTGATCAGAAAATTCAATTTCGGCGGTTAGATAAATACGGTTCCGCACTTGAGATCGCGATCCAAACCCGACCCGGTCTTAACACAGGGGAAGGCACCGTGTTTTATCATCGACCTCTCGCAGATCTTCTAACAGCCATCGGCTCCGCAGGCATGGGCGTCACGAAATGCACGGAGCTTTTCTCACACCGCAGATCACAGGTCGGTCCGTTCAGTAAAGCGGAGCACAAGGCAGCGGAGGAGTTTCCCTTATTCCTAGGGCTCAAGGCGGTGAAAATGTGAAGAAGAGGGTCTCGCGCAAAGTCGCAAAGACGCAAAGGAAGAGTTTGATTCAAAATGATCATGAATGGTTTTAAATATACTTAACTCAATTTCCCTTTTTTGAGTCACTCTACTTAATCTATCTCACTTGGCGTCTTTGCGACTTTGCGCGAGATAAAAAACCAACCAAAAAAGTTATTAGATCATTCCTTCGCTTTCACCACCGCGAAGATCGAACCAAAGCTATTGCTTTGCTTTTCCATATCTGCACCAGAGCGCATTTGACTGATATCACCATCTAGGAATAATGCATCATCACAACCGAGGGATTTGAATAACATCGCAAACTGATGAAGGTTCACAAATTTCTCGGAGTGGAAATCGGTCATCACGAAAACCACTTCACCTGTCTTCGACACGCCCACGCCGTTGCGGTGCAGTTCTGATGTTGAGTTAGCATTGAACGCCGAATGAACTTTTCCACCTCTCAACAACAAGGGTCCGGACTGCACGGCTTGTTTCACGATGACATTTTTCTGCGGATATTCATCCGTGCGAATCACCGCTGCACCTTTATCAGAGATCAGAAAAATCCCATTCGGTTGCAGGAAAAAATTTCCCTCGCCCTTATTCCGATTCACGGGGTTCATTTCTTTTCCATCCTGCACCAGCAAGCCACTGGGAATACCACCCGGTTCGAAAATTCCTCCATTCATCAAAGTCTCCACCGCTATCCCCTTCCCTTTCAGAAATTTCGATGCAGCCGGAAAGGTTCTCAACTGCTGACCATCATCACTCTTCCACAACAACTGAATCCGATCCGGCGTGACCTTCAGAATGTGATACGTCACCCCATCGATGACCTTTTTCTCTGGTGCAGCGATGGAGGAGATCGTGAAAAGAAGAAAAAGAAATGTGATTTTTGTTAGGGAATGCATGGTTTACAATTCCGGCTTCTCGACCGGATAGCGATCTGTCCAAAGCGGTGCGAATGGAGTTTTCGATTTTGCCAGAACAGCGCCATCCATTGTCTTATACTGACTACCCGACCACCACTGAGTGTCTTCATGTACTGTGGCTTTTTGAAGGCCTTTTTTATGCTCACCTTCGCTAACGATCCCAGGACCCGAAATCACCAAAGCCACACCTTCAATATCTTTATCACTGGGTTTATTTTCTCCCGTTAGTTTCTCCAAAGTGTCTGGGCTGATGTAGGCACTCACATAGGCCTTCTTATCCTTGGTTCGGATCTCTCGGAACGTCGCCTTACCGTTAAGCATGATTGGTTTCCCACTCTGTTTATCCTTAATGATCACAAACCAGTTTGCCGTTATCTCTGGGATGAATCCTTTTGTATCTAGCTCACCCTTATCGTTGGTCGTCTGGACCTCAAGCTCCGCTTCAATCTCCAACCAATGACGCGGATTAAATTTTTTATCTTTTATTCCATTAACTTGAAACTCAGGAGTCTGCTGAATCACTGTCTCGATACTCTTGATGACTACTTTATGCGCGATCTCTTTTGCGTTAGCGCCGGCTAAACTGATAGCAAGAATCAAGGAGGTAAGAATGAGTTTCATATTCTTTGGATGGATTTTTTGATGAAAAATTACGATTCATCTAAAGACATACGTCCTTGGAATGAAATGTCGAGTTCTCAAAAAGCACATCTCAATGAAGCTTAGCTCTCATAAAGCAGCAAGAGGCGCTGTTTTACCAGGAAATGCTGTAGGCTAGTCGCCCCACTCCCTACAACTTCTGAAAAGCATCCATTCCTCCGTCCACGTTGGTGACATTATCAAAGCCGATCGACATGAGGTATTCGCAAGCTCTGGCGGAACGCATGCCAGCTTTGCAGTGGATGATGATCTCGGTGTCTTTGGGAAGATTTGGCGCGTAAGCTGGAATGGTTTGCAATGGCACTAGTTTTGCCTGGGGAATATTTACAACCTGCCATTCCCCTTCTTCGCGAACATCGATGAGTAATGCGTTGAGTTTTCCTGAATCGAGGCGGTCTTTAAGTTCTGCAGCGGAGATGGATTTCATGGTGGGATCGTGGATTTGGCAGGACGGATTTGCGGTGGTTTCAGAATTGTTTATGGAAAGGATATTTGGATTTTCTCCGCAGAGTCGACATGCGGGATCTTTGGAAAGTTTAATGGAACGAAATGAAGTACGTAAGGCATCGTAGATCAAAAGTTTTCCGACAGGGACTTCGCCGATGCCGAGGATGAGTTTGATCGCCTCCATCGCTTGGAGCGAACCGATGATCCCCGGCAGCACACCGAGAACTCCGGCTTCCGCGCAATTCGGCACTGCGCCCGGTGGTGGAATTTCCGGCAACAAACATCGATAACACGGCCCGCCAAGATGCGGCGCGAATACGGTCATCTGTCCGTCGAAACGATGAATCGCTCCGTAGACGAGCGGCTTTTTCAGAAAAAACGCCGTGTCATTTGAAAGGAAACGCGTGGGGAAATTATCCGAGCCATCGATGATGATGTCGTAATTTTCAGCAATCGAGCGTGCGTTGTCAGGCGTGAAGCGTACGGGAAAGAGTTCAAGCTCAAGGTGTGGATTGGTCTCACGCAGGCGCTCAGCTGCGGAATCGAGTTTGGAGACCCCAATGGTGGCATCGCTGTGTAAGAGCTGGCGCTGGAGATTGGAGATATCAACCGTATCGGGATCGACCAAGCCGAGTTTTCCAACCCCTGCCGCCGCAAGGTAAAGGGCCGCAGGAGAGCCTAGTCCACCTGTGCCAATCAAGAGCACTGAGGCGTTTTTCAGGCGTATTTGGCCGCTTTCGCCTATCTCCGGGATCAGGAGGTGGCGTGAGTATCTGGCTTGTTCGGCAGGCGTAAGCACACTCACGAGGTAACCGCTAATTCCCAAAGATAAAACTCAAATTAACTACAAGACTCCTATTGCGGATTTTTTAATCCATGCTTAGAAGTCCCACATGTCCTTAGCAACATCGACTTTCGAACTGAGGTTTAACAACATAGCACCTGGCTTTGAGTTGCCAGATGCATGGGGAAAAAAGCATTTGCTGAAGAATGTGGCAGGGAAAAACGGGACGGTGATTGTGTTTGCCTGCAACCATTGTCCTTACGTGATACATATCGCCAAGGCACTTGGACAATTTGCTAAAACGTATGTTGCGCATGGAGTAAACACCGTTGCGATTAACTCCAACGATATTGAAAAATTCCCTCAGGATGGCCCAGAGCCCATGAAAGAGTTCGCGAGTCAATACGGTTGGGATTTCCCCTACCTGATTGATGAAACCCAGATGATCGCGAAATCCTACGGAGCCGCCTGCACCCCAGATTTCTTCCTCATCGATGGTGAAGGCAAAATCATCTATACTGGACAGTTTGATGAATCACGCCCGGATTCAGGTGTCGCCGCAAACGGTGCGGATCTCATCACGGCGATAAATTCCCTCCTTACCGACCAACCACCCGCCAGAGGTCTCCCAAGCAGTGGATGCAGCATCAAATGGAAGCCCGGTAATGAACCTCGCTGGTTTGCAGCAATGAGCTAATCGCGGCGTAGATGAAAGGACTAGAATACTATCCGATTCTTCCCTCAATTTTCATCCGCCATACCCAGAGAAAAATAGGTTTGATTTGATTGCATGACGGATTCAATCCCCCACCATGCTTTGCCTTTTGGTCGAAAGAATTTACCATCTATCCAGTATCAGATGCTCGCATACCATCCATTCAAATGATGAAACCCATCGCCCTGTTTTTTGCCCTATCCGCTATCGCTTGCAAGGCCGCGCCATCTGAGCTCTCAGGGATTTATCCGCATCTCGCGATGTTTAACTCCCAGAAGGAATGCGGAACTGGTGCGGTCGTGCCTTGGGCAGATAAACTCTGGGTGGTCACCTACGCGCCGCACCAACCCAAGGGCTCAGATGACAAACTCTACTCAATTTCAAAAGATCTCACCCAAACTATCCACCCCGAATCTATCGGTGGCACACCCGCCAATCGGATGATCCACAAGGAATCCGAACAACTTTTCATCGGGCCCTACGTAGTCGGCAAAACCGGCGAAGTCCGAGCAATTCCCTACGATAAAATGCCGGGCCGCCACACTGGCAACGCCCGCCATTTAACCGATCCAACCGGAAAAATCTATTTAGCGACCATGGAAGAGGGCATCTACGAAGTGGATGTGAAAACACTCTCGTTCACCGAGTTGTTTGCCGATTCACAAGAACAAAAAGGTAAGCCGCCCGAGGGTCGTCGCTTTGCCAATCTTCCCGGTTATCACGGCAAAGGTTTGTATTCTGGCCAAGGCGTGTTGATCTATTCTAACAATGGTGAAAAATCCAAAGAAGCACTCTCCAATCCACGCATCCCTTCCGGCGTGCTGGCCGAGTGGGATGGAAAATCGGACACGTGGAAAGTCGTGCGTCGCAACCAGTTCACCGAAGTGACGGGTCGCGGAGGAATTCATGGCAGCGCAAACCCTGCCACCGATCCGATCTGGGCCACAGGTTGGGATAACAAATCCGCCATCCTCGCTCTGCGCGCGCCAGCCACGGGTTGGACATTTTACCGTATGCCCAAAGCATCGCACTCCTACGACGGCGCTCACGGTTGGAATACCGAATGGCCCCGCATCCGTGAAATCGGCGATGAGGAATTCCTAATGACCATGCACGGCACAATGTGGCGTTTCCCAAAAACTTTCAGCAGCACGAACTCCGCTGGCCTCGCGCCACGTTCCAACTATTTAAAAGTCATCGGAGACTTCTCACGTTGGGGTGATCATGTTGTGTTTGGTTGCGATGACACCGCGAAAGCTGAATTCCTCAATAAGCGCGTAGCTAAAGGCGAAATCGCCGCCGCCCAATCGCAATCCAATCTGTGGTTTGTAAAACCGGATCAGATCGATAGCTTCGGCGTAGAAATCGGACGCGGCATGGTTTGGGAGAAAGAAGATGTTTCCGCCAACACTCCTTCAGATGCTTTCTTTTTCAAAGGCTACAATCACCGCTGCTTGCACTTCACGCATTCTAACAAATCTGATGTAAATGTCGTGCTAGAAATCGATGCTGATGGAGATGGAAAATGGAAAACCTTGCGTGAAATTTCCGTAAATCCAAACGCCTATGTTTCCTTCGAAAAATCTGATCCTGGTGTGTGGATAAGACTCAGCACCAGAGAAAACGTCAAAGGTATCACCGCCGCATTCAGTTATCGCAATGATGACAAGCGCACAATCAAAGCTGATCCCATATTCGATGGCATAGCCAAGCCCAATCAAGAACTCACTGGAGGCATCGTTCGCGCGCTTGACGGAAACGTCCGCACCCTGGCATTCGCCGCTACAAATGCATCAGGAAAATCCATTGGCTACTATGATCTAAATGAAAAACTCGAACTCAAACCTATCAATAAAGAAGACGAACCTGCAAATACCAACCAACTCGCGGCGATTCCGAAAAACGATTTCCTCGTTATCGATGAAGCATCTGTGCTTTTCCTCGATCAGGATGGCAAACGTTGGAGACTTCCCAAAGGCGAAATTGGTAAACATCCACTCGGCAACTACCGCGTTGCCCGCGAGATTGTCACCGAGCGCGATATTTTTAATGCCGATGGCACGCTCTACGAACTACCCGCCCGCAACGCGGGCGGTTTCATCAAAGTCCGCCCTATTACCACTCACAACCGCCTCATCCACGATCTCTGCGGTTATCGCGGGCTACTTGTCATGAGCGGAGTCGCTAAAGACGCACCAGAATCTAACAAAAATATCCTCCGCTCTACCGATGGAAAGACCGCCGTCTGGGCAGGTGCCATAGATGATCTTTGGAAATTTGGAAAACCCCGTGGCCAAGGCGGCCCATGGAAAGAATCTACTGTAAAAGCCAACACGATATCCGATCCTTACCTGTTGACCGGATACGATAAAAAATCACTATCTCTTACCACATCTATTCCGTCCACTATCACCGCTGAAATCGATATCACTGGCAACAGTGACTGGGCAACCTACATGAGTTTCAAGGTCGATGGCAAAGCAGATCATACTTTCCCCGATTCCTTTTCCGCCTACTGGATCCGTTTCCGCAGCGACAAAGACTGCACCGCAACTGCGACTTTAGTTTATAAATAACCCAAACCCTAATGAAACGAGCTCTTACCTTAACTTACTCACTGCTACTCGCTCTCACTTCGCTTTGCCAAGCTGCAGAAAAAACTCACGGCGAGCCACCCGTAAAAGCTCCATTCAAAAAAGGTGAGGACTCGCTCGCGGTGAATGACTGGTGGAATCAGCCGACCGGCCCCATTATCGATCTCAAAGTCGCGCGCGATCAGGTTGTATGCTTCGGAATCTACACCGTTTCTAACAAAAATTTAAAACTCAGCGCGCAGCTTTATCCACTCTATCCCGACGAAACACGCGAGGTACGTCTTGAAGTTGAAAGCAATGGAGCATGGAAAAAAATTGCCACCCAGAAAGTCAACGATATCGGTTGGTCCACTTGTTTCCGGATTGAAAACTGGGATGATACGAAAAATGTAAAATACCGCTTACTCCATGGCGAGAAGGCCAGCTTTGAGGGACTTGTCCGAGCTGATCCAAAACACAAGGACCAGATTGAAGTCGCTGCACTTTCCTGCAATTCCAATAAAGACCGCGGTCTGCGCGAGGAATACACCCGCAACATCAATCACCAAGATCCAGATCTTCTCTTTTTCGCAGGCGATCAATCCTACGATCACAAAGAACACACCGCCGCATGGCTCAAGTTCGGCCTCGCCTTTCGCGAAATTTTCCGCACCCGCCCATGCGTCACAATTCCCGACGACCACGATATCGGCCAAGCCAATCTTTGGGGAGAAAACGGCAAGCAATCCACAACCGGAGCTGGCCACGACGGTGGTTATTTCTTCCATCCAGAATATGTGAAAATGGTCGAGCGCCAGCAATGCGCCCACTTACCTGATCCCTACGATCCAACACCCATCCAACAAGGCATCGGCGTCTATTACACCAACCTCATCATCGGCGGCGTGGACTTCGCCATTCTCGAAGATAGAAAATTCAAAACTGGACCCGAAGGTCGCCATCCGATGAAAGGCCCGCGCCCCGATCATATTCTCGATACAAACTATGATCCGAAAGTCATCGATACTCCCGAACTCGAATTGTTAGGAACTCGCCAGGAGAAATTTCTCGAGGCATGGGGTAAACAAAACGATGGTATAGCGATGAAGGCGGTCCTTTCACAAACCGGTTTTTGCGGTGGCGCCCATCTTCATGGTACGAGCAAGAATCGTTTGCACGCCGATCTCGATTCCAACGGTTGGCCGCAAACCGCACGAAATCGTGCGCTTGAACTTATACAGAGAGCAAATGCCGTTCACATCGCTGGTGACCAACACCTCGCCACTCTAATTCAACATGGAATCAACAAACACGGAGACGGTCCTTGGGCGTTTGTCACACCCGCGATCGTAAACAACTACTACGGCCGTTGGTGGTGGCCTGAGGGTGAAAAGCCGGGCGAAAACCGTGATCCGAAAAACCTCCTGCCTTGGACGGGGGATTATCTCGATGGTTTTGGTAACAAAATCACCATGCACGCCTATGCCAATCCTGACCCGAGACGCCGTGGGATTCGTCAATCGGATAAAATGGAAACGACCGAATTGAAACCCACCGAAGGATGGGCCGATGGTTGGGCTGTCATCCGCTTTGAAAAACCTGGCAAGCAGGTCACCTTTGAATGTTGGCCACGTTTCGAAGACGTGACCAAGGCAGAAGCCCAACAATTCCCCGGCTGGCCGAAGACGATTTCTTTGAAAAAAGATTAAGGATTATTCTTCTCTACGACCTAACAGCATCGACACGTAGTATAGCAGCATGGCGAGCGATCCAAGAGCTGCAACCACGTAGGTCATCGCCGCCCAGAAAAGCGCATTCTCAGCTTTTCTATGATCCATGGAAGATGAAACTCCCGATTTTCCCAGCCATACAAGCGCACGCTTGCTGGCATCAAACTCAACCGGCAAGGTCACGAATGCGAACAAAGTGGTGAGAGCAAACAAGTCGACCCAAATATAGAGAAAAATAGGCGTGTGAAAAACTGCGGCACCGAACATACCCGCAATCATGATGATATTCAGTGTCGTGCCTGCGAATTGCACGGCGGGCACCATTTTCGATCGCATCGTTAGCCACATATATGCCTTCTGATGCTGGATCGCGTGACCGCATTCGTGAGCCGCAACCGCCGCGGCCGCAATCGTGTTCATCGCATAAACCGATTCGCTCAAATTCACCGTGCGAGTTTTGGGATCATAGTGATCGGTTAATTTTCCGGGCGTACTGATGACTTGGACATCATTGATCCCGTTTTCACGCAGCATGATTTCTGCAATCTGCGCTCCCGTATAACGCACGGAAATCTGTGAATACTCATTGAATCGCCGCTTCAAGGTATGACTTACCAACCAACTGACGACTGCCGTAATCACAAAAATGATCACAAAATTCGGGGATAAGCCCATGATATAAGCGAGATGCGAAGATGTGATAAAATCGAAGTTCATGATGAAAAATTAATGCTAATTTTGGTTGTCGCAATTTATAGCGAAGCAAAATCACAAATTATTCCTTAAATTTCAGAAAAATACCTGATTTTCAGAGGACGTTTTTAATCAAACGAAACTTCTCGTGATAATTTCCTCCGTTGTATTTTTTACAACAGGAATAACAAGCCACCGCACGTTTCATCGGACGGACACGTTTGACATCAGAAAAACAAGACGGGCAGACGTAAACATATTTGCGTTTGATTCTACGGCCTTTAAGCGGCAACGAATGGCGCGCGCTTTCACCAGGAATTCCCAACTCACAACAAGCCTTCTGCCATTCCACACCATGAGGGTCTATCTGACGGCGACCGCAGCGCTCAAATGCTAACAGATGCGCAAATTCATGTTTCAAGGTGCGCCAAACTTGCGATTCTGATAGATCTTTAAGTTTGGGATTGATCTCGATCAAGCGCTCCGGCCAACAAGCCCGACCTGCAGTCGTTTGCATTCTTGGATTCCATACCACTCTTACTTTCCTCGCCAGCTCAGGCAAACCAAATGACATCGCTTGCTCCTCGCACCACACTGTCATCCCTGGATCAGATTTATTTAAATTCTCTGTTAGAAGATTTTTCTTCTTTGGCATTTTCGCCCCACGATTCCATATCGAAAATTTGAATTCCAGTTGTGGGAAAAAACTTGCCATCGATACGCCCAACTATGGTGATTCCCGCGTCCATGGCAAGCATCCTCGCGAGAAGAATTTACAATTTTCAATTTTCAAATCTCAAGGAAGAGATCCCTCTTAATGACTCCCTCTCCACCTCTCCACCTCTCCGCTCTCTGCACTCCGCTCAAGAGTCAGGTTTACAAGACCCAAGAGACAGGGTAGCTTATGCACCATGAAACGGATTCACCTCTCTTTTAGCTTCTGGCTGATGCTGGCGACCTACGCCATTTCTCAGGTGGCTCCAGTGGAACAACCACAAACACCACCGACTGATGACGGGGTTCGCGTCGCCGTGCTGGGTTACCATGAATTTTCCGAAACCGAACCGGAAACCGCGATGCGTATTCGCACCTCCAAATTCCGCGAACAACTCGAAACCATCCGTGAACTGGGCTTAGCCGTCATTTCGATGTCAGATTTCATCGCATGGAAAAAAGGCGAAAAGACCATACCAGCCAAAGCTATTGTCATCACCATCGATGATGGCTGGAAATCCGTTTACACCGATGCCTATCCCATCCTTAAAGAGTTCGGTTATCCTTATACGATCTATCTTTATAAAGACTACGTCGATGGTGGCAGCAAGGCGCTGACTACAGCCATGATCAAAGAAATGATCAAAAATGGCGCGACGGTGGGTTGCCACTCGTCCTCTCATCCTTACCCCCAAACGGTGAAAAAATACATCAGCCGCGGGGAAAAGGAGTATGATCAATTTCTCGATGTCGAAATGAGCGATTCCAAGCGCTTTCTCGAACAGAAATTCAAAAAGAATGTCCCCACCTACGCGTATCCGGGTGGATTTTTCACCGATGAAATGCTACGTAAGGCAGACCTAGTTGGCTACTCACATCTCTTCACCGTCCAACCTGGAAAAGTGAAAATCGACTCGCCGAATAACATTCTTCCACGTTACATCATTCTAGGTAATTATGATAAGATATTCGAATTCGCCATCAACTTCCGTGACGCAGCAGCTGACTCTTCTGCAGGCATGATCGAAGGAGCCGCAAAACCCCTTGAGTTTCCAGTCAATCCACAACCTGGCGCGATCGTGAATACACGCACTCCAAACATTGAGGTAGATCTAAACACCGCCACCAATATTGACCCAAAAACCCTGAAAATGCATGTCGGGGGCTTTGGTGAAGTTCCCGCCAACTACGCCAGTGCTGGGAAATTGTTCTCATGGCAAGTCAATCGCAACCTACGCAACAAGACCTGCGACGTCATCGTCACTTGGAAGGATCTCGAGGGAAATCCCGCCAGTAAACCGCTTGAGTGGACCTTCCAAATCGATCGTGACGCCGCCTACCTCCCGAATGAGTGATTTTCAGCCGAAATTTCAAGTTTGAAGTTTTGGCGTTATCATGCAGGTTTCCCCCGTGATTCCACCAACCACCGCCCCTACCAGCAAACCCTCCAAATCCAAATCCTCCAAAGGTTGGTCAGCCGAGAAATCCGCCGAACTCTATGGAGTGGAAGCTTGGGGGCATAAATTTTTCGGTGTTAACAAAGACGGACACGTCACGGTGAAACTCGAAGACGGCGAGCACAGTGCCAAAGTTTCCTTGCACAACGTGATCGAAGGACTCCGCGATCGAGGAACTCATCTTCCGGTGCTTTTGCGTTTCCGCGACCTCTTGCATTCCCGCATTACCGAGATCAACGAGGCATTTCGTGAGGCGATCAAGGAAACCAAATACCAAGGCAACTACCGCGGCGTTTACCCAATCAAAGTAAACCAACAGCGCCAAGTCATCGAGGAAATCGCCGAGTTCGGAAAAAAATATCACTACGGCCTTGAGGCAGGTTCGAAGCCGGAGCTCATCGCGGCTCTCGCACACATGCACGATCCCGATGCCTACATCATTTGTAACGGCTACAAGGACGAAGAGTTCATCGACCTCGCTCTTCATTCTCAAAAAATGGGAATGAAAATCATGTTGGTGTTGGAAATGCCAAGCGAGCTCGATCTTATTCTCGAGCGCTCTCGTAAAATCGGCGTTCTCCCCAACCTCGGTATCCGCATCCGACTTTCCACCAAAGGCTCAGGTCACTGGCAAGAATCCGCTGGCGACAAATCCGTCTTCGGACTCAACGCGGCACAAGTCATTGGCGTGGTCGATTCCTTAAAAGCCAGCGGTCACCTGCCTTGTTTGAAAATGCTTCACTACCATCAAGGCAGCCAAATTCCAAACATCGCTGCCATTCGTGAAGGCGCTACCGAAGCGGTACGCATCTACTGCGATCTTGTTAAAGAAGGTGCACCGATGGGCGTGCTCGACATCGGCGGAGGCATGGCCGTGGATTACGATGGATCGCATACCAACTTCGCCTCATCTTGCAACTACTCCATCCAAGAATACTGCACAGATATCATTGAAGTAGTCTCTCAACAATGCGACCGAGTCGGTGTTCCTCATCCTAATCTCATTTCAGAATCCGGCCGCGCTGTCGTTTCCTACTATTCCGTGCTCGTGTTTAATATCCTCGATGTGACCTCCGCCCAGACCACAGATAAGGAACCCGAGATGCCGAAAAACGCTCCGCAAAATTTAGCAAACCTTTTCCACGTCAATAAAACTCTATCCAAAAAAAATCTTCAAGAGGCAATGAATGACGCGGTCTATTACCGCGATCAAGTCCGAGCGATGTTCCTATATGGCTCAGCGACGCTTCGCGAACGCGGACTGGCCGAGGCTTGGTATTGGCATATCCTCACCCGCATTTCTAACATGATCTCCGACATGGACGATGTCCCGGAAGATCTCCTCGAACTCTCAAACGGCCTTGCCGATTTCTATTACGGAAATTTCTCACTGTTCCAATCTCTCCCGGACTCTTGGGCAATCGAGCAACTTTTTCCCGTCCTCCCCATCCATCGCCTCAACGAAAAACCTAAACACCGCGCCGTTCTCGCAGACATCACCTGCGACTGCGATGGTAAGATCGATCGCTTCATCGACAAAGAAGACGTCGCGAAAATCCTACCACTACATGAACTCAATGCGGATGAGCCTTACTACATCGGAGTTTTCTTGGTCGGTGCCTATCAGGAAACTCTCGGCGACCTTCACAATCTCCTCGGCGACACCAACGTGGTTGGCGTTCATCTCGAAAACGGAAAGCCTGTGTATACTCACGAGGTCGAGGGCGACACCGTCGCCGACGTGCTCTCCTATGTGGAGTTTGACCCGAAAGAATTAGTCTCCAAATTCCGGAATTTTGCCGAAAAAGCCGTTAACGACGGACGCATTTCCCCAAAAGAGCGCAAAGAAATCATGGATCTCTACCGAGATGGCCTTGGGGGCTATACCTATTTTGAGAGTTAAAAAAACTCGAAGATAACCCGTAGCGCTTAGAAAAAATAATGCTATCATTAAACATGTCTTCTAAAATGCTCTTCCAATCCATTCCTTTACTGCTGCTCGCTCTGCTTGCTATTGCGATACTTATTCCTGCCTGCACACCCAATTTCAATAGTGCTGAGAGGGTCAAAGAGTATAAAACCATACTCACCAAAACCCGAGACACCGCACCGGGAAATCAGGAATCACTCAAGGCCTTCACCGAGTTTCTGCAAAAAATCGACGACAAAGCTTTCGTAGAATCGAACACAGCGAAAGTTTACGCCGCAGATGCCTATCTGAACGATACGCTCGTCACACACCACGGCCCCGATGAAATCAAAACCTATTTCCTTGCAACTGCCGACACCATGACAAAATACCAAGTGACCGTGGACGATACGGTTTCTTCAGGAAACGATCACTATGTCCGCTGGACCATGATCTTCACCGCACCGAAATTGAACGCTGGAAAACCCGTCGAATCCGTAGGTATGAGCCACGTTCGCTTCAACTCCGCTGGCCAAGTTGTCATGCATCAGGATTTCTGGGATTCGGGCACCAACATCTATGGCCAACTTCCTGTGATGGGCGGAGTGATCGAATCGATACGTCGTCGCTTTGAACATTAATTTCTGAGAAAACATGTCTGATCGTTTCAAAGCATTCACAGCCATGATCGGTCATTGGTGGGATTCTGACTACCGGGCTCCTGGCGATCCCGATCCATCCACTCTTCCCGACAAGATCGATTGGCAACGCACCATCCCGTTCATTTTTTTGCATCTGGGTTGCTTCGCTGTGATCTGGGTTGGCATCAGTCCTATTCCAGTCATCGCAGCAATCACGCTCTACTTCATCCGTATGTTCGCGATCACAGGTTTCTACCACCGCTACTTCGCGCATCGCTCCTACAAAACCTCGCGTGCATTCCAATTCATCCTTGCCATTATCGGAAACACCTCCATGCAACGCGGCTCACTTTGGTGGGCGGCCACCCATCGACACCATCACAAACACTCCGACGAAGAAGAAGACATTCACTCCCCGCGCATCAGCGGATTTCTTTGGTCTCATATCGGTTGGCTCACTTCGAAACGGAATTTCCCCACCAACTACAAAGCCATCCCCGACCTCGTGAAATTCCCCGAACTCGTTTGGCTCAATCGCTTCGATCAGGTCGTACCCATCGCCTTCGGCATCGTGATGCTCGCCATCGGTTGGATATTAGAAACTTTCTTTCCAGCCCTCGGCGCTACGATGTGGCAATTCTTCATCTGGACCTTTTTCATCTCTACAACCGTTCTACTTCACGGCACTTTATTCATTAATTCCCTCGCTCATGTCTGGGGAAAACGCCGCTTTGATACCGAAGACGACTCACGCAACAACTTCTTCCTTGCCATCATAACCCTCGGAGAAGGCTGGCACAACAACCACCACCGCTTCCCCCACTCCACCCGCCAAGGTTTCCTCCCTCACGAAATCGACACTACCTACTACATCCTCAAACTCCTCTCGATGCTAGGCCTAGTCTGGGACCTCCGCCCCGTTCCCCAAGCCGTCATCGAAGAAGCGAAAAACAACCCATCTAAATAAATTTCGCTTACCAAGCTTTGCTTACCTTTGTGTTCTTAGCGGCTTTGCGTTGAAAAATTTCTAACCACTAACCCTGTTTGCAAAACAAAATCGCCATCATCGGAACAGGTATCTCCGGTCTCGCCTGCGCGCATTTCCTACACCGACATTTCAACGTCACCTTGTTCGAAAAAGACCGCCGCATTGGCGGCCATTCCAACACGGTAACGGTTGAGGAAAACGGCAAGTATCTCCCCCTCGATACTGGCTTCATGGTTTACAACGAAGTCACCTATCCGCACCTCACCCAGCTTTTCAAAGATCTCAAGGTCGAAACCAAACCCACGGCGATGTCGTTTTCCGTACAACACATCCCAGCCGATGTGGAGTTCAATGGCGGCTCGCTCAATCTCCTCTTCGCGCAACGCAAAAACCTGTTCCGCGCGCGCTACTGGAAAATGCTGCTCCAGATCAATCGCTTCAACCAAGAGACGGTCGAAGAACTCGCGAATCCGAAATACGGCGATCTCTCACTCGCCGATTACGTGAAAGCCCGTGGTTACGGGGACGATTTTTTAAATTGGTATCTCTCCCCTATGGCCGCTGCGGTTTGGTCTTCTCCGCCGGAACGCATCAACGATTTTCCCGCCAGAACCCTCATGCGCTTCTGGCACAACCACGGTTTCCTCGGACTCGATACTCAGCACCCTTGGCGCACGGTCGTCGATGGCTCACGCCAATACGTCGAAAAAATCATCGCTCCATTTAAAAATCAAATCGTTAGCGGAAATCCTGTGCGCAAGGTAACCGCCGACAACCAAGTCATCCTCGATGATGGCAGCGCTCACACATTTGATCTCATCATCTTCGCCTCTCACGGCGATCAATCGCTTAAACTGTTAGAACAACCAACTTCACTAGAAACCGATATCCTCCAACATTTCAACTATCAATCCAACCGTGCCGTCGTCCACACGGATACCCGTTTCATGCCCCGCACCAGACGTGCTTGGGCCTCATGGAACTACCGCATCGAACCCTCCGGAAAACATTCCACGCATTACTGGATGAACAGCCTCCAAGGCGTTTCCGAAAGCGAAAACTATTTTGTCTCCATTAACCCGCCGGGTGAGATCGCTCCGGAAAAAATCCATCACGAACTCGAATACGAGCATCCCATTTTCACCAGCGCCGCCATCAACGCCCAAAATCGCATCCCAGAACTCCACCAAGCCGGCCAAGAAAGCAACCGCTTCTACTGCGGTGCATGGCAACGCTACGGCTTTCACGAAGACGGCATCTGGTCCGCCCACCAACTTTGCGAATCTCTCAAAAGTAGCTGAGACTTGCAGTCTCCCTCTCCATTCATTCTTAAACACACCTTGAATCTCACCTCAAATTCTCCACAACCCCAACTTTGCGAACCTTCGCGATCTTTGCGACTTTGCGTTGAAAATTCTTTATACGAATGCGACGTAACCCACACCCGCATCTCCCCAAAAAAACACGCCTTCCAATACCGCGTGTTCATGCTCGCCATTAATCTCGATTATTTTCCAAAAGTCCCCTTCCTTTCCCAAAATCGCTTCAACCTCTTCTCCATCGACAAACGCGATCACATCAATACAGATCCAACGCTATCGATCCGCCAAAACCTAACCTCATGGCTAGCTGAAAAAGGCACTGTCATCCCCGCCGATGCAAAAATTTTGCTGATCACTTTCCCCCGTGTGCTTGGTTACGCATTCAATCCAGTTTCTTTCTACTACATCTACCGTAGTAACGGCGAACCCCTCACTGCCGTCGCCGAAGTCACCAACACCTATCGCGAGATGAAACTCTTTCCTCTCGGTAAACCAATCGCAGAGGGAAAATTTGACCATACGATTCCAAAAAACTTCTACGTCTCCCCCTTCTCCGACCCTAACGACACCTTTCATTTCCGCATCGGCCAGCCTTCCGAAACATGGACCGTGCATATTGATAATCTAAGCGCCGCCAAACCCAACCTCCTATCCGCCATACGCGGCGAGCAACGCGAACTCACCGCTTCCCGTCTCGCATGGTTTGCCCTTAAATACCCACTCATCTCCCTCTTCATCATCTTCCGAATCCACCTCCACGCTCTCCTACTTTTCCTAAAAAAAATCCCCCACTTCCCGAAATCAACGCCCGTGGCAGCGGATTGCATCCGCCCAGCCAAAATTTCAGATCCACCATAATTCTGAAATTTCATAATCACAACTAGCCCACCCAAGATATGGACTCTACCCAACTCGACCTCTGCGACCCTCTGCGACCTCTGCGTCTCAGCGGTAAAACCTCCTCGGCAAGCCTACCAATCACCCTCCCCGAACGCATCGTCCTCTCCCTCTTCCGAAAATTCACCCTTGGAGGTCTTTCCCTCACCTACCCCGACGGCCACAGCCTTCACTTCGGCGAAGCCGGCGCACCCATCACCGCCCGCATCACTCTCAACGATCCCGAGGAATTTTTCAAACGCTGCATGTTCTACGGCAATATCGGCATGGGCGAGGCCTACACTGATAGCATCTGGGACACTCCCGACATCGCCGCCGTCATCTCATGGTTCGCCATCAACATGACCGCTATTCAAGGCGATGACACCGATTCCTCAACCCTCCCCGGTGTTAACTTTCTCAAAATCATCAACTGGTTCCGCCACCTCAAACGCTCCAATACCATCGAAACGTCGCGCCGCAACATCGCCGAGCATTACGATCTCGGCAACGAGTTCTACTCGCTCTGGCTCGATGAAACCATGACCTACTCCTCCGCGAAGTTTACACATGAAACCCAAACCCTCGCGCAAGCGCAGACCGAAAAATACGACGCACTCTGCCGCAAGCTCCAACTCAAACCCACCGATCACGTGTTAGAAATCGGTTGCGGTTGGGGTGGATTCTCTCATCACGCTGCGAAGAAATACGGCTGTAAAGTCACCGCCGTCACCATCTCCGAAGCCCAAGCCGCTTACGCCCGCGACCGCATCGAAAAAGCTGGTCTTTCTCACCTCGTAGAAATTCGCATCCAAGATTACCGACTCATCACCGGCAAGTTTGACAAAATCGCTTCCATCGAGATGTTAGAAGCTGTCGGCCACAAATTCCACGAATCCTTTTTCGCTAAATGCCACGAAGTCCTCGCTCCTCAGGGCTTACTCGCCGTACAATACATCACCGTTCCCGATTGCCGTTACCAATCACTAACAAAAGGGGTCGATTGGATCCAGAAAGTCATTTTCCCCGGATCGCTGCTGCTTTCTGTCGGACGCGTCAATGAAGTCATCAATAAAACCAGCAACCTTTTCCTCCACCACTTGGAAGATCTCGGACTTGACTACGCCCGCACCCTCAGCACGTGGCACGACACCTTTAACGCAAAACTCGAACAAATCCGCCCACTCGGATTCGACGAACCATTCATCCGCACTTGGAACTACTACCTCAAATATTGCGAAGCCGGCTTCGCCACCCGCAACATCTCCGTCGTCCAAGCCGTCTACACACGACCGAATAATTTGAAACTTTAAACTTTAAGTTTTAAACTCCAATTAAGACGACAGTGTCTACGCTTTGACTCCACTACGTTACCTCCAAGACAAATTGCTAACCAACATATGAAATTTGCTACCGCTGATTCTCCTTCGCGTCCCTCTGCGACCTCTGCGTCTCTGCGGTGAAAATTCTTCCATGGCCCTGAATCAACAAAGCCGCTTTTACCGCTGGGTCATTCGTCCCATCGTCAATCAGCTCAAGCAAGGCACATCTCCAGAGAAACTTTCATGGAGCATTTCTCTGGGCGTGACTCTCGGTATTTTTCCCATCATGGGCAGCACCACGATTGTGTGCCTGATCTTTGGACACTTATTAAAACTCAACCAACCCATCCTCCACCTTTTCAAAACTTTTACCTATCCGCTCCAACTCGCGCTCATTCTCGTATACATCCGCCTCGGCCAAATGCTCAACGGCGTCCCACTCATCAAATTCTCCATTCCCCAACTCCTCACCCGCTTCAGAGACGACCCCGCCCAATTCGCAAGCGACTTCGGCCTAGCCGCCCTCCACGGCATCGAAGCATGGGCAATCAGCGCGATCTTTCTCATACCCGCACTGTATTTCATCTCTCTACCTATTATGAAGAATTTGTTAGAAAAGATTACAAATAAGCGAAACTGGTAGATCGAAATTTTGTAATCCCTTTAAATTCTCAGATCATCCGATCACTTTAATTTCCCCCTTTGACTTTCACCATTTCGAACTAACTTCTTCTCCATGTCCGAAGTACTATCCCACGCCGTCAGCCTTCATCCGTATTTCAAAATCCGCGAAGGAAATCTCGAAGCTTTCACCGCGCTAATGCCGGCGTTCATCGAGAAAACTGCCACTGAGCCTGCCTGTTTGTATTATGATTTCACCCGCAACGGCGACATCGCTTTTTGCCGTGAGGCCTACATCGGCGCGGAAGGCGTTCTCGCCCACCTTGGAAATGTCGGCGAACTCCTCGGGAAATTCCTCGAACTCTCCGATCTCACAAGACTCGAGGTCCACGGACCCGCTGAAGAAATCGAAAAACTCCGCACCCCTCTCGCCGATCTCAATCCAGACTTTTTCATCCGTGATAGCGGATTGGTGAATCCGCATGGGTGATCCATTTTCCTTGCCGTTGTGTTACCACTCCTTAGCTTCGCGCTAATGAAAATCATCAACAGAAAAGGTTACAGCATCTTGATGGCTCTTGCTGGAGTCGCAGCGCTGATCAGCAGTGGATGCTCTGAGTCGGAAAAGAAAAATGAACCGGCAAAAAAAGAAGAGGCTGTCATCAAAAAAGATGAGCCGCTCAAAGTTCTCATCGTCACCGGTGGCTGTTGCCACGATTACGAATTCCAGTCCGCTGCGATGATAGCGGGGATTCCCAAACACGCGAAGGTCGATATCGCTCTAGTCAACGAAGGCAAAGGCACCGACGCGAAGATCCCGCTTTATGACGACCCCAATTGGGCGAAGCCATACGATGTGATCATCCACAATGAATGTTTCGCTAACACCAAAGACGAGGCTTACATCCGCAAAATCACTGAAGCTCACAAAGCCGGAACTCCCGCTGTGGTCGTGCATTGCGCAATGCACACCTACCGCTCCGCGGAGATCGATGACTGGCGCGAGTTTCTTGGAGTGACCAGCAAGCATCATGAGCATCAGAGCAAATATCCGGTGAAAGTGGTTAAGGTGGATCATCCGGTAATGAAAAACTTCCCGACCGACTGGACCACGCCTATGGACGAGCTTTACATCATCACCAAGGTCTGGCCGAAAACCACGGTGCTCGCCACTTCGAAGAGTGAGAAAAGCGGAGAAGAAAATCCTGTTATCTGGGCGAATGATTTTCACGGCACACGCGTTCTCGGCACCACCTACGGACACACCAATGACACATTCAGCGACCCAGTCTTCATCAAATTACTCGCCGATGCTGTGGTCTGGGCGGCTGGTGAGAATTGAACGAGTTTTAGAAATTTGAAAAATCCACATCCATCCAATGACAGGCTTTTAGCTCGTTGATGTTCAAACGGTATTCTCCTTCGAACTCATCACGTGTGAGTTTTACCCGAACTCTTACAAAACCTTCAGGATCCATCGAGGCTAACTTACCGCCAGTTGCTGCTAGATTCTTTTCCCTGAGTTCGAAAGCTGCTTTAAGCTTTTCCCCTTCATCACTGGCCAAATTAACGGATATCATCGGGGACTCGTCATTCGCCTGCAAAGGTTTACCCCATTCAGGCGCAGCTAAAACAATGATCATCCGGAGGTCTTTCTGACTCTCTGCAACAGCATCTTTCTGTTGCCTCGCAAGCAAACGAAACTCCGCTTCATCAAGCTTGCCCTCGCCTGCTAAAAATAATTTCCACGAGGTTTCACTGTATCGGCTGAAATGCGCCCAATCCAATTTCCATCCATCAGATTCTTTCCTGAAAAACGCATCAAATTCAATTTTTCCCTCAGCATCCTTCCATTGAGATAATACCATCCATTCTTTACCCGAATGGATCCACTCCTTAGCTGTCACTTGTAGAGCATTCACATCAACATCAGGATATGGATGATCTTTTTCATGCATAGCCATCACGGCCTTGTAATCTATCGATCTAGCAATCAAAGAACTTCGCTCATCAACTGTTTTCGCTGATAGAAACCCACGTATCACCCGATCACATTCAGGAAAAACCTGATTCAAAATAATCTGCCTATCCTCTTCAGTGAGACTCCTATTAAGATGCGCCACGCTCAAAACCCTTGGTTTGACAGTGTTCTTGGTAATATAATATCTCAATACTACAGCGACCAAGAGTATCGTGATCCAAATGACCGTGAACCGCAGGATCTTCCTGAACCTGCGCGAATGACGCGACGGTGTTCTTGCTACTTTCTTGAGTGTGTCTCCAGTCTTCCGAAAGGTGGCAACTTTCGCAGAAGCCACAGGATCGACAGAATTCACTACCGGCCACAAGCCAATCCCGGGTTTTCGCTGGCAGATTTCACAGACTCTATCCTCATTGAAACTATGGTCCGATTGAAATAGTGAACCGCAATGACCACAATGATACCAAGCATCTTTTTCGTTCGTATTCATGGATTTGCCTGATCTAACCAGTTTTCAGCAATCAGATCTTTTATCATCCATTGCTGGGGAAGAATCGCTTCTTTTCCGCGATCCAAACTCAAAATCACTTTGGCTTCATTTTTATAGTCACCCGTAATGGGACTCACACTAAAAAGTTCAAAAACTTTATTATCAATCTCAGTGCCAATCTTGGTATACACCCATATCGATACATCCTTTTTTGGAGATCTGATAATAAATGAACGGTATCGATCTTCCGGCACTGCCTGTGTATAAAAACTGGAGGATTCTATCCACGCTCGGATTTCACTTCCATCACCCTGTCCGAATTTAAGCTCTTCGAAATTTGCACTACCATATCCCGTAGTCGCCTTCCAATCCAATTTAAGAACTTCATTCTCATAGCGATAAACTGCTATAAAATTGGAGAAATCGTAATTCGTTCCACTTAGCACTCCAAACAAAAGAGATTCATTCTGATGGGTCTTCCAAAAGGACTTATCGCTTGGCTTCCAGGCCTCTTCAGCTCCAGATGGCTTCCACATTTTGGAAATCAACGGCGCATTGCGATCTCTTAAATATATAAACTCACCAACATCACCGACGTTTTTTGCTTTCACGTATTGAGCATAGATATGCTTTGCCTCTTGTTTGCCTCTGGTTAGTCGACCCAATTCGCTATTTTCGAAATCTCTGTCATCCCCATCTGGCACAATCTGATCGGATCTCTTCTTGCCCAACACTTCTCTTGGATCGTCACGATTGAAATAACTCAATGAAACTGTAAAGACGACCAGCAGGATTATTCCCAATGCTGTGTATAACATCCATCTCGCAGAGCCTTTTTTCTGCGCTACCCCCCAGTCGTCCCGCTCTCCTACATTGAACCGATTTGGTATGATAAGTCTCTGCCTAACAGGCTCCGCGCTATCACCCAACTTCATATCCTCTAGTACCAAGCTTGGCTGGAAATCTTCTTTCTCGGAAGTATCTACTCGATCCCCATAGGTATTGACCGATACCACGAGATTGGGCGAGCTATCCTCTTCGAATCCAGCAGCAGTTTTTGGGGTGTGAGAAGAATCAATCACTTTCAATCCCGAAAGATTCACATCCATCTTCGGTATTTTTGATGCCTCCGCCCTCCGAGGTGGAAGCTGCACATCAAGAACCTGTTGTACATCGGGAACATCCCAGTCATCATCAGGCGTTACAATCGGCACATGATTGTTAGGATCTTCTATATCAGGATTCATGCGGTCTTTTTCGATTAGCAGAATTTCAACCCAGGATCTGCTGATTGCACTACCAAGCAGATAATTAAATCTAAATCTTTAATAACCAGATGAGATCCTTAAAATCAAATTCTGTGCAGCACGCTCAAACGCAACAGGCAACGCGTTCTGCCTTGCCGTCTGTAAGTTTGAATCAACGAAAAACGTGCTCTGCCCCATACTGCTTCCGCTTGCTAAAAGCTTCGTGGGATCCCGGGCATCTTTTAAACGCCAGCTGATTTTAACCGTATTCGTCAATTCTTCTGCAGCCAAGGCATCGAGACGAGAACCACGTAAAGCGCTGTAATCAATCGATGTAACTTCACCTTCAAGTACCGCGTCCGCATGATCCAAATCCGATAGGCGATACGTTCCGTTTTGAACCACAGCCGCAGTGACTGCGGAAGTCGCAATAGCTTCTGCGCGGGGATGCAGCGTGCCATTTTCCAACATGGATACAGAAATCCTCTGCACAGATGCGAGCGAAGGCGGTTTCGTACCCCCAAGCTGATATCCCGCACAAGAGCTCAAGAACACACTCAATAGAACCAATAAGTTAAATTTCATACATTTGATCATCACAGCTTATTCACCGAGTTCTTTTAAGCGATTCTTAGCGTAATCATAAGCACGTCCAGTTTTAGAACTTTTCAAAATGTCTCTATAATAAACTTTCGCGGATTCAGTTTGTCCGGTGCGATCATAAAACTTGGCGATATCAAGCGAACGATCGAGATCGCGTCCACTCAAAACACCTAACAATTTTCTAGCTTCGCCATTTTTCGGATGGCTAGGATACTGAATCAAATAATCATTCAGCGCCTCACGTGCTAGGTCGAGTGTTGCCTGATTATGATTTCCAGCATCAGCTTGCTCTAGGAGGACGATACCCACTCGGAAAAGCGCCTCAGCTGCTTGACGTGTATCCGGTTGATCCTTCACCAATTTTCTAAAGGCATCAACGGACTCTCTATGATCTTTCTCACTCTGATGAATCTCACCGATCGAAAACTGTGCGTTAGCTGAAATCTCGGAACGTGGTGCGTTGTCACGCAACTGGCCTAACATTTCAACGATTTTATCGGTCGAAATTTTGGATTTCAACCCAAGGAAAGACAGCTTCACTTTTCCATCCGCCGCAGCTTGTGTCATCTTCACCTGGCTGTTGAGCGCTTTCGTATACAAATTACTACTAGGATAGCGTTGTAAAAATTGTTGGTAAGCTTTGAAGGAAGCGATCGTATCTCCTTTTTGTTCCAATATCTCCGCCTGTCTGAATCTTGCTTGAGCCGCTGAGGGC
>Ga0315906_10000782_pt1 | contig 49345 bp, 42 predicted proteins | sample LakEriMetagenome_4_FD_203526 | JGI IMG/M metagenome (GOLD analysis project Ga0315906, IMG submission 203526) | Freshwater fungal communities from buoy surface, Lake Erie, Ohio, United States - Buoy 2 MA122 | ecosystem: Environmental > Aquatic > Freshwater > Lake > Lake biofilm | place: USA...
CGGCATCCAATAGTAATATTTCCATTGATGCTAATGGTATGGTAAAGGGACTTGTTTATGGTCAAACTATCGTGACTTATTTCAATCGATATGGTTGTAAAGATACATCCATAGTAAATATTGATTCGCTTCCTATCATTACCGGAGTCGGAGTTAGTCCAACAAATTGCACGCAGGCAAACGGTAGTATTACCATAAGCGGCCTAATTGTCGGAAATAATTATTTACTGCAATATACAAAATCAGGTTCGACCCCTGCAGCTCCAATAAGTATATCAAATGCAGCAGCTACTAACTATGTTGTTAATAATCTTACTGCAGGCACTTATAATATTTATGTAAAAAACAATAATGGTTGCCAGTCTGATAGTATAAAAGTCGAATTAAACGTGCCGCAGCGTCCGGCCATGCCGAATTTTATAGGTAGTAATGCTCCGATTTGTAGTGGAGATACCCTTAAGCTGTTCGCAAATTCTCCGGAAAGTGGAGTTGCTTACAATTGGTTCAGCAATAAGGGGTATACCTCGAGCGATCAAAATCCCATAATTCCCAAGGCTTCCAGTTTTATTCATTCTGCAACATATACTGTCAATGTCACTAAAAACGGCTGTACTTCAAAAGACACTTCTATTTTAGTTGTGGTAGATTCAACTCCGGCAAAACCTACGATTAAAACGAATTCTCCGCTATGTGAAGATTCTACTCTGGAATTATCTGCTGTAACAGCAACTCAAGGTCTTGGTAATTTTATCTGGACATGGACCGGACCATCATCTTTTTCGGGTAATGATGATTCAGTCAAAAGAGTCGGTATGAAGCTTGTTGATGCTGGGTTCTATGTGGTTAAAGTGACTTTAGGCAATTGCTCTTCTAAAGATTCCGTGAGAGTCATAGTTAACCCCACGCCTCGAATTCAGATTGATACGTTCATTAACCCGGCGACTTGCGGGGGCTTGGAAGGAAAGATTAAAATAAAGACTCTTGCTCCCGGTAATTATGTGGTGAGTTTCAAGAAGAATGGCATAGCTCAACCGGCGCAGACTTTGTCTCCCGTTTCAGGGGTTATTACCATATCCAATCTTGATGCCGGAGATTATTCTGATATCAAAGTCATTTCATCCGATGGTTGTCCTTCAAAGCCTGTTGGTCCGGTTAATTTGAAGGACCCTAATCCTCCTGCTACACCTAAGTCAAATAATGACACTACCGTATGTAGCGGCAATAATGTGACTTTCAGCGTTAAAAATCCGGTTGCTACTATCAATTATATCTGGAATGGCCCGGGCTTGTCATCCGCCAACGTTAACAGTACAAGTGTCACTATCAATACCACCAATCCTGCCCAGTCCGGCGGTATTTATTCGGTGTATGCCGACTCCGCAGGTTGTAAATCAAAGGCGGATACAATGGTTCTTACAGTTTTACAGACTCCGTCCAAACCTGTGGTGAACGGACCGGTTTATTATTGTCAATTTGATATAGCTGCTCCGCTTACGGCCGTCGCTTCTTCAGGTTCAACCTTGAGGTGGTATGATTCTGCCATGAAACTTTTGCCGGTAGCACCTATTCCGCAGACGAACGTGGTCAGAACCTATAAATACTATGTCACTCAACGAAACATTACGGACACCTGTCAGAGTCAGAAAGACAGCATTTCGGTGATCATCAAGCCTAAACCCAAGATAACAGGGTATAAGCGCAATCCAATTAACTGTGCCACAGCTACCGGTTTCATTATTCTTAAAGGACTCAATCCCGGAAGTTACCAGGTGAAATATGATACCTCAGGGGTGCCTGTTGTCAGGAGTATCAGCACATTAAATGATAGCCTTATCGTAGATAATTTGGTCGCTCAGACTTACAGTAATATTCATGTGCTTTTATCCGGTTGTCCGTCCGACACAATCAATCAGTTCATACTATCGGACCCCAATCCTCCCGATACTCCCAATTTGCAGTCAAACGCTCCGGTTTGCTCCGGCAATACCATCAATGTTTCTGTGAATAACACTGTTACAGGAGGTGTTTACTCATGGTCAGGACCGAAGGGGACTGTTTCAGGAGCTTCCGGAACGTCCATTTCCGTAAGCAATTCAACCAAGGCTGACAGCGGATTGTACAAAGTGTATGTAACGCTGAACAATTGTAAATCGATAACCGGTGAAATCAATGTCATTGTCAATCAAACACCGCCAGCGCCGACAGTAATTACTCCGATCTATTATTGCCGGGGTGATGTTGCCCAGGCTTTGACAGCTACCACACTTGATGCCAACCATTTCCTCAGATGGTATACCCTAGCCAGTGGCGGAGTGGGCTCTGCCATTGCACCGGTGCCATCAACTCAAAATACGGGTACGACCACCTATTATGTAAGTCAGATTTCTTCCGATAGCTGCGAAGGTCCGAGGGTTCCCATCAATGTCATTATCAGGGAAATTCCTGAAATAGCCGACGTGAACAAAACGGTTTGCAGTGGAGAGAAGATTTTCATCACTCCATCAGGCCCCGGCGTGCCAGCTAGTACTCAATATTATTGGTATATGCCGGCAGTGAGTAATGCTGATTCATTGAAGGATGCCTCAGCGGATTCTTTACAGACTTCATTTCATGATACGTTGACTAATGTGAGTGATTTTGTCCAAACGGCTTTGTATACCGTTTATCCGATCACCAATTATATTCCAACACTTGCCTGTCCGGGAAAGCCTTTCAGGATTGATGTCACGGTAAATCCTTCACCAAAAATCCGTTTCTCCATTCCGAATGACACCATTTGTTCCGGAGGTCAGACTAAGCAGGTGACGTTGATTTCTCCGACTCCGGGTGCGGTTATCAGCTGGAATTCGCCTTCGGTGACGGGAATCAGCGGCAATAATCCCTCCGGCAGTAACGTCATTCCCGTACAAACACTGGATAACGCAACCGTCAACCCTCTTGTGGTAAAATATATCGCCCAGGCTGTGAATTCAGGTGGATTCTCTTGTCCTGGCATTACTTCCACTTACGAAGTGACCGTTGCTCCCACGCCCGATATAAAAAACAAAATGATTTCTATATGCAGCGGATCCTCCTTTGAACATGATCCTGCATTATCTCAGCCACCGAACCGGGTGCCTGTTAATACAAAATATACCTGGACTATTTCAACCGATAATTCAAATATTAAAGGACAAAACGGCCAGACACAGAAGGTTTCCGTCATTTCAGATACATTGACCAATACCAGTAATATCCCTCAAAAGATCGTCTATACCGTTCAGTCTTATTCGGGTGATTTACTCGGTTGCTCCGGTAATCCTTTTACCATCGAAGTCACGGTTAACCCTACTCCGGTAATTCTTCCTTTATATGATACCATTTGTAGTGGTAACAGCTTTGATCTTAAACCGACCAACGCTTTTCCGGATACGCTGGTACCAGTGAATACAACTTATTCCTGGATAGCTCCCGTAGCGCCTGCCTATATCAGGGGCCTTGCCTTGGGTAATTCGCAAGCAAGCATAGCGGGGTTATTGTTTAATGATTCTTATGCACCATATACGGTAATATATAAAGTGATACCTATTTCCGGAGATCAGGGATCCTGCATCGGAGATACATTTGATGTGCTGATTACGGTGAATCCATTGGCATCTATCAGTAATAATCCTTTGAATCAGGAATTGTGCGACAGTAATAATAGTGTAGCTGTTACCTGGACTTCTTTCTCTGCCGGCGCCACTTATTCCTGGAAACTGGTGAAATCGGGAAGCATAACGGGTTATACAGGTGATGGAGCAGGGAATACGCTGCCATCCATGTTTCTCGGAAACAACTTGCATTATCCGGATACGCTCCGATATGCCGTTTCCTCCACGGCCAATGAGTGTGCTGCACCTGCCACCAACTATGATATCATTGTCAATCCGGATTCAAGGGCATCCTATACCTATACCAGGGATACGGCTTGCTGGCCTTTCAATATCAATAATACCGTCATCAATAATATCTCCACTTTCTGGGTGAATGACCCTACTGTTCCTAATGATCGATTCGAGTGGTACGCGATAGACGGAGGCGGTAACGGTAATCTTATTGGCAATAGCCGAAGTTTCCCGGGATACACTATTCCTGGACCCGGAGATTCCATCCTCATCAAACTGGTGGTAAGAAATAAGTTCAAGTGTAAGGATGATAGCGTTTCGCATTGGTTCTTCACGAGTCCTAAGCCATTAGCGGTATTTTCTCTGAGTCCGGGTAATGGATGCGGTCCCTTGACAGTTTCCTTTACCAACCAAACGGCATTGAAGGATAGCTTCGAGTATTTCTGGAATTTCGGCAACCAACAATTCTCCACTCTGGCAGATCCGCCTCCGATGGTATTCCTGCCGGACACCGTCAGATTCATCGACACCACCTATTATGTGGTGTTGAGGGTGAACAATGAATGTGACACTAGCTATGCTACCATTCCTGTCACCGTCAATTCCAAACCTAAGGCTAGGTTCCTGCCGAGTTCTTCCAAGATCTGCTCCAATACAAAGATCAAGCTCAAGAATACTTCTCTGGGATTCGGAAATACTTATGAATGGCATTTCAATGACGGATCTCCTGTCATCTATAAAAATGACAGCAGCGATGTCGAGCATGTTTACAATACCAGTACCATAAGGACCTTTGTAGATACGCTCATTGCCATCAACCAATGCGGTCGGGATACCACTACCTATCCGATACTGGTGACGCCCATTACCATCAAACCAAATTTCCTTGTGACCGCCGATACCAAAGTGGGTTGTGCCGCTCATACAGTCACTTTGCAGAATCTGTCAACGGGTGGAACAAGGTTTGAATGGTATTTCGCATTCCCTGATACTTCTGTCAAGCAGGTAACTACTGCCAACACAGGAACCATCAGTCATACCTATACTCGTGCAGGACGCTATCTGATAAAACTTCGCGCTCTCAATGAATGCTCGGATACAACTGATTTTGACAGCGTCGTGGTACTGAGGACACCTAAGCCTGATTTCAGTTTCAATGGAAACTCCATTTGCGTGGGGCAGCAGGTATCTTTCCTTAACCAGACCGATACTGCAAATTTATATTCATGGCATTTTGGCAATGGAGATACTTCAAAGTCCGCATCACCCGCTTACTCATTCTCAACACCAGGTAGATATACCATCAAGTTGGTAGCTGGACTCATGGATTTGAGCGGAGTTCAATGTAAGGACTCCATTGAAAGAGTAGTTGTAATAGTGGACAGTCTGCCCGGAAGCTTCTCGGTGAGCGCTGATACAGGATATTGTACTCCTTTCAGCGTGACGTTTACCAATCAAACCGCCAGCTCAGGAACACCTGTCTGGGACTTTGGTGATGGCAGTCCGCTTCAATATGGTAATTCGGTGACTCATACATACGACTCCGCAGGAAAATTCATCGCGCATATGGCTGTCTCGGATCCTGCAGGATGTAAGTATGGAATGAAGAAAGAGATTGTCATTGCAGGCCCTTACGGCGCTTTGAACTATGATGGCGATTTGGTTTGCGGAAACAAGGCGGTCAGATTCGAAGCGGTCGTTTTCAATACGGATTCAATTCAGTGGGATTTCGGAGATGGAAATACACTCACCACCAAATCAAGGATTGTGTTCCACAGTTACTCGGTGCCGGGTCAGTTTATTCCGAGCATTATTCTGATTTCACCCTCTGTCAATGGAACTTGTCGCATCAGTCTGCCCGGTACCAAGGTAATCAAGGTGGATTATCTGAACGCAGGCTTCAGCCATGCGGCTACCAACTATTGCGATTCCACGGTATTACAGTTGCAGGATACCGCAACGGCCTATTCCGGAATTCAATCCTGGGAATGGACCTTGGGCAACGGGTCTATACTGAATAATCAGAATCCGGCTGTGCCTTATTACAGTACTAATAATTATCCGGTAAAGCAGGTGATCCAATCCAACTGGGGTTGCACGGATACAGCAGCGCATATCATTCCGGTAGTTGTCAATGCTTCTCCGTCCGCAGCGATTTTAGCTTTGAATAAGGCATGTGAGGGCGATACGGTAAAGTTCATCAGCAACATCAACTCTCAGGACAGTGTGAATTTGATAAAGTGGGAGGGGGTTGCCGGTTACTATGGTAAGGAGATCATATTGCCTTTCTCAACTCCGGGAACTTATAATCTGAAACTGATAGCAGGAACCATCTACGGATGTTTTGATACCGCTGATGCGTCTATTGTCATACATCCGCTTCCGGAACTAATCGCAAAAGAAAGCAAGACCATCTGTCAGGGTCAGTCCACACAGTTGCTGGCTGTCACCAATGCGACGAACGTTCGTTGGACACCTTCTTCCAGCCTGAGTTGTTCGGATTGTATCAATCCCGTAGCTACGCCTTCCTCCAGTACCTCTTATGTTGCCGTTGCGACCTCCAATCAAGGTTGCCGTAGCGCAGATACGGTGGTAATCATGGTGAAATTGCCGATTGATATCGATGTTTCCGGAAATGATACGATTTGTATCGGGGAGAGTACCTCGCTACTTGTTACCGGTTCCGGTGCGGTGAGATATGCCTGGTCTCCGGCTACCTCCATATCCTGCACGGATTGTACCAATCCGGTGGTGAATCCTGATGCGAGTACGAGATATATGGTGGTAGGATATGATAGTAAAAACAATACAGAACTATGCTTTACTGATACCGCGTATGTTGAAGTGACGGTCGGGCATTATCCGATTGTGACTCTCCCTGCTGACACTCTGATTCAGACGGGTTCCGTATTGAGGCCAGATCCCGATATCACTTACGGAAACGGAATTGTTTTTGAGCCGATCAGAACTTTCACCTGGAGTCCCTTAATCAATATAGACTCTGCGAATTTTGAAATTCCGAAAATCACGGTAAGAAATAACATCTGTTATAAGCTCGATGTGGAGAATATCTATGGTTGTAAATCTTCTGATGAGTTTTGTATCAAGGTCTTCTGTGAAAACAGCCAGGTCTTCATACCGAATGCCTTTACTCCCACACAGTCCACCAACAGGAGATTCTGGGTAAGAACCAAGGGCATCAATAAAATCAAGACTTTCAGGGTATTCAATCGCTGGGGCGAAGTGGTATTTGAAAAGAACAACTTCACGCCTCTGGACGGAATCGGCATACAAAATCCGCCTGATGACCAGGGTTGGGATGGAAAGGTCCGCGGAGTATGGGCCAATACGGATGTATATGTTTACATCGTGGAGGTTGTTTGTGATAACGAAGTGCCGTTCTTCTATAAAGGAAACGTAACCTTAATAAGGTAAATCATGAAAAAATCATTTGTCATTGGCTTCCTGTTGCTGTTTCCGTCATTGTTGATGGCTCAGGATTTCACTTTTTCACAATTTTACGAGACGCCATTGTTGCGGAATCCTGCCCTGGCGGGAATCTTCAATGGTAATGTAAGATTCCAGTCTGCCTTCCGCTCCCAATGGTCATCGGTGTCGGTGCCTTATCAGACCCAGTCGCTCAGCGGCGAGGTCACTTTTCCCCTGTTCAACTCCAACGACTTGTTGACTGCAGGAGTACAAGTGACCAATGATGTGGCGGGCGATTCAAAGCTGGGAAGGATTCAGTTGCTCCCTGTGATCAGCTTTCACAAGGCATTTAATGATGAGACCAGTTACCTGACTATCGCCTTTATGGGAGGATTGATTCAAAGCAGATTCGATCCTACCCGTTTAAAGTTTGATGATCAGTTTCAAAACGGTGCATTTTCCGAAAGCAATCCTACGCAGGCTGTTTTTGACAGAACGAATATCACGTATGCGGATGCCTCTACGGGGCTGGCCTTCAACGGAAGCCTCGGGGATGACCATCGGTTTTATACGGGCGTCGCCTGCTATCACTTCCTTAGATCCAAGGCTTCTTTTTATGATGACGACAATCTGTTTTTAAAAAAACGTTTTGTGGCAAATGCAGGCGTGAATCTTCGTACCGGTGATCTTGACCACACATTGATTTATGGTGATTATATCGTTCAGGGCGGTAACCGGCAATTTTTAGCGGGCATACTGTATAAGCATATTCTCAAGTCTTATATATCCTACAATGATTTCCCCGATGACATTTCACTCGTACTGGGTTCCGCCTATCGTTGGGGTGATGCCATCATTCCTGTTGCTAAGCTTGAGATGAAGGATTTCTCTTTTGGAGCAAGCTATGATATCAACATCTCCAAATTGGCCAAGGCATCAAGGAACATGGGAGGATTTGAGTTCACGCTCTCTTATCTTTCCACGCTCAAGTCGATACTGCCTAGGGAATATAAGGGTGAGATAGGATGCCCCGTACGATTCTGATTCGATATATCATTGGTCGCTGAATAAAAATAGGTTTGCCTGATTTTTGTTTGGCATGAAATTTTTGAGGCGTTCATATGCTGACGGAGCTTTGCGGCTCAATCAGTACCCATGAATTTCTTTTTGCAATTCCGCTATCTTTTATCGGCTCTGAGCACATTGTTATTTCTTGATGCGGCATCACAGTCGTACTCGATCGCTATCGAAAATAAAAAACTCGTTTCCGCCAATCAGTTTGAATTTGATGTTCTCATCAAGGCTGATTCTGCCAATGTCATGATTCCACTCAAATTTTTTCAGGCAGGATATCGATTCAGCCGTACTTTTATCAATGGAGGACTCCTCTCTGCCGCTTATGTTCCGGGCACCTGTGAGCTGGAGTCGGCTTTCGGAAAGACCTGGGGATTTAGCTACAGCCCATCGGCCGGGGTACTCAATCAATCCGCAAATATCGGTTCTGTTTGTCCGGGAGCGTTCATAGGATCTTATTTCCGTCGAATCGGCAAATTTCGTATAGTCAATAGCGTTAGCTGGGGTTGCGAGGTTGACAGTTTGCAGTTTGTTTTATCAGGAAGTGGGCATTTGACTCTTGCCCTTGCAAAATACCGGTCAGCGGATTGTTCCGATCCGATATCGGTGGCCTGTACTCAGGATGCAAGAACCTCTCCGTCACAAAACATCCCGTCACTGTATGGATATATGATTGCTTTGCCTGACATGAATCGTTGTGATTCCTTATTCAATCTCGAATTAAGAGCGGAGGGAGGGCTGCCGCCTTATTCAGGTGCCGGCATACATGCCTGCTCCAACGGATACTATCAATTCACGATAAGCGACAGCCGGGGCTGCGAGACGATTGTCGATACCGTTTTCTCGTCAAGGCCTATGGAAACCCATTTTACGGATTCTTCCTGTGGAAAATATGTACTGCCCTGGGGAGATACAGCATATCTTTCAGGATTATATTCTCACCGCTATCTTACCTCCGCCGGTTGCGATAGCATTGTTCATGCTGATATTCAAATCATCCGGCAAATCCCATGGGTGGAGTCCCATAAGATTTGTAAAGAACAGTTGCCTTATCAATGGAGGGGACTTTCCATAAACGCTGCAGGGGAATTTCAGATTTCGGGAGGCGATCATTTCGGATGCGACAGTGTGTTCATACTGAAACTTATTGTCGATTCTATTCCCATGCTGAGGGACAGTATCAGTGGATTATCATCAGGCCTCTGCCTTCGTCGGGAGGTGGCCTACTCGATTGGAGGGTACGATTCTGCCTATAATTATCTATGGCAGGTACCTGAAGGAGCTGATATCATGAAGGGGCAGAGTGGCAACAGCATACTGGTGGACTATTCAGGTGCCTTGTCCGATGGCCGGATCTGTGTAACAGCCCATAATCATTGCGGATCCGGACAGGCCGTTTGTAAGAATATGTCACTTCTGCCGATAGCCACAAACCTGATATCAGGTCAGAATACAGTGCGTAAAGGCCAGAAACTTTATTACGCCATTTCGGTGATGGGAGCGACAGCCTATCAATGGATTGTACCGGTGGGCTGGCAAATATTATCCGGGCAGGGAAGTTCAAGGATTTATGTCAGAACAGGACCCCAATCAGGAATTATCAAAGTGCTTCCATCGAATAGCTGTGGTATGGGTAGCTCTGCTCAACTGGAGGTCAAATCGACGGCGGCAAGAGTTGGCTACAATGATGATCCTGTTTCCTGTATCCTGCTTAATACAGGATCTGAAAATATCTCCATACCTGTTGTAAAGGATTTTTTCATCAGAGGCCTGGCTCTGTCTGATATGTCCGGAAGGTTATTGAAACGCTGTGGACCGACTGATCATTTGGATGTGTCAATGTTTCCTCCCGGTCTTTACCTGTTGACTCTGACGGGAGAGTCCGGCACTCAGAATCATCTGTTCCGGATTCCTGTTATGCGGTAGGCGGCTTTTTGGGATTATTAACATTTCATATTCATGACAACACATGATGGATTGCTCATAACCATAATTTTGCCTGAAAATCGGCGTTATGAAGAATTATCTCATCATTGGAGCATCCTCAGGAATTGGAATGGCCATCTCAAGGCAGCTTGATTCGGAAGGCCATCAGGTGTATGCCAGTTATAATCAGCATCCTCCTGCGGGATTCGGCAATGTGAGGTATTTTCAGCTGGATGTGCTTCAGGCGGAACAAGACCTCTCCTTGTTACCCGAAGTATTGGATGGTTTTGCCTATTGCGTGGGTGCGATTTCGCTGAAGCCATTCTCCAAATTCACAGAAGAGGATTTCATCCGTGATTACAGGCTGCAAGTGACAGGGGCCGTCAACATATTGCAAAAGATATTACCAAAACTGAAGGCGGCGGAAAGTCCCTCTATCGTTCTATTCTCCACGGTGGCAGTGCAAACAGGGTTCAACTTTCATACGCTGGTTTCCAGCAGCAAGGGCGCGATAGAAGGCTTCAGCAGGGCATTGGCGGCCGAACTGGCGCCCAAGGTTCGCGTTAACTGTATTGCTCCTTCACTTACGGACACACCGATGGCGGCCGCTTTGCTCAATACGCCCGAAAAACGCGAGGGTACTGCCCAGCGACATCCACTCAAAAGGGTGGCGACTCCTGAGGAAATAGCGTCTATGGCCTGCTTTCTGCTGAGCGACAAGGCCTCCTGGGTCACGGGCCAGTTATTAGGTATGGATGGAGGGATGTCAACACTGAAACTTTGATAATACTATTTGATGAAAAGGCCCTGGAACATGGTGGATCTGCCGGTATACTCCCTGGTCACCCGGGAGGATGACCGTATCAATATGAACATCTGTACCTATGTTACGGCGGTCAGCATGAAACCGAAACGATATGCGGTGGCTGTGTATAAAGGCACAAAATCCCTTGAGAATATTTTGAAAAGCGGTCAGGCGGTACTTCAGCTGCTGGCGGTGAATCAATTTGCGATCGTCAGAGTGCTGGGTCAGAAGTCGGGATTAAAGTATGACAAAGACAACTACCTTAGAAAGAAAGATTTGTTGGAAAGTTGGCATGGATATCATGTGTTGAAAGGAGTGGTGGCGATGCTCGAGTTGAAAGTGCTGGAGCAAACCGACGTGGGCGATCATATGCTTTTCCTTTGCGATGTGGTAAGTTATAAGACTGCCTCTGCATCAAAGATTCTGACTGTTCGGGAGCTGGGTAAACGAAAAATCATCCGCATATGAGTAGCGGAGTTCTATTTCCAACAGATTATGATTCCATTCTTAAAAGAATCGATGCAATCGATCCGGTGAAGTACGCGCGCACCCGTAATTTCAAGGACGGGGCGGTCACTTATTTGTCACCCTATATCTCCAGAGGTGTAATTAGTCTGCCGCAAGTAGTCCAAAAAATCAAAGAGAAAGGATATGGGTTCATGCAAGCTGAAAAGCTGATACAGGAGCTGGCCTGGAGGGAGTATTTCCAGCGTGTGTTACAAGTAAGGCCGGATGCGGATTCCCGCTCCCTGCGACAGGAGCAGGCAGGAGCGTTGCGACAGGGAATTCCTGTTGCCGTTCTGGAGGCAAACACAGGAATAGATGCCCTGGATCTTGCCATCAAGGAGTTGTATCAAACGGGCTATATGCATAACCATTTAAGAATGTATGTCGCCTCTGTTGTTTGCAATATCGCGAAATGCCATTGGTCCGTCCCGGCTAAATGGATGTATGCTCATTTGCTGGATGCCGACCCTGCGAGTAATTTTTGCAGCTGGCAGTGGGTCTGCGGGGCATTCAGCAGCAAGACCTATGTTGCCAACCAGGAAAATATCAACCGATATTGTCAATCTGTACAAACAGGCTCTTTCCTGGATGTTGGATATGATGAGCTTGTCAATATGAAAATCCCCGGATTGTTGGAACAAGTGACGTTTCCGGAGTCGGTCGTTCCGAAAGACGAACAGGCTGATTGGGAACTTATTTCAGATAGACCGGTACTGTTATATGATATTTTCAATCTGGATCCTCTTTGGTATGCAGGGGAAGATATCAACAGGGTGCTGATTCTGGATTCGGAATTATTGATGCGTTTACCCCTTTCCGGTAGTGTATTGGATTTTATTGTCAAATTGTCCCGCAATATACCGGGCATTCTGATATGGCAAGGTACCTTTCCTGCATTAGAACGCAGGTTTCCCGAAGCCCGTTTCATTTTTAGAGAGCATCCCTTGATTACTTATAAGGGAGTTCAGGAGGAGAGGATGTGGCTTTTTCCCGAGGTCAGCGGCTATCATTCCTCCTTCAGCGCTTACTGGAAAAAATGTCAGAAGCATCTTAAAAGACTGATGGTATGAAAGGGGTAAAGAAGCAGCATCTGCCGCAGAAGATTTGTCCGGTCTGCCAGAGGCCATTCAGCTGGAGAAAGAAGTGGGAACGGGACTGGGAGAAAGTCCTTTATTGTAGTGAGCGTTGTAGCAAAAACAAGCCAAAGCATGCCAAAAACCAATGAAATTGCGCTGATCTTTCCTCACCAGTTGCTGAAGGAACATCCTGCGCTTGAAAAGGGCAGGCCGATTTGGCTGGTGGAGGAATTTCTTTTCTTCAGGCAATTTGCTTTTCATAAAGCCAAACTTATTTTTCACAGGGCTTCTATGAAATCGTATGAAGGTCTGCTCAGAAAAATGGGATATGAAGTGCATTACGTGGATTCTACGGAGCTGATTTCTGATGTACGGAAGTTGATACCCTTTTTATCTGATAATGGTGTGAAAATGATCCATCTTGCTGACCCCACTGATGACTGGCTGCAGCGAAGATTGGATATCGCATGTAAAAAGAGCGGAATAAATCCTGTGGTTTATGATTCGGGATTATTCATCAATTCAAGACAGTACAATCTGGATTATTTCAAGGGGCGCAAAAAGTATTTTCAAACCGATTTTTATACCGGTCAGCGTAAGCGCCTCAAGATACTTATGGATGGCGATGGGCAGCCCATGGGTGGTAAGTGGACTTTTGATACCGAAAACAGGCTGAGATATCCTAAGGATAAGAGGCCCCCTTCCGTTGAAGCGGCAGATCAAGGGAATCATCTGACAGAGGCCGAGGAATATGTGACCCTTCATTATAAGAATAATCCCGGCGTCAAGGGTACGGCTTTTATTTATCCTACTGACCATGATGCGGCGGAACTGTGGCTGAAGGATTTTTTAAAAAACCGTTTCAAAGAGTTTGGCATATATGAGGATGCCATGGTTGTTTCCGAGGTATTTCTGCATCATTCCTTGTTAAGTCCCCTCATCAATGTCGGTTTGCTGAAGCCCGATCAGGTTATCCAACAGGCGATACGGTATGCTGACAAACATGACATTCCCTTGAATTCCCTGGAGGGATTCATCAGGCAGATTATCGGTTGGCGCGAATTCATCAGAGGAGTATATGAGGCGGCAGGCAGAAAGGAGCGTACCCGTAATTTTTTCGGCTTCAAAAGAAAGCTGCCTTCCTCCTTCTGGACCGGCACCACCGGTATCCTACCCGTTGACGAGAGTATTAAGAAAGTCTTGAAATATGGTTATTGTCATCACATTGAAAGGCTAATGGTGCTGGGAAATTTTATGATCCTTTGTGAATTTGATCCTGATGAGGTTTACCGATGGTTCATGGAAATGTTCATTGATGCCTATGACTGGGTGATGGTACCGAATGTTTATGGCATGAGCCAATTCTCAGATGGGGGTTTGTTTGCCACTAAACCTTATATCAGCGGCAGCAACTATCTGATGAAAATGGGCGATTTTGAAAAAGGAGAATGGCAGAAAATCTGGGATGCCCTGTTCTGGAGATTCATGGACAAGCATAGGGATCTTTTTTCTAAGAATCCTAGAATGCGAATGTTGCTCTCGAGTTTTGATAAGATGGATTCCGTCAAACGAATGTCTCATTTGGACATAGCTGATACTTTTCTGACTACCTTATGAGCGATCGGCGCTCCAAAATCTTAATTATTGAATATGATGGATTGATGACTCCTGCTTCTCTGGCGGTATCGGAAAGTCCTTGGATCTTTATTAACGGGTTGGTACTTGAACTTTATCCTTCTGCTGGGAATTCATTAGTCTCCGATAGCCTTCTTTCGCATATTTTTGGATAAATTTCAGGCATGTCCAACCTCACGCTTTCATTGATACAAACTGACCTTCGCTGGGAAAGCAAGGAGACCAATTTGCATTTGTTGGGTAAGAAGGTGGCGTCACTCAAAGGAACAACCGAGCTGGTGTTGTTACCCGAAATGTTCACTACCGGATTCAGCATGAATCCCTCTAAACTTGCGGAGGGGATGGATGGTGAAACGGTATCCTGGATGAGGTCCACCGCTGCTGAAAACAGGGTTATCCTGGGAGGATCGGTCATCATAGAGGACAATGGCCGATATTTCAATCGCTTTATTTGGATGCTGCCTAACGGTGAGTATGGTTACTATGACAAGCGGCATTTGTTCGCCTATTCTGGAGAAGACAAGCATTATGTCGCCGGTAACAAACGCCTTATCGCTTCAGTAAAAGGGTGGAAGCTCAATCTCAATATCTGTTATGATCTTCGCTTTCCTGTGTGGTCCAGACAAACACCCGGTGCGAATCCCGAGTTTGATGTGTTGGTATACGTGGCCAATTGGCCGGACAAGCGTATCCATGCCTGGAAGACCCTGCTTTGTGCAAGAGCCATCGAAAACCAATGTTATGTGATTGGCGTCAATAGGGTAGGAACCGACGGTAATGAAATTTATTACAGTGGGAACAGCCTTGTCATCAATCCTCTTGGGGAGGTTTTATATCATGTGGAAGATGAAGAGGATATCTTTACCATCACGCTTGACAGACATCTCCTGGAAGATACCCGGCTCAGGTTCCCGTTTCTAAAGGATGCGGATTCCTTCCGAATCAGCGATCTGTAGCCTACCTGCCTTGCTTTTCAAGAATGAGCTTTTTCACAAACTCCATTTTCTTGTCTTTGCCGGTTTTGATGACTTCCGGATCCGGTCCTACGTAAATATCGGGAGGAATGCCCATGCCATTCCTGGTTACATGATTGTATTGAACCACCCTGAAAAGGGGGAGCCTAAGTCTGATTCCTGTATGAGGCAGTTTGATATCGGGAATGATGATGCCATTGTTGCCATGCCATCCGCCGCCTGTCTCTTCTCCAATCAGTAAAATTCCGGATTGTCCCTTGACGGCATTACATACCAGCGAAGCCGCTGAAAAAGTGGGTCCGTTAATCAGGAGGTAAACATCGCCCTTATAATTGTTTCTGCCGTGAGGCTTGATTTTTTTTCTTTCCATGATGGAAACATGATATTTCCCGTCCCGCTTACGACTGGCCATAGACCACATGGCAAGATTATTGAGCCATTTTCCTTTGATATGTTTTGTATAAGGTGACAGGTTTCTCGCGATGGCATAGACGCTGTCAGCTACTCGGAATCTGTTTTTGACCAGGTATCTGATCAGGTCGGTTGAATTACTGACTCGTCCTCCTCCATTGGCCCGCAGGTCAATGATCAGGTTATTCACCTTTTCTTTGCGCAGACTCCGGAAGCTTTTTCTGAAAAATGGTTTTATTGCCGCTTTTTGGAAGCTGTTGACATTCATGATGGCAAATCTGCCGGTACTGTCAATTGTAAGATTTCTGATCCGGTCAAGCTTATCCTTTCTTTTCATTTTGGGCGCCTTCATCGGCTTTAGGGGCTTCGATATCCCGGTAGTATCATCCAGTCGTAGCATCGGAATTTCGGCAGTCTTCAATTCTCCCGTACTGTCCACATATTCTATTTTATAGTGGTCAGAAAGTCCGAAAATATTCCGGTGAAAATAGGAAAAATTGGAGCTAACCCGGATATGGCTGAAGTTCATGGCATATCCGTCTTCCGGCATATGATTAAAAATACTATCCATGATAACTTTTGACTCGATGCCATTGATTGATTTGATCAGACTTCCTTTTTTTATTAAACTGTCTTTTTTTTGAAGATTTCCTGACACAACTACGCTGTCCTTCCATATTTTTAGATGCAAGGGGAAGGAATTGAATTTCCTTTTGGAAGCCCATGTCGTGAAAGGCTTGCTTGATTTTAGACTGGTGTGGCCGCATCGGATTTTATCTGCCAGCGGAGCCAATACTTGCCAGGTGAATGCTGGCTCGGTCATACTGTCCTGAATTCTCTTTCGGTAAAACGCGAAATGATGATCCATCGAATCCTTGGGAGTATACCAATAAAGTGAGGGATGCTTAGCTTCCAGTATTTTGCGCATCAGGTCAAAATCCTCTTCCATTTCTTTTCGACCAATCTTACTTTCCGGTTTGTATGGTTTGACCGGAACACAAGAGGTTACTGTAATAGTAATAGCCAGAAGGAAATAAACCGATTTGATCATCTTGGGGAGGAATTGCCGGTGAAATTAACCAATATCGGCTAATCTACCGGCATTCCATCACCCAACAGTTGCAGGTACGGATCAAACACGGGCTGATTTTTCTTTCAAGAATCTAGACATGGTCGTGATTACATTTTCCATTATTTTCTCGAGTTGCGCATCCTTCTTTTCCAGGCTGCAGATCATCGCACTCAACAATTCCTTATCAAATATCCTTGCACCCTCCGGCTTTCCTTCCTGAAGCAGGGTATAGCTTTCTTCAGGATCGTTCAGCAGTTGCTGCACGGGAACGTCAATGGCATTGGCTATATCCTCCAGCTGTTTGAGGTTGATATTGGTGATATCATTTTCAATGTTGCTTACAGCCGCCTCTGATAAATTCAGCGCCAGTGCCAGCTGTTTCTGCTTGATGCTTTTCAGGTTTCTCCATTTGCGCACATTGGCGCCGATTTTCAATTTGTACTCTTTTTGAAGATTGTGGAAAGTTCTCATAAATAATTTTTTTTGTAAACATAGAATCGTCTGACAGCCTGATACAAGGGTTATTTCACCTCTTTTCAGAGGATTAGTCCCCTGCATATTGGTTGTTTTACCCGACACTTAAGTAATTGCAGATTCCGATGAATAATGTTAAGCCGAAATGCTTGTTTCAGGCTCTTGCCTGCTTCAAATTTGCGTCTTCCGGTTCTGAAGCGGGTTATGCCGAAAACCGCATCAAAGAGTAGGCAAAAAAAATGTACTCATGAAAACAACAATGTTCATTTTCAGTTTCTTCTGTTCCATTCAACTGATGGCGCAGATTACGGGTCCTTGCCCTTGCGGCTATGCTCTGACAATCGAAACATCCAAGCTCAACTTTCACAAACCCAGGACGGACTGTACCTCCGGATTCGGTTTTTGTTTGAGACTAAGGGGTATGAGGCTGGATTGCTATCCCTGCTATTCAAAAGGGAATGGACTGGCTTTTATTAATGGTGACATGGTCCGAGGGTATGTTCATTTTGAAGGAGACCGCTCCGAATTGGTTCTCCCAGCTTCCCTGTTGAATGAATCAGGTTTTGGCGATGCTGACAATCGCGTTTTCAGCCTCGAGGATGGCTCTATTGTTTTTGAGAGGGAAAATGGAGGCGTCGAATCAAGTGTCATCGGAGGCGACTACCCATTTGAAATCAGGGATGATTTATTGGTGATACCTGTTCAATTCAAATAGGCATCGGTTAATGGCAGATCATTAGTTAACTTTTTTTCAATAAAAAAATCAAATGATGAGATTAATTGCTTTTTCAATAATGGTGATACTGCATCTTGGTTCCTGGGCACAGACTAATTTGCCGGGGGAACACTGTGTCAAATGGATGATTACCAGTTCCGGCAAAATCAATTTCCACAAACCGCGCACAGATTGCAAGTCAGGATTCGGGTTATGCATCAGGCTGGGTCAGCTTGAAATCAGGGCCATACCCTGTGATGATGAATCAACTTCCAATGACTTAAGCGATGGCGGCGCGATTCGTTTTTATGCTGAATGGGATGGTAGCAGGGTCTTATTTCGTTTTCCGGAACAATTGATACAGCCGGATAATCTGAAACCAGAGGATTTTGGCACATTCAGTATCACCGAGGATGAATTACCGATAATGAATGGTCGTTCCGATGAGGTTGTTTTTTTGCGGGCCGGAGATTATCCCGTTGAGCGCAAGAGTGGAGAGCTGTTGGTGAGTGTGGACGCCGGTTTGGCAGGAAAAACCCGTTAGGAATGAAAGGGGCCGGGGTATTGTCTCCGGCCTCCTTTTAAATCATCAATATGAGAGCTTTATTAATATTGTCCATTTCATTTGTTTACTTTTCCTTTTGCCTGAAGGCCCAATCATTTCATGAAACAGGCCAATACAATGCCAGCGACAATCAGTTTCTTCCTGATCTATATTTCACCCTCATGCCGGAGTTAAAGCAACCCGCCGTCGTAAATGGAAAGACTCCTCGAAATTCCTATCAATCAACAATAGTAAAAGTTGTCAGTGATGACGGAGGGAAAGTATATCATCTGGTCCTTCAATATGATCTGATGGGAAGTTTGGTTTATGTGGGTTGTAGCCGGAATGTCATTGAGCAAATGGGGTCCAAACCGTTTCAATCACCGACATTCATCAATTGTATCAGAACGGCATCCGATTCATTCAGTACGATTGAAAAAGAAAGATCCGTTTTGAATTGCTTCCTTGAAATCCTGAATAAAATCTCAAGATGAGCGTCCTCTATTTTTTATGATGATTCCATCCCTGGGCGGTCAAGGGATGCCTGTTTCCTCCACGGGTGATGAGGTGGCTGCCTTCCTCCTGTCCGGTTACATATCCGATAATGCTGATATCAGGACTGTTTTTCACCTTTTCATAGTCATCCTGTCCAAGGGTGAAAAGCAATTCATAATCCTCGCCACCGCTTAGGGCACAAGCCGTAGGATCAAGCTTCAGTTTATAGGCAAACTCCCTGGCTTCTTCGTTGAACGGAAATTTTTCTTCATAAAGAACACATCCTACCTGACTTTGCTTGCAAATATGCAGCAAGTCGCTACTGAGTCCGTCACTGATATCCATCATCGAGCTGGGCTTCAATCCTGCAGTTTCAAAAAATTCAATGATGTCTTTTCTGGCTTCGGGTTTCAGCAATCTGCCCACGATATAAGACTGGTTCTCAAGATCCGGCTGTGCACCGGTTTCGGTGAAGATCCTTTTTTCCCTTTCCAGTAGCGTCAATCCCAGAAAGGCTCCTCCCAGCTCACCCGATACACAGATAAGATCATTTACGCGCGCTCCGCTTCTTTTCACAAAATTGTCCGGTGCCACCTCTCCGATGGCGGTAACACTGATGATGAACCCTTTGTTGGAACTGCTGGTATCACCTCCAACCAGGTCTACCTGATATTTCTCGCAGGCAGCATACACCCCTTCATAGAATTCCTCCAGCGCCTCAACACTGAAGCGATTACTAAAACCGATATTTATCAGTATTTGAGTAGGAGTTGCATTCATGGCATAGATATCGCTGAGATTCACTACCACTGACTTATAGCCAAGATGCTTCAGCGGCGTATAGGTCAGGTCGAAATGAATTCCTTCAATGAGCATATCCGTGGAAACGACAGTCTGACGGCCAAAAAGGTCGATTACGGCGGCGTCATCACCCACGGAAACCACTGTGGATGCCTGCCTGGTTTCATTATTGACAGTCAGTCTTTCAATCAGTCCGAATTCGCCCAGTGTAGAGATCTCTGTTCTTTCTTCCATGGAATTATTTGTTGTTTTCTTTTTCGTTTTTGTCATTGATCCAACGCAGCAGCTCATCATGTATCCGTCCATTGGTAGCAACGATGTGAGGCTGATAGGGTGAGAAGCTATTTCCCTCGAAGTCGGTGACCATACCACCGGCCTCCTCTACAATCAGGAATCCAGCGGCACTGTCCCATGCCTGCAGTTTATGTTCATAGAATCCGTCGAAACGCCCTGCGGCCACCCAGCAAAGATCAATGGCGGCGCTGCCCAGCCTTCTTACAGGTATCCCCTTTCTGATCAATCTTTCAAATACCTGCAGCGGGCCGTTAGGCATATCCAGATAGGTATATGGAAATCCTGTGACCAGACAACTTCTCTCAACAGAGTTTTTTTCACTGACCTTGATGGCCTTTCCGTTCAAACTGGCACCCTTTCCTTTTTCAGCGAAGAAAAGCTCCTGCATCAAAGGATTGTAAACCGCACCGAAAATCATCTTGCCTTCTCTCTCAATGCCGATACTCACACAGCATATGGGAATGCCCTGTGAAAAATTAACGGTACCATCAATCGGATCGATAATCCACTTATAATCTCCCTCTGTGCTGATATCGCCACCTTCCTCTCCCAAAATCCTGTGACCCGGGAATTGACTCTTAATCACTTCAACAATAGCCCTTTCGGAAGCATGGTCGGCTTCTGTAACCAAATTATTGATCCCCTCCTTGTGGCTGATCTTAAATGGTCCGTTGAAAAAACGGGTGAGTTCCTGTGCGCCCGCTTCCACGGCCTGAAGTAGGACTTTGTCAAGCATATTGCAAAGATACATCTAACCTGCCGTTTCATTCTTTACGACTTCGGTCTGCTGATATCAATCGCTCCGCGGACTATAAGTTGCTTCAGAGGCAACCTTCCGGGTAATGAATATGTATTTTAAATCCGGTTTCAGTGAAACAATTTCTAAATTCGTTGCATCTAATTGGAAAATGGATTTATCCGTCGTCATTGTCAACTATAATGTCAGGTATTTTTTAGAGCAGTGCCTGCACTCGGTATTAAGGGCGGCCGAAGGCAGGCAAGTAGAGATTTATGTTGTGGATAATCATTCGTCAGATGATAGTGTCAACTATCTGCAGCCTCTTTTTCCCTCTGTGATATTTATTCAAAACCGGGTGAATGAGGGCTTTGCAAGAGCGAACAATCAGGTGATTCCATTACTAAAAGGTGAGTTCGTTCTTTTCCTGAATCCGGACACCTTAATTCCGGAGGATTGCTTTGAAAAATGTATCGCCTTTATCCGTTCAAAAAAGGATGCGGGGGCCATCGGTGTAAAGATGATGGATGGCTCAGGAAGGTTTCTTCCGGAAAGTAAACGTAACCTTCCTTCACCGGTTTCTTCGCTGATCAAATTGAGCGGATTGGGAAAATTATTTCAAAGAAAAAATTATGGAAAGGGCTATTATGATTGTTCAATCGCTGAGCATGAATCGGGTCCTGTGCAGATACTGTCAGGGGCATTCATGTTCATGAGAAAAACATTGTTGTATGAAGTAGAAGGTTTCGATGCCGATTTTTTCATGTATGGTGAAGATATCGATCTCAGTTATCGCATCTGTTTGCTGGGCTATCGGAATTATTATTTGGGAAGTTGTGCCATCATCCATTTCAAAGGGGAAAGTTCGGTGCGCAACTCTCCGACGTTCACACGAAATTTTTATGGTGCCATGGCCTTGTTTGTCAAAAAACATTATTCGGGGACGAAGGCAATGCTTTTATTTGCAGGCATTCAGTTTTCCCGGGTACTTGCCTTGTCAATGGCAGGATGGAGATCAGGTATTGGAAGAGATTTAGATGAGCGGGAACGTGTTATCAAAATAACCGGGAATACCGAAGATGTTAGCCGGGCCTTGGCCTTATTGAAAAAATCAGGAATCAAATTTATGGAGGCTACTCATGATATGTATTTCGACACACTATTGATTCATACGCCTCATACCGATTATGCAAGGCTGATTGCCATGATTTCGGAAGCCGCAGATCGCTATGAAATCTGGATCAGCGCCACCGGTAGCGGATCCATCATAGGAAGTCGAAAAAGGCATCAAAATGGAATGGTGATCAGCTAATCAGTCCTTTGCTTCGCAACCAGTTTTCAATGATTTTTTCTTCCAGTCCACTACAGTCTAAAGCGGAATAGGGTGAATGTAGGCAATCCTCAATGTCCTTTTTCAAATCCAGTGAAGATTGGGATATGGTATGGAAATATTTTTTTTCCTTGAGATACCCGGATAGATAGTTTTGCTCGGCTTGGCCCGGTGTCGGGATCAGTATGGCTTTTTTTTGAAGTATGGCAAGATCCATCACCGTGGAATAGCCGCATCTGGCAACAACCAGATCACTATCCGCGATGAGTTTGCCCAGATCTGTTGCAGGCAGATGATTGAAAAACCGGATGTTCGCATTATCGATGGGCTTTTCCATTTGTCCCGGTAAGCCTCTGATAAAGTCGATTTCCGCATCCAGTCCTTTTATTTGATCCAGCAATTTTTTTTCCAGAATGCCTCTTTGCGGCTCGGGTCCCGATAGCATCAAAACTAATTTCAGTCTTTTTCTTTTTGATGAAGGTTCAATTTTCGGATATCTGCTCAGGCATCCGATATATTGGTACTCAAATCCGGTTTTGCGAATAGGATGCGAGAGGGCCCCTGCAAGTCCTCCATTTTTTTCCTGGTCGGGAACCCAGCAGGCATCAAATTTATTAATCCATTTTTGGTGAATCTTGCTTGCATATCGGTCCAGCCATCTTAGTCCGGTTCTGATTTCAAGCTGGTGAGTGATGTATACACAAGGGATCTCATCGGAGTGTAATCCCGGACGGTTATCCGTGATCACCGCCTTCAGGTCGAATTCCCTGATATAGTCTGACAGGAGTCTGTTTTCCTCCTGCATCACCCTTGCGGCTCTGGGGATTTGTGTCAAAATTTTGAGACTCGTCAAGGCCCCGTTTTTTGAATAACGGATATCATAAGAGGGGAGGTCTAGCATGGGAAGCTTGGGAAATTCCTCTTGTAATAGTTGCTTGCTGCGGCCCGATGCTGCCAGGACAAGGCTAACTTCTTTATTTTCAAGGAATTTAATAATAGGGATCAGCCTGGTGGCATGTCCCAGGCCCCAGTCGAGGGGAGCCAGCAAAATGGCCGGCTTATTGTCAGGGATGCTGATATTTTTCGGGGCTGTCAAAATTCCTATTTAGAAGTGAAAATACCGTAAATTGCTTATAAGATTTATGCGCCAACTAGCACTTATTCCATTGGTATTGATCATGTCTTTGATTTTTCTGGCAGGATGTTCCGCTTCTGGTAAGAACAAATGCGGTTGCCCTCCCAAGAAAGGCATGGTAGGTTATTGAAAATAGTATTGTCATGAAAGGCACTGAAAGAGATTTGATGCTGTTGTTCAAACAAGAATTGATGAGCCCTCAGGCGGTTCAAAAGGAGATGTCTTTCTTGAATCTGATACTTTTCAATGTTGAAAGAATTTCCACTCTGGCTTCGACTTGCGAATTGATAGATATCGCAAGGGGCAGGATGATTCGTAAGCCTGTTGCCATAAAGTCCTATCTTAAATTGCGGGAAGGAAAACCGTTTGTATTCCTTTTCAATCGTAACTAGTTCAATTTTTCCAACGCCTTTCTCAGTTTTTCCATCATCACGGGGATGTCTTCCTTGCGGCAACAACCGACGCTGAGCCTGTACCAGCTGCTGTTGTCACCAGCGCCAAATGAATGAAAAGGTACAATAGCCAGTCGGGCCTCATCAAGGATATAATTGGTCACATCCTCCTGAGTAGCTAATAGGTCACCCTTTGCTGTCAGCTTTCCTCTCAGGTCAATTTTTATGGTGAGGTAAATAGCTGCCTGCGGTTGTATGGCATCCACGTTGAATCCGGCGGATTTCAAATCGCAGAATCCTCTGTAGATAGAATTCAGTCTTGACTCCACTTCTTTTTTGAAGCCGGTCAGGTAGTTTTGAACCGCAGCAGGCTGTTTCAGGAATGTGGCTACGGCTTTTTGCTCCGCCAAAGGTGCCCATGCGCCGATATGGCTATTCAGGCCTTTCATTTTTGCGATGATATCAGCAGGACCCATTGACCAACCCACTCTGACACCCGTAGCGGCAAAGGATTTGCTGATGCCGTCTATGAAAACAGTATACTCTTTCATGCCCGGATGCAAACTGACGGGATCATAATGCTTTGTTTCCCCAAATGTTAGCGTCCAGTATATCTGATCGTACATCAGGTATAATTTTTTACTGCCCTCCGGTCTTTTATCGTTTTCCGCCACCACCAGATCGCAAATACGTTTCAGTTCGTCTTTGTCAAATACGGTTCCGGTAGGATTAAGAGGCGAACACAAGGCAAGAAGGGAAGCTCCCTCCAGATGCGGTGCAATTTGTTCAGCGGTAGGCATGAAGTTATTTTCCGCACTTGCCTCCAGACAAATGTGCTTTCCGCCCGTAAAATGAGCGTAGTGGTTATTGTTCCAGCTGGGAACAGGATAAATCACTTTGTCGCCATCGTCTACAATCGTCCGGTATACAGTGTAAATAAGGGGTCTTCCGCCTGCGGCAATCAGGATTTCATCTGACTCGTAGGATATGCCCTGGTAGGTCTTGATGAAATCAGCCACGGCAGTCCTGAGTTCCGCATCTCCGTCTGCAGGGGGATAGGTTGTAAAACCTTTTTGATAGGCTTTGATAATCTCTTCCTCAAGGATTTTAGGTATGGGAAAGAGGCTTGAGTCGAAGTCGCCAATGGTATAGTTGAAAATCTGCTCCCCGTTTTTTATTTTTTCCCTGATGATGCCTCCGAGTTTGACAATTTCAGAGGGGATGAGGGTTTCTGCGATTTGGCTGAATCTGCGCTTGCTCATGACGGGAATTACGAGGTGAAAATTTCCGCAAAAATAGGTCTAAATGCGCAAAATGGAATTTGGTTTTTCGGTATCGCCGAGGGATGCTATATTTACAAAAGAACCGGTCAAAAGTCAATTTCGTGTGTCATTCTTCCTTGGACTTGTTCCGGATGTCGACACCAAAACGAGCTGTATTATCCATATGTTCAACATCATACTATTCGGCCCTCCGGGCAGTGGAAAAGGAACGCAAAGTGAAAGACTCATTTCAAAATATGGTCTCAGGCATTTGAGTACGGGCGATTTGCTGCGCTCCGAAATCGCCAATAAGACTCCTCTGGGAATGGAGGCGAGAAATTTCATGGATAAAGGTCAGCTGGTGCCTGATGAAGTGGTCATTGCCATGATCAGTTCAGCCTTGGATGCCCATCCTGATGCCAGAGGTTTTCTTTTCGACGGATTCCCCAGGACGCCGGCTCAGGCAGATGCCCTAGACCGTCTGCTGGATCTCAAGAAAGCACCCATTTCCATCATGCTGGCGCTGGAAGTAAGCGAGGAGGAGTTGATCAAACGCCTGTTGAAGCGTGGCGAAACCAGCGGACGCAGCGATGACACGAACGAAGAAGTGATACGCGCGCGAATCGTGGAATATCATTCCAAAACCGCAGCAGTGGCGGATCATTATCGCCAGTTCAACAAAGTGGCCCTCATCAAGGGGGAAGGCAGCATTGACGAGATTTTCACCGCACTTTGCAAAGAGATAGATTCGAGAATGTAAGTTTGTTTGTGGTTCATGATTTATAGTTTATTGTTTGTTTTTCAGCGGATCATTTTTATCCTAAATTAATATACCATAACTCCAACCATAAACCATAAACCACAAACTATAAACTATAATTTATCTTTGCCCAAATTGATTTAACATGAATCGTTTGGGCAATTTCATCACAGGTAAATGGATAGAGGGTGAAGGCGATGGTCAGGTTTTGTTTAATGCCGTGACCGGTGAGCCTGTATCAGTTGCAAGTACCAAGGGAGTAGACTTCCATTCAGTTTTACGATATGCGAGAGAGAAAGGCGGTCCTGCCTTGCGGAAAATGAGTTTTCATGAGCGCGGTCGCATGCTGCGGGCGCTTGCCATGCATCTCATGGAAAAAAAAGATAAGTTTTATCAGGTCAGTTTTCTGACCGGTGCCACAAAAGGAGACAGCTGGATAGATATCGAGGGAGGAATCGGAAATCTCTTTTCCAATGCCAGTCTCAGGCGCAAATTACCTGATAGCTTTTTTAGCACTGACGGAGATGCCATTCCGCTCAGTAAGAATAACAGTTTCATGGGACATCATATCCTCGTTCCCAAAGAGGGCGTGGCCATTCATATCAATGCTTATAATTTTCCTATTTGGGGGATGCTTGAAAAAATAGCGGTCAACTTACTGGCAGGTGTACCCGCAGTGGTGAAGCCGGCTACTGTCACCAGTTTTCTAACCGAGGCGGTAGTCAGGGAAATTGATGCTTCGGGCATCCTGCCGGCGGGGGCCCTGCAGCTCGTATGCGGAAGCGCGGGTGATATGCTTGATCATGTCATTTCCCAGGATATTGTCACTTTCACGGGGTCGGCCTATACAGGCCAGAAGTTAAGGTCTCATCCCGCCATACTTTCAGAAAGTGTTCCTTTTAACATGGAAGCGGACTCATTGAACTGCATGGTGCTCGGACAGGATGTACAACCGGGCCATCCCGAATGGGATCTTTTCATCAAGGAAGTGAGAAAAGAGATGACGGTTAAAGCCGGACAAAAATGTACTGCTGTAAGAAGGATTTTCGTTCCTGAAAACAGGCTGGAAGAAACCTGGAAAGCGCTTTCATCGGCGCTGGAACAAACCTCCATCGGTAACCCATTGAATGATAAGGTCAGAATGGGGTCATTGGCAGGGAAGGATCAACGTACCGAGGTCAGAGCGCAGGTTGAAAAACTGCTGGCAAGCTCCAGTATCATTTATGGATCGCTCGACAGTGTTTCCGTCATAGATGCGGATCCTGAAAAAGGAGCATTCATGAGTCCGCTGTTGCTGCTCAATGAGAAGCCGATGCAATCAGCAGAGCCACATGATATCGAAGCGTTCGGTCCGGTAAGTACCATCATGCCTTATAAGAATACGGATGAGGTGATTGAGCTGAGTAAGAAGGGTAAAGGCAGCCTCTGCAGTTCCATTATCACGGCCGACGCTGCCATTGCGAGAGAATATGTGCTCGGATCGGCTTCCCATCATGGACGTATTCTGGTGCTGAATGCTGACTGCGCGAAAGAAAGTACCGGACATGGTTCGCCACTTCCATTGCTGGTACATGGGGGACCTGGCAGAGCAGGAGGAGGAGAAGAGATGGGAGGCCTGAGAGGTGTCAAACACTATATGCAGCGCACTGCCATCCAGGGATCACCCGATATGATCACGGCAATAACAGGGGTGTACCAGCCTTTTGCAAAGGGTAATACAGATACGATACATCCTTTCAGGAAACATTTTGAAGAACTCCGCATCGGCGACCAACTCATCACCGATAAAAGGTTGATCACCTCGGAAGACATAGACAGGTTTGCAGATCTTAGCGGGGATCATTTTTATGCTCATATAAAGACCACCGATTTTACAGATACCATGTTTGAGCAGCAGGTCGCCCATGGTTATTTCATCATCAGTGCCGCTGCAGGCCTCTTTGTAGATAGTTATGATATCAATCCCGTGCTGCTCAACTACGGCATTGATGAGTTCAGATTCACCAAGCCCGTTTATTCGGGAGAATCTATTTATATCAGGTTCACCTGCAAGGAAAAAATCGCACAGGAGAATAAAGAAATGCAACAGGGAGTGGAATATCCGAAAGGTACCGACATACCGAAGGGTATTGTGAAGTGGCTGGTGGAAGTATTGAATGACCAGGATGAGGTAACCGGGGCAGGAACGATCCTCACCATGGTGCGAATGAAAAACAAAGTATGAACATGACAACAATGGAAGCATACGTGAACCGGTCTACTCAAAGCGGCATCAGTACCGTTGAGTTTTTTCATCCTCAGAGCAACTCGCTCCCTTCAGCCATTCTCAACAAATTGGCAGAAGAAATCCTGAATGCGGGAAAAGATCCTGAAACAAGGGTCATCCTCCTTAGGAGTGGCGGTAGCAAGGCCTTTTGCGCGGGGGCCAGTTTTGATGAATTGACCCGGATTGACAATGAGTCAGACGGCAAGATATTTTTCAGTGGATTTGCCAAAGTGATCAATGCGATCAGGACCTGCGGTAAAATCGTGATAGCCCGCATCCAGGGTAAATGCGTCGGAGGCGGGGTAGGCTTGGCAGCAGCAGCCGATTACAGCATCGCTGTGCAGGGGGCTGATGTTAAGTTGAGTGAGTTGGCCGTGGGGATTGGTCCTTTTGTAGTCGGCCCTGCCATTGAAAGGAAAATGGGGGTATCCGCATTTTCAGCTATGGCCATTGATGCCTCCATGTGGAGAAGCAGTGAATGGGCTTATCAAAGAGGCCTTTTTGCCGAATGTCATCCCGGGATGGAGGAGGTGGATGCTGCTGTGATGAGGTTAGCCGGATTTCTGGTCAACAGCAGCCCTGACGCCTTGGCGGAGATGAAGCAAATTTTTTGGAAAGGCACAGAACATTGGGCATCGCTGCTTGAAGAAAGGGCGGGCATCAGCGGCAGGCTGGTCATCGGTAGTCATGCAAAAAAAGCGATTGCAGCCGCCCTCTCCAAAACAACCAAATAAACCTGCCTTACATAAATCACAGGCCTGGTGCGATACTGATCATTATCATAGGGGCCGGATGATTACGGTTTGGTTTGCCGATGTTGATAGATGGTATCTTGGGTCATGGTTGCAGATAATGCCCGAATTTCAAAGTTGCCGGGGGCGGCTACAGAAAACAAATCACTTTCTTTCGTGCTGCATCGTCATGCGGCTACACGTCTTCATTACGACCTAAGGCTTGAAATGGGAGGAGTCCTGAAAAGTTGGGCGCTCCCTAAAGGTCCTTCTCTCAATCCATCTCAAAAAAGACTTGCCATTCAGGTGGCGGATCATCCATTTGCATACAGAAATTTTGAGGGTGTTATTCCGGAAGGTTATGGGGCAGGAACAGTAAAGATATATGATAAGGGAAAGCTGATTCCTGAGATTTCAGATGGCTATTCAGGAGAAGAAGCGTTATTGCATGGACTGGAAAAAGGTGAAATCGCATTCAGGCTTTCCGGAAAAAAAATGAAAGGTGTATTTGTGCTGGTGCGCATGAAAGATGACCACAAGAAAAACTGGTTATTGATAAAGCGGCAGGATGAGCATGTAATAAAGAAGGGGCCCTCAAAAAAATACGATTCTACTAAAACAAGAATAAGCAAGTCGGATGAAGGATGACAAATCATTCATGAGCATTGAAGGACATAGGGTGGGGGTCAGTCATCCTTCAAAAATCCTGTGGCCGGAGAATCGAATCACAAAGAGTATGCTGGTTGACTATTACCAATCCATCTCTTCTCACATCCTGCCATTTTTAAAAAACCGGCCGCTCTCCTTGCTTCGTCATCCCCGCGGGATTGAAAAAAAGAGTTTTTATCATAAAGACGCCGGCGAGGATGTGCCCTCCTGGATCAAGGTTTTTCCATTTCGTGCCGCTTCTACCGGAAAAATCATTGATTATATTGTTTGTAATAATGCTGCAACACTTGCGTATCTGAACAATCTGGATTGTATCGAATTGAATCCTTGGCATTCCATCATACGCAAGCCGGACAATCCTGATTACCTGGTGATAGACCTTGACCCTTCCGATCAGAATGATTTTGGTCAGGTCATGCAGGTGGCACATGTTTTTCATGCGCTGATGCAGGAGCATGCAGTTGAATGTTATTGCAAGACATCAGGAGCCAGCGGATTACATTTATTTATTCCGCTAGGCGGAAGGTTATCCTATGACACGGTAAGGATATTGGCTCATGATATCTGTGTTTCCATTCATGCTCAAATTCCCTCTTTCACCACCATGGAAAGATCTTTGAAGAAACGTGGCGGAAGAATTTATCTGGATTATCTGCAAAATAGCAAAGGGCAGACTATCGCCAGCGTATTCAGCATCCGGCCAAGACCCGGAGCCCCAGTTTCCATGCCGATAGAGTGGACCGAATTGAAGGAAGGGCTTTTGCCATCCGACTTTAATATGATGAACTCAAAAAGTCTTATTCCTGAGAGGGCCCGGTTGTTCAAGGGCATATTGGGAAAGCCCGCTAAACTTGTTTCACTTCAAGCCGAGATAGTGGGCTTGAAGCAATGATAGCTTTTTTAAATTGGAAAGAGAATGTATTGCCGGGATAATCTGTTATCAGCGAATGTCATTCCGGATTTTCAGAATATGCTGTCAGTGTCGCAATGACTTGCTCTATGAACAGCGGATCTGTTTTACCCATGATGTAAGGAGTATTACCCAGCATTTCCCATCTGTCCTCACCCAGTTCAAAAATGGTATAGAGGTATTTCTTTTTCGCATCATAGATTTCATACGCGATCTGATTACCCATCATGAAGGAGGTGAATCCGAAGCAGAAATCCTGCTCATCTATTTTTTCAAAATGCCAGTTGAGTAATTTGGGAACATGTATGGAGGGTAATTCCAGTTCTTTGGATATCAGTTTTCCGACTTTTGTCGCCAGTTCCGTATAGCCAAGGTCCTCTTCAATCCACTTGCCATTTTCCACATCCTTGAAGAAGATATTCTCATAATGATTACTGAAGAAAACCCTGAAAATATATCTGCTTCTCTGCCCAAGTTCCGAGACCCAGGCAGTCAAGTCCTTGCCTTCTGTTCTTACATTGATAATGATACTCATAACCCTTGATTCCGATGACCTTAGCGGAAGATACCGCAAAGGGGAAGCCAAATTAGCCAATTATTTTGGGATAGACAAGCCTGCATATTCGGTTTTAGTCGAGCGGTATGTGCTTCAGAAAAGCTAATTACTTTTTTAAGGAGTTGATGAGTTTGTAATAAATTGAATTGCAATAAATTAATAATTAGGAAATCGTAGTATGTTGGAATCGGCCCGTAAAGAAAAAGTTTCTAGAAATTTTTTTCACTGAGCTCCAGCCATCTCATTTCTTTTTCATCCAATTCCCGCATTATATTGGTCAATTTGTTGGAAATGGCATTTAATTCGTCGAAAGAGCAACCGTCATTGAGTTTTCCTTCCAGGTTGTTTTTTTCTTTTTGCAATTCAGGGATTTCTTTATCGAGTTGTTCCAATTCGAATTTCTCTTTGTAACTGAGTTTGTTTCCTGTAGCTGCAGATGTTTTTGTTTTTTCCTCCCTGACAGTAGCAGGCTTGGGGTCTTCCGTTTTTTTTACTTCTTCGTTTTCCAGCCACTCTCTGTAGCGTGAGTAATTTCCGGGGAAATCCTGAACTTCTCCGTTTCCTTTAAAGACCAGCAAATGATCTACCAGCCGGTCCATGAAATATCGGTCGTGACTGACAATCATCACGCAGCCGGAGAATTCGCTAAGAAACTCCTCCAGCGTTCGTAAGGTTTGAATATCGAGGTCATTGGTGGGTTCATCCAAAATTAGAAAGTTGGGATTCCTGAAAAGGATACCCAAAAGCTGAAGTCTTCTTTTTTCACCCCCGCTCAGTTTGCTGAGAAAGGTGAATTGTTTTTCTCCTGAAAAGCCGAAGAGTTCCATGAACTGAGCTGCCGAAACCTTAGTGCCGTCCATCAGTGGAAAAAATTCTGCAAACTCCCTTACATAATCAATCGCTCTTTTGTCTTCCTTGAATTGAAGCCCCTCCTGGCTGAAATTCCCGAAAATGACCGTCTCTCCGTGATTCACCTTTCCGCTGTCGGGCTCCTCCTGCTGTAAAGCTATTCTAAGAAAAGTGGATTTGCCGACGCCATTAGGTCCTACTACACCCACTCTTTCTCCTCTTTTAAAAGTATAATCAAAACCTTTCAGGATGATTTTATCATCGAAAGACTTATAAACTTTTTTCATTTCAAGTACTTTCCCGCCCAGTCGGTTCATCTTCATATTCAGCTCTACTTCCTCGGTCTGTCTTTTTTGCCTGACTCTTTCCTCCACGTCCTGAAAGGCCTGCTGGCGGCTCTTGCTCTTGACCGTTCTGGCCTTGGGTTGTTTGCGCATCCATTCGAGTTCCCTTCGAAATATGTTCTTGTCTTTCAGCCATTCGCTTTGTTGTACTTCCTGGCGGTGGCTCTTTTGTTCAAGGAAATAATCATAGTTCCCTTCATATTTGTATATGCCGCCTTCATCTATCTCAATCATCACATTGCAAATTTCATCCAGGAAATACCTGTCATGCGTGATGACCAGCATAGTGATATTGGCTGCAGAGAGATAGTTTTCCAGCCACTCGATCATCTCAATGTCGAGATGGTTGGTGGGCTCATCCAGCAGCAGGAAACATTTGCCCTTATGCAAACTGCTTTCCATGATGGCCTGGGCCAGTGCGATCCTTTTTTTCTGTCCACCACTAAGATTTTTTACCGGAGTATTAAGGTGGTGAATGTTCAGTTTACCAAGAATTTGCCTGAATTCGGATTCTACGTTCCAGGCACCAGATTGCTCCATCTCATCAATCAGAGAGGCCAATTCCGTATCGTCCTGTTTGCCGCTGTCCAGAAAACGCTCATATTTGCTGATGGCGCTTATCACGGGATGGTCGCTCTTAAAAAGGTTTTCCCGTATTGTTTTACTTTCATCAAACTGAGTCTCCTGGCGCAGATATACCACCTTGACATCCTTATGGATCCATACGCTGCCCTCATCAGGTGCTTCCAGCCCGGCAATTATTTTAAGTAGCGTGCTTTTTCCAGTCCCATTCCTGGCAATCAAGCCAATTTTGTCACCCTCTTCAATATGAAAGGAGATGCCTGAAAACAGCCTTCTGACACCGTAGGATTTACCTAAACCATTTATGGAGGCATAATGCATATGTAAATATACTCAGGTTCGCATGAATAACTGGAGTCATTGATGATTTTCGGATTTGTTATGTGTTGATAATGAATATTTTATTCAATTGCCACCATTATCCCCGGCAATTAGCTTAGTTTTTGTTTATTTGCATGACAATTGTGATATATGACTTTCAGCAGGACAATACTTTTGACAGGGGGAGCAGGTTTTATAGGTTCTCATCTTACCAGGCGCTTCGTAACGCAATACCCTCATTACAAGATTGTCAATCTTGATAAGCTGACTTATGCAGGCAATCTTGAAAATCTCAGGGATATTGATTCTTTTCCCAACTATGAATTTGTTAAAGGAGACATAGCTGATCTCGAACTGATGCGTTTGCTCTTTGAAAAATACAGGTTTGACGCGGTTTTACACTGTGCCGCGGAAAGTCATGTGGACAGGTCTATCAAAGATCCGCTGGCTTTTGCCATTACCAATGTAATCGGCACGGTATCCCTGTTGCAGGCAGCCAAGGAGTGCTGGGAGCAGAATATGGAAGGCAAAAGGTTTTATCATATCTCGACGGACGAGGTATACGGATCTCTTGGTAAAGAGGGATTTTTTACTGAGTCTACTTCCTATGATCCCAGGAGTCCTTATTCCGCATCCAAAGCCTCTTCCGACCATTTTGTAAGGGCCTATTATCATACGTATGGGATGCCTGTTGTGTTATCCAATTGTTCCAATAATTATGGTCCGTTTCATTTTCCGGAGAAACTGATTCCTCTTTGTATTCATAATATCATCAACAATAAGCCATTGCCTATTTACGGAAAGGGGGAGAATGTTCGAGACTGGTTGTTTGTGGAAGATCATGCCAGGGCCATCGATCTTATTTTTCATGAAGGCAAAACGGGCGATACGTATAATATTGGCGGCCATAATGAGTGGACTAATATCGACCTGGTGAAGGAATTGTGCAAGCAGATGGATCTCAAGCTGGGCAGAGTTGAAGGTACAAGCGAACAATTGATTACCTATGTGAAGGACAGAGCCGGTCATGACCTTAGGTATGCGATTGATGCAAGCAAGTTGCAGCGTGAGCTGGGTTGGAAGCCTTCTCTGCAGTTTGAGGAGGGCTTATCAAGGACCATTGATTGGTATCTGTCAAATGAGGAGTGGCTGAATCATGTGACGAGTGGTGCTTACAGGAGTTATTACGAAGAACAATACGACAGGCGATAAAAGGAACGGTCAAAAAAGTTCAGAAAGATGAAAGGAATCATTTTAGCAGGCGGATCAGGAACCAGATTGTATCCCATTACGATGGGAGTGAGCAAACAGTTAATGCCCATTTATGATAAACCTATGGTGTATTATCCGCTGAGTACACTGATGCTCGCGGGAATACGTGAAATACTGGTGATTACGACACCGGAGGATCAGTCTCAATTTCAGCGATTACTCGGTGATGGCCGTCAGTGGGGATGCAGTATCAGTTATGAAGTTCAGTACACCCCCAACGGACTGGCTCAGGCCTTTGTGCTGGGAAGAAAATTTGTGGGCGATGACAGTGTCGCCTTGGTTTTGGGAGATAATATTTTTTACGGAAGCGGTTTCAGTGGTCTGTTGCAGCGATCCGCCGATCCCGAAGGCGCTGTGATATTCGCCTATCCTGTAGTGGACCCGGAGCGATACGGTGTGGTAGAGTTTGACGAGAACAACAAGGTGATCAGTTTGGAAGAGAAGCCGGCCCAGCCCAGAAGTAACTTTGCCGTTCCGGGTTTGTATTTTTATGATAACCGGGTTCTGGATATCGCCAGGGATATCGCTCCCAGTGCCAGAGGCGAATATGAGATCACCGATGTCAACAAGGTATATCTTCAGGAAGGCAGGTTGAAGGTCGCTGTATTGGACAGAGGCTTTGCCTGGCTCGATACCGGCACTTTTGATTCCTTGCATGATGCTTCGGAGTATGTTAGGGTGATTGAAAAGCGTCAAGGGCTTAAAATCGGATGTCCGGAAGAGATTGCATGGAGGATGGGATTCATCAATGATGAACAGCTGGAGAAGCTGTCCAATGGCCTTCGGAAAAGCGGGTATGGGGATTATCTTTCGCGATTAGTCAAATAAGCGCCGAAAATTATTTTTGAAAGTTTGATTGGATGGCTCCAATCAAACTTTCGATATAACTATTTTTCGAGTCAAATGTTTTGCTTGCGTTTTCTGACAATGAACGGAAAAGTTGCGGTTTTTTTGATACCTGGATGACTTTTTCTGCCAGAGAAAACAGATTGTCTTCAAAGTTATCTTTTAGCCATATTGCGTTGTAACCATCCCTTGAATAATTCGCAATTTCCCCGACAGGTGTTACAATGGGCACCAATCCATGTCCCATGGCTTCTACGACTGCAGCAGCCATTCCTTCATGGTCGCTGAGCTGCAATAGGAAATCGTATTCATCCATCTTTTCTCCAACAGACACAGGTGAAAGAAGTTCTCTTAAATGAATTCTATCTGAGAGATTTAATTTATTTATTTCTTCCTGATATCTTGACTCAAGCCCTTCACCGAAAAGGTCGAAATGGAAGTCGGCGCCTAATTCTTTCAATTTTGCGCAAAATCTGATAGATCTGCTAATCCCTTTTTCTGGCTTAAACCTGCCGAAATAAACAATTTTTATTTTTCCGTGATGGATGTTTTTGCCAGAATATACCTGATGTTTGACGGGAAAGTAATATGGTACAACTGAAACATTTTTCTTTGAATAGATTTTCTTAATGTATCCGGAAGTCGCTTCGGAATCTGCGATTAATTGATTACAGACCAATGTCAGAAGTTTAAGCGAAAGGTAGTTGGCTAGATGAACAAATCTGGCAGTATGATGAAATGCAATTAATTTGACCCTGGGATTTATGGCTTTATAAATAATAGAAGTTGGGACTGACTTCCAAAGTGAATTAATAATAATATCCGGATTGGTATCACGCAAAATCCTCAGGGCTTTAATACTGCCGGCAATCCATTCATTAGTTCCGGTTGTTAAGATGTTTTCTCTGATATTAATGGGTATGGTCTTCATCCAATTCATATCTGTTTTGCCTACGACTAATACTTTGTAGTCAATTTCTTTTCTCAATTCCATCAATGAAAAAACAATCCCCGTTTGAACTCCTCCAAGTTCAAATGTTGGGACTATATGAATTACTTTTAGCATTATCTATTTCAAGCGATCTGTAAAAAAATGTCAAAGCACAGATAAACCAAAACCAGGGGTAATAGTAGTTGGCAACAATCAAGTAATGTAATGAACCGGCTACTAGGGAATAGGTAAGGAAAAATCCGAAATTTCCTTTCATGCTGATGCTCATAAAGTAAAAAATTCCCATAAAAAGTAAAAATACAAGGCATCCTAACACGCCCAATTCAAAACAAACGGATAGATAAAGCGTCAGAATGCTGCCCCCACTTGAATAACCCATTATTTGTGTTCCTGCTGGACCGGCGCCAATAATATTTTTAGCTAATGGTAATTTGGGGAATTCTATGAAAAAAAAATCATTTCGTTGTTCCCGGTCATCACGAGAGCTGGAATCCAATTTCTGTTCTATTGCTAAATTAATCATGTCATTAATCGGAATATATACATTTATCAGCAATACGATTGATAGTAATGAAATGCTTCTGATAATAATGTTTCTTTTGTGATGTTTAAATGCCAATTTGGACTTATTGAATCTCAGCAAAAAAGTTATGATAAAGGCAGTTGGAATTATGAGAAAGCCTGCAATGCTTCCGGTAAATAACATACTGATAAATATCAATGCCGCAATCAGGACCTTTAAAAGCTTGTGCAGCCCGGATAAATTACTAAAGAAAAGATAGTATAAGGTGATAGGGGAGAGCAATTCCATCATGAACATGAAATGGCCAGATTCAGCTGCAAATCCCCTTGCTCTGATGAACATGCCAAGAATTAAAGGGTCGTACTCAAGGCGCTCGACATTAGCTCTTGGCAATAATGCATCAAAACCCTCCCATCCCAGGTTTTTCAAAGTAAACTCAGTGATGGCATACAAGGAGCTAAATAGGCAGACTATGGTTAAAGAAAGCAGTATTTTCTTAAATAAAATTTCTTTCCTTTCACTGTTAATCATTGAAAACCGGATTGAAACATAGTAAATAAGAAACGAAGAAAAATATGCAATGGTATGATTTAAAGATTTACTATTGCCTAAACCATTGGTCAAATAAGAGGCAGCGACGCAACATAAAAATAGAGTCAATAAGATCAGGTCTGCTGAATTATATTTAGCGACAATAGGTATATGTCCCGAAAACAACTTTCTCAGCATAATTAACAATAATAAAGCCCCCAAAATAATGGAGGGGAATAAAGTGGATGTAATAGTGAGCGCTGAGGTAAATGGCATTGAATAAATGTAAATCAGCAATATTCTCTCTATGATATTATTGCTTGAATTCATTTAATGCCGTTGTTTTTTGTTTAAGTTGAACAATTTCTTCATTTATTCGACTCTTGGTTTTCCTCTCAAGCTATTAATGCTTTTTGAAAAACTGAATTTTGATTAAAATAAGCAGCATAAGCAAAACCGAAGTTGCAAAGGCGAAAATCAATGAAGTTCGAATGGAGCCTTGGGATTCCCGCTGCATTGGATAATTTGCCTCATCAATAATTTGCATAAGCGGGATCTTATTTAAATACTGAAATCTTGCTGTTTCAAGATTTTTAAAAAGTTCTTGATAAGCAAGGAAATAAGATTCGATATCAAATTGTTTCTTTTGAATGGGAGCGAGTGCGCGGTTTATTGCGGGATTAATATTGGCATCTTGTATTTCAGCTTTTTCGGCAATGTTAACAGAAAGCCTAGATTTCATTTCTTCTACTCTTTTCTCAAGAATTTCAACAACGTCTTTGGCTTTTTTGCTGCAAACTGCCTGATAGTAGGTGTTAGTTTCTTCAACAAGTCTATCGGTAAATATCTTTGTGAAATTTTCATCATAGCTTTTAACCTGAACGCTGAAAATATTCAATCTTTTGTCTTGTTTAGATACGGAGATATGAAGATTTTTGAATTCCTCATAAATCATTAATAAAACTTTTTTATGCGCTCGGTTATAGGAGAGGGTGTTTTGTTTATAGTTGAAATGCACATTTTTAAGCGGGTCGTTTTTGCTGAATTTGTTTCTGAAACCAGATGTGTTCAAATAAAATTCAATCATTGTGGTTTTATGGCTATCAAATTCAAGGTCAGAAGTAAGCACCTTTTCAATAATTCTCCTGCTTAACATGATACCTACAATATTATCATTTGAAAACACATTTCCTGATCCTCCAATTGAAAAACCCAGCTGGCTTGCAATTCCAGCTGCACCCGAAAAATCTGATTCGCCACTCCCTGAATCCAAAGCAAAGGTTAAATTACTTTTATAAATAGGTTTTTGAAATTTCGCATAAATAAATCCGGCCAGGGCTGACAATATAATTAAGCTAATTAACAGAATTTTATTTCTCTTAATTACCAAAAGAAGGTTATTGAAAATGTTTGGTTCTATATTACCCATTCCTTGAACTTTTTTGAATTCGATGTATTATTATCTCTATTTGAGCCTCAATAGCCTTTAAAAGTACAAATACTTTTTCCTCATTAAATAGGAAATATGATTTATTTTAAAAGTACTGTCATTAAAATCCTCACGCAACATAGGATTGATTTAATATGCTATGAATTATTTCTGCCGTTCTGATAGTATGGTAAAACCAGAGGAGTTAAATAATTGCCTACCTGTCGTACAATGAAAAATCCAGTTTAAAAACAGCTTATTCCCAATAATCCATGCTTTACTTCAATTTTGACTGCCTCTGCTGAATAATATGACATAATTTTGATTAAATTACATTGTTGTCCGACTTTAGTCGGACAACAATGTTTTAAATTTATTTCTTAAGAATTTATCACTTGGGGAAACTAATTTGAATCATTTTATTTCAATGTTAATAGGCTTAAAAAATTTGCTTATTTGTTTAATATAGCCAAAACTTAATACTAATTTAGTACAAATTAATATCTTATGAGAAGGCTAATTTTGCCACAAAGTTCAATAAAATATATAATTTATCAGCGTACCGGATATTTATCTAATAATATATTCTTTAATGTTCTATCCAAACTTGGATCTCTCGCCTCTTTCTATAAGTTAAGTGTTAGTTTGAAAGCCGTTTTATTTTCCTCTCAAATCAGACAGGCATTTTGTGATGATCTGGAAAATGATTTTCTAATGATTAGAAAATACCTGCCTCAAAATGCTAAGTCCATTCTTGATATTGGCTGTGGCGTTGCAGGAATCGATGCCTTGATTAGCGAATATTATAAGGATGATTTGGGGGTTTTTCTGATAGACAAAACTGTAATTGATAAAAAGGTTTTTTATGATTTTGAAAATAAAGGGTCATTCTACAATTCTCTTGATATTTCCAGGGATTTATTGGCAATGAATCATGTCGGGGTTAAAAATATTTTTCTTCAAGATGCAACCGAGGATAATCAAATAAACTTTGAGAATCAATTTGATATTATTATTTCTTTAATTTCTTGGGGATTTCATTATCCAATATCAACCTATTTAAGCACTGTTTATTTTAAATTGAACGAAGGCGGAGTCTTGATATTAGATGTCAGAAAAAAAACTAGTGGCATAAGGGAGATAGAGCAGCAATTTGGAAATTGTAAAATTATTCATGAATCTAAATCTTATTTCCGAGTGATAGCTATCAAGTAATCGCTTAATCAAAGTGTTAATTTTTTAATTTTATATAAGGGCTGAATGAGTAAAATTCTGTTAATATTTGAGCTGAGCAATATAATTTTAATTATCATTTGGCAATACTTTATAATGGAAATTGCATAAATGAAGAGAGTGTTATTTGTTTTTGGTACTAGGCCCGAGGCTATTAAGTTGGCTCCTCTTGTAAAGGAATTTCAAAAATTCCCACTGAAATTTAAGACCTACGTTTGTCTTACTGCCCAGCACAGGGAATTGTTGGATCAGGTATTAGAGATTTTTGAGATAATCCCCGACTTTGATCTGAATATTATGAAATCGGATCAGGACCTGACCGATATTACCGCGCGGGTTTTGATGGGTTTAAAGGATATTTTGATCGAACTAAAACCGGACTTGGTGCTGGTACATGGGGACACAACAACTTCCATGGCCGCTGCTTTGGCAGCCTATTATCAAAAAATACCTGTGGGGCACATTGAAGCAGGGTTGAGAACCCATGACATATACAGCCCTTGGCCAGAGGAAATAAACAGGCAAATTACTGGCCGTATCGCAAAATGGCATTTTTCCCCAACATCATTGGCGTGTAAGAATTTAATAGAGGAAAATGTGCCGAGCGACCGAATATTTATTACTGGAAATACTGTCATCGATGCACTGAAATGGGTATTGAAAAACATTACTTCCGACTCTGGCAAAATCAATGAAATCGAAGCTGAATTGTCAAATTTTGGAATCCCAACAGAGAAAATCGAATCGTGGAAGAATAAAGAGTTCGACAGAAAACTAATATTGATAACTGGACATAGACGTGAAAACTTTGGTGAAGAATTTACGCAGATTTGTTTGGCTTTAAAAGAACTTTCAGGTCTTTTACCTAATTGTGATTTTGTTTACCCAATGCATCTAAATCCCAATGTGAGAAATCCAATCTCGAGAATTTTTGGAGATATAACCAACACTAAACATTCTAATATTTACTTTATTGAGCCTTTACGGTATTTACCTTTTGTGTACTTGATGAATCTGGCTAATATCATTTTGACAGATAGCGGCGGAATACAGGAAGAAGCTCCTTCACTCGGAAAGCCTGTACTTGTGATGAGAGAAACAACCGAGCGACCTGAGGCATTAGAAGCCGGCACAGTTAAACTGGTTGGCACAAATAGACAACTTATTGTGGAATCAATTCTCAATTTGACACATAACGACACATTATATGAGGTTATGTCAAGAAGTCAAAATCCTTATGGAGATGGAACTGCCTCTGAAAGAATTGTACAATATATAATAGATGCTGCTATCTAAAATATTAGAGAGGTCTAAATCTATAATTCCTTCTTGGCTCTGGGAATATTGCGAAAAAATAGATCAATCTCCTGCGGGCCGAAGAATGGCAAAAGGAATTTTTTGGTCTTTTTTTGGAACTGTCCTACCTCAAGTCCTGCTTCTTATCACAGGTATATTATCAGCGAGGATTTTAGGAAAATCTGTTTTTGGTGAATTTGGCATGATCAGATCAACTGCTAATATGTTTTCTGTATTTGCAGGCTTTGGCTTGGGAGTTACGGCTACGAAATATATTTCAGAGTATCGGGAAACTCATAAAGAAAAGACGGGTAAGATTATTGGGTTGATAATGATATTTTCCGTTTTAGCTGGAATAGTGGTCGCGCTATTAGTTTTTTTTCTTTCTCCATATCTGTCAACAAATAGTATTAATGCCCCCAATTTAGTAACTGAGATTCGATTGATTTCTATGATGTTATTATTCACCTCTATTAGCAGTTCTCAAATTGGAATATTAGCAGGATTTGAATCCTTTAAGAAAATTGCCAAAGTGAATTTGTTATCGGCCGTTATTATGTTTCCACTGCAAATTACTTTAATTATATATTTCGGTCTGACAGGATCTGCGATTAGCATGGGAATTAATGCTGTAATCATGTCCATTTTGGGCTATTTTACCGTAAGAAAGGTCGCCCTTCAACATGGTATAAAAATAGTTTACTTTCATAACAGGGATCAATGGAAGGTTCTCACAGGATTCAGTCTTCCTGCTCTATTATCCGGACTATTGGTGACTCCCGTGATTTGGAAGTGCAATTCCATGTTGGTAAAGTTACCGAGCGGATATGACGAGATGGCTGTTTTTGATGCTGCAAATCAATGGCGAAATGCGATTTTATTAATCCCCTCCATACTTTCTCAGATAGTGTTACCCATGCTTTCCGGCTTTTCCAATAACAAGGGTCAGTTCAATAAAATACTCTTTTTTAATTTAAAGCTAAACGCACTGACTTCATTTGTCCTGGCAATTATAATTTCATTGTTTTCATCGCTGATCATGAAGCCATATGGGGAGGGATTTAACGAAGGTTATGTTGTATTAATTATTCTTGCATTTACAAATGTCCTTGTAGCCGTTAATAATGTAATTGGGCAGGCCATTGCTGCCAGCGGTAATATGTGGATCGGGTTTGTTTTTAATTTAGCCTGGGGAATCTATTTGATATTCCTGTCTCGATATTTTTTTCAGTCCGGTTATGGTGCCATAGGGTTATCATTGAGTCTGCTGATTTCATATTTTATGCATTCAATTGCACAACTGCTCTATGTCAAACTGAAACTATGATAACAAGGTGAAAAACCGATGTTTTGACTAATTATTTTAGAACTGATTACGATGACAAAGGATAAAAAGACGGGATTCAAAATGCTTTACCTGATGAATGTAAACTGGCATTGGATTAAGCAACGACCTCATTTTTTGGCCATTCATTTGAGTCGTTTTTTTGAACTCAGTGTTTTTTATCCTTCTTCTGCTCGTTACCTGTTAAAGGGTAATAACGCACCTAGCAATTTTCGAGGATTATTTCAATTGCCATTCGGAAGGTTTGTCTTAATTCGAAAAATCAATAATTTCATCTATTATTTTTTACTAAAAAAGCAATTAAAGGATGCTGATATTTTGTGGATTTCCGACCCAAGACATTTTGCTGTAATATCTGATTTAGTTTCTCCTGAAATGATCGTGTTTTATGATTGCATGGATGATGTTGTTGCATTTGGCCAACGAGAAGGGATGTCTGCAGTAATAAGCCAATTGGAGGGCAGGCTTGTCGAAAGAGCCAATCATATCGTTGTATCCTCTCAAAAATTAAAATCAGTCCTTATCAATCGTTATCATGCCGGTAAAAAAATTGAAGTTGTTAATAATGCGATTGACAATAGCCTGCTTGAAAGTAAACTCGTAAATAAATCTGTAGATTTCCCTGCCAAAAGGGAAAATGTCGATTTGCTGTATATTGGTACTATTTCTGATTGGTTTGATTTCCCGCTGCTGGTTTCAAGTTTGAACAGACATCAGGAACTAAGACTCATTCTTATCGGACCTTTATTTACAGAGCTTCCCTCTCATGATCGAATAATTCACCTTGGTAAAAAAGCCCATGAAGATCTGCCTGCTTTTATGAATAAAGCAGATGCATTAGTGATGCCTTTCATTATTAATGACTTGATTCAGGCTGTTAATCCTGTAAAACTATATGAGTATATTGTTTCAGAAAAACCAATAATCACATGTGATTATTCTGAGATGAAAAATTTCGATGATTTTATTTACACCTATAACAGCTCCGAGCAGTTTGAATATTTAATAAAGAAATTATTTGAGGGCGATTTAATGGTAAAATCCAGGGATGAGCGAGTTCAATTTTTATCTGATAATGTTTGGGGGAAAAGAGCTGAGACAATAGCTGAAATTTTGATTAATGGGATTCGAATCGCCCCTTTAAGGGATTGATTAATTGTTTATGATTAGACCAGAACACATGCGATTGACTAGTATTCAAGTACCTACATATCAACAAAAGGGCCTTTTATTGAGAGCTGTTGAATCTGCATTATCACAGGATTATCCCGCGCTTGAAGTAGTAGTCTGCGATGACCATAGCGGTGCATTTCAAAACGATATTGAATGCCTGCCCAATGACCCTCGCCTAAGGGTATTCATAAACAAGGAAAATCTGGGGAGGTTATCCAATTACCGGCATCTTTTAAACGATTTGGTTTCCGGTGAATGGGTTGTCAATTTAGATGGAGATGATCATTTTGTTGATTCCGCATTTTTAAGTAGGGGGATAAATCAATTGTCCATGAATCCAGATGCCGTATTGTATATGGCTAACTCAAAAAGAATCAATCTTATATTCCGATTATGTAGGTCTGCTAAAAGGCTTGACGACAGCCATATTATAGTTGATGGGGTAGAATTTCTAAAAAATTATATTTTTTTTCCTGGATTTTGCCATTTTGGATGTATTTATAATTCATCCCTTGCAAGAAAGGCAGAATTTTATTCTGTTGACTCATTGAATTCTGACTTTATTTCTATTATGAAATTATCGGTTCATGGGAAATTCATTATCAGCAATCGAAAAGTAGGAGAATGGAATTTTACCGAGGTAAGCGCCTCTCAACGAATCGCTATCCCTTACTGTCATCAAGCGAATCTTAAGGCTATAAATCATTTGGTTGATTATATTGCCAGATATATCGGCAATGAGCCCGCAGCACTTATGGGAAAAAGACTTTCCAGGCTTCAATCTTACTATCGGGCTCAATTTATCATTTTGAATGATTCGTTGTTTGTAGCATTTAAGTTACTGTTTTTAAACCTTAGATTAGATTTGTTTTCCGCTCGTCTGTTTTATGATTTCTTTTGGAAGAGATTGATAAGCCGCCTTTCTTAAGTCATTACGGATAGATATTTCAGGTTCTTTGAACTAAGCTCTCGGTATGGAATTCCTATCAATTCGCTCCAATTAGTTACATTTGTTGATGAAAAAATGAAGCCGAAACTGGTTATTATTGAGAACAATTTGCTTTCTACTCTTTCCATGAGGGAAAAACTCATGGAGTCTCTTTCAGCTGAATTTGATATCACTATCTTGTCCACAGGAGATATTCATCAGAAAAAACTCGCTGCTGAAAGGTCCCTTAAGGTCATAGACATAGGCACTTGTAAGCAAAATCCTTTGGGGATTCTTGGCTACCTCCTTCGATTAAACAAGCAAATTCGAAAAATCCGTCCTGATCTTGTGTTGACATTCACCATCCGACCCGCCATTTGGGGCAACCTGATCACCAGGCTATACGGCATACCTACCATTACTACTATTACTGGCACAGGCCCCCTTTTCACGAGAAAATCCTTAACCTACGGTATGGCCAGGATATTGTACAAATTCTCCATCAGAAAAACCGCCAGAGTTTTTTTTCAGAACGAGGAGGACAGGGAGCTTTTCATCAGACACAGATTTGTCAATGCCGCTGCAACCGGTCGCATACCGGGTTCCGGAGTAGACACCGATCATTTCAGGCCGGCCACCCCAGCAACTGATAGTTACTTCAAATTTCTTTTCATCGGCAGGCTGGTAAAGGACAAAGGCATACATGAGTATGTACAGGCTTGTCAGCTGCTTAGGGAGAAATCCATACCGGCGGAATTTGCCATTCTGGGTCCCTTCTGGCACCAGAATCTCAGGAAAAATACCGTTACCCGGGAAGAGATTGAACTTTGGAATTCAAAAGGTATCATCAATTACATCGGTCACGCTGATGACATCAGACCTTACTTGTCATCCTTCGATTGCATCGTGCTTCCCTCATACAGGGAAGGTCTGAATAATGTCCTTTTGGAAGCTTGCAGCATGGAAAGACCTTGTATTACCACCAATGTGACCGGATGCAGGGAAATCATTGAAGACGGCAACAATGGCCTTTTGTGTGAGCCCAGGGATGCCCATAGTCTGGCAGAGAAAATGGAAATGATGTTTCATTTCAGCGCTGAAAAGCGCCATGAGATGGGCAAAAACGGAAGGAATAAAGTCATAAAAGAGTTTGATAAGAAGCTCGTCATCCGCGCGTATCACGAAGCGATCCGCGAATTGCTATAGAAGCAATCCTACTTTCTTGCTTGTAGTTTTCCTTCTACATAATTAGCCAACAACCACTACAATTCCCGCCCACTTTCCTTTAGTTACTTTGTTATCAAAGGGCAGGGAGTCTTATTTATCCAATTTGTTTTCCCGGCCTTCTTCTTCACATTATCAACCCCTAAAACGCCTACTATGCAAGTGTCTGAATTCAACAGCATGATCCAGGAGGAAACAGGGTATCTGATGCCTTTTGCGATTAATCTTACCGGCAATCCGGAAGATGCTAAAGACCTTATCCAGGAAACTATTTACCGGGCGCTTTCCAACAGTGAAAAATATGTTGACGGTACCAACCTGAAGGCATGGATGTATACCATTATGCGCAATATCTTCATCAATAATTACAGGAAAAAAATGAGGGAACAGGCAGTGGTGGAGAAGGTTCCCCATGAACAGCTACTCTATCGATTCGAATCCTCCTGCGACTGCCTTCAGGAAATGAAGCTGACCATCAAGGAAATCGCCGAATTCATCCATCACCTTCCTGAATTGATCAGACTGCCATTCATGCTGTATTGCGACGGATTCAAATACCGTGAAATCGCTTTCGTGCTCAGAGAGCCTATCGGCACTATCAAGTCGCGTATTCATTTTGCCAGAAAAACCCTTCAAACCCGAATAGCCGCAAACGCATGAGCCAATTAGACTTTACCGATATTTTGATGTAATATTACCCCTGAGATTTACAGGTTAACCTTTAAAATCGGAAGAAGTGCCCGACGTCATATTAGTCAATACCGAAAACGAGCCCATCGGTACGATGGAAAAAGTCGAAGTGCATCAAAAAGGTCTGCTGCACAGGGCTTTCAGTATTTTTATTTTCAATGATAATGGCGACATGCTGCTGCAACAAAGGTCGTTGAGCAAATATCATAGCGGAGGACTTTGGAGTAACACCTGCTGCAGTCATCCTGCACCGGGCGAAGAACTCATGGAGTCGGCCTTAAAAAGATTGAAAGAGGAAATGGGCTTTACCACAGAGCTCACGGAAGTTTTCAGTTTCATTTACCGAATGGAATTCGAAAATGGACTGACCGAGCATGAATACGACCATGTGTTCATAGGAAGATATAACGGAGAGATTTATCCTGACAATACCGAGGTTCGGGATCATTGCTTCATGTCCATGGAAGATCTCCGGTCCAGTATCAACCTTTTTCCCCGGAAATACACAGCCTGGTTCCGAATAGCCTTCCCGCAATTGGAAACTCATCTCGCCGCTCAACTGACGGATGCGTGAGCCTTTCCATTTATGCTATCGAATATGCCTTATCGTTATGATAAGGCTTTTTTTATCCGGGGATTGATTTTATAAGGCCTGATGTATATATTTGCCTTGCCGAAAGGCTTATCAAAACCAACTGTACCCCCGCGCAAGCGGGGGATTTTCTTTTACTAATGGCCGCTTTCTTCAAAAAGAGGTAATTTTACGAAACATATCCCATGAAGGAAATCATCGAACGTACTGATCAGTTGTTCCGGGAGATTGGTTTGGGGCCTGCCAAAGACATCATCCGGCTTCCGCAGAGCGGAGGAGACAGGGTTTATTTCAGGGTACACTCTGAAAATCAATCATATATCGCCACCTTTAATGACCTCAAAGCGGAGAATGAGACTTTTCTACGTTTCACGGATACCTTCTCCAAGCTGGGAGCACCCGTGCCTGCAATTTATGCTATCAGTGAAGACCGACATATTTATATCCAGGAAGACCTTGGGGACATTTCTCTGCTGGCAGCCCTGGAAGCGGAGGGAGAAACCGCAAGGATGCTTGATTTGTACAAGAAAACCCTGACCGCCCTCGCACATCTTCAGGTGAAGGCAGACGCTATCCTGGACTATTCAAATTGTATTACCAGCCGGGAGTTTGGAAAGCAGGCAATCATGAACGATTTGCTCTATTTCAAGTATTATTTTTTGGATACGCTGAAGCTGCCATATGATAAGGAAAAGTTACTGGGTGAATTTGAGAGGATAGGAGATTATCTGTCCGATTCAAGGTATAAGTTTTTCATGTATCGTGACTTTCAGGCAAGAAATGTCATGGTGAAGAATGAGTCTGTTCACTTCATCGACTATCAGGGGGGAATGAAAGGTGCCATGCAGTATGACCTCGCTTCACTTCTTTGGCAGGCAAAGGCCAATCTCAGTACATACTGGAAGGAGGAATTGTTGCGGCATTATCTGGAAGAAACAAAAAAGCTCCTTTCCTTTTCAGTTGACGAGTCGGAATTCATCAAGCAATACAATGGCTATGTGCTAATCCGGCTATTGCAGGTATTGGGCGCTTACGGCTTCAGAGGATTATTCGAGAGGAAGTCCCATTTTTTGACGAGTATTCCGCTGGCACTCCGCAATTTGCGGACTTTCATGAGCGCGAATCAATTCATGCGGGAGCTTGATGAATTCAATCGTGTGATGGAGAAAATAGTGGATGATGCGGTTATCGCCAAGTTCGAGACGTTGAAGGCAGGCGATTCCAGCCCGTTGAAGATAAACATCAAGAGTTTTTCTTTCAAGAAAACAGGCTATCCATCGGACAAAACGGAACATGGCGGCGGTTTTGTATTTGACTGCAGGGGAATTCTCAATCCCGGAAGGATTGATAAATACAAATCAATGACGGGAAGGGATCAGGAGGTTAAGGAATATCTGGAGCAAGAGACAAGGATGCCGGAGTTTCTGATGCATGTTTTTAACACGGTTGATATCGCTATTGAAGATTATTTGCAAAGGGGATTTGCAGACCTGTCTGTGAGTTTCGGTTGTACCGGCGGGCAACACAGAAGCGTGTATGCCGCGGACGCCCTTGCCAGACATTTGAGAAACAAATACGCAGTGCCGGTAATCCTGGAACATATTGAACAAAATATTCTGGAAAACAGGGGTAAACTGAAAAATTCCGAAAGCTGACATGAAAGTCAAAGCCATGATATTCGCCGCCGGGTTAGGCACCCGCTTCAAACCCTGGACTGATAGTCATCCCAAGGCTCTGGCTCCTGTCAATGGCAAATCCCTGCTGCAGCGTAACATTCTTTTTCTTCAACAACATGGTATCGCAGAGGTGGTAGTGAATGTGCATCATTTTGCGGATCAGATTGTCAGTGAAGTAGAGGCTGCCAACGGGTGGGGTAGTGAGGTACTTATCAGCGATGAGTCGGCGGAAGTGCTCGAAACCGGTGGCGGATTGTTGAAAGCATTGCCTTTGCTTTCAGATGCTGATTTGGTACTTACCATGAATGCCGATATTCTTACTACACTCAACCTTGGTGACTTTATCCAATTCCATTCAGAAGAAGCGGCAGCGATCAGTCTCGCTGTGATGGAGAGATCTTCCTCAAGAGTATTGCTGTTTGACAATAATCATCAATTGTGCGGGTGGAGAAATAAGGAAAAAAACGAAACCAGAATATCCCGTCAGTCAGCGTTGCCCAGGGAGCTTGCCTTCAGCGGCATCAGTCTGTTCGGTAGGGCTACCTTTGAAAAAATAAACCATCAGGGGAAATTTTCATTGCTGGACGTGTTCCTCGAACTGGCCGTGACAGAATCCGTAAAGGGCTTCAATCATACGGGAGATGCATTCATTGATGTGGGGAAGCCCGGAAGTGCTGAGCAGGCCGCTTCGATT